>ERZ1066130.199-NODE-199-length-29166-cov-10.644430_pt1 | contig 29166 bp, 30 predicted proteins | sample MGYA00382777_ERZ1066130 | MGnify/ENA primary metagenome ERZ1066130 (study PRJEB33369, sample SAMEA5778360) | biofilm metagenome | biome: Industrial cooling water; feature: Water cooling tower basin; material: Biofilm | place: United Arab Emirates | collected...
CGCAGGTGCCGCTCGCGCAGTTGGCCTCGATCTCCACGGTCCTGGGCCCGCAGGAAATCAAGGGCGAGCGGGGACTGCTCGTCGGCTACGTGACCATGAACACCCGCGACCGCGACGAGGTTTCGGTGGTGCAGGACGCCGAGCGAGTGCTGCAGCAGGCGCTCAAGGAGGGCCGCCTCACGCTCCCTGCCGGGTACTACTGGGAGTGGTCGGGTCAGTTCGAGAACCAGGTCCGCGCCACCAAGCGGATGCAGATCCTCGTCCCGATCACGCTGGGCATCACGTTCGTGATGCTGTACCTCGGCTTCTCGCGCTGGTGGATCGCTCCGCTCATTTTTTTCGGCGTGCTGGTCTCCGCCTCGGGCGGGTTCATCATGCTCGCCTTGTGGGGCGTGAACCTCTCGGTCGCCGTGTGGGTCGGGTTCCTCGTCCTCTTCGGCGTCGTGGACGACGACGGCGTGATCATTTCCACCTACCTCGAAGGTGTCTTTAAGGATCGGACGTTCCGCTCGAAGCGGGAGATCCGCGACGCGGTCATCGAGGCGGGGCTCAAACGCATCCGCCCCTGCCTCATGACCATCGCGACGACCGTCTTCGGCTTGATGCCGATCTTCTGGGCGACAGGCCGCGGTTCGGACGTGATGCAGCCCATGGCGATCCCGTCCATGGGCGGGATGACCGTGTCGCTCATCACGCTCTTCATCGTGCCGTGCGTCTTCAGTGCCGTGGAGGAATGGAAGTGGAGCAGAAGCCGACGCGAAAAGGCCGCCGCGTGAGATCCGCCGCTCCGCGGGCGGGTCGCGGGTTCGGCCGCCTGATCTGTTAGGATTTTGAGCGGTTCCGTGCCTCCCAGTCGAGTACTCCGAAAGCTGAAAACTCGACCGAACCCAAGCATTCCGCTTGATGTATATACTGGGGGGGAGTATATTTCGAAAGGAGATTCCAATGAGTATCACAACCCAGTCAAATCCGGTCCAGTACACGCTCACCATCGACGGCATGACCTGCGGACACTGCGTCCGCACGGTCTCTTCGACGCTGGGCGACGTTCCAGGCGTCACGGTCCGGTCTGTTGCCGTTGGCAGCGCCGAGATCGAGGCACCCGACGGGCTCACCGTCGCGGCGGCCATCGCGGCGCTCGACGAGGCGGGATACCCGTCCCGAGTCCGCGTCTCGAAGACGCTTCTCGCCGAAGAGTCCGCGGCGCGAAAGTCGTGCTGCGCCTCCGGCGGCGGCGACAGCGCTCGTCGGGGCTGCTGCGGCTAGAGCCGGCGATCGCCCGAGTTTGTTCGCAGGAGTTCGTCCGAAGGAACATCAGCCATGAAAAAACGCAAGAACACCGAACCGAGCATCGAGACTCCAACCCCGGCACTCAACGGTCACGGCGCTTCCGCCGCTTCGGACGCGCTGGCCACGCCGTCGGCGTGCTGCGGCTGCGCGGCGACAAGCGCAAGGACAGGCGCACACGAGGGCGTCGGCCCCGGAGCCCACGCCGCGGGTGTCGACTCTGGGCTTAAGGCCGCCAACCTCAAGCACCTCAAACGCATTGAGGGCCAAGTCCGCGGCATCGCCGCGATGATCCATCAGGACCGCTACTGCGCCGACATCATCCAACAGTGCGCGGCGGTGCAGGAGTCCCTGCGAGCCGTGGCGAAGAACCTGCTGCGGAACCACCTCGGGCATTGCGCGAGCCGCGCCATGCACGGTGACAAGCAGCAGCAGGACGCGATGGTCGAAGAACTGGTCGAACTGGTCGGAAGGATTGCACGCTAAGCGCTACCCCGCGCCACGCGACAACGCACAAAGGCGACAGCCATGACCACCACAAGCGTCGGCGATGACCGTGCGCCAGCGCACGGCAGCGATGCCTCGCACTCTTCCGGGCAATCGCACCCGCCCCATCCCGCAACGGAGCGCTGCGATCTACCCATCGAGGGCATGACGTGCGCCTCGTGCGCCGTCCGCATCGAGAAGCGTTTGGCCAAGCAGCCCGGCGTCTCGTCCGCGAGCGTCAACTTCGCCACCAAGGTCGCGACGGTGAAGTTCGATCCGGCGGCTACGCGCCCGGAGGCCCTGGCCAAGGCCGTGGACGACATCGGGTACAAGGCGATCGTGCCTGTGGCCCCATCTTCCGGGCCTAACCCGCCCCACGGACAGCACGGCCACGACCACAAAGCGATGATGCGTGAGCAGGCATCGCGCGGGCTGCAACCACACGCTCACGGACAGCACGAGGTGGGCGGCGGAGACGACCTCTCGGCCCACATGAACGTCGGCGAGACCGAGGCCAAGCGTCTGCTGGTCAAGATCATCGTCGGGGCGACGCTTTCATTGCCGGTGCTCGTCATCGCAATGTCGCACGGCACGATCGAGGCGTTCAACGTCCCCCCCCCTCTCAAACTGAATCAACTGGCTCCAGCTCGCGCTAACCACGCCCGTGCTCTTCTGGTGCGGGTGGCAGTTCTTCCGCTCAGCGTGGAAGGGCCTCCGGCACTTCAGCGCGAACATGGACACGCTCGTCGCGATGGGCACGGGCGCGGCTTACTTCTACTCGCTGGCGGCGACGATCTGGCCGTCGTTCTTCGCGGGTGTGACGGCCGGGGCGGGCGGCGCAGGGGGGGCGGCACACGGTGCGCACGCAGCGGGCGCGGCGCACATGGTGCCCGTCTACTTCGAGGCCGCCGCGGTCATCATCGTGCTCATCTTGCTGGGCAAGTACTTCGAAGCCCGGGCGACGGGGAGGACTACGGCGGCGATCAAGCGGCTGATCGGCCTGCAACCCAGGACCGCCCGCGTGCTGCGGGACGGCGTCGAGCGCGATGTGCCCATCGAGGCCGTTGTGGTCGGTGACCGCCTGCTGGTGCGGCCCGGCGAGAAAATCCCCGTCGACGGCACGGTCGAGATCGGCCAGTCGGCGGTCGATGAATCGATGCTGACCGGCGAGAGCGTCCCCGTGGAGAAAAAGGCAGGCGACAGCGTCTACGGCGCGACCATCAACACGACCGGAGCCTTGCGCCTTACCGCGACCAAGGTTGGGGCGGATACCGCCCTCCAGCAGATCGTGCGGCTGGTGCAGGAAGCTCAGGGAAGCAAGGCCCCGATCGCCCGTCTCGCCGACAGGATCAGCGGTGTCTTTGTACCGATCGTGATCGGCATCGCACTGGCAACCTTCATCGTGTGGTGGTTCGTTTCGCCACCGGACTCACGCCTGAGCATGGCCCTGGTCACGGCGGTCTCGGTGCTCATCATCGCGTGCCCATGCGCACTCGGGTTGGCGACGCCGACGGCGATCATGGTCGGCACCGGCCGCGGGGCCGAGAAAGGCATCCTGATCAAGGGCGGCGAAGCGCTGGAGACCGCGCACAAACTCACCGCGATCGTGCTCGACAAGACCGGCACCATCACCCACGGCAAGCCCGCGGTGACCGACATCATCTTGGAACCCGGAGGTCAGGTCGATGAACGCGAGTTGTTGCGTTTGGCCGCTTCAGCGGAGCAGCACAGCGAGCACCCGCTCGCCGCGGCGATCGTGCGTGAGGCCGCGGTACGCGGTCTGGCCCTCTCCGAACCGATCGACTTTCAGGCCGTGGTCGGGCACGGCGTCGAGGCACAAGTAGAGGGGCGCGCCGTGCTGATCGGGAAAGCCGCGTTGCTGGCTGAACGTTCTATCCAGTCCGCGCTGGCGGAGAAGGCCGCGGCTCTGGCGGCGATTGGGCGCACGCCCATGTTTGTCGCCGTGGACGGTCGCGAAGCGGGGGTCATCGCCGTCGCGGACACCATACGTCCCGAATCTAAGGAAGCCATCGAGACGATGCACGGGCTGGGGCTGCGCGTGGTGATGATGACCGGCGACAACCGCCTCACGGCGAAGGCCGTGGCCTCGCAGGTCGGGGTCGACCATGTCTTCGCGGAGGTGATGCCCAAAGACAAGGCCGACAAGGTCAAGGCCCTTCAGGCCGAGGGCCACGTCGTCGGCATGGTGGGCGACGGCATCAACGATGCCCCCGCACTCGCCCAAGCGGATGTCGGCCTCGCCGTCGGAACCGGGACGGACGTGGCGATGGAATCCGCGGACATCACGCTCATGCGGGGCGACCTGCGGGCCGTTCCCCAGGCCATCGCCCTCTCGCACGCGACGATGCGGACTATCCGGCAGAACCTGTTCTGGGCGTTCGTCTACAACGTGATCGGCATCCCAGTCGCAGCGGGCGTGCTCTTCCCGATCACGGGCTGGCTGCTATCACCGATCATCGCGAGCGCGGCGATGGCGTTCAGCAGTGTGAGCGTAGTGCTCAACAGCCTGAGGCTGCGGGGGCAAACGTCGACCCGCATCGGTCGGTCTACCACCCTTGGCTGACAGGAAATCAGCGGGTCGATCGGTCGCAAAGCTCGGAAATCGTTGCGGGCTTTGCGGTCCGCTGAAGATTCTGTGCCGGTCGGTTGTGCCAGTCTTGGCAACAACAGTCTCGATCCAGTTCGAACTCAGATGCTCGAACTCGCAAAAAAACCTTGTTTTCAAGTGCCCCCCGAAGGACTCGAACCTTCGACCCGCTGATTAAGAGTCGGCCCGGGCAAGTCGACGCAGACGCCGATACGGAGGCGCAAAGCCTTGCAGAATTATCTCTTACGTACTGGCTCCGGACTGGGCTCTGACTGGTGTCAGGACTAGTTTCTGGCACAAACTGGCACAAAACTGGCACAACATGCCGGGTAGCGCGGTGGTCGACACATCCCAGGCAGCGCCACTCTACCGGTCGGTCTTTTAAGTCCGCTGCGTCTGCCGTTCCGCCACGGGCCCGAAGAGGCTGATTCTACGAGAGATAGTGCGATTCTGGACGCCATCCACATGGCCGACTGGGGGCGTCTCGGCTTCCTACTCGGCGTTCAGGAAAGAGAGCTCGGCACCGTCCTCTGCCAGTGGGCTTTCGTTTCGACCGCCGTCCGAGATGCCATAGTGATGCTGAGTCGCACGGCCACGCACCAGAAGTGAGCCGATCGGCTTTCACCGCTTTTGCCGCCTCGCGCACCTGTTGTACCCTGACGGGTAGATGACTCCCGAACAGCTGACAAAACTCGTGAAAGACCTTGCCGCACTCCCGCGGGAGACGGAGTGGGTCGAGTTCAAGGAAAACAACGATAACCCGGAGGAAATCGGGGAGTACTTGTCGGCCATCGCCAACTCTGCCGCTCTGCTCCAACGGGAGCGCGGGTACATTGTCTGGGGCGTTCGAGATACCGACCACAAGATCGTCGGAACGACCTTCAAACCACGAGTAGCCAAGGTCAAGATGCAGGAGCTGGAGAACTGGCTCACTGTACTCCTGCAGCCTGAGATCCACTTCGCGATTGACGAGGGCTCAGTGGACGGTGTGCCCGTGGTGGTATTTGAAGTGCCAGCGGCAGCCCACACTCCTGTTCGGTTCAAGGATTTCGAGTTCATTCGAGTGGGCTCGTACAAGAAGAAGCTCCGGGACCACCCGGAGAAAGAGCGCCGCCTCTGGAGCATCTTGAGCAGCGGGTCCTTCGAGGCGGAAGTCGCCCACGCTGGGGTAGGTCCCGCAGAGGTGGTCGCACTGCTTGACCACAGCGCTTTCTTCAAGCTCTTGGGACAGCAGGTACCACCCAACATCGACGCTGTCGTGCGGCGTTTCGCAGACGAAGACATCATCGCCGCACGAAGCGACGGACAGTTTGACATCCGAAATCTCGGCGCGATTCTCTTCGCGCGGGACCTGTCCGCCTTTGCGAGGCTGAGACGAAAGGCCGTCCGGGTCGTGACCTACGAGGGCTCGGGCCGCACCAAGGCAATCCGCGAGCGTGAAGAACAAAGCGGGTATGGCAACGCCTTCCAGAGCCTTCTCGACTACATCGACAGTCAGTTGCCCGTGAGAGAGAGAATCGAGCACGGACTCCGCGTTAACCAGCGAGCCTACCCGGCGGACACCATCCGCGAACCGCTCGCGAATGCGCTCATTCACCAGGACTTTTCCATCACTGGTGCTGGACCATTGGTGGAGATCTTCTCTGACCGAATCGAGATCACCAATCCCGGGACGCCGCTCGTTTCGCCTGAGCGGTTCCTCGATGCCCCTTCTCGTTCACGCAATGAGGCGCTGGCTGCACTCATGCGGCGGATGCGTATCTGCGAAGAGCGAGGGACCGGAATCGACAAGGTCGTGCAGGCCGCAGAAGACTCGCTGCTTCCCGCCCCCGACTTTCAGGTCGTCAACGACCAAACGAGGGTTGTCATCAATGCCCCGCGGTCCTTCACAGACATGACCAAGGAGGAGCGGCTCAGGGCTACCTACCAGCATGCCTGCCTCCAGTGGGTTTCTAACCAGCGTATGACGAACGCTTCGCTGCGAAAGCGATTCGGTATTGCGGAGCAGAACCTCGCCATGGTGTCCCGGGTGATCGCAGAGGCAGTTGAGGCAGGGCTCATCAAGCCTTTTGACCCGACCAGCAAATCGAGACGCCTCTCCCAGTACGTGCCTTATTGGACTACCTAGCCCCATTTGACGGCTATTTGACTGGGAGCCGTGAGAACCCCGCTTTTGCCCCGATAGCCGGGTGAATTCGAGGGCTTGTCCATTTGATTGGGTTCCCGAGGCTTGACAGGCAATCCGACCGATGGTAGGATTTTCCGACCATCGGTAGGAGATTCCGACATGGACAGCACAGCTGTACTAGAGCGACTCAAAGAGCTCCACAAGGAGATCGAGCTCGATGCGGGGAAAGACCCTGCCCTCGTCGGCGACGATGTGCAGCCGATCGGCGGCTTGGGCGGATTTGACAGCCCACTCATTCCCACAGTCGTTCGCGGACTCGCGAAGGCAATGGGGATCGTGTTGGACAAGGACGCCCGACTCCGCAATCCGTACGTGGACGGGAACGGGAAGAAGCTGTCGCTCAAAGCCGTTGCGGACCGCTTCTGCGAGCTTTACGGCAAGGAGAAAAAGCGATGAGTAATCAGGACGAAAAACGGCAAATCATCGCCTCACGGATTCGAGAGGCGCGACGAATGGCTGGGCTTTCCCAAGGTCAGGTGGCAAAGCTCTTGGACCTGCCACGTCCCTCGGTCACCGACATCGAGTCGGGCAACCGGGCGGTGGCGGCCGAAGAGCTCGCGAAGCTTGCCGAGATCTTCGATGTCAGCGTGACCTGGATGCTTGGCGAAGGAGCGGGCCAACTGGATGCACACGATGACCGCCTGCAGCTCGCTGCCCGGGAACTCCAGAAGCTAAAGCCCAAGGACCTCGACAGGCTTCTCACGATCCTCGCTGCGATGAAGGACCAGGAGAAGAAGCCTTGAGCACCAACTCCACTGAACTCGCGAAAGAAGCTCTAGAGAAGTCTCTCGAAGTCCGCGAGGAGAATGGCTACGACTTTCGCTCTCCCCTCTGCGTCTACGACTTGGCCGCAAAGGTTGGCGTGACCGTTCGCTTTACCGACGACATCAGCAGCATGGAGGGCGTATACGCGGCCCTCAAGCAGCCGAAAATCGTCCTTTCTTCCCTGAGGCCTTTGCCGCGCCGCAACTTCACCTGCGCTCACGAGCTCGGCCACCACTTCTTTGGGCACGGTTCGACCATTGACGAACTAAGGGAGGACGCGGCCAGCAGCAACCGGCCTCCAAACGAGATTCTGGCCGATGCCTTTGCTGGCTATCTCCTCATGCCAGCACAAGCCATCAAGCGGGCGTTTTCCTCCAGAGGTCTCGACATGATCAACGCGACTCCGGAGCAGGTGTACCTGATCTCGTCATCGTTTGGCGTCGGGTACGAGACCATCGTGGACCACCTTGCCTTCGGACTCCGCTACATCACGCCCGCCCGGGCCGAGTCCCTCAAAAAGAGCAAGCTGCCCCAACTCAGGGAGAAAATCCTCGGCTTCACCTCCAAGGAGCCGCTGGTCATCGCGGACGCTTACCACGCGATGGGGACCATTGATGCCGAAGTCGGCTCGCTAATCCTTCTCCCCCCGGGCGCCAAGGCCGAAGGCGGGCATGTCGAGCTCAGCAAAGAGATCCCGGCGGGATGCGTCTTCAAGGCAATCCGGCCGGGACTTGCCCGCGTTACCACCAAGGACTGGGGCATTATGGTTCGAGTTTCCAAGTTCCAATACGCCGGTCTTGCTCACTACCGCCACCTGGAGGACACAGACAATGACTAAGCCACTCCTCGTCGATCAACCCAACCTGTCTCTGGCTTGGGCTCAGGCCTATCTCGCAATCCGTCAGACCCCTGGCCATCGGATCGCGCCGCTGTCCTTGACCTTCTCCGGCTTCGAGAAGGATGACCCGATCGAACACCCTTGCATCCGAAAGACTCTGGATGCCGTGCTGGAGTCGAGTGGGAAGCCCTCCGTCCAGACCGTGGCCAACACGATCTTTCCTCAAGTCCTCTGGAGAAGGGCCAAAGGCGACCGGCAGGCCCTGTACGCGGCCTACCGCGAGAGTCTGCCGGACTTTGTGGCTATGGAGCCGCAGCAAAATAAGCGGGGCCTGTACTTCGCCCGGCTCACCGCATTCGGACTCGACCACAAGACCGGGGAGCCGTTGCCGCAGTTCCCCAAAGACTCTCTGCCTGAAGATGGAAACCAGCTGGAGGTCATCATCAAGAAGTGCAAGAAGGGCGTGCTCGCAATCAAGCTCCAGGCCTCCGTCTTCGACCCGGGGAGAGACCATGTGGATGACCCGCGGCTTGGGTTCCCCTGTCTTCAACACGTCACGTTCATACCGCACTTTGCCGACAAGTCGCTCGTGATGAACGCCTTCTACGCGACCCAGCAACTCTTCGTCCGCGGCTACGGGAACTACCTCGGTCTTGCACGGCTTGGACTCTTCGTAGCGGGTCAAACAGGCTTGACCCTTGACAGGCTCACCTGCTTTGTTGGTGTTGAAAAAATGGACGACAGCTACAAACCATCCGACTCAGACTCTGTAGCAGCCCTGGATGAGGCCTGTGAGTCAGCGTTGGGTGCCACTCCAATGCCCGGAGGGGCGACCTGATGGCCCGTAGAAAGCTCCCTGGAACTCTCGTGGTTGTTGAGGGGCCGGACGGCGTCGGAAAGACGACCGTTTGCCGGTCTCTCTCAGATGCGTTGCGAGCGCGGGGGCACAACGTGCTTCAGCTCTCCTTTCCAGGCAAACAACCAGGCACCGTTGGAGAGCTCGTTTACCGAGTGCACCACGACGATGGCCCCGTGCGAGTCCGTGACATCTCAGGACTCGCAAAACAGGCCCTGCACGTTGCGGCGCACATCGACGCAATCGACCGTCAAATCACTCCAGCTCTGGAACAAGGCAAGACTGTGGTACTCGATCGGTTCTGGTGGTCAGCGTGGGTTTACGGCCTTGTCGGCGGATGTAACCGCCACAAACTTCGAGCTCTCGTCGAGGCGGAGAGGACAGCTTGGGGGAGCATCCGCCCTGCTCTCGCCGTGCTTCTTAGGCGAGATTCTCCCGTGGACCGGGAGGTTTCCCTCCACGAGTGGCAGCACCTTGCACTCGAGTATGACCGTCTGGCCGAGCGCGAGCGACGCATGTACGCCGTGTCAACGCTCGATAACACCGGAACGCCTGAAGAGGCCGTGGAGGCGATCCTAGAGCACCTTGGGCCGAAACGGTTGGCTGCCTCGCCCGGCCAGCAAATGGGAATTGGCTTTAGCGAGCCTAAGCCTACCGCGCCGCGCATCCACATCAGCCACATTCTGCCCCTAAAGCCGTCCGTCGTATACGACACCTACTGGCGGTTCGCTGCAGAGCGGCAGAATATTTTTTTCCGACGCCTTGAGGGACAGCTTGCTCCTTGGACCACAGACTCCATTCTCGCCGAGTACAAGTTTACCAATGCGTACCGAGCCGCCGACCGAGTGAGTCAGTTTCTTCTCCGCCACGTCATCTATCGCGAGGACCTGCCAGCTACGCCAAATGAGCTCTTCTTTCGCGTGATGCTCTTCAAGTTCTTCAACAAGATTGAGACATGGGAGATCCTCGAACGGGCAGTTGGCCCTATCACCCTTGAGCAGTACTCGTTTGAGCGGTACGACCGGGTGTTGTCTAAGGCCATGGCGGCTGGCGATACAATCTATTCAGCAGCGTACATCATGCCCTCAGGCGGGAGAGACTTGGGCCATGACCGCAAGCACCGGAACCATCTGACGCTCCTAGAGAGGATGATCGCCGATGCGCTCCCGCAGAAAATCGCTGATGCCACTGGGATGCAGCAGGCGTTTGACCTCCTGAAAGAGTACCCGACCATTGGAGATTTTCTGGCGTACCAATACGTGACAGACCTGAACTACAGCACTCTGACTGACTTCAGCGAGTCGGAGTTTGTGGTCCCCGGCCCTGGGGCGCTAGACGGAATCCGCAAAGTGTTCTCAGACACGGGTGGCCTAAACGAACCTGAGCTCATCAAGTTCATGGCCGATCGCCAGGAGGGCGAGTTTGCCAGACTGGGGCTCCAGTTTCGGTCGCTCTGGGGACGACCTCTAAAGCTCATCGACTGCCAAAACCTCTTCTGCGAAGTCGACAAGTACTCACGGGTACGGCATCCCGAGGTTGCTGGAGTGTCCGGCCGCTCACGGATCAAGCAGAGGCTAGACCCCAAGGGGCCGCTTCCGTCCCCTTGGTTTCCGCCCAAGTGGCAGCTCAATCACTTGATCGAAGCGTGGAGCAAGCAGACTCCTGCAGCGGTGCAGGGCGCTACTCGGCACGGCTTGAACATGGAGGCACGATAATGGACCTCAGGGACTACCAGCTAGAAGCTCACAAGACCGTCAAGAAGGTGCCCGGAGAAGGCTCCGACGTGATGATCCCGATCCTCGGCCTCGCGGGGGAGGTGGGCGAACTTCTCAATGAGTACAAGAAAAAGCTCCGAGACGGCGACGCCCACGAGAGGTTCGGTGACAGAGTCGCAGAGGAGCTTGGCGACATCCTTTGGTACGTGGCTGAGACGGCAACAAAGTTTGGGCTTGATCTAGACGAGGTGGCCAGGGGCAACCTGCAAAAGACAAAGGCCAGATGGGCGCCCGCGGGGCAAGACGGGCTGCTGTTCGGTTCAGTGGCCCGAGACTTTGACTCGCGCTTTCCCGAAGGAGAACGGTTTCCCCGCCGCTTCGTTGCCGACTTTCGCCCGTGGATCGAAAAGGGAGCCGAGAAGACCCGGGTCTTTGTAGACGGAAAGCCAATGGGTGACCCGCTCACAGACAATGCACACACCCCCGATGGCTACCGGTTTCACGACGTATTCCACCTTGCGTGCGCGGCAGCGCTCGGATGGTCTCCGGTCATCCGAAAGCATCTCAAGAGAAAACGGCGGTCGGACCCCAAGATTGACGAGGTTGAAGACGGTGGCCGCGCCATCGTGACTGAGGAAGGAATCTCCGCACTCGTGTTCGCGTACGCTCGCGACCACAAATCGCTTGAGGGCGTTCGTTCGGTCGACTACCACTTGCTGAAGGCCATCCGCATCATGGCATCAAGCTTTGAAGTGACCGTCTGCACGACCGGTGAGTGGGAGCGGGCGATTTTCATGGGCTACGAGGTCTGGAAGCAGGTCGAGGCCAATCAGGGTGGCAAAGTCGAGCTTGACCTTGACAAGCGCACCATCAAGTACCTGGGTATGTGACTTCAACGGACCGCCACGGCCGTCGCTGCTGCTACTGCACTCACGTGTGTGATGCTCACAAGCACTTCGCGTACCTGGAGGCGCGACGCCTCTGCCATGGCTCCGCCAGACAGTACTACCACCGGGGCTCCGGTGGCATTCGCTTTGATTTCAACATCTTGCCATGCCACTGAATCGGTAAAGCCGGTGCCGAGTGCCTTCACCACGGCTTCTTTTGCTGCCACCCGTCCCGCCAAGGTCGCAAGGATGGAGCCGCTCTCCACCCATTCGGCGATCTCCGCCTCTGTCAGCCAACTCCGGGCGACATCCGGGTCACGCTTCATCGCAAGTTGAATCGTCTCGATCATCACGAGATCGAGCCCAACCCCAGCAATCCCGCGCTCTCCATTCATTCAGGCCTCGCTCGCATCGTCGGCATCCCGGAACATCGTACTCGGCCTGCAAAGCGTTGAGAATGGGAGACTCGCGTCAGGGGCTTCAGCAAGACCAAGCGATGAAGCTATGAGCCGCCGGATCTCTTCCCGGCTCTCCCGGCGGCGCTCGGTTGAAGCTTGGGTCGGTGCCAAATCCCGCTCTTGGGCGAGGTAGAGCGCTCTTCGAGCCTTGTCTTCGTCCGATTGCGTCAAGTGCCCCCAAAGCCCCCTTCGAATGATAGTCATGAATAGCCCGGGAATGTTCCGCTTCCCATACGCCTTGGCGTGCTCAGCGACCGCAAAGATCTTCAGCCGCTCAGACTCTGAACTTCCGACAAGGCCTTCTCGCCTCAGCTCACCGTAAAGCGAAAGCGTCATCCGGGGATCCTTTAAGTCCCCTTCCCGAACGTGGAAGATGTCGGGGCCCGTTCTGGTTCGCTTGCGAACACCAGTCAAGCTCGGTCCTGCGAGTTTCTGGTGTTCAGATCTTCCGAAGGAAGAGATTCCTGTTTCTTTAGGGCGTGGTGATTCGGTCGTGGAGACCGGGATGGGGCGTGGTGATTGGCTCTTGGGACAAGACCAGCCGAGATTGAGACGCATCGCGACTCCGTAGCGATTCATGACGAGTTGAGGCGTTGGCAGGCGTTCGAGAATGCCCACGGCCTCAAGCGCCTGACGCGCTGACTTGACGTTTCGCTCATCGACCCCCAGCGTGTCTGCAATCCAGGACGCCTTGCAGAGCCCTTTGGGCTCACATCGTCCCTTTCGGAAGTACATGCAGCGAAGAAGGTGCCCGATAGCTGTAGCCACCAGCACTGGCTTTCGCTCCCGGGCAAGGAAGCGGAGCAGTGGACGAGGGACAGGGATTCTCCGGCGATGATTCGCCACACTCTCGACAAACGCGATCGCGTCGGCTGGCAAGCCCTCTGCGGCTACACGGAACTCGATGCAGGACTCGGACCAAGACAGGAGTGATGCACGAGCGAGACGGCGAAGAGATGCCCGGACATGCTCCCCGCCCACACCGCCTACAAGCCGCCCTACTTCGCCTTCAGTGAATCGTGGTGCCCGCCCCTTCTCCAGGGTGCACCGCCTCGCTTTAACCTCGTGACAAGCCAACCAAGCCCGCACATCGCGAAACTCGATGAGCCCAGCGTTGTACGACCACCACGTGGCCAGAAGCCCCGTCGCCGACACAAACACGAAGCCACCCTTCGGTGTTCCCTCCCCTTCCATCGTTTCCTCACCCTGACGGCGGACACACCTCGGGCGTCCGCTCTACCCGGAGAAGCGGGCACACCTTCCACGTGCCATCTCAAAGAATGGTGCTTTACAGCCGGTCATGGCTTGGGCTAGGGTGAACGGAGCGTTTCCGGTTCACCTAGCCGTGGGCCACCATCGGACGACAGTCACGAATCAGAGCGACCCTGCCAGGTCGCTCTTTTCGTTTGTGGAGACGGTGTTTCTCCTCTAAAAATGCTCACGGCGGCGCTCTTGCCGCCTGATGCAGCCAAACCCAACGTAGATCGCCTCATGCACTCGGCCAATCCCCTTTCGTCATGCCACGTTGCGGCACATCGTCGCGATATCGCGAGAACGCGATGACTCATTCAGCCGTGGTCGCGAGGAGACGTGAACGCGAGAACGCGTGGTCGCTATGTCGCGAGGTCGCGACCTGCCCATAACGCGAGAACGGCTTGACGCGTTGACGCGAGATAGCAACCTCGCGAGGTCGCGATATCGCGAGCGCATTTTCCATCTTGTGGGAAGCACTTGGGCCGGGCAGACTCGTCCCATGCCGAGAACGCGACGACGCGAGCACGCGAGGTAGCGAGAACGGCAAGACGCGACATCGCGATAACGCGACCTTGAAGGAGGGGATCCAGATGGACAACCAAGTGCAGACGCCGAAAAGACGAGCCCAGATCATCGCCGTAGGTAATCAGAAGGGTGGGGTGGGGAAAACGACAAACACCGTTCACATTGCGGCGGCATTGGGCGAGCGCGGTCGCAAAGTGCTCGTCATCGACTTGGACCCGAACGACACCGCTACTCGGCACCTGGGCGTTGAAGGGGAAGCGTTCCTTGGCTCCTACGAGCTCATGACCGGAGACGAGACTGTTGAGGCACTCGCACTGACCGAAGCAGAAGTCGAGTACGACTTTCCGCCCGGCGTCCACCTCATCCCGTCAAGGCGGAAGCTCGAATCGATCGCTGAAGCTCTTCCAGAGAAGCACGGCAAGTTCTACTCGCCACGCGACATCCTCATGGACCCGCTCCAAAACGTCCTGGACATTTACGACTACATCCTCCTCGACACCGCGCCCAACGCCGACGTGCCGACGAAGGCGGCGTACCTCGTAGCCGACTGGTTCATCCTGACTGCGATGCCTGAGCCCTTCGCGGTGAATGGCCTCACCGACGCACTCCGAGACATCCAGGACGCCCAGCGGAAGCTAAACCCGAATCTCCGGCTCCTTGGCGTCATCATCGCTGGCGTCGACAAACGGACAAGCCTCTCGAATCAGCTCACGGGCTATATCGAAGAGGCATTTAAGGCAGGGAACGACACGGCGAAGTTCAGGACCATCATCAGTCGGTCAACCGTCATCCCCAGTGCCCAGAAGGCAGGGAAGACCGCTCTCCAGACAGCACCTCAGCACGCTGTCTCCCAGCAGTACAGGGCGCTTGCCGATGAGATTGAGGCCCGGATCAACACGCTCACTGCGACCGAAGCGCCCGCGGCTCTAGTGCCTGTAGCAGAGGTGGCCAATGGCTAAGCGAACTGAGGAGAAACCCTTTAGACCCCTTGACGCCTCGCTTGTGCAGGAGGTGATGCATGGGAACACAGCCGTTGCACAGCAGCCAACGCCAACCCGGCCCGTTGAGCTGAGACAACCCGTTCAGCCACCGCCAGTCGTGAGACAAGAGCCGCCTCAGGTATCGCCGCCGCAGCAACCGCCGCGGAGCTTTGCACCGCGACCAGCGCCGCGGGCAAGGGGTGCCCAGTCGCCACTGACAGAACGCATGGACCGCGAGAAGAGGGTGCTTCTCACTCCAGCAGAGGAGCGGGCCTTTGAGCGGGCCGTTTCCGGCATCGCCGCAGAGCTAGGGACTTCGCTTAAGGCAAGCCACGTGCTCCGTTCCTGCATCCGGCTTGTCGTGAACGCCGAGACCGAGCTCATCGAGCGTGCCCGCGAGAATGGTCGCATCATCCGCCCGCCAAACGGTGACTTGGCGGCGATCGAGGCTTTCGAGCGCGTCATCGCAACGGTCCTCCAAGCTGGCATCCGGTCCTCCCGTCCTATCCGCTGAAGGGCGTTGTGGCGACATCGCGTTATCGCGATAACGCCTGCCCCTTTGGCCCATCGCACTCTTGCTGTCGACGGCTTTCTACGGAGTTTCCGCTGCCAGGCCCGACGCTACGGCCACTTGCTCAACTCACCGGGGCAAGTCGTGCGCCAGTCGATGCCTCCTGTCACAACGCTTGCCTCCGCCCGTCATCGTCTCGCACGGCGTTGACGCCGACGTGGCCTCCCGTCGTTGGATTCTCCGTTCGCGGCGCTTCAGTCCGTGCGTTGTGAACGGACAGGAGCACCACTCACTTGAAAGGAGAAGCCACCATGGCAACGCAGAAACCCGTTCACGAGATCCGCATCGGCCGCATTCGAGCAAGCATCTGGGCCAACAAGGCAGGGCAGGGGAGCACCCGCCACAACGTCACCGTCCAGCGGCTCTACAAGGACGAGTCTGGCTGGAAGTCCAATGGGAGCTTTGGCCGCGATGACTTGCTGCTCGTCGGCAAAGTCCTCGATGCCGCACACACCTGGATATGCGGGCAGTCGAACTGACTCTCGCGAGAGAGCTCGATGAGCAAGACCGGCCGGTCTCACGACTCGCCGGTCGGTTCATTTCTAGCCGTCAGTTGCCGTCTAAGCGCACCGTCTACGGCGGCATGCCCACAATGCGCCGATGGGAAGCATCAGCGCACTGGCGGGAGTCGGCACATTCGCGGCGCCGGAGATCTGATCTACACGCAGTCCGGCGATCTGGCCGAAGTCGTTGACCACGAAGTCCAACGTGTTGAGTCCAGGCACAAAGCCCGAGGTGATCGTAAAGGGGCGATAGAAAGAGAATGCGGACGGACCGTTCTGCGGCACACCGCTATTGACACCGTTTATCAGGATCGCGATTGTCGAGTTGTCCGAACTCCATCGTCCACTGATGCGGGCAGACGTCGGATCGAGCCCATCCAGCGAGAACTGCAAACGAAACGTGCGATTCACGTTCGTCGGTGAGCCGTTTTGCCGCTGCCATATCCAGTTGGATGTCGTGTTCGGACCCAGCCAAGATGGGTTGAGTTGTCCAGTGACTACAGCAGGATTGCCGGTCTCCAGCACCGTCCAATGGGGATCAGAGAGTCCGGCAGGCAGCACGGTTCCTGACGCGTCGACGCCAGTTGCCCAGAGGCCAGGGATGATTGCGGCGTACGTCGCAGTTGATACCAGCAAACTCATCGCAAACGCTGTGCAGACTCGCATGTAGTACCTCGCTCGGCCATACACGTACTGACTGAGAGCGGAGCCCGTCGCCGAGTGCCATGGACCCCACCTCTGCAGACAACTACTTTGTCCGGCGACTGCGCCGCGAGCACCATACAGCAGCGATGCCTGCCGCTGGCAAAGCGCCAGGACCGGGAACTGGATATTCCACGACGAAGCCGGTCAGGTTTCCGCTTCCGTTGAAGTCACTCCAGGGTTTGCCCCATGACTGCAGCGCGTGAGCGAAGACGATGACGCTTTCGTTTCCACCAACGTTGTTAGGTTCGCCTGGACTCCATCCGTTGAACGAAAAGGCTTCGCCCGTTGTCCAGGTCCATCCTCCACCGGGCTCTGGAGAGCCTGCAGGCTGATAACCACCGGTCCATTTCAGATCGAGTGAAGAGCCTCCGAAGGACGTTGTGAGGAACTGGTTCTCGGCAGCGCTGGTAATCGACACCAAATGTCCCGACACCCCCAGCCAAGTTCGCGACTCTGCAGCCGTACGGGCCGCGCTCCAGGTTCCGTTCTGAAGAACAATCTCGTAGTAGTGCCCATTCCCGGACCACACAACCGGCTGGGCGCAAGCAGTGCTCGCGACTCCGGCCGCTAGAAGCGTGCTCGTCAAACGGCTCACAAGTCTCATCTCGAACTCCTCTCAGTGCGCAGCGATAGCCAAGGTCCTGGAGCATTCCGCCGACCACAGGAAACCTGCACTTCTCCGGAGATCAAGACGACAAAGGGAAAACGACTCCGCAGATTTTGCCTGGGACGGGTCGACTGGGCCTCAGGGCGCGACGTGTCTTCTACCCTCTAGACAAAGCGGAGCAGCCCCTTGGAGACCTCACCCGACAGTCAACTCAACGCCGCTCACCGCGGCACGCCAGACGGGCTGTATGCAGAGCTCAGGAAGCTTGTCCAGGTAGTGACGCGTGGCGACCGAGTTCCTGGACTGCTCCAAACCACGGCGCTCGTTCACGAGGCCTGGCTTCGGCTGAGCAACACTGATCTCGGTCGTTCCGGTAGGTCCGATTTGGAGTTCGCGGCTCTTGCGTCGAAGACTATTCGCTCGGTGCTCGTAGACGAAGCCCGTCGCGAGGGCCGTGATAAGCGAGGAGGCAAGTGGCGCCGCCTCTCTCTATCCGATGAGCTCGGAGTAGAGGCTCAACCGAGACGAAGCGTTGATGTACTCGCGATCGATACGGCGTTGACCGAACTCGCCCAGCTCAGTGAACGCCGAGCCCGAGTGGTGGAGATGCGATTCTTCGGTGGCATGCCGATGGAGCGAATAGCCAAGACACTCGAAGTGTCGAAGCGCACAGTCGAGAGCGACTGGGAAGCGGCACGGGCATGGCTCCGAGTGAGGCTCACGGAGCTTGGAGTAGAGGAGCAGGGTCCATGACTTGCGATGACGCCGTGGCCATTGACACGCTTGCCGAACTGATTGAATTGCCGGAATACGAACAGCACCAAGCACTCTCGAAGCTCACGGAGGATGGCACTTCTCAGGCCGCGCGCGTACTGCGGATGTGGAAGGCCTTGGAACTCAACCGTCGCGACCAGTTTCTTGAATGGTCTCCAAGTCCTGCCGATGGTGATAGCAGAGATGCTCGCAAAATGCCGTCCCGCGTTGGTCCATATTCCATCGTGAGCGAGCTCGGCAGCGGCGGCGCGTGCTCCGTGTACCTCGCGTCTCAAACTTCGCCCATCCAGCGAATGTGCGCACTCAAAGTGCTTCAAGTTGGGCTCAGTACCACGGACGCTCAGCGACGGTTCGTTGCAGAGCGGGAGACAGTGGGGTCACTTCGCCACCCAAATATCGCACAGCTCTTTGACGCCGGTGTCGGAGATCACGGTGAGCTCTACTTCGCGATGGAGTACGTTGAAGGCCTCTCCATCACGCAGTTCGGACGGAAAACCGAGTTGTCGCAGACAGACCGCATCAGGCTGTTTCTTCAAGTCTGCGACGCCGTCGCATACGCCCACCGACAGGGCCTTCTCCATCGCGACCTCAAGCCGTCAAACATCCTAGTCACAGATGCCTGCACTCCGGCTCCTCACGCAAAGGTCATTGACTTCGGCATCGCCAAGGTAATGAAGTCCGCCCCAAGCCACGAACTAACGCAGCCTGGGTTGCTTGTGGGGACTCTGGCCTACATGAGCCCCGAGCAGTTACACGGTGATCCGCGAGCCGTTGACACCCGCAGCGATGTGTTCGCACTCGGGCTCGTCCTGTTCGAGCTGCTCACTGGGGATCAGCCATTTGACTCGGACGGAACGCTGTCATCCCTACCCGGGATGAATCAAGCGTTCCTTGCAAAGACCATCAACGGGAACTCAGTCCTGAGTCCGGACATCAAAGCCGTTGTGGGAAAGGCGACCTCGCACGATGTTGAGCAGCGCTACGAATCAGTGTCGGCCTTAGCCGCTGACCTGAACCGAGTGTTGTCCCAGCGACCTGTGGAGGCTAGAGCAGCGACTCCCTGGTATCTCACGATGAGGTTTGTCAGTCGCCACCGCGCGGCGACCGCAGCATCAGCGCTTGTGCTGGCGGTCGTGATTGTCGCCATGGTCGGAGTGTCTCGGGCACGTCAAGAGCGGGCGAACCTGGCAGTTGGTCTCGCCAACGCCTGGCTGACTGAAGCATTGTCCATGGGGCGGCAATTAGGAGACAAGGCGGACCGTGAGCCGGTGCTTCGTCGTCTTCTTGACGAAGCGACAAGACTTCAGAGTGTCCTGCCCAACGACGCCCAAGTCCAAACCATGCTCGCCGCAACGCACACAGAGCTTGGATATGCACTGCTCGCGAAGAACGTACCGCGGGAGGCCATCATCCACTTTCAGCATGCGCTCGCTATCCGTGAAGCGATTGCAGCTGCCGATTCGAGCGACCTCACCAAGGCGGGCGAGGTGTCGCTGGCGCTTGTCCGTCTCGGTGATGCCACCATGGGTATCGGCGAGACAGAATCAGGAATGCGGCTTTACCGTCAAGCGCTGACCATCGACGAAGCCCTTGTGCAACGCAACGGCCTTGACCCGACGCTGTTGAGCAATCTCGGATGGAGCTACGAACGGTTGGCGTCATGGTCTGAATCTCACCGAGTCAAGGAAGCATTGTCGGAAAGGCAGCTTCAGGCATTTAGCACCCGACTCACCGTTCGGCGCGACATCGACTCACTCCGCGGACTGTCTTCGGCCTATCACAATCTCGCTCAGGCAAAGCGCGATCAGGGCAAACCATTCGCGTACGAGGCGAGTCGCGCGCTCGAATATGCCGAGGCTGCCTCAGTCGATTGTCCCGATGATCGAATCCTTGTGTGCGCGAGGATCAGAGCACGAGTCGTAGTAGCAGAGTCACAGCCGACGCTGATTGACAGATGCGTCTCGATGAACAAGGTGCTCGAAGACGTAGAAGCCATGGCCGCGGCGAATCCCTCTGATCGGGATGCGCGCGATTTGCTCGTGGGAGTACTTTATCGCTGTACGCTTATTGTGCCCGCAGGTGCAGCCGATCCCACTTGTGAACAGGCACGGAAGAGGTTTCGTGCGCGATTCGATGCGGTTCGCTGACAACGGCTGCACGCGACTTGCGGATTCACTGCTTCACTTGGAGCGTATCGAAGAGGCCCGAGCTTTGACCAATGTGAGCGCGTGGCGGACGATCCAGATAGCCCTGCACCGCATGTCGAAGTGAGCTCACTGATATGAATACGCATGCGTCCACACACCTCATCGTCACACGTGCGAGCTGGGGCGTGACGTAGTGCCGGGCCAGAATGAAGCCCACGCGCTGAAGCTGGTGGTCGATGTAGCCGCTGAGGGCGGAGTAGGGATCGAGAACGCTGTGGTTCAGAGAGAGATAGAACCCCGCAGCCAGGTCAGAGTTCCTGTAGAGCTGCTCGGCGTCCACTCCCACGCCTTCGCCGTGCGGGAGTACCGCCAAGGCTTGGTCCTCAAGCTCTTCAGGGAACGGGAAAAGTCGCAGAAGAGACCCATACGCACGACGCACCGCACGCCAAGCAACGTCCTCAGGCGGGAGTATGGTGTCCCTGCCCAACGGCGCCAGCCGACTCGTGGCCCGGAGACAACTCCCCAAGCCACAAGTCGGAAGCACTTCCGCCCACGCTGTGCGCCACATCGAAAGAGCCGCCACACAGGTCGTGTAGCGGCTGATCTCGATGATGCGGTTCATGGCGTCTGCCCCGAACTCTTCCGTCGCCATGCGAGCGAAGAGCCGCTTGTGGCTCTCTTCGACAAAGAGATGCAGAAGCGGAAACCTTTGGCGGACAAGAATGGCAGCGAGCCCGGGCCGCGAGGCAAGCTCACGGTCCAGGCCCTCTGAAACATCAGTTTGTCTGTGCCACTCGGAGAAAAGGGACATGCTCTCGCTCACTTGCCCTTGCTGGAGGCCTGCTGCGTGGGCTGCTTCGCTGGAGAATCGACTCTCGGCTCCTGGGGGCCTGCACGACCAGCCAGTTCAAGCGTGTGCTTGACCGGAGTCGTCCCCATCGTGGGCTTTGCTTCCTTGGGTTCGGGATGATGCCTTCCGTTTGTCATGACTTGGCTCCTCGGGCAGTGTGCCCAACAGCAGCGACGTGCCGCTGTAGTACTTCCGAAGCGCATCCCGAGAGCTGATCAGGAACACCCCGACCAGAAGGGACACGCCAAACTCGGCTCCACCGGTGGTGTCCACTCCGCCGCCCACTCGCCACGCCGCATACGCGACAACGCACGCGACGAGCGACGCCCCGTAGAACTGGTAGTAGCGGAAGTGGTTCTCGACGAGGTAGTCGAAGGCTTCGAGGTTCTTCTGAAGACCCGAGTCGTCCCAGTGAGGGTGGGGCAGCCCGGTCAGGTGATGCACTTGATCGACTGTGGCCCAGCGAACCGCATTCAGCACGAGTCCGCAGCCAATCGACGCCACGATCACAAAGAGTGCCCCGCCGAAGCTCGGGCCCGCGGTCCCGGTGCCCTGGAGCCACACTCGGACGGCCTCCGAGCACCAACTCAGGCCCCACAGGGCGATAAACCCCGGAATGACGTACGCGATGACAAGGCCGAAGTTCCGGCCCGATAGGTCTCCCACGGCTTTGGCAAGAGAAAGGCCCCCGCTGGCCGACATACACCGAGATGGATGCAGCGTGAGGCATTGCTCTCCTCAGTGTATTTGACACTGAACTCGTGTCAAGCCTCACGACACGGAAACTGTGTCAAATGTCGACTAAGGCCCAGCACTCAAAGAGCTACCGTCCGATCCCCGAACTCCTCCGCCGCCTGCGGGAGGATGCGTCACTGACCCAGCGAGCACTGGGCGAGCGTTTGGATAAGCCCCAGAGCTGGATCTACAACTGCGAGACTGGGAATCGCCGCGTTGACGTGGCCGAGTTCTGCGACTGGGCTTCGGCTTGCGATGTCGAGCCGGTCACCGCCCTTCGCCGCTTCCTGAAAGCCACGTAGCGAGTTCCGTCGACCTCCACCCCCTTGCCGTTAGCGTGACGCCGCTGCGCACGCCCTTGGATCCGAGGACAGGGGCGGGGTCATTCGTCGCCGCCGACGCGACCGGCAGTACTTCACGCCGCTGCAAGAGCCAGTCTCGCCACGTGTGCTGGCAGCAGTTCGCCGCCATGCAGCGTGTCGAGATGTACATCTTCGCAGCGTCCACTCCTTGCTCGCCTTCCCAGAGTCTCCCCATCGCTTCTTGAGGCCGGGGCTTTGATGACCTCTCGCTCCGACTCCACTGCTTCACGCCGGTCTCTCATCCCGAGCGCCTTTCGTCATGCCGCGTCGAGTCTGAGCGTGCCGAGCTGAGTGGGGCCATCCACCACGAGTCAGACGAGTGAGGCTCTTCCTGCTCTCTCAGTCTCGGCATTCGCCAGGGACACGCTGAGTCATCTATTCGTCTGCACGCTTTCAGGCCCGCTTCGGGTCTAGCGGTCCATTCGTCCTTCGGGCGGCAGCCTCGTGCCAGGAGGAACCTGTCACTCCGGCTGCACGCTGCGCGGCCCTCAGTCCTTTGTCCCGCTGCCCCTGCGCTTTCGTCCGTCCGTTCGTGGTTTGGGGGTCCGGGGGTCTGGTGACCGGACCCCACAAACCAGAACAGGAGGACTCAACCATGAAAGCCGCAGACGCAACCAAGATGATCGACGATGCCCTGGCGAAACTTGCCAGCGACCTCGAACAGGGCAAGAGCGAGGCACTCACTCGCTACCTCACCGTGATGGCTCGCTTCCATCACTACAGCTTCGGCAACATCATGCTCATCCTCTCCCAGCGGCCCGACGCGACGCAGGTCGCGGGCTTCAGGACCTGGCTCAGCATGAAGCGGTGGGTCAAGAAGGGCGAGAAAGGCATCGTCATCATCGCCCCGATGCTCCTCAAGAAGCGAGAAGGAGATGGGAGACTCGAAGGCGAGCCAGAACGGTTTGTCCGCTTCAAAGCTGTCTACGTCTTCGACTACTCGCAGACCGACGGCGAACCGCTCCCAGAGACAGCACACGTCACAGGCGATCCTGGCCACTACTTGCAACGGCTCAAGGACCACGTCCAGTCGCTCGGCATCAAGCTCTCCAATGACCCCGTGCCCCTCGGCGCCCTCGGTGTCTCTAAGGGCGGCGAGATCCGCATCGTCACCGGGCTGCCTCCGGCAAGGGAGTTCGAGGTGCTCGCACACGAACTCGCTCACGAGCTGCTCCATCAGGGAAGCGACGGAGTGCGGGAGAACAAGACCGTCGTCGAGACGGAAGCCGAAGCCGTCGCTTTTGTCGTCTGCCACGCCATCGGGCTCCACACCAGCACCGCAGCCAGCGACTACATCCAGCTCTTCCAGGGAACCAAAGACACGCTCGCCGCATCGCTCGACCGGGTGCAGAAGACCGCAGACCGCATCCTGAAGGCGATCGCCGAGAAGGTTCGGGAGGACATCGCGGCATGAGTGCCGCATTCAACAACTTGACCCGTTTACCGGCTCCTGACGGCACGACCTTCAGGAGCCTTTTCACAGAGGAGATGACCATGACCACACGACTGCAACTCGGTTCGACATACGCAACGCCGGGAGCGATTGCTTCGCTCCACCCGGAAGACATGAGCCGGGCCCTTCTCCGGCACGCCTCCGGCGACTGGGGCGACGTTCCGCCCGAAGACCGGGAAGAGAACGAGCTCTCGCTCAAAGAGGGCTTCCGAATCCTGTCCTCCTACACGGACAGGAACGGCACCCGCTTCTGGATCATCACCGAGGCTGATCGCTCGGCGACGACCATCCTCTTGCCGGATGAATACTGACGCGATTACAGGCCCCGCGAGCAAGCGCGGGGCCATCTAGGGAGCACTACACATGAAAACCAAAATACCCGCGATGAACACACGAAGTTCACCGCTCGCCCGCGAACGGGTACACCCGGCAGACGCGATTCTCGCCATGCTGCGTCACTGCCTTGGCCACTGGGAGCACTTGCCCCCAGCAGACCGGAGAAGGAACAACCTGGCGTTGGAGAACGGGCAGGAAGTCGTGACGCCCTTCACCGACCGGAACGGTGTCGCATTCATCGTCGTTACCGACGCACACCGAACTTGCACGAAGATCAAGCTTCCAGAGGAGACCTAGAGACTGGGCCTCACGTGCCCAAAGAGATGCGGTGGCTCTCTTTGGGCAAAGGCCGATTCTACGCGGACGTGGCCGCGATCCCGACCCCTCAGTCGCAGGAGCTCCATCCGAGTCGCACCCGTATCAGCTTCGCCGTTTTGATGACGATTCGCGGAACGCGTTGCCTACGTCTACGTATCAGCCCACATGCCATCACGACCAGATGAACGCCGTGCCGTTGAAGACAAGTACCGCGAGCACTTCGGCAAGGAAGTCCTGCCGACCACCCGCATGTACATCGAGCTCTACCGAGCTCAGGAGAGACTCCCGGTGCGACCAGTATCGGAAGGCGACAAAGTGCACTCGCTAGAGGCTCGCCTGTCGCGAGATGTTGAAGTCGTCCGCCGGTCCGGCATCATGAGCCCGGAGCAGTGGAACAACGCAACCTCTGCCGAGCGGCTCTTGATGCTGGCAAACCTGGAACGCAGCCTTGCCCGCTCGCAAGGCCGCGAAGCCCGCCGGGTCTACGCCTGCGAGTTGAACTCAACGGCGGCAAAGAACAGCTATGCCGTCGCGGCAATCACTGACAGCGTCTCGCCAGAACGCTCGCTCCAGGAGGGGTACGCCGCGGGCCTCTACATCCGCATTGACCAGACGTGGCTCAAGGACTCCCCGGCAGGCATCCCACCAAGCTTCAGAGAGGTCGCCCTCATGTTCTTTGAGGAAAGCCGCCATGCCTATCAAGCGTCAGCCATGATGCACCCGAATCGTCACCCAGAAGTTGCTGCTTCCGTCCGCGAAACGTGGTATGGTGGACACGAGAGCTACGAGAAGGACGAGATGGATGAGGGCAAGTACCACGCCAATCCGCTTGAGGTGGATGCCAAGCACTACGCCAGCAGGATGGTCCAAGAGCTATTCGGCGGGTAGCCCAGAGGTCTATGGCGACGGTACATCGACTCTACAGAACTGACCCTTTCACAAGCGAGCCGGAACTCGTTCGGAAGCGACTACTCCGGAAGTTCCGTTGGCCGCTCGACCAAGCGGACGACGCGGTAAAGCAGATTCAATCTCTCTCGCTCAGTCTGCGCCCCGCATTCCAGGCCTTTTGGAATACCGGGCTCTTTGACGCGTCCCTTCGAGCTGGGAAGTTCACCATGGGGCAGCTCGTTGAAGTGGGACTCTCGCCAATGGGAGCATTCCTAGCCCTAGATGATGTCCACAAACAGCCGCGTGAGGCGTCGCACGACCTCGGTGTCTACATCCTTCGACGTAAACAGCCGAAGCAGCCCGGGCGCCACACTCACATCAACTACGCCCGTCCGCCGAAGCCGCGGATAGAGACGTGGTGACCTAGACGCCCGAGGTGAGTTCGGCGAGAGCTGCATCGTCTTCAGCAGCGGCCCCGATCCGAATCGCCCTAACAACAGGCTCCACGTTCTCCTCAACGTCGTACCGCTCATCAAGCTCGACTACCTCCCTCGCCTGGAGGGCACAGATCTCTTGTGCCAGCGGAAGTAGCCGCCGCCCTTGAATCCGAACCGAGTGGCTTGAGAAACGCAGCACGAGCTCATCGCCAGGTCGAAAGATGACCCACAGCAAGTGCTCATACCGCATCGAAAACTGCACACGATTGCGAAGGTGGAACGCAAGGAAAGGTTGCCAGTTCCCAGAGTGCGAGACATCGCTCTCAACGGGCTCCAAGTACTGTGCAAGCAAGGATGGGCGCGGGTCGCTCGACATGGGCTATATCTCCATCGCCCGCTCGTACTCCTTGTGCGGAGCTGTCACGCCGAACACAGACTTGCTGAGCCGCTCGCCCAGCTCCCGTGTCCGCTCAAAGAGCGTCATGGCGGGCATATTCTGCTGAACATCCATCGAGGTCGGACGCGGCGGTCCCTGTGTCCGCAGGCCTTCAAGCGTTTGCCTGTCCGTCACTACCGTGACCGAGCGTCTCCCCGCACTTGCGGCGTGTGCCAACTGCTCTGCCGTGAGGAATGCCTCGTCGTTCTTCGGCACGGCGACGACCACATGATCTATGCCTTGAGTGAGCGCAGCTCCTGGAGTCTGGGCATAGGCGTACTCGAACGGGCTGCCCTTCTTGAGGATCATGCCGTTATCGAGCACCAAGTGCCCGGTCGCAGTGAAGTCGGTTACCCGGTGTACCGCTCCGGCTCGAAGGATACGGTGCGGCTTCGCGTGTTTGGGGATCACAACGCCAAGAGGAATGTCGATGACCGCTCGGGTGCGGACAGTCTTCGTGATCCGCACGCGATCGCCGACCCCAATCGTGATGTCCTCCTTCGAGTACACATCGAACCGGTCGGGGCGGTTCTTCGGGAGTATCCCGAGCTTTACACCCCGCCGCATCTCGACATACCCCAGGGCGTTCACGCCGGTAATGGTCCAGTCTTGCCCCGACTTAAACCGCCCGGAGTTCTGCACAAACCGAACGACCATGCCAGGCTTGTACGAGGAGTACCGTGCCTTGTCGATCGAGGAGAGGTGCTTCGAGATAAGCCGCGAAACACTCCGCTCGCCCCGAATCCGGCCTTTGCCCTTGAGCGACGCCCGGCACGCCGAGGTCGCAGCCTCAACAAGCTCGCTCGTGGGAGCGATGACTTGTCCCTTGGCACGCCTCGTGAGAAGTTCCGCCAGTGCACGGCCAGCGTGGTAGCCAAGCACGTCAGGCTCAACCGACTTGAAGTGCCCGGTCCGCTGAAGGCGGCTTTGGGCTTCAGAAACCCTCCCATGAAGCAAGTCGTCAACTACTCGGGCAGCGTCCCCACGCTGAGCCCTTGATGCCCGAATCTCTACCGATTGCAAACCGGCGTGCCGCTCAAGGATGTCCAGCACGTTCCCGCCAAAGACGGCCCCACGTGAAAGCCTGTCACCGGAAAGCACGATTCGGCACGAGTTACTCGTGGCGAACTCGATGAGCCCCTGAAGCTGCGATACTGGGAGCCGATGGGCATCCGATACCCACAGCACGGCCTTCCTCACAGGGTCATGCAGCCGCTCGCTTTTGAGAAACTCGGCAACCGTTGCACCCTTCAGACTTGCGTCCTTAATCTCGCCAACCACCGACGCGCCCGTTGCTCCAAGAGGAATGAGCCGGTGAGACGTAAACTGGTCCACAAGCCCTTTCATGGTCTTGAGAAAGTCGCCCTGTTGCCCGGCTCCGAACGTGCGGATGATGGTGACAAGGTCCTGAGTCTCTAGGATTCGGCGTGCTGCCCGTGCCTCGCTTTCGCTAAGCCCCGGTATGTCTCGCCTCTTGCTCGGAAGCAGCTGGCTAAGCGTTCCCATCCCCGCCGCGACCGCATCCACAAGAGCTTTCTCAGACTTGAGCACGTCACGAGTCGTCACTGTCCTCTTGCCGTTCTCGTCCCTGACGATGATCTTGAGGGATTCGTACCGGCTCCTGATTTGTTCAACGGTCAGGTGCCCAGGAGAAGCCTTGAGCACATTCGTCAGGAGGGCAGTCTCCTGAACGACGGCGGATCGCTCGAACGTGCGGAGGACCGCCAGTCTCACCGCCTCGTCGATAATCGACGGTTCAATGGGGCTCACCGGACGGAGCCGGAGATTCTTCAGATCCTGGAACTCTTCGTCTGTGACTCGGTCTCGCCAGTTCCGCTTGACCTCCTCCCGGGTTGCCGTTTTGGCCTTGCTCTCGCGGGTCTTGGTCCCGTATGTGGCCTTTGTCTTGGGGTCGTCGATACCGTCTCGCAGAATGCTGTCGTTGATGACCTGCGATCGCCGCGAGTACCGCTTGAGGATGTCCGGGCTCACCCCGACGATGTCCCATGCGGCCCCTTGGGTTGAGACTTCGTAGCCAAGTGCTGTCACCCGCTTCGCAAGGTCTGAGAGGAAGAGGCTCTGGAAGAAGGGAGCTTGCTGGACAACACCGCCAAGCTGCACAGCCTTCCAGCGATCCTCGACCGAGTCATGGGTCGCATTGAACACGACGGCGTGAATGTGGATGTGCGGGTCGGGGATGCCGTCAACCGGGCGTGTGGTCAGGTGGAGGAAGTTCGCGATCACAAGGTTCCCCGTCACCCGATCCTCGTTCTTGCCGTCAGCCCGAACCCGTGTCCCGGCGTACGGCTCAATCGCTCGCATCACGAATCGTGAGGACTTACAGAAAGCGTCGATGAGTCGCTCGTCTGCGGTCACAAGTGCTAGCACCGAATCGCTCTTTGGCACGTGAAGGTTGAAGTCATACGCCACCCGCCTGTTGGCCTTCATGCGGACGGACAGCTGCTCTCCGGTGCGTGGATGGACATTGTCGGCAAGAGCCGCGAAGTCTTCGCGACGCACCTCTCCCTTGAGACCAAGGAGCTCGCTGCCACGGCCAGACCACCACGACGGAGACAGGCCCTCCTCAAGCGTGAAGTCGCCAGCAGCAAGTCCACCGGTGAAGTAGTCCTTGAGCCCGGCAGCACTTCGAGATTGGACGACCCGCAGCATCAGTGCCTCCGGGTACTTCTTCGTCACTCAGACGCTTCGGTTCGAGTGTCAAAGCGGTGGAGAATGGCACGCAAGTACGCAGTGGATAGGAAGGAATGTCCACCGCGTGCGCAGTGCGTCGCTCGAAGTCGCACCGCGTCGCTTCTGTGTCGGAGTGAGGAGCACAAAAAAATCTGCGGTGCTATCGAGAGTTCTTGACGTCGAGCAGAGAGGAGATGGTCCAGTTGAGTCTCACGGCGCTCGCAGCAAGCGAGTGCGGCGTAGAGAGTCGCACCAGAAGCCCTAGCCCTAAGCACACGAGTGCCGATGGCGGTTCGAGCAATCCAAAAAGAAAAATGGGCTAGGGGCTCTGGCTTCAGACATCTCCCCTAAGCGCCCTTTGTGCAATCGCGGCGGGCTGCAATCTGGAGTCCCGATCGCGAGGAGTGCGTATGGCCAGTCATCCATTCACGAAAGGAGACGGTCATGGGACTCGGCACTGCGATCAGATTCTCGCCTTACGCTCGGGTGCTTTCCAACTACGAGAG
>ERZ1066130.200-NODE-200-length-29075-cov-10.641213_pt1 | contig 29075 bp, 28 predicted proteins | sample MGYA00382777_ERZ1066130 | MGnify/ENA primary metagenome ERZ1066130 (study PRJEB33369, sample SAMEA5778360) | biofilm metagenome | biome: Industrial cooling water; feature: Water cooling tower basin; material: Biofilm | place: United Arab Emirates | collected...
GTGGAACGTTGTTTTTAGATGAGATTGGAAACCTGTCGATGCCGCTTCAGGCGAAGATGCTGACAGCGTTGCAAAGCAGAAGGGTCAGCCGCGTGGGCTCCAACAAAGACCTGGCGATGGACATTCGTCTGATCTGCGCTACCAACATGCCGCTCTACGATATGGTCAAGGAAAACCGATTCCGTCAGGATCTGTTGTATCGGATCAACACCATAGAAATTGAGATCCCCTCCTTGCGCGAGCGCATAGAGGATATCCCCTTGCTGGCCAACCATTTCCTAAAGCACTATTCCAACCGCTACGGAAAGAACATCAACAAAATCAGTGAGGGTGCCATGACCCGGATGACCAAACATCAATGGCCGGGGAACATCCGTGAACTGCAACATGCCCTGGAGCGGGCGGTGATTTTGTGTAACAGCAGCATACTCCAACCCGAAGATTTCACATTTGCCACCACCAATTCCCGCGAAGTAGATGCCAACGGAATCAATCTGGATCAATTTAATCTGGATGAAGTGGAGAAACTTTTGATTCGTAAAGTTTTAAAAAAATTCAACGGAAACATTACACAGGCCGCAGCCGAATTGGGGTTAACCCGTTCGTCTCTCTATCGCAGGCTGGAAAAACATGGACTTTAAAACAGTTCTTTGTTAATGAAAATAGTTACTCCAGAACAAAGATTCTGACATCGGGGGTGTGCAGATTAAAAAAACCATATCCACCCTGCACATTGGTCGGATAGTTAATGGGTTCCCCGGCAAATTCCACAAAGCTAAAGCGATTGTCACTTCTTACTTTTAAAAAATCATAGTAGGGTTTGCTGATGCTTGCCAACGAAACAGCAATGGAATCGCCTTCTGAAAACTCCTGAAACAGCACATTAAAGATTTCTTCCTTTTCCTGATTTTCAAACTCGCTATCTTCCAACAGACGGGTGTAAATGCGCGGATTGATTAAACTGGTTACCTCCTGCGTAGCGCTAAAGCGCTGCACATTGATCATGTAATAGTTTGCCCCCACCGGATCGGTTAGCCGATAGGTTATTTGGGCCAATGAATCAAAGCCGTTATCAATGATAGCGGAACTTACTTCATCAAAGGGAACAAATTCCGGGATTTGTGTCACCGCTTGCACGGTACCTAATCGATTGGTGCTCACGGTCAGAACATAATCAACATTACTCTGCCAATCCAAGATAATATTTCCATAGAGGCCGCTGCCCAGGTTCTGCAACGTATCCAGGCTGTTTCCATCTGAAATTGTGACAACCGCGTCAGTGATCGCAATCTGATTGATCAGATCATTTGGATCGCTATCATCTCCGGCATCCAGGGCTCCGATACTTTTGGAGATAAACACCACTAACCCGGTGTTGGGAACTATTTGCGAAGACACCACTATTTTCGTCTCCAGTGTGGGGATATCCGTTACTTCCAGTGGATCTGGCAGGCAACCCAACAGAATCATGGAGAAGAATAAAACAGAAGCGAATAAAGTTATCCGTGACATAAATTAAAATTTAAATCCGTAACTGATAAAAGGTAATAAACCAAATAGCCCCGGCTGTTCATATCGGAAAGAGCCGTCTTCGTTGGGGACAATGTTAATACCGAGAGGAGTGGCGCGGTTATAGGTGTTATACACCCCCACAAACCACTCACTTCTGAATTTTTTGGCCGCAGATGATTGGTACTTCAATCCCAGATCCAGCCGGTGGGCGTCTGCCAGCTTAACAGAATTAATGGTCGCATACACGGGTATCAATTGTACACCACCCAGCGTTGTGCTGGGAACAATGTATTGCCCAATGACCGGAGTAAAGCGAGAACCGGAAATAAACTCAAATACCCCTGACAAGGAAAAACGTTTACTCAATTCATAATTCAGTACCAGTGCCCCATTATGTCTGCGATCGTATCTGGATAAAAACCACTTGCCTTGATTAACTTCGTCATACTGGCGCAGCGATTTAGAAAGCGTATAGCTGATCCATCCTGTCAGCTTTCCCTTTTCTTTTTTGATAAGCACTTCCACCCCGTAGGCTTTTCCAACTCCCTGAATAAGTTGATCTTCAAAGGACGTATTCAAAAATAGGTTGGTGCCTTCGCGGTACCCTATTAAATTCTGCAGGTTTTTATAGTAGGTTTCTACGCTGACGAAAAGATTTTTCCGGGGTATGTGTTGTTGAAAGGCCAACGTCCATTGATCGGCTGTTTGAGGAACCACCCGATCGGTCACCGGATACCAGATGTCCGTAGGGAAAGCGACAGCCGCGCTGGAAATTCGATGGATGTACTGCGCCATTCGGGAATAGCTTGCCTTCAGGGCAGCCTTTTCACTTAATCGGTAGTGAATGGCCATCCGCGGTTCCGGATTCAGATAAAAAGTCTGGTTAATCGTAGCGGAGGACAATCTCAATCCACCACTCCAACTCCATTGACGATGAAATTTACCATCCGCCTGATAATAGACGGAACTTTCAAGACTCTTTTGCGCAAGCGTATTGCTGCTTTCCAGCAATTGCGCAATTTCTCCGGTGGTCGTAATCACGTTTGGACTCACCTGATGCTGCACCAGCTCTACTCCCACCGCCTGATTAAACGAATCCGTTAACTTTTGTGTCAACGTCCAATGACCTCCCCAATCCTGAATATTGGAGTTAGTGAAGAGCCTGCTTTCTTCAAACTGATTTTCGATGGCATACCGAAAAGAAGTTCTGTACAAACGCAAAACGGAGTGACTATTTTCACTTCTCTTCCTCTCCCATAAAAATGTTTGACTGCTATTCGCAATGGTAAAATCGCTCGTAAACCGGAAATTACTCGCGGTATCACGGGCCGTTCTCTCAAAGTTAAGCACATCTTCCCCTCCATAGTGGGTAAACTCAAATCGATCTTTCGTTGTGGGTTGATAGATCACTTTTGCATTCAGATCATAAAAGAAATAAGGGAGCGACTCCCCCACGGCTTTTACCACCTGATCGATATACGTTCTCCTGCCGGCTACCCAAACTTCCAGTTTGTCTTTTAGTATTGGCTGCCGGATCATCAGTCGTGAGGCCAGCAAACCAATATTACCAGAAACCATTGTTTTATTGGCTATACGTGATTTCGTATTCACATTTAGAATAGAGGAAAGTCTACCGCCATAATTTGCCGGGAAAGCCCCATTGATTGACTCTACGCCTTCGAGTATATCCGGATTAAAGACTGACAGAAAGCCAAAGAGATGTCCGGTGTTATAAACAGGAGCGCCATCTAACAAAACAAGGTTTTGATCGGCCGCACCCCCGCGCACAAATAAATCAGTCGTTCCTTCTATGCCCTTTGAAACACCGGGCAATAGCTGAATGGTTTTGATCAGATCAGCTTCACCCCCCAATACCGGAATGGCATTGATCTCCTTCTCACTCAACGTGAGTACACTGGAACGGGTGGACCACAATTGGTCAGACTGTAAAATCGGACTGGCCTCGATAACTACTTCATTCAACTGTTCGCTACTCAACTGAAGTCGGAAGATAAGCGAGGTATCTCCCCTGATGAATACTTTTTGGCGGACGGTCGTATAACCCGTGTAGGTGACTTCCAACGTTACATTGCCAGCAGGTTGTTTAAAGGAAAAATCCCCGGAAACGTTTGTAATAAAAGTCTGTTCAGTTTCCGGTAAAAAAATGTGTGCCAACGGCAGTGCCTTGCTTTCCTGGTCAAGCACTTTTCCCGATAAGGTATACACCTGACCGGAGGCTATACTACAATATAGACATAATATAAGAACGTAGCAGAAGCGCATTCTCATAAAATGTTAGCTTAAAATTGCTTTAACCATAATGTGAAATCTCCAAACTGCTTGAGGGAGATAGAATGAGCAACCGTATCTTCTGAAAAAGTTACCGGGATGCCAAGATTCTGGAGCATGAGCTGATTTTCGCTGGCATACGCAATGGGTAGCATGTGATCCTTGCTGCCGTGAGCAAGAAAACACTTTACTGATTTCAAGGAAGCAGATGTGCTCATCAGTGGTTTTATCTCTTCCATAAAACGGCCACTAAAAACTGCGAAGCCGGAAACCTTTTCGGGTGCTGTTAAACTGACAACAGAAGCCATGTTTGCTCCCTGGCTGAACCCTGCAAGAACAACACCGTGGTGGTCCGCATGATAAAATGAAATAACCTCATCTATAAATCGCAAAATCATTTTTCTACTTTCTTCCACTTGTGCTAAATTAATGATAATTTTACTATCATTAATTTTCACATCATACCACCTGAAATGATCATCAGAAACTTTATATGGAGCACGAGCTGAAACAACCAGCCATTCATCTGGCAGTTGACTCGCAAATGAGAAAAGGTCTTGCTCATTACTCCCTGCTCCGTGAAAGAGGAATAATACCGGTGGTCGATCAATCTGTATTTTTGGCTTTCGAACCAAACACCGTAACCCGAAGGTTGCAGCATCTGAAGAATTAATTTCTTGTGTCAATGTGTTGAACATGATAGAAATGGTTAATGTTGTTAAGCAAATAGATTTCATCAAAACCTATTTAGAATTTAAACACAGTGTATTTCCCGATGGATCGGTGAGCCAGTAACCGTCATACTTTTTTTCGTAGTTAGCTACCATGTTCAACGCTTCGGTTAATTTTGATTCGGATTCAAAAATAATGTTGTAGTGGCGAAGGCCTGCACTTCCTTCCGGAGCAAGAGGTTTATTTGTGCCATGCCAGCTATTCATTGCTACACGGTGTTTGTATGCACCTCCTGCACCTACATCAGCATATTTATATTGTGATAAATAGTTAAACGGGATAAAGCCAAGTGCTTTATAAAACTCATTGGTTTTGGCAAGATTAGAAGCGTAGAAATGTATGTGCCCAATTTTGGTATCAATATGTAATGGCACGCGATTGCTTTTGTCCGGCAATGCTTTCAGTATCTCGTTTATATTCAAGACATCTGAAGCACCACGAAATGTACCATCCGCATCTTCCATGTAAAGTCCGTTATCGGCAATCACGCGCTTGAATCGTTCGGGTGTTTCTAATGTAAATTCAAGCAATACGCCATCCGGATCACGAAGATAGATTGATTTGGACATGGTGTGATCAATCGGAGAAAAAGAATAGTTGTTATCCATCAGTCGCTGAGTCATTCGGGCAAATTCAACCACGTTGGGAGCATGAATGGCATAATGGTAAAGTCCGCTATACCCTTCTTTGAATGGGCGTTGTGCCGTTTGGTGCACCACTACCAAGGTTCGTTTTTCACTACCGAATTCTGCAAACTCGTTGTTGGAGTTGCGTAGTTGCATCCCTACAATCTTTGTCCAGAAGCCCGTAGCAACTTTCAGATTGGTATTGTTCAGATGAACGGAACCGAATGTCATGTGGTCAACAAGCTCTTCGTCAGGATTAGAATCGAAAATTTCGGCTGATGCTTTTAGGGGAATGCTATCTAACCCAGCTATCGCTGCCATAATTGCTGCTTTTTTGATGAATTGCTTACGTTCCATTTTAAAATCAGATGCACGGGTTCATCTCATGAATAGTTGATTGAGATACAGACGAAAATTATTTCGCCTGTATGGGTGCTTTCTTCCATCTGCCCCAGGCAACGAAGAGTGCCAGCACCATGAATATTGCGTTCATTCCAATCATGGGAGTTTCGCTTCTCGAAATGTGAAAGGGTATAGCAAGCAACATAATCGTGGCTAATCCCAAACCGGCCCATGCGGTAAGTGCTGGTTTGATGCGAAGCATGGAAGGAAGCAATAAACCCAAGCCACCGAGCAATTCACTCAGGCCAATGAATCTTACTAAGACGGCAGGAACAGTCGTTGCCCACGGTAACATGGCAGCGAGTTTTTCAATAGGCATGGAAACTTTCATGAAACCTGACAGGAGGAACATGGCGGCTAATAGAACTTGCACTACCCACAAAGTGATGTGCATGGCTTTTGAAGAATTAGTGTTTGTAGTCATGATGATTTAATTTAAAGAATGGGAAAATGGTTAATACAGATAAGACAGGGAAGAAATGCATGGGAATAACCATGCCGGGGAATAACTCAGGCGATTCAGTATCTAGTGGCAAATCAAATCCAAACACGCCTGCAATCGTGGCGAAGCTAAATAGGTTGAAAGCAATATGTAGCCAACCAATGGTTTTCGTTCCTTTCCACCGGATGGCCAACTGATAACCAACCGCCATCAGCAGGCAACCCATAAAACAAGCCGCAATGATATTGGGCGTGGCGGCAACTTTACTAAAGTCTACCACCAACGCCTCTTTATAGATATTCAAATAAATAATGCTTGCCAATGAAGACAGCAGGCCGCCAGCAATACCCATTATAAAAGTTTGCTTCCAGTTCATTTTGTAACGGGTACGTTAAGTTGAAAGTCCAATACCTCTGGTGTGCCGCTTCTGGTAACGTTATATTCTGCCGGCTTTACAGAGAAGGTGCCAGCAAAAACACCCCCATCTGCAGTTTGATTAAATGTGAAAGCTATTCGAATGGACTTGGTCACATCCTTAATCGTCAAATTACCGATAGCTTCGTAACCCTTGGAAGTTTTAATGATCGAATTGGATTCAAATTTTACCGTAGGATAAGTTTTGACATCCAATCCTTTTCGGGCGTGTCCATTTCGCATCCCATTTCCGGTGTTAATGGTATTGGCGTCAATGGTGGCTGTCAACTTAGAGTCAGCAAGATTATTTTCGTTAAAATATAGTTCGCTTTTTAAACCCTTAAAGCTACCGTCAAATTTGCTACTCGTAAACTTCACGGAGTAGGCGTCTTCTTTTACGCTCCAGGTAGTTGCATGGTTAACGAGTGTGAATGCAGAAGTGCCAATAACTAAGGCAATCATCGCTGGATAAATTAACTTGTTCATTTGTTTTAGTTGCTTAAAATTTAGACTTGGTGAAAATTGCTTTGTGCATAGCAAAGGAACTTTGTCAAGCCCACCTGGCACGATGAGATAAGGCAAAAAAAAACGTTGATCTATGTCAACGCTTTTAAAGTAGGGATTACTTTTTTGTCGACCCGGCCCTGATGCGGCTTAGTGTTTCCTTGGTCATGCCAAGATAAGAGGCGATGATATGCTGTGGAAATCGTTGTAAAAACTCCGGATATTTCTTTTGAAAGTCTTCGTATCTCTCTTCGGCAGAAAGTGTTTGAGCTGCCTGAATTCTTTTAATCAGGTTAAAAGACTGCTTTTCAGTCAGCACTTTTATCATCTCGTTGATGAACGGTTGTCCGCTAAGTTTATCGATGAAATCTTCCCGGCTTACGATCAGCATTTCTACCTCTTCCAAGGCCTCTATAAAATAGGGTGAAGGAGTGCCCACCATAAAACTCTCACGATCGCCAACCCACCAGCGTTCAATGTACAAACCCAAAATATTTTCTTTCCCGGTTTTATCAACGGTGTATTGCTTAAACGCCCCTTTAACTATGAATCCGGCAAACCTGCATACATCTCCTTCCTGTAGCAAATACTGATGCTTGCGGAGTTTTTTGGACACAAAAGTCTGTGAAAGTAACTGTTCTTCACTAGCCTTTAGTTGGATACTGATTTTGCTACTGATATAGTCGATGAATACTTTATGCATTAAAAAACAGCGGTCAAAGACACAAACTTTACCCTTTTTTCATCTAATCAAAAATATTTTGAACAATCAAATTTACACAAAAAGTTTTGCGATTTGGCTACACCCCTCACATTCGAGTTGCCAAACGAATCTTGTAACGCGTGCCCATTCCAAAATCCTCTTCCATTTTGATGACTTCTTTGCTTTTTTTGCCGATCCAGTAGATGGCATACGACTTGGGACTGTAGTCAATCCGGAGTTTCCAGCAATCAATTGACCGGCCATCAAATGTCATGATTTTATCCGATCCGGTAACCTTGTATTCATAAAGCTGGGGAGTAGTTCTTCCTCCGGGGTGATAAAAATGAATGGCAAATCGCTTTCCTTCCCTGAGCTCCAGCAGGCCAAATGTTTCCAAATCCAGCTCCCAGTTCAGTGCCTGGGGCGCCATCAACTCAAAGGTTGCTTTCTTATTATTAACTACGGAATCAGAACCTTTTAGCTTGTCGCGGTAAAAATCATAAGCCTCTACTCCTGTCCGTTGGGAAATGGTTTTGTGATACATGGGCAGGAAATTATTCCCGTCCACACGGGAATAAAGATAGCGATAGTCTGTACTATCCCATCCATACCAATGTTGAACCACTTCAATTTGTTTGTTTCCATTTACTTGTTTGATGGAAGTGGTGCGTTCCCAAACAAACGTCTTACTTTGTTTGGGCTTTTGTTTTAACTTAATAAACACCAAATATTGAGCCGTGCCTGCTTTTAGACTGGTGTGAATCCATTTGGACGGGATCGTGTAAAGAGTGTCAACCTGGGCCTGGAGTCCTGAACAGGAAGAGCAGAACAGTAACAAAAGAAAAATTTTATTCATAGCTTTTTTTAGTGTGTTACGTGACCGATACAGATGTGTTCCTTAGAATCAACGAGCTCCCTAAAAAACCCTTCCTACGAGCGCAAGGACGGAATCATTCACATACATGGATTGAATCTATTATTCCATTGATCCGTTGAAGCATTTGGTTGAAAAGGTTCGATTACTCTTTCTTTTTTATTTAGATTCATCCGGTATGATTGCATCATTTTTATCCCGGCATCGTATGAGGATGCTGCACCTTTCGTTTTGGCTGGCGTACGTTGCCTATACGGTGTATGAATTACAGTCATATCTGGGCTGGGCCAAAGGCATTTCGTATGTATCGTTTCGCCTGGCTTTTCTCCTGACCGCCAGCTATCTCCACTACTTTTGGGTATTACCTGTTTGGCTAACTCAGAAAAAAACAGGCATGTATTTTTTCTGGCTGTTGGTGCTTCTGGTCAGTATGGTATCCCTTCGGATTTTTGCAGAGAATTTGGTGATGCCCCAACTGATGAAAAACGAGACCTATTATCTTACTCTGAAATTGAGCCGGGTAATCAGCACCTGCTGGGATACCCTGGTATTCCTGATGTTTACGGGCATGATTCGTTTTACCGTTGACCGGTTTGATCTGGAATCCAGGCAACAACAACTGGAAAACGAAAAACTGGTAGCTGAACTCAATTATCTTAAAGCGCAAATCAATCCTCATTTTCTGTTTAATACACTCCACAATCTTAATTATCTGGTCTATGCCGGTTCTGCGAAGGCCACCGAAGTAATCATCAAACTATCAAATATCATGCGCTACATGATTTACGAGGCCCATCAAACGCATGTTCCCCTGATCCATGAAATCAATTACATCAACGACTACATTCATTTGGAATCGATCCGGCTTAGTCAAGCCGTCACCCTCACCTTTGAAACGGAAGGCCCCATGGAACATGTGCGCATTGCCCCCCTGACGCTTATTACGTTGCTGGAGAATGCATTTAAACATGGTGTCCGGGATACCGAAAAAAACTGCTGGATAAAAATGATGTTAAAAATAGAGGGTGGCACCATCCAGTATCAGGTGTCTAACCGGATTCTTACCGCTGATCCTACCCGACAAGCCTCCGGTTTTGGGTTGGAGAACTTACAAAGACGTCTGAATCTGGGATATCCCAACCGACATCGACTGAACATTGATAACCAAAACGGAATCTATACCGTTCAACTGGAATTGAGATAACATGATTCGCTGCCTGATTGTGGATGACGAGCCTTATGCCCGTAAACTTCTGGAGGAGTTTATCGGGAAGACGGAAGAATTAACCTGGATGGCATCTGCCAAAAATGCATGGGAAGCCCGTGCCATCCTGGCCAAACAAAAGATTGATCTTATCTTCTTGGATATTCAAATGCCGGAATTAAACGGTATTGATTTTCTAAAGTCCGTTTCACGTACGCCCCTGATTGTTTTTACCACCGCGTATGCCGAACATGCCTTGCAAGGATTTGAATTAGATGCGGTAGACTACCTGGTCAAGCCCTTTGATTTTAACCGATTTTTAAAAGCCGTGTCCAAAATTGCGGAGCGTTTTCAGACCGTGACACCGGGAGTATCCTCACCGGCTGGCCACACAAAAGATTACATTTTTATCAAAGACGGTACCCGTTTTGTAAAAATCGATTTACCCTCCGTCCTTTACATCAAAGGATCACGCGAGTATGTAACTTTTGTCACCCGGGCAGGCAAAACGATGACGCTGATGTCGATGAAGCAGTTGGAACGCGACTTACCGGATGACTTCATCCGGATTCACAATTCTTTTATTGTACGACTGGCGGCCGTGGAATCTGTCAGCAAGGATGAGGTGATCATCGGTGGAGAAACATTACCTATCGGAGCTACCTACAAAAAGCAACTGTTGCAGAAATTATGAAGTTAATGCGTCAGTTAAAAACACCGATGATCTTGGAAAGACTGGTTAGTTGTTGATGGGTTAGCGGTTGTGCCTGGGGGAAGTTTGTTACAGAGAATTGACACAGTTTGCCGCCCGTGGCGTATCTTTCGCCTTCATGAAATTCAACGACTTTCGTTTTCGGGTAGCTTTTCGGGTAACCATGATCGGGCTGATGATGTGGTTGTTTATCTACATGATCAGCCGGCCCAACATGGTGTTTGCCGCTGGCCTGATGCTGTTGATCATCATCGGGCAACTGATTGAACTCTATCGGTTTACCTCCCAAACCAATCGCAAACTCACCCGGTTTCTGGAATCTGTAAAGTATTCTGACTTTATCTCCGGGTTTACCAATGATAATAAATTGGGCAGCAGCTTTCGCGAACTGAACAAGGCTTTTAATGAAGTGTTGGAAGCCTTTCGAAAGGCGCGCTCGGAAAAAGAGGAAAATGGTCAGTTTCTGAACACCATTGTTCAGCAGGTGCGCACGGGTATCCTATCATTTGAAACCGATGGAACCATTCAACTCATCAACACCAATGCCCGCAAATATCTCCATAACCATATCATCAAAAATATTCATGAGCTGAAGAATGTAAATCCGGCTTTGTACGACAGCATCATGGAGGTGAAACCCGGCAAAAGTTCGCTGTACAAAACCAACAACGAGGTGCTGCTCACCATTCAGGCTACGGAAATCCGTATTCGTGGAAATGCGGTGAAATTGGTCACTCTCCAGAATATTCAAAGTGAGTTGCAGCAACAGGAATTGGAAGCCTGGCAAAACCTGACACGCGTGTTGCGTCATGAAATCATGAACTCCATCACTCCCATTTCTTCTTTGACTTCCACCCTCCGCGAAGTGTTGGATCATGATCTCAAAAAAGTAAACGGTCACTACGAACTGCAAAACGAAGGTGCGGACGATTTACGCGAAGGCCTCAACACGATCGAAAGCCGAAGCAAAGGGCTGATCAAATTTATTGATGCCTACCGGGAATATACCTCTGTTCCTCAACCCAAACTGACTTCGGTCCGGATCAGTCATTTATTCGACCGCATCAACCAATTGATGAAACCCGAATTCCGAAATACGCGGATCGCGTTCCTCATCCATACCGAATCGGAGTATCTGTCGATTCAGGCCGATGAGGAAATGATTGAACAGGTATTGATTAATCTGGTAAAAAATGCGCGGGAGGCCTTGCTGGATCAGGACGATGGAAAGATTCAGATGGTTGCCCGTCTGGAAAACAACATTGTCTTGATTGAAGTCATCGACAACGGACCCGGCATCATCAAAGAAGCCATGGAGAAAATTTTTATCCCCTTCTTCACAACCAAAAAAACCGGCTCTGGTATTGGCCTGAGCCTCTCCCGGCAAATTATGCAAATGCACAATGGCAGTCTTTCGGTTGAATCCGAGCCGCACGTACGAACCGTTTTCCGATTGCGTTTTTAAACTTTACCTCAGACCCGGTTAGCTTTGAATCTACTGATCCTTTCGGTTTTTAACCGGAATGACAAGCTTTAATCCGGACCAGACATCATCTACTGCGCACACCTTCACGTCCACCAATCCAATGGAAAGCGCCAACTGACGGATCATATCTTCGGTGATATCCGTGGGAACTTTGGACGCTTTCTTTGGCCACGAAACCCAGATCATTCCATTCGTTGCAATTTCTGTTTTAAGCAGGAGCAACTGCTCTTTCAGGAATCCTGATTCTTTTGAAAACACGTGAATCAGATTCTTGGGCAGGGTTTTACGTTTGTCAATCGTTACCTGTTCCGGCCAATCTTCAAACAAGTCAAAATAATGTTCCGGAGCCTGAATAATCCGGATTCTGTCTCCCGACTTGATCCCCAACTTTTTGGTTAGCGAAGTTCCTGAGTAGCCAAACTTTTTCATGAATACGGATGGTCAGGTCATTAATAGGAAGGCTAAAATAAAAACTTTCAGCCATGCTTTCACTTTTTTGACTTAAACCTATAGCCTTCTTTCATACAACCTCCTCACCAGCCATCCGCTCTTACATGCATTTATTGCTATAGGACAACAATCGAGTCAGGTTCACTGCCTTTTTCAAATTGAAATCCATCGCGGCAACAATTCCATGCATGGCGATCAGCCGCCCGTCAATGGATCTTGCATCGCGGGTACAAAATTCATCTATGGCTTCTTTCGCCTGGCTGTAGCCCTCCGCTTCCAATATTTCCAAAACGGAGATGGTGTTTTCTTCGGGCGTGATTATCCGCTGTTTGGGCACGTATCCCATCTGTTCGATGACCGACTCCGCCACCTCCCAGGTTGACCATGGATTTTGTCCGGTAATCAGATTTCCATCTTTACTCACTTTGTTCAGGTACATAAATCCCTCATTAAAGAGGGCCCCATTTTCCATGAGTTTGTCTTGCAGCAAAAAAGGAAATATTTCGGCAGCTTCCGGAATCAGCAACAACTCTTCTTTGTTGGTAAAACTGCTGACCTTACGCTTCGATACTAATAATTCTCCGTTACTGAGCGTCACGTTGACAAGGGCGGCCGGACCATGGCATACCGCGCTCACTATTTTACCAGACTCATAATATTCCCGGACGAGCAATTGAATGTATGCATTGTCCGGAAAGTCGAACAAGGTGCCTTTGCCACCCACAAAATACACTGCCTGATAAGCCTTGGCATCTACGTCTTTCATCGCTATGCTCTGCTTAATCTTTGCTTGCGCGATGGTGTCATTCAAAAAAGCGAAATCATATTCGGTCATATCATCACCATCGATGACCACAGGCGGCTCGCCCCCCAGCGGACTGGCCACATCCACCTCAAAACCATTCGCCTGAAATACATAATAGGCGCGCGACAATTCTGTTAATTCAAACCCCGTGCTTTTTCCACTACTGCCCATCTGGCCGGTGCTGGTGACCACGGCCAGTATTTTCCCGCGGTGGGGAACAATGTTTTCTGTCAGGTAAGGAAGCTTAGCCGGAGAAATAGCCTTGATATTCTTTGCCGACTCGGGCACCGGAGGAATTAAGCTGATGAACCATACCCCGAACAAAACGATGGATACAATCAATCCTGCCAATACGATCAGTGACCACTTGATGATTTTTCTTTTGCCAGACATAACTTTATTTGTTTTTATGTGGCAAAAGTGGGGCTGTCGGATGCCAAAGGCTCCTCAAATGATCATTTCGAAAGAGAAAAAGATCATTTTGATCTTTGCTGGCGGTAAGCCATGGGGGTTTCGCCCGTTTCCTTTTTAAAAGCCGTGTTGAAACTGGAAAGGCTGTTGAACCCCACCTCAAAAGCAATGGAAGCGATGGTTTGGTTTTTGAATTCCTCCTGGTGGAGCAAGCGTTTCGACTCCTCAACTCGGAAAGCATTCACAAAACTGTTGAAGTTCTTACCACTTTTTTGATTGATCACCTGCGACAATATCTGAGGGCTTACATGCAGCGATTCGCTTAATGATTTCAGGGTGAGGCTGGCGTTTTGGAATTGCTTTTCATCCACCATGAGCTTGAAGGCTTTGGCATAGATATGGTCGCTTTGGTCATCCGAGACCGGGTTTGTTTTGTATTTGCTGTGGTCGATTCTGGGAATGTACCCCCGGCTGATGACGATAAAGCTGATGACATAGGCTACCGCAGAATAGAGCACAGGTCCGATCACGTACGGGATCACATCGTCAAACAGGTTGAGTACATATGCCACCCAAATGACCAGAAGTCCATAGAAGAACAGACGCAATAAAACAAAGGTATCCGCGGAAAGACCAGCCTCTTTTTGTTGAAGCACGTACCGATAACTGAACAACAGGTAAACCAGCAGATGAAGGTAGTAGCTGACAAAAAGCACCACAAAAAATGCGAGCGGAAGAGTCTCCGTGTGGTGCTCTTCCAGTTGCAACCCAATCGCGAAGCCGATGATCGTGGGGATAAAATGGAGAACGTGTTTTGGAGTTAGCTGAAATGATTTGCGCGTGCACGAGAGCGCAAAGAGGTAATAGAGCGGTCCGATAGCCATGAGGGTACTGAGTCCTACGAAAATGATTTTGATGTCCATGTTATCGGTGAATTCCAGAAACACCGATTTCCCCACCCGGAAGGAAAGAACAATGAGTAGTGCACTTAGCAATCTGTTGGAGAGCGAATTTCCTTTCCGGTAACTCCAGAGAAATAAGGCCAGAAACAAGCCATGGATAACCCCCAGACCGCTGATGACCACCAAAATGATATCGTATGCACGCATCTGGCGCAAATTAATTCAATTGATGGATTTTCGTGGAAGATGGTCAAGGAGGTGGACACTACCGGAATCTGGCAGAACCGGCATCAGACGGGTATGCGATCGTGGCAGGGTCAGGGAGCATCACTCAGGACGGGCTGACAAATACACGGTTGAATGGATTTCGCACCATCTCCACCTTCTGATCACGGAGGTTTCCCATTCACTGGTTTTTTTATAAATATTGATTATCAGATCATTGCTGTCCAATAGCAAAATCAAAACTTTGAGTTAAGACTCCCTTCCCTGACACAATCAAAAGTAAACTAACGATGTAAGTTTTCGCTGCTATTTCTCCCGATTTATCTGCGCCATCGTGAGGAACTTTGAACCAAGTTAAGCATGTATGAAGTGTGGATGGGTGTGTGTTTTACTGATCGGGATCGTGTTCGGAATTTCTGCTTCCTCACAGGCGCAAAGTTATCAACAGTCACGCGAGAAGCATTTTAAAAATAAGTATCGCAAGCAAATCAAATGGAATGATCAGGTATGCGGTATTCTTCGGAAAAAGCGAAATACGCGGGACAGCAAGCCTCTGCTGCTCGCCCATCTTTTCCGAAAGAAATCAGGATATAAACCTCAGGCAGAAGTAGACCCGCCTGAGGTGCAGGCGACCGCCCGCGCTACCACGCGTTAAAAATTTTGGGTGTTTGGTGAACGGCCCCGTCAGGAAACTGCGGGGCCTCTTTTTTGAACCGTTTCCCTTTCCCTAGCTTTGCCGCATGGATTTCCGGGAAGAGGTCTTCTTTCATAAACTGGCGCAGACAACGCCTCAGGCCTATCAGCTCACCATCGAGCGTGCCGAAGGTGTTTACCTGTATGCCCCGGATGGAAAACGCTACATCGATATGATCTCCGGCATCGCGGTGAGTAATGTCGGTCACCGGCATCCGCACATCATTCAAGCCATTAAAAATCAGTTGGATCATCACCTGCATGTGATGGTGTATGGCGAGTTTATTCAATCATCCCCCAATCAGCTGGCGGATAAACTGACCTCGCTCCTGCCCGCTTCCCTGAACTGCTGTTATTTTGTTAACTCCGGTACCGAAGCCAATGAGGGCGCGTTGAAGCTGGCCAAACGCAAAACCGGACGGACCGAAATGATTGCCTGCGCCAAATCGTATCACGGAAGTACGCACGGCTCATTAAGTGTTTCGGGAAATGAAAAAAAGAAAAATGCCTTCCGGCCGCTTCTTCCGGATGTCCAGTTTATTGAATTCAACAAGCAGGAAGACCTGACCAGAATTACAGAACGGACGGCTTGTGTGATCATTGAAACCATTCAGGGAGATGCCGGGGTGCGCATTCCAACCCGCGAGTACCTGGCTGCCTTGCGGAAGCGATGCGATGAATGTGGTGTGATTTTGATTTTTGACGAAATCCAATGTGGCATGGGGCGTACGGGCACCCTGTTTGCCTTTGAGCGATTTGGTGTCATCCCGGATATCCTCACCATCGGTAAAGCATTTGGCGGTGGCCTTCCGATCGCAGCCTTTATTGCCGATGAGCAACTGATGAATGTGCTGACCTTTGATCCGCCCTTAGGACACATAACCACCTTTGGAGGGAATCCGGTGTGCTGTGCATCTGCGTTGGCGATGCTGGAGGTCATTGAACAGGAAAACCTTTTGGCATCAGTCGAAAGCAAAGGGAAATTGATCGAATCATTATTACACCACCCGGCCATCACTGAGATCAGGCGGGCCGGTTTGATGTTTGCGATAGATTTTCACTCAGCCGAGCTGGTGAACCGGATTGTGGCGTGTGCTAAGGATAAAGGCGTGATCTGCTATTGGTTTTTGTCGCACCCGAACAGTTTCCGGATCGCGCCACCGCTCACCATTACTGAATCGGAAATTCGCGAAGCCTGCACACTCATTCGTGAGAGTATAGACGAAGCCTTACGGTCGTAGATTTTTTTACATGAATATTGTTCTGGCTGTATTTAATGTTAGTTTTCACCAATGGAAGTAAGACCCTTTAACCGACTGGACTATACCTATAAACTCATGGTGGTGATCGCGCTCAGCATCACCGCCCTGATGCTGGCCCGCGACCTGTTTATCCCGCTGGCTTTCGCAGGATTTTTAGCCGTGGTGATGTCGCCTTTGGTTAAATGGCTGGAGCGAAAAAAAGTTAATTCGGTTCTCTCCATTTCGCTGGTCTTGCTTGGATTTACACTCATGCTGGGCCTCTTGCTTTGGCTGATCATCGATCAGATGATTGTATTGGTCAATGACTTACCCGACATTGAATCGCAACTGGATGCGTATATCACTAAAATCAGCCGAACACTGCGCAATGATTTTGGCATTTCGGTCTCCGAACAAAACACGTATGTGAAAGAGGCGCTCAAAACCATCAGCACGTATGCCGCAGACCTGCTGGTATCTACCACCAACGCCATCTCTTTGATCGTTCAGGTTCCGATCTACATTTTTTTATTTCTGATCTATCGCCCTAAGTTCCATCAGTTCTTTTTGCAACTGGTGCCCGGAGAAGAAATGACCTGGAAAAAAGATCTGGAAGGTGTTTTGCAGGGGTACATCTCCGGACTTTCGCTGGTCACGGTCATCATCGCTATTCTCAACACCATTGGGCTATTGATTCTGGGCATCGAGCATGCTGTTTTCTTTGGCATCCTCTCGGGATTGTTAACGATCATCCCCTATGTGGGCATCTTTATTGGGGCTACCCTCCCCGTTATTCTTGCGTTGATCACGAAAGATGGTATCTGGCATGCCGTGGGGGTGATTAGCATTTTCTCGGTCGTTCAGTTTCTGGAGGGTAACTTTATCACGCCCCGGATTACCGGATCGAAAGTAAGCATCAACGCGCTGGCTGCGATTGTGGCGCTCGTGGTGGGTGGAATGATTCTGGGAATTGCCGGCATGATCCTGGCAGTGCCGGCCATTGGTGTCCTGAAGATATTTCTGCGTCATACCCAGCACCTGAAACCATTTGTGGTGTTGCTCGAAGACGATGCCGAACCTAAAAGCAAAGACCTAGAGGAAGAGCATCCTACTCCTTTGCCGGATGATTTAAGTTAAATTCATGTATGTAGTCCATCAATAGTGGATATACATTCTGATTTTTTGCCTTCTTGAAACGCTTATATAGCTCTGGGTCATCCTGCATCAGTATACCACCCAACGTTTTTTTGTCAAGCACATAAATATTTCCGTCATCATCTGGCATGTAAATCACCCATCCCGGATTGGTACGCTCATCTTTACTGGTAGTTAAGGCCATCGCTACTCCACCGGCTAACCCAAAAGTAAAACTCATGGCGAACGTGCTTGAGTTTATAACTTTCTGACGGGCAATACCGTCTTCCAGATAAACTATTTTTCCCAGAATGAGGATGGGCACAAAATAACTGTTTTGATTGTAGACTTTTGCATTGACGTAAACCATATGGCCATCGGAAAAGCCATAGACATATTTCATACGCTTGCCCTTGTCGGTATACAGCTTATACCGCAAAAATTCACTTGTACTATCGAGCTTAATTTCAAACCCCGTAGTCATGGAAGGGCGATTATCCCTGAATTCAGCAAAGGTTTGATAAACTCCGTAGCGAAAGGCACGCGTGGTGAGGATCGAGTTTGTGGTATCAGATTGACAAAAACCTACCAAGCATGTCAGCAGCGTCAAAATCTTTATTACCAAAAACCTTCTCACAACGTTTCGATCACCAGGTTGTGGTTGGTATAAATGCAAATATCCGCGGCAATGTTCAGGCTTTCGCGCACCATCTCTTCGGCTGACAACTGCGGAGCATGTTTTTTTAACGCGAGGGCTGCGGATTGCGCATACATGGCTCCCGATCCGATGGCGGCCACTTGTTTATCTGGCTCAATCACATCGCCCGTACCGGAAATGATCAGGATTTCATCTTTGCTGGCGGAGATCAGCATGGCCTCCAGTCTTCGCAGGTAGCGATCGGTGCGCCAGTCTTTGGCCAACTCAATGGCCCCACGTTTCATGTTGCCTCCGTAGGCATTCAGTTTTTCTTCAAATCGCTCGAGCAAGGTAAACGCATCAGCTGTGGAGCCGGCAAACCCGGTCACCACTTTTCCATCCTGCAGCTTTCGTATCTTCTTTACGTTGCTCTTGGCAATGGTATTTCCCAACGTGGCTTGTCCATCGGCACCAATGGCTACCTGACCGTTATGCAGAACGGCCAATACGGTGGTGGAATGTATTTTCGTCAAAGTCGTTTGTTTAAATAATGCTACTCCAACCGTTTGTGATCGTACCCTGTTGTTCCGGAAGAGTTCTTCCGGTTAAATCAAAATTCTTACCGGATCTTCCAGCAGTCCTTTTAAAGTTTTGAGGAAGGCGGAACCTACGGCTCCATCCACCGCCCGGTGATCGCAGGAAAGGGTTACTTTCATCACATTGCCGGGCACCACCTGTCCGTTTTTCACCACCGGAGTTTCCTTGATTCCGCCTACGGCCAGAATACAGGCATCCGGAGGGTTGATGATGGCGGTGAAATCTTCGATACCAAACATCCCCAGGTTAGAGATGGAGAAGGTGCTTCCTTCCCAGTCTTTAGGTTGTAATTTTTTGTCGTGGGCCTTTTGCGCCAGGTCTTTTACTTCTACGGAGATATGAGATAGGGACTTGTTATCCGCAAAGCGAACCACCGGCACGAGCAAACCGTCTTTCACGGCTACGGCTACGCCAATGTGTATGTGGTGATTCTTCCGGATTTTATCTCCCAGCCAACTGACGTTGACATCCGGATGCTGCCGGAGGGAGGCGGCCACCGCTTTGATCACCATATCGTTAAACGAAATCTTCACCGGACTGATTTCGTTGATGCTCTTACGCGCTTCCACGGCTTTGTCCATGTTGATTTCCATGGTCAGATAGAAATGAGGCGCGGTATACATGCTTTCGCTCAGACGCTTGGCAATGGTTTTGCGCATCTGAGATACGTTTATCTCTTCAAAGCTTTCCTGACCGACCACAGCCGGCAATACCACCGGGCTGGCAGCCGCTTTGGCCGGCTCCGATTTCGGTTGGGTGCCGGGCTTAAAGCTTTCCACATCTTTGCGGGTGATGCGACCGGCATCTCCGCTTCCCTGAATTTTGGAAAGATCTACCCCCAGGTCTTTGGCCATTTTTTTGGCCAGCGGGGATGCTTTGATGCGACCACCGGAGGCGTGATCGGTGGACACGCTGGTGGACCCATTTAATGAGGTGGCAGCCGGTTCGGTTTTGGCCGGAGTGCTGGCAGGCTTTTGGCTGGCAGACTGATGTGCCTTTAACAATGTTTGCCAGTCCGCGCCCTTCTCTCCTACAATGGCCAGAACACCATTGACGGCTACGGCCTTGCCGGCTTCTGCGCCCAGGTAAAGAATGGTGCCGGTGTGGTACGATTCATATTCCATGGTGGCCTTGTCGGTTTCGATTTCTGCCATCAGCTCACCGGACTTGACGGTGTCTCCTACTTTTTTATGCCAGGCTGCGATGACGCCTTCGTTCATGGTATCACTCATCTTGGGCATGAGTACGATTTCTGCTTTGATGCCGGAGGTGTCAATCTTTTCGGCTGCGGGTGCCGGAGCCACAGGCTCTTTGGATTCCACTTTTCCTCCGTTGGAGGCGGCATGAGACGCCCCGCTGAGCAAGGCGGCATAGTCTTCGCCTTTGTTGCCGACAATGGCCAGCACATCATTGATCTTGACGGCCTCCCCTTCTTTGGCTCCGAGGTAGAGCACCGTGCCGGTGTTAAAGGACTCATAGTCCATCGTGGCCTTGTCGGTTTCAATCTCGGCCATCAGATCGCCTGACTTGACGGTGTCTCCCACTTTTTTATGCCATTTGGCGATGACGCCTTCGGTCATCGTATCGCTCATTTTGGGCATGCGTATGATTTCTGCCATGATCTGGGTCTTTCTTGGATAAGGTTTCGCGTTCGTTTTATTGCTCTCTGATTGTGCGTGGGTGGCCGGAGACCGGTTCACGCCAGACAGGTGTTGTTTCTGTTAAAGTAGGCAAAAATAGCTTGAAAATGCCCGATTTTCAAAACTTCCGGACTCCTGTTAAAGGAGGCTAACCGGGCAGACGAAGTGGTTTGTCTGAGGAAGAACGCGGGTTTTCTTCGTAACAACACGAGATTCCTTCTCACCAACCCGAGTTTTCTTTGTCACTCTGCGAGAATTCTTCCTGACAGAGCGAATTTCTTCGGTACCGAAGCAAGTTTCGTAGTTACGCATGCAAGAATCCTACTCACCGATGCGAGTTTTCTTTGTGCTGGTGCGGGAATTCTATCTGAGGAAGTGAGTTTTCCTTTTGCGGGAGTCAAATGTGCAACAGCCACCGGTGTTGCCAGTAGTGTTTGACACTAACTTTTTAGAAGTCTCTCGTCATTGAAAGCCTCTGCTATCAATTCAAATCCTTTATCTGAGAGTTTAGCAAGTCCCCATTCAATAAATTTTCCTTTTAACGTCTCTCCCCAATTCTTTTTACCTAAAACTCCTGTCAATGTCTTTAACTCTTCTATCTCGTCCATTATGTCGTCATAGATAAGTTTCTGTCCCAATTCAAGTCGTTCAAGCTTTTGAAATAACTCATCTAGTCTTTCGCTTACTATATCTCTTTCTGATTCTGAAAATTTATCGGAAGGGTGATAAGAAGTGTTTTCATTCTTTGATTTCTCTTGGGTGCCATCTTTCCACTTCGAATATCCTCCGCTCTCAACAATCCTAATTCCTTTAGTTGTTATTTGCATTCTATGGTCAGGGTCTCCAAGGGACTTTGCCAAATTGTCTTCATGTAACCGGTCAACAAAAATTTGTTCTTCTTTCATTGAAGATTTGAATTTTTCATTTGCATAATCTTTTACATATAAGTATCCAGGATATGCCTCATTTAACTCCCTCAGAATCATGTCAAGTTTTTCATCTTCTGATAATTCTATTTCAATAAAGTCGAACTTCATAGGACTAGCCCTTACCATTCTAAGTGCATGGTCTCGGTCCAATTTTCTATAAATTCTTCTGTCTCCATTGTGCAATATTTCTCTAACAAGCACAGAGTCTTCTTCTATGATATCGTATACGTCATCAAGTCTTTTAGGCAAATATTCGTCATCCCACTTTTGTCGGGCTACTTCAATTTCCTCTCCTGTCAGCTTGTGTTTAATCCTCATAAACCATTACCGATAACGTTTTTTATCTATTTAGTTGCGGGAGTAGGAGGACTTAAAAATGAAGCGCAGCGAAATGTTAAGCCCGACCAACACCGTTTTTACCCCCTGACATCTAACGAAATTAAGAAATGAATTTGAATTGGCACACAACAACCTGCAATTAAATAAATACGGTGTTGTGGCCAGTTCTCTATCTCTCAATTGTATGTTTTGTTACTTCACGGTCTAATAATTTATCGTTTGAGTCATATGTCAATGTAATGGTCTTTTTTATAGATTTGAATTTCTTTATCTGGTATTCCTTCAACTTTCCACTATTATCAAACTTGTTTAATCTGTCGAAGTCGAAACGTCCTGGCTTATACCAGGACTCGTATTGTTTTGTACCATCCTCTCTATATTCCACAATTGTCTTAGGTTTACCGCTAATGAATTCTCCCTCAATTCTTTTATTTCCATTTGTATAATAGTCTATTTCTGTCCCATTGCATACTCTATTACAATTAAAATAACTCCAAAACTTGGAATGTAATGCGGCTCCTGTCGTGAACTTTATGTTGGGAATAAGTAACGTGTCAGTCAGATTTCCATTAACAATAATGTCATAGTCAAAACTATGAACAAAGTCTCCATCCATTTCCGAAACATAAAGATGGTAAGTACTTTTCGCTGGCACAATAACACTTCCGCCCGAAGAATTAATGTACTCTCCTCGATTCAATTTGTCAAATAGACTATATTCCAATGTATAGACTGAGTCGTTGCATGAGTTTTTAAAAAATAAATCAACCTCAATTTGTCCAAATACATTTGTTTGTGTCAGTTGAAAAATGAGTATGAATGTTTGAAGTCTCATCTATCCGAAAGAATTGGCCACAACGTTGGTACATATGACGTGCAGGGTTTTTGAAACACGTCACTGTCCCACGTTGATATACTAAGTTAGTTGATTACACCTAAATGGCAACACTAAACCCCTGCATGGCATATGTATTTTGTTGTGCGCTGGGCGGCCTACCTGATCTTTTCTTTGAATTGCCTCACAGTCAAGATTTTTGTCCTGCCATATACTTTAATATCCAGCAAGTCTTTGTCTCCTGTGATTAAATAATTTGCTCTGCTTTCTTTTGAAAGAGCTAATAAGAAGTCGTCCTTTGGGTCACGACATATTTTGCCAATCTTTTTTATTTTTACTCTGTCGGCCAGGATGTCGAGCAGTGAAATTAGGTCAGATACTTTTTCTTGATTGAAGTACTTCTTTAGTTTATCTCTTGAAGTAACTAGCCTGATTTCATTTATTAATTGGTCTGTCGTGATGACTTTAACCTTTTCACTAACAATCAAGTCTTTAAGATCTTGAAGTTCTTTGCCAATTAAAAAACTAATCCACACATTGGTGTCTAGAATTATTTTACTTGGCTTTTGACTTGGCATATAATTCAGCTCTTACAATTTCAACTTCTTGGTCAATTGTTGCTTGGTCAAGCTCGTCCGTTTTGAAGGCTTTTAATAAAGAGGTCAGTTTTACGTCAATAATCTCTTTTTCAAGCTCCTTTGAGAGTTTAATTTTCTCCCTTTTTGATAGCTGTTTGACCAATTCCAATATTTGGTTGAATTCTAAGTCTATATTATATGTCCCTGTTTTCATAGTCCCCAAATTTAATAAATTTTGGTGTCACTTTATTGTCCAGCCGCCTTACGCCCAACGCTTAGCTATTTGCAGTGGCTGGCTTTGAAAACGTATTTGTCCACCGTGACCAAACGTTATAGCGAAGATAACACTTATAACTTACACATCACCGCGCTATTTAAGAAGCATTCTATTAGCGATAGCGCCTCATCTCATTCATCTATTTTTATAATTTTCCCACCCTTATCAATTTTATATTGACTTACCTTAATTTCAACCTTCTCAGAATTCTTGATTCTTTGTCTGGTTTGGTCCAAAGTCCATGAGAAAATACTGTCAGTTAAAATTATTTTAGATTCACTGAATATCTTAGCCTCCTCAATTGGTTCATAGTCCGCCTTTGATTCTCCTAATTCACCCACAAGTCTAAGTTTATCAATTTGGGTTCCGTCTTGGTCAGTTGTTACTAGGTCTGGGTTGAATGTGTCCTCAGAGATTAAATATGCATTGTAATTTTTGTTTCTGAAGATTAACGTCATCATGTAGATGTTAACTGTGTCGCCCGTGTTTACTCCTCTAATAATTAAGGGTTTTTCATTTGATACATAAGCCCTCTCACCCTTAAATAGACTTACGGGAGGTGTCTTAGTTGTCGTCTTTTGATGCTTCAAAATGTACTCAGTGTATTTCTTGACAGGCTCATTCGTATTCATCTTTTTATCCAAATCACTAAGGATGTCGAGTACTATGTTTGCTATAATAACAGTTCCATGGGTCTTTGAAGATGACTTTTTTGTTTGTTGGGTCTTGAAATAGTTTTCGTCTTCTGTCCCCAAGTAGCCTATGATGACAATCTTATTTTCTATTAGGGATCGATTATTTAAAATATCCTTAGACCGAATTGTCTTAAAGTCCTGAGTTAAGCCATAAAATTTGATTGGATAGTCTTTTGGAAACGACTTAGCGGCAAGTTCTGAAGCTCTAGTAGTATCATATCGTAATGAAAGATGCATTGGAAAACTATACTCCCAACGGCCACGATGATCGAATACTCTATAATAGGAGTCAGTTAAGTCGTTTTCTCCTTGAGCTAGTCCAGTTGTTCCAGAACGCAATGCGTAATCACGAAATAGCTTATGAGATTCAACGTGTTTACCATCTTCAAAACCTTCAACTAAAACTACTTTTCCAGAATTAATTATGGCTTGCTGAAATTTATAGTCACATCCAATTTCCTTTTGTTCAGGAAAAACAAAGTTTATGCCAATTACTCTTGGATTGCATTCACTTAGTAACTCGATTATTTGTCCCATTTCACAGCGATCTTTTGGGTCTGCGTTTATTAGGACAATTTCTTTGGTTCTGCTCTCAGGTGAGATCTTAGTCTGTTGTGACTTTGTTTCGCAGCTGATAATTATCGTAACTAGAAGGATTGTTTTTAAAAGTCCCTTATTCATTTGCTGTCACTTTCTTGAGACATTATCGCCAACAATTGAGTATATCCTATTGCATATACTCAGACTATCTCCTCACTACTAAAATAAGGGTTTTTTGAATCTTTTCAATTTTATCCCCCAATTTTTTAAGGTTGAGAAAAATTCCTTGGGAGGAAATAGGTCGTCTCAGTGGGTGAAAATACCGCTGGTCTTCAGAAACGCAGTAGCCCCGCGTGGGGGCTATGGCCGCTATCTGTAGTATAGAAGGGGGCTTTCTTTACTTTAACCTTAAAATTACTACTTGATACGGTTGAAGATTGACGTTTTCGTTTGTGCTTCTACAGTAGCGCGCTTCCGAAGACGCGTCCAGTCCCCGAACCCAAACGTGGAACGAAGATATAAAATTTGGGCTACACCTCACTCCACCATTGCTCTTAGGTTTACGTCATATTAAAAAGCTTACTACATTTCCTGAATAGAAAGAGGCGACCCACCACCATTGCTAGGTTTAAACCTATTTTGCGAATCAGGCCCTCTTTCGCAAACATTTTGTTAGCGGCTGCCCTCTCTGTGGTCCGTGTTTTAAAGTGTCTGAATAAATTATGGTTTTGAAGTCTTACTTTCTATCCATTTATTAATTTTTGTTTCCAAAATAATGAGCGGCAAACAGCCGTCTTTTAAGACTTCATCATGGAATTCTTTGATGTCAAATTTATTTCCCAATTTCTTCTTTGCTCTTTCACGCAATTCAATAATCTTTAACTCACCCACTTTATAACTTACCGCCTGCCCTGCTGAAACCATATATCGCTCTATTCGTTGTTCCGCCTGAATAGATGATACAGGCTGGTTCTCCAATACATAATCAATAGCTTTTTCCCGTGACCACCCTTTATAATGTATGCCAGCATCTACAACTAATCGCACAGCTCTTTCTATTTCCAAGTTGAGCCTTCCCAGATATTGGTAGGGGTCTGAATACATCCCTAATTCATTACCTAGGCTTTCGGCATACAATCCCCAGCCTTCCCCAAATGCACTTAGATAATAAGCCTTTCTAAATTCAGGAATATCTGCTTCTTGTTGGATGCTAAATTGATAATGATGCCCTGGAATTGCCTCATGAATGAATAATGCTTCCATTGCAAAATAATTATACTTAATGGGGTCAAGCACCGCTTCATAAAAAATACCTGGTCTTTTCCCATCTGCTGATGCATTTACATACATAGCATTTGCCCCAGCAGCCCTATATTTTTCAAAAGCCCTTACTTCAAATCCAGCTTTAGGTTTTAAGTTAAAAAGCCTTTTCAGCTGTGGCGTCATTTTATCCTGAAAACTTCTAAATCTATCCAAAACTTCATCTTCGGTTTTAAAGGGAAAAAATTTAGGGTCAGTTTTTACATATTCAAAAAAGGATTTCAAATCACCTTTAAAGCCTACCTCTGTTTTTATTGAATCCATTTCTTTGCGAATACGTGCCACTTCTATTAGCCCTAAATTAAAAATTTGTTCGGCTGTAATATTGGTTGTTGTGTAATACTTTAACCTCAATTCGTATTCTTTCTTGCCTTTTGCATTATCTAAAAGTCCTGATGTTTTCCTTGCTTTTGGAATATAGTCAGTAACTATGAAGTCGTGCAATTTTTTATAAGCTGGTTTAATAATATTTTCGATAGTGTTTGAATAATCATTTTTTAACTGAACCGCAGAAGCACTATCTACGTTGTCAGGAATTTTTAATAAGGGTTTATAGAAAATATTATCTTGAATTGACTCTTCAAATATTGGTTTTAATTGAGGCGGCACTTTTTCCATAGCAGCCCTCGGATTTGTATTATTCAATTCAATTCCCTTTTGCATATTAGCGATGGCTTGATCAACCCAAGTTTGAAAAACTTGCATACGGCTGATAAAATTTCTATAATCTTTTTCAGTTTTGAATGGAACAAACCCCGCTCCAGAACCTAAACTTGCAAACTGTGATGGAAAGCTCCAAACAAATTGGTCAACAGGGCGGTATTTGTTTGTGGCAAAGACAAAAGAATTATTTAGTTGTTCGTTTTCAGATTTTAGTTTGTAACTAAGCATTTCAACACTTAATATTTCAGAATCTGTTAAATCCGCTTTGTTTATAGAACGCAATTTGTTAAGATATTTTTGATTGAGTTCTTTTGCGTTCTTTATGTAGTTCTCGCTGATAGTAATTTCCATTTGGCTATTGTAGTCATTAATGCCAGCTCGTGTTGCTTCCAATGGATTTAGTGCGTAATAGTCCTTCGAATACTGTTCTAATAATTGATTTAATTTAGAAGCTGGGTTCTGACCAAACGTAAATTGAGAAAAACTTGTCAGCAGTGCTACAGTTGAGATTAATATTGTTCTTTTCATCGTTTATTTTTTGTCAAAAATTATTTGGTTTGTGTCGATAGGGGTGCCGCTAACGTCTGAGAATACGCAAATTGCATATACTCAGACTATCTCCTCACTACTAAAATAAGGGTTTTTTTGAATCTTTTCAATTTTATCCCCCAATTTTTTAAGGTTGAGAAAAATCCCTTGGGAGGAAATAGGCCGTCTCAGTGGGAGAAAAAAATACCGCTGACTCAACAGAAACGCAGCAGCCCGGCCGGGGGGCTATGGTCATTATCTGCTGTATGGCAGGGCGTTTTCTTTACTTTAACCTTAAAATGACTTCTTGATGCGGAGATGATTGACGTGGCAGTAGCCTTTGCTAGTCCGGACTTCTATAACGAAAAATAAAGGGCCAGTCCCCAAAGTCCGAAACCAAGCAACAAATAAAAAAGTCCTTGTCTGTTTTTCTTTTTATAACCCTCCCCACTATGAAACAAGAATATGTCGCTCAGCAATAGAACCAAAAACGGTCCCAATAAAACGATCAGGATTTTTTCAATTGTTGTAAATGTTGCTCGCGCTTTTGTTTTTTCGATTCTCTGATGGTATTTTTTTCGAATAGTTCTGCGTGTCTCTTGTGTCTTCGTTGGAACACCTCTTTTGATCAATTCATTCTTAGCTGATTCGACTACGTCCGATCGCCATTGTTCTTGCGTTTCAACAATGTCCATCAATTGTTCAGTCGTCCTGTCAGAAATAGGTGGGTGAATCTCCATTGCGAAATTAGTGCCAACAACTGAGTATGTTCAATTGTAATTGTATACACTCAGCGGTCAAGCCTTCTTGTTAATGTAATTTTCTAGACATTTTACTCTGTTGTGTGCAGCCCAGGAAGCAATATCGCCTAAATATTGTTATAGTCTTCACGATAAAATTCGAAATTCACCAATAATCAGAGTAGGCTATAGTCTTACTGTTAATGGCAGGCTTTCACCAAATATGTAGAATTGATGGTGAGTTACTGTAATTAAAATTAGTCCAACCAGATCTACCACCCCAAGAAATCTTATGATAGCCGCTGTATCTAACCAGAATATCAGTAAGTCCGTCTTTATTTATGTCAGCAAAAATTAAGTTATTCAGTAACTCACCTGAACTATTAATATCAATCCAACCAGTCGAACCACCGTCAGAATAGGACCATTTTACCTGATTTGTTGTGAATACATCAAATTTACCATTTGAATCAAAGAAACCAAAAGACAAATCCGTCAAATCATAACCTGATGAATTTATATCTATCCAATCAGTAACTCCACTTTTTGAAATTGACCACTTTACCCCATTTGTCTTAAAGACATCTGCTTTTGAATCCCCATCAAAATCTCCAATTCTTACATCGTTTTTGGTAAAGCCTGAAGTATTTACCACTTGCCAAGTACCCTGTGCTCCGCTCGATAAGCGCCAATTAGTACCATCCATTCGAAAGGCGTCTGTTTTCCCATCTCCTGTAAAATCTGCGAATGTAACTTGGTTGAGGGAGTATGGCATAGAACCCAGGTGAGCCCAAGTGAAGCTAGTGGGATCAAACATGTTCACAAATTTCTCTTTATTCGGATATTCAATTCTCTTCCATGAATTGTTCTTTGAAACAATAATATCAGTTATGAGATTACCATCTATATCTCCAATTGCAAAATCCATTGTAGGTTCGTCAATATGAGTTAAGATGGGTATGTAGCTACTGGAAGTTTTGTTGCTCCATATTCTGC
>ERZ1066130.201-NODE-201-length-28914-cov-9.096677_pt1 | contig 28914 bp, 24 predicted proteins | sample MGYA00382777_ERZ1066130 | MGnify/ENA primary metagenome ERZ1066130 (study PRJEB33369, sample SAMEA5778360) | biofilm metagenome | biome: Industrial cooling water; feature: Water cooling tower basin; material: Biofilm | place: United Arab Emirates | collected...
GTGTTCGCGTACGTCGTCTGCATCCGGCTCTCATCGATCCGCAGCTGGATCTGCTTCTGCTCGCCGGCGGGTGCTTGATCGGCCATCGCTCTTCCTTCCATTCGGCCCGCGCCGCCGCGAAGCCCGCAGCATGCCACCTCGCACGCCGCTCCCAGGCCACGCCGCCTTACGCGGGCCCCGATTCTAGCCCCGCTTCCCTCGCTCCACCCCCCAACCCCATTCTTCACACTCCCCCTCACGCCGCAACACCACTCAACGGGTAGCATGATCTCCGCATCATGCCCACCGCCCACTCATCCGCGCGAGCCTCGCCTCTCCGCGTCGCCTCCATCGACGTCGGCAGCAACGCCGTCCGACTCCTCGTCGCAAAGCACGACGCCAAAGGCCTCACCACACTCGCCGAAGATCGCCAACCCACTCAACTCGCCAAAGACCTCGCCTCCACCGGCAGACTCAACCCCGCCGGCGTCGAAGCCTCCCTCGACGCCCTCCGCCGGTTCCGCGCCACCGCTCTCCACCACAACGTGCACCTCATCCGCGCCGTCGCCACCGCCGCCGTCCGCGACGCCGCCGACGGCCCACGATTCGTCGCGTTCGTCCTCCAGAAAGCCGGCATCAACCTCGAAACCATCTCCGGAGACGAAGAAGCCGCTCTCGCCTTCCTCTCGCTCTCCCACCGCTTCGATATCGCCGAATCACCCGCCGCAGCCATCGACATCGGCGGCGGCTCCGCGCAGATCATCCTCTCCACCCACGGCGTCGCCGTCCGAACGCTCTCCCTCCCCCTCGGCGCCGTCCGACTCACCGACGAGTTCGGCCCCTCCTCTCTCCTCGCCACCAAAGCCTTCCCCAAACTCCGCCGACACGCCGACGCCGTCATCGCACGCGCCCTCGACCGCGAGACCATCCGCCCCTCGCTCCTCGCCGGCACCGGCGGCACCATCACCGCCGTCGCCGATCTCCTCCGCCCCAGGGGAACCGCCAAAAAAGTCGACGACGCCATCGATCACTCCGCCATCCAGAAGCTCATCCGCCTCTTCCGCGCCCACGCCCCAAACCTCCCGCCCGCCGTCGCGCGACTCAGCCCAGACCGCGCCAACGTCCTCCTCGCCGGCGTCATCGTCCTCGAACGACTCATGCACCACCTCGGGGCCGATGTCGTTCACACCCACCACGGCGGCCTCCGCGAGGGAATCTGCTGGTCCCTCGTCGATCAGCACCGCCTCGCCGATTCCCCTCGAGACGCCGCCCTCGACCTCGCCCATCGTTGCCGCTTCGAACGCCCGCACGCCCTCCACGTCGAGCACCTCGCCGCTCGACTCTTCCACCACATCCGCCGAATCCCCCGCGCCGCACGCATCCTCCGCCCTCACCCGCGCGCCGCCCAACTCCTCTCCGCCGCCGCAATCCTCCACGACGTCGGCGTCCTTGTCGGCTACGCCAAGCACCACAAGCACTCCCGCGACATCATCCTCTCCTCCTGCATCCCGGGGTTCTCGCGACGAGAGATCCTCATCCTCGCCAACCTCGCCAGATACCACCGCCGCGTCGGCCCCCGACCCTCACACCGCCTCTTCGCAGCTCTCTCCGACCCAGAGCAGAACCTCGTCCGGCTTCTCGCCGGAGTCCTCCGCGTCGCCGACGGCTTCGACCGCTCCCACGCCGCCTTCGTCCGCGACGTCCTCGCCTCGCACGACTCTCGAACCCTCCGCCTCACCCCGCAGACCGCCCCGGCCTCCACCGACGCCGCCCGCGCCGAACGACGCGCCGCGCAACGAAAGGCCGACGTCCTCGAACACACGCTCGGCCTCCGCGTGCGCATCGAGCCGCCCCCTCGCTGACGACGCAGCCCCCGCCTCACATCGCCAGCACCGTGTCCATCTGCTCGCGGATCTGCCGAAGCCGCGCAAGGTCGCCCCCGCGAACTTCCGCCGTCGCCCAATTCCCCCCCGCCGCCGTCGAGTATCCGCACGCGTCAAGCGCCGCCATCACCCGCGCCCACCCCGCGTCCCCTTCCCCAACCTCCACCGCGAACCCCTTCCAAAGCCCTTCGTTATCCCGCTTCTTCCGGCTGAAATCCTTGATGTGGATCTTCGCGATCCGCGACCCAAGCACCTTCACCCACTGCTCAGGCCACCCGAAGTTGATCACGTTCCCGATGTCAAAGTGCCACCGCACGATCGGATCACCAAACTCGTCCACGTACCGCGCCGCCTCCAGCGGGCTCAGCAGGAACCCGTTCCACACATTCTCGATCGCGATCACAACCCCAAGTTCCTTCGCCAGCGGCATCGCCCGCCGGATCACCTCCACCGACCGCGTCCAGCACTCGTCATACGCCAGATCCGCATTCACCACCCCGGGCACCAGCAGAATGCTGCTCGCTCCAACCTTCTTCGCGTCCCGAAGGCACGTCTCCAGCGACCCCAACGCCTTCGCGGACGCCGCCTCGTCCGGCACATTCAGCGGCACCGACCAGTGCGTGCTGTTCACCGCGCCGTGAAGCACAAGCCCCGCCTTGTCCGCCCCCGCCTTGAGCTCATCCAGATCCAGCCCCGTCGGGCTGTCGATCTCCATCCCCTCAAAACCCGCCTCACGGACGATCGCGCACTTCTCCGCCAGCGTCTTCCCTTCGGCAACCATCCCGATCATCACCGCCTTGCGAAGCGTCCGTTTCACACGCACACCTCCCGCCGCTGCCGCGCCCTCAAGCTCCATCCCGGCCACGCTCGCCCGCCCGGCGGGCACCCACGCCCCCCCCATCGCCGCCGCCGCCGCGCCGCTCGCCACCAATCCCGCAAAGCCCCGACGCGTCATGTCCTCGTTCATCCTGCCTCCGATCCGCCACCCTCACGCCACGCTCCCGTGCCGCGCCCGCCATCACTCGCTCGCTCCACAACCATCAGACCAGCTTCGTCTTCCCCGGAATCGCGATCACCGGCTCCGGCGCGGGCTTGTCCCACCCCAGCTCCGCAGGCTGCAGATCTTCCTTGCTCTCGAGCGCCTGCTTCCACGTCACCACCTGCCCCGTGTACGCCGCCATCCGCGCCTGAATCCCCATCAGGCACGAATGCACCGCCCTCGGGCAGTCGTTGATCGGCTTCCCGTCCCGGATGCTCTTGAACAGCTCGTCGTGCTCGATCTGATACATGTCCCCGCCCGGCCCCTTGTACTCAAACGTCTGCTTCCCGCTGTAATCAAACGTCCGGAACACGTTGTTGAACCCGTTCACCACCGCCCGCCCCTTCGTCCCGTACACGTAATCCGTGTTATCCGCGGGACACCCCTCCATCTGCCGGCACGTGTGGTGCGCCCGGATCCCGTTCTCATATTCATAAATCGCCGCGAAGTGGTCGTACACGTTCCCGTGCTCCGGCCCGCTCCGCGCCTGACGACCGCCAAGACACGTCACCCGCGTCGGCAGCCTGTCCCCAACCGCCCACGCCATCCGGTCCACCGAGTGGATCGCCTGCTCCACGATGTGGTCCCCGCTGATCCACGTGAAGTGCCACCAGTTCCGCATCTGGAACTCAAGGTCCGACCACCCTTCCTGCCTCGGCCGCTTCGGCAGCGTCCCGGCGTGATACGTCGTGTGCACGCTCACCACGTCCCCGATCCCGCCGCCGTTGATCTGCTCGAACACCGCCCGCATCCCAGGGTGATACCGCCAGCAGAACCCGATGCAGAGCGCCAGGTTCTTCGCCTTCGCCATCTCCCCGCTCTCGTACACCGACCGGATCCCCGCGGCGTCCACCGCCACAGGCTTCTCCGCGAACACGTGCTTCCCACGCTCGAGCGCATACCGGATGTGCGCAGGCCGGAAGTTCGGATAGCTCGTGAGCACCACCACGTCCACGCCGCTGTCCACCACGCCCTTGTAGCAGTCAAAGCCCGTGAACTTCCTCGACTCCGCCACGTCCAGCTTCGAAGGCTCGTCCTTCAACTCCTCCTTCAAGCCGTTCATGCTGCTCTCGAGCCGATCCTTGAACACGTCCCCCATCGCCCACAGCACCGACCCCTTGTCCGCACGCAGCGCCTGCAACGCCGCCCCGGTCCCGCGACCGCCGCAGCCCACAAGCCCCACCTTGAGCGTGTCCGAACCCCCCGCCCATGCCGCCCTCGCCACGCCCGCCTCGCTCAGCAGCCCGCTCGCTCCGCCGAACAGTCCGACGCCAACACCTGCCGCCGCCGCGCTCCGCAGAAAGTCACGCCGATCCACCACGCCACCGCCAGCGACCCCACCCTGCTTCTCGTTCGTCCCCGACGTCTGCCCGTTGGTCGTCATCGCGTCTGCTTCCTTTGTCGCACGATGGCGGTCTCCCCGCTCGCGCGTTCGACCAGAATACCGATCCGACCTCCACCCCGCCAGCGCCTTCCGCTCCCGCTTTCTCTGTGAGTTCTCACCCGCACGTACCATCGACCATGAACCCCAACCAGCGACCCGTCGCCGCGGATCTCCGAACGCTCTTCCCCGTCCTCGGCCTCGTCGTCGGTCTCATCGCCATGGCCCTCGTCCCGGGCGTGGGGCTCAAGGGACCTTTCCTCGGAGCCCTCATCGGCCTCGTTCTGGGGCTCATCCTCCAATGGCAAATCTCCCGCTGGGCCGCCGACCTCCGCTCCCGCCTCGAAAAGCACATGGCTCCCATGCTCGCCTGGTACGCCGCCGTCCGCAAGACCATCGACCGCCTCCCCGCCGACCGCGCCCGCCAACTCACCCTCGATCTCCTCCCCGCCTTCCTCGAACCCACCGACCGACCCAACGCGCCACTCCCGCCCAACGCCCATCCCACACTCCGGGAGTTCGCCGAAACCTTCGCAGGCCTCGCCTTCGACGCCTCCGGCGCCATGATCCTGCCCGCTCCCGACGACTCCCCCTCTCCGCCTCCGGGACTCATCATCCTCGCCGGGGGCGGCGAGGCCGCCACGTTCTCCCGCGCCGACCTCGCCTCCGGCAAAGTTGACGAAGTCCACGCCCCAAACGCCAGCGCCCCGCTCTCGCAAGACCCCTTCCCCTCCGTCTGGCACTGGTGCCTCTTCATTCTCCTCGACACCTACGAACACCCAGACGCCGACGCCCTCATGCCTCAGGGCGCTCGCCTCGCCGACCGCCCAGCCTGACCGCGCACCCCCTCCGAACGATCCAGCACATTTCCCCTCCCTCTACTCCCCCAAATCACCCCCTCCGGGGATATCTGCAATTCTCGTACAGCGTTATCGTATTTTCTACGCCCGGGCCTCTCGCCGAACTCCGCGGCGGCCCGAGGTGCCGCCAGGGGTCACACCATGAACACCACCAGCCGTTCGCAGAGCCGCCTGCTTTCCCTCGTCATCCTCGCCTTGCCGCTCGGCAACCAAGCCCTCGCCGACTTCCAGTTCGACTCCGCGGAACGACTCGCCATCGCCGAGGCCCACGCCAGCGGGCAGCGAGACGGCGTCCCCTTCAGCGGGATGTCCTCCACCGCACTCGGCTCCTTCCAGGGCAACGCCTTCGCCTGGGCATCCGGCGACTACTACACCCAGGCCGACGCGTGGCAGCGTTCTTCCCTCTCCGCCGCCGGCATCCGCATCGAACAATCCGCACGCGCCAGCGCCGCCGGATTCCCGCTTCCCGGCTGGTGGCAATCCAGCAGCTTCACTCGTACCGAAACCACCTTCACCATCACCCAACTCACGCCCTACTGGATCATCATGAACACGCCCGACTTCTCTGACTCCCCCTCGGGCGGGTTGGTCCGAATCGCCTCCTCTTCCACCGACCCCATCGAATACACAGGCGTCGGCACCTGGCAGGGCTTCCTCAACCCAGGCACTTACTTCCTCTCCGTCAGCGTCTTCGCATCCTCACAGGGTTCTCTCGAGAACGTCCGGACGATATACGGCGGATGGCTCTTCGCCGGCATCGGCGTCCCCGCGCCCGCCACCTCGCCGCTCCTCGCCCTCACGATCTTCATCGTGCGCCGCCGCCGTTCCGCAACATGAGACTACGTCGCACGACGTTGATCGCCGTTGCGTGCTCCATCACCCCGTGCTCAGCATCCCGCCTCGAACGCCCCGGTAAACGCGTCAAAGTCGAAATAGTCCAAGAACCCGTCCCGGTCAAAGTCCGCCTTCAGATCCCCCACCTCAAACGCCGCGACAAACTCATCAAAGTCAAAGAAATCCAGGAAGTTGTCGCAGTTCAGATCCGCAGGGCACACCGTCATCGTCGCGCCAAGGCTCGTAACGCTGCCGCACACGCTGCTCACCACGCAGTCATACACCCCCGCATCCTCCGGCTGCGCACCACGAACGACCACGAACGAGCTGGTCGCCGATACCTCGACCATCGAACCGTGAGGCGTCATCCCCGCCACCAGCGGCACACCGTTGCGACGCCACGTATACGTCAGCGTCGGCTCCGTCTCATACCCCTTCGCCACCAGCACCGACGCATACCACGTTCCATCTCGGCAAACCTGCCTCGACTCCGGATGACCTTCCAACGCGATCCACGGCACCCCCGCCACAGGCACACGCGCCACCAGTTCACTCTCGATCGCACCAAACCTCGCACCGCCCTCGCTCCCCGTGCCCACCCGGCTGAACCACCCGCCCGCCACGATCTCCCCCTGGTACTTCCCGATCACACTCACCGATCCGTTCGCCCCCGTCTCCACCGCGCTCCACGACGTCCCGTCCCACCTCGCAAAGTTCACCATGGGCGTCCCACCAGACGCCGTGAACGTTCCTCCCGCATACAGGTAAGGCCCGTCCGCGAACAGACTCGACACAGGACCGTTGAACCCGCTCCCAACCTGCTGCCACGTCCCGCCCACGAACCTCGCCACCCGATTCATCGGCGTCCCCGTCCCCGTCGCCGTGAACTGCCCCGCCGCATACGTCACACCCCCGAACCGCTCCAACGCGTCCACCCGCCCGTTGAAGCCCACGTCCAGAGCCGACCACGACGCGCCGGGCGTCACCGTGTTGAACGTGTACAGCGCGACCCGATTCGCCGCCACGCCCGCGATCGTTGTGAACGATCCACCAACCAGCAGGTGAATCCGCCCCGATGTCCCCGTGTAGCTCTTCAACGCACGCACCGATCCGTCCGCCCCGCCGGCTCCATCAAACGACACCCACCCGTTCCCGTCAAACCGCGCCAGCCGGTTGATCCCCGTCACGCCAGACGCCGTGAAGTCCCCTGCGGCAACCGTCGACCCGTTGAACCGCGCCAACGCGCGCACCGTGTCATTGAATCCTGATCCCATCGGCCTGGTGATCCGCCCGTTGATGTCCGTCACCGTGCTCAGCAGCGCCACCCGATTGTGCGAATCGCTCGTGCCGAACGCAAGCTCCGTGAAAGCGCCCGCGATCACCAGATCCTCCGGCACATTCGCACCCCGGAAAATCGGCTGCATCGCCAGCACCGCGCCATTCGGCCTCACCTGCAAGCCCCTCAGCCCCCGCCCGCTCCATTCGCTCATATGCCTCGCCGTGGAGTAGTTCTCCGTCTCCGCCTCGTAGAACCCTCCCATCACCAACTCGCCGTTCCACGTCGCCAGGCTGCTCACATTCGGAAATGCCGACGGATCGTCGATCAGCCCGGGCATGTCGAGCCACGCCGAACCATTCCACGCCGCCACGCTGTCCACACGCGACGACCCCGCCGTCCGAAAGTACCCCCCCGCGTAGATCTGCCCCCCAACCTCCGTCATCGTGTACACATACCCGAACACATCTCCCCCGCTCGTCAGCGGCACCCACGCCGAACCCGTCCACCTCGCCATCCCGCGAATCGTCGGCCCAGAGACCTGTTCCACGCTCCCGCCCGCATACAGCGTGCCCCCGATGGTGCGCAGGCTGTACACCGGACCATTCAACCCCGCGCCCATCGCCGACCACGTCGAACCGTTCCACCTCGCCACGTCCCGCGCCGCCGTTCCCCCCGCGTCGTTGAAGTCACCGCCCGCCACCAATCCCCCGCTGGTGTCCAACGCGAGCGCGTGAACCGACGTCACCCGCCCGGAACTCGTCAACCCGCCCCCCAGAGACGCCCAACGCGTCCCATTCCACTTCGCGATGCTCTTCGCCGGCACGCCCCCCGCCGTGTCAAACTCACCCGCCGCGATCAACTCCCTGTTGTACACCGCGAGCGCGAACGCGCCGGTCTCGAACGATCCGCCTGAAAAGCCACTCCCGAGCGCACGCCACGACGTCCCGTTGTACGCCGCGATCCCGTTCACCGTCACGCTGCCGATCTGTGTGAACTCCCCGCCCGCGATCAACTCCCCGTTGTACACCGCAAGCGCACGCACGCGCCCGTTCAACGAGCCCGACACCAGCGGCGTCCACGTCGTCCCGTTGAACCTCGCCAGATTCTGACGCGAACCGCCCCCGGGCACCGTGAAACTCCCCCCGGCCACCAGGTTCGACCCATACGTCGTCAGCGCGTACACGCCGCCCGCCGCCAGCAACTCGTTGAACGGCACCAAGCCGCCGCCCACCGCAGACCAGTTCGCGCCGTCAAACCACGCCACGCTCTCCGCGAGCGCCCCCTCCGCGCCAGGCCCCCCCGCTCGGCTGAAGTGACCGCCAACCACCAGCCTCGCCGGTTGTGACCCTGCCCCGTCAAAGTCAAAGCTCATCGACGTGTACGCCGCCCCGCGCGGTGCCTCCACCGGCCCGGCAAACCACCGCCCGCCACACTGCCCAGACGCTTCACCCGCACCCGACACACCCGCAACCACACCCACTCCAACGACCGCCAACTTCGCGAGCACCCCACGCACCTTCCGGCCACACCCACACGCAACACACTTCACCAACGCGTTGTCGATGCTCATCGGTCCTCCTCGATCCCGATCAGCCTACTCGACACCCCTCCTCGTCTCAACAGATTGTGTTGCCCTCCAAGTTCATCTCCCCGATCTCCTACGCCCCCGCTTTCACCGCAGGCTCCTCGTTCGGGGCCCCCTCTTTCTTCTCCTCCCCAACACGCCTCGGCTTCCCCGTTGTCGGGTCCATCTCCGCCACCAGCCTGAAACCCACATGCTGCCCGTCGCTCATCCACCACTGGCTCTTGGGAATCTGCGGATCCGTCTTCTGCCAATCACGCCGATACTCCGCCCTCGCCGAGATCTTCAGATCCTCCGCCTTGTCCTGCCACGATCCCCCCTTCACCACCCGCTTCCCCTCAGATTCCTGCACCCACTCCGCCACGTTCCCGTGCACATCAAACAACCCCCACGGGTTCGCCCTCTTGCTCCCCACCGGGTGCGGCGATTCCTCGCTGTTGGGCTCATACCACGCCACCTCACCAAGCGCCTTGGCTCCCTCCTCACCCTCCGCAACCTCTCCGAACCAGTAGCCGCCCGCCTTCCCGGTCGCCGTCCCCGCCGCCGCAGCATGCTCCCACTCCGCCTCCGTCGCCAGCCGGAACACGATCCCGCTCCGCGCCGTCAGCCACTTCGCATACTCCACCGCCGACCGATAGTGCACGCAGATCGCCGCATACCCCTGCACCCCGAACCCGCAGTCCGGCGGTATGTAAGGCCGGCTCGGCCTCGTCACCACGTCCGCACCCAACGCCGCCAAACCCGCCTCATCATCCTTCGCGTACAGGAACGGATTGAACGCGTCCCACGTCACCTCCGTCCGCGACATGAAGAACGGCGAGATCTTCTTCCCCTCATCACCCGGGATCGGCGTCATCTCCATCGCGTACGCCCCCGCCGGAATCTCCTGCTTGAACGCCTCCACCTTCACGCCCGCAACCACCACCTCCGCCGTGGCCGCCTTCTCTCCCGTACCCTTCTCAGGCTCGGCCCACGCCATGCCCACCACGCACCACACGCCCAACCCCACACCCATCATGACGCTCTTCGCACGAATCTCGCTCGCCGTCATTGTCACGTGCTCCATCTCGCTTGCCGCCTGTTCGCCCTCGCGCGAACGTCCCATCGTCTCCGCGCCCTCCGCCCCCGTCCCGCCCGAACGATACGAATTCGTCCGCGTTCAGATGGGCGTCCAGTCCCGCATCACAGTGTATTCGTGGGACCCCGCCGCCGCGAGAGACGCCGCCGCCGAGGCCTTCGACCGCATCAACGCCCTCGAAGCCGCCTTCACCGACTACCGCAAAGACAGCGAACTCTCTAGGCTCTCGGACCACGCCGGCAAGGGCCCACTCCCCGTCTCCGACGATCTCCTTTCCATCCTCTCCCTCGCCAAGGAACTCTCCCAAGCCTCCAACGGAGCCTTCGACATCACCGTCGGCCGCTCCGTCGCCCTCTGGCGACAGGCCCGCCGTTCCGCCTCACTCCCTCCGCAGGCCGACCTCGACAGTGCGCTCGCCACCGTCGGCTCCCAACACCTCATCCTCGATCGCGCCTCGCAGTCCGCCTCGCTCCTCCGACCGGGCACCCGCCTCGATCTCGGCGGCATCGGCAAGGGCTTCGCCGCCCAAGCCGCCCTTGATCTCCTCCGCTCCAAAGGGCTCTCCTCAGCCTGCGTCGCCATCGCAGGTGACGTCGCCGTCGGCGATCCGCCCCCGGGTCAGACCGGCTGGCGCGTCGCCGCCGACAGCGAGCAACCCGGCGCAACGCCCCTCGTCCTCCTCCTCGCCAACGCCGCCATCTCCACCTCGGGCGACACCGAGCAGTTCGTCGAGATCAACGGCCAACGCTTCAGCCACGTCCTCGATCCGCGCACAGGCATCGGACTCCCCCACCGACGCTCCGTCACCGTCGTCGCCGATCGCGGCGAGCTCGCCGACGCACTCTCCACCGCCGCCTGCGTCCTCGGCGAGTCCGCCAGCGCCGAGCTCCTCGCCAAGCACCGCGCCGCCGCCGTCTTCACCACCGCCACCGACGCCCTCCCCACGCGAACCACCATCGACCCCCACCGCCGCCTCCGATTCCCTATCGAATCTCCCGAATGAACACGTTCGCGAACTCGATCGGGTCCCCGTGACTCTGCAACGCGATCGGCCCCTCGCTCGCCACACCGGGCAGCCGCGCCTCTTCAATCACCAACTCCCCATTCAGCCGAACCGTCAGCCGATCCCCCTTCATCACCACGTGGAAACGGTTCCACTCCCCGATCGGCCGATCCGCCTTCTTCCTCGGCGTCACCCCCGCCCGAATCTCCGCCGGCATCTCCGGATTCGTCCGGTACCCATACACCTCCCCCGATCCCACAGGCCAGCACCAGATGTTCACCTGGCTCTTCTCATTCCCACGCAGATAAATCCCGCTATCGCCCGCGTCCATCACCTTCACCATCTTCCCCTCCACACCATCCGGCCCGATCTCAGGACGCTCCACCTCCCGCGGCTTGCCCGTCAGCCTCCAATCCGCAATCAACTCGAAGTCCGCGTACGAACGCTCCGTCCACAGGTGCGACGCCTTCCCGTCAAACCGCAGCACCCAGTCGCTCGGCACCCAGTGCTTCGCGATCTCCCCGTCCACACGCCACCCCGCCAGGTTCTCCCCGTTGTAGAGAGCCGTCCAACCATCCGCCGCCGACGCCACCATCCCTTCCCCAAGACTCCCCGAACCCGGCAACTCCCGGATCCGGATCGCCCGAAACTCAATCGGCGTCCCCTCGCTCTCCAGACAGATATACCCCTTCCGAGGCGACACGTTCTTCCCCCGCGTCACCACCTTCCCGTTCACCGCGAGGCTGATCGTCCCATCCACGCACTCCACCCGGTAGTGATTCCAGTGCGGGCTCGGGTGCATCCGCCGCTCCGTCGGAAACGCCCGATCCCCGCCCCTCCCGTTCTCAGGCGTCATCCGCGCCCCATGGATCGGAAAGATGTCCCCGTCGCTCGTAAACCAATCCGCCTCCAGCCCGTCCATCACCTGCACCTCCACGCTCCGCGTGAAGGGCACGCCCCGCGCCGTCAGCCCGTCCGACCACACGAACAACCCCGCGTTCCCTCCCGCCACAAGGTGCCGCCACTCCACCTCCAGCACGAAGTTCTCGTACATCTTCTCCGTCCGAAGCACTCCCGTCGGCTTCCCCGTGCACGTGATCACCGCCCCGCCCTCGTCATCCTTCCCGACGCCCCACGTCGTCGGCCCACAGTTCACGTTCACCCACCCCGAAAGGTCCTTCCCGTTGAACAAATCCACGAACCCCGGCTCGCGCCCGCGATACCCCGGCACCGCCGCCGAGTAGTTCATCTTCCCCACGCCGTCCGCAAGCTGGTCAGTCCGGAAAGGCCACGCCGGCAGCCCCTCCTTATTGAACAAGTTCGGCTCCGCAATGTCCGACCACCCGAACCGCACCGCACTCGGCTCCTTCACCAGCGCGCTCTTCACCACCACCGTCTCCCCTTCGATCACCGCCTCCGCCGGCACAAACACCCCGTCCCTCGCCGCCACCATCCAATGCGTCAGCGCCCCGCCACGCGCCACCAACCCCGACCCCACGAAGTCAAACTCCACCCGCGCGACACCGCCCGCGAACGACACCTTCCTCGCCATCGGCCCGCTCTTCACCACTCCCTTCTTCCCGTACGTGTCCGACAACGCCCACAGGCTCAACCTCCGCCCCACCTCCTTCTTGTTCCTCGGATGAATGTCCGACACGTTCCCGATGTCCGTCGTCACCACCATCCCCGTCGCAGGCAACTCCAGCGCACTCGCCTGCCCCTCACGCACGCGCGCCAGCCACTCCGTGTTCCCCCCATACCGGAACGGCGCCAACTGCACGAAGTAAAACGGCATCTCCTCCACCCCGAACGCCCGACGCCAATCCCCGATCAGCCCCTTGAACAACCGACCGTACAACGCGTGCTCGTCACGATTGCTCTCCCCCTGATACCACAGCACGCCCCTTGGCGTCATCGGCGCGATCGTCGCCACCATCCCGTTGTAAAGCCCCGTCACCGTCGCCGAAGGGTTCATCTGCGGCGCCTCAGGGATCCGCGGCAGCTCGCCCATCGCCGCCCCCTTCAGATACTTCCACTCCCGCGCCAGCGAAACCCCCTTCATCCCCGCCGGCGTCAGGCTCATCTCCTCCGCCTTCCCGTTCACCCCGCCCAAACCCGCCGTGTCCAGCATCCGCACCGCCACCACGTTCCGCCCCGCGCGAAGCACCCCCGTCGGCACCTCGTACCGCCGCGAAACGCTCCACTTCCCATCCTCTCGCGTCGATCCCACCCGAACCCCGTTCACCCACGCATCATCCCGATCATCAATCGCCCCCAGCGTCAACACTCCCGCCTTCCCCGCCGCTTCCGCCGGCAACTCCACCGACACGCGGTAATACACCACTCCGTCGAACCGATCCAATCCCTCCGGCCCAAGCGACGCCGGCAACCCCATCACCTTCCACCCCGAATCGTCAAACTCCATCCCCGACCACCCCGCCCCAACCTTCGGCCCGCGATCATCCAGCCCGTCCCACCACGCCTGCTGCGCCCGCTCCGTCACACGCCCGCGCTCGTTGGGATCCCGCGCCATCCGAACCAGCTCCAGCCGGTCCTTCATCTCCGGAAACTCGGACAACGCCCCCTCGCTCATCCACGCTTCCGCACGCGTCCCGCCCCAGTCGCAACTGATCACGCCCACCGGCACGCCCAACTCACGCCGAAGTTCCTTCGCGAACGCGTACCCCACCGCGCTAAACCCCTCCACGCTCCGCGGCGTCGCCGCCGACCACGAGCCCGAATTGTCCGACCTCGGCGTCAGCGACATCACGTTCTCGACCGTGAACAGCCTGATCTGCCCGTCCTTCGCCCCCGCGATCTCCTCCTTCGCACCGTTCGAGGCCGACACAGGCCACTCCATGTTCGACTGCCCGCCGCACACCCACACCTCCCCGATCAAGACATCCGACACCCGCGTCTCCCCACCATCCCACGCCACGCTGAACCACTGCGGCCCGGCCGCCTCCGCCGCCGTCGGCGTCTTCAGCTTCACCACAAACCGCCCGTCCTTCCCCGCCTTCCCCTCCGCCTTCGCCCCCCACGACGACGTCACGCGAACCGCCTCGCCCGCGCTCGCAAACCCGAAGATCGCCGCCTCCGTCCCCTGCTGCAGCACGCACCCATCAGAAAGCACCCGCGGCAGCCTCACATCCCCCCACGCACCGCCGCACGCCAAACCGCTCGCCGCCGCCGCCGCCGCCGCGATCACCATCCACACGCTTCCACGCATGTTCATGCTCCAGGTCCGCCCACATCACCCGCGCGCAGCATACCACCGCCGCGCCCCAGCACCGCGACTCCGCCCCCCCGCCATCCCCCCGCCAAGCTTGTGGGTTCTCACTCAGGATGCAGGCCGCCCCAAACCGCGAGCCCGCTCTCAGGCCTTGTCCCAAATGAACACCATGGGTGAACGACATGGCCAAGCCACCGCCCGCCGATCTTCGCCCCGAAGGGGCGCCGAGCTGTAGCCACGGGTGAAGCCCGCGCTCCGCGGGCGCAACCCGTGGACAGGTTCGTCCAATCCTCAACCTGCCCCGGAGGGGCAGCGGAACCGCCGATGAGCGCCGCGACTCACTCGAACACGTAACGCTCGTCGAACTCCACGCCGTGAGCGCGGAGAATCCGCAGCAACTCCGATGTGAAATCTTCCTTGGAGTGATGTTCCGCCTGTCCCGCGATGTACCTCTTGACGGCCTCTTCCTGCGACTTGCTGACGGAGAACACGCTGTATCCCTCCTGCCACGCGAACGATGCAAGACTCGGATACGTCTCGTGAACCCACCTCGACGACCGGGCCTTCACCGTGCGCATCAGGTCCGAGATCGAGCCGTCGGGCCGCCACCGCACGTACAGGTGAACGTGGTCCTCCACGCCCCCGATGTCGCAGAGCACGCCCCTCTCGGCCCGGACAATGCCGCCGATGTAGGCGTAGAGACGCTCCGCGACGTCAGGCGTGATCCACGGGGCACGTCCCTTGGTCGAGTAGACAACGTGAAGCAGCAGTTGAGAGTACGTGCCGGGCATCGAGAATCCTTCACCCCTTCGGGGCGACGAGAAGGAGAGAGGGAGAGAGGGAGAGACACGGCCCACGGGTTCCGCAAGGCCCAGAGCGTCCTTGCTCCACCCGTGGCTACACCCCGACGCCCCGTTGGGGCGTTGAAGAACGCGGACGCAACTCGCGCCGCGTCGGATGACGGCCAAGATCGTCCGTGCATCAGGCCCCAGCGGAGAGGTCCCCCACGCGCGTCCACTTCGTCTCGCTCCTCGAACTCTCCACCGTCTTCTCGATAAACAGCACCCCGCGCGCTCCATCCACCACCGTCGGATACGACGCCCGCTCCTCGAACCCGCGCCCCGCACGCATCGCCGCGCACGCCGCGTTGTACACGTTCGCGAACGCCTCCAGGAACGCCTCCGGATGCCCCGGCGGGATCCGCGTGTTCGCCCTCGCCTCCTCGCACAAGTACCCGTTCCCCCGCCGCAGCACACGGTCCGGCTCCCCCATCCGCCGGTGCCACAACTCGTTCGGCTCCTCCTGACGCCACTCCAGACTCCCCTTCGTTCCAAACACCCGCAGCCGCAGATCGTTCTCGTGCCCGATCTCGATCTGGCTCGCGATCAGCACCCCGCGCACGCCCCCCGTCATCCGCAGCAGCAGGTTCGCGTCATCGTCCAGCCGCCTCCCCTCGACAAACGTCGTCAGGTCCGCGCAGATCCCCTCCACCTCCAGCCCCGTCACGAACGCCGCCAGCTGCTCCGCGTGGCTCCCGATGTCGCCGATCGCGCCCCCCGCGCCGCTCCGCGCCGGGTCCGTCCGCCAGTCCGCCTGCTTCTGCCCGCTCTCCTCGAGCTTCCCCGCCAGCCACCCCTGGTTGTACTCCACCACCACCTTCCGAACCGCCCCGATCTCTCCCGAAGCCACCATCGCCCGCGCCTGCTTCACCAGCGGGTACCCCGAGTAGTTGTACGTCACCGCGAAGACCACGTTCCCCTTCCGCGCCGCCGCGATCAGACCCCGCGCCTGCTCCACCGTGTGGCACAGCGGCTTGTCGCACACCACGTGAATCCCCGCCTCCGCGAACGCCTTCGCCACCTCAAAGTGCACATGGTTGGGAGTCACGATCGACACAAAGTCAATCCGCTCCCCAACAGGCCGCTTGAGCTCCCCCTCCAGCATCTCTCGCCACGACCCATAGTTCCTCGAGTCGTCGAGCCCAAGGTCCTTCCCCGACGCCTTCGCCTTCTCCGGATTGCTCGAGAGCGCCCCCGCCGTGAACCGCACGCCATGATCCAGGCACGCCGCCGTCCGGTGCACCGCACCGATGAACGCGTCACGCCCGCCGCCGACCATGCCCATCTTCAGGATCTTCATGCACCCAGTGTACCGCCACGAAAATCGGCCCGCCTCAACCCGCGATTGCACGCGGGGAGACGGGCCGTGGGGTCGGGTCCGGCCGCGGAAACCGCCGGACCTCGGGGCACGCCGCTCCTAGCACCCGTTGTCGAACGCCGCCGAGAAATCCAGGAAGTCAAAGAAGTCCACGAACTCGTCCATGTTCACATCCGCCATCATGTCCCCGCGATCGAACGCGTCCACGAACTCCTGGTAGTCAAAGAAGTCCAGGAATCCGTCGCAGTTGAAGTCCGACATGCACACCTGAACCACCGCCTCGTCCGACACCTTGTTCCCGCACGGGCTCAGCACGATGCACCGATACACACCCGCCGCATCCGCCCCGGAAACAGTCAGCGTCGGCGAGTTGCTCCCGGCGATCGCCACGTTGTTCCGCCTCCACTGATACGTGAAAGGCCCGCTCCCGTCCATCTGCACCGCAAGCGTGAATGACCCGCGCGGACACATGATCCCGCCCTCGGGCTGCTGCGTCATGCTCGCACGTCTCGCTTCTCCGAGCGTCACCTCCCTCAGCATCATGTTCCCGTTCGTGTGCCGCCCGGGCCCCCCCGTCGGCAGCCCGTCCGCCGAAAGCCAGCTCAGCCCGTTCCCGTCGATGAACTCCACCTTGAGCCCTGTCACCACCTCTCCCGCGCCAAGGGTCGACGTCACCGTGCACAACGAGTACTCCGGGTTCGGGCCCACCATCAGCACCGACCCGTCCTCCATCACCGTCACCGACGGGTCCATCCCCGGGTTCGCCACGCCCGCCGCCGTCGCGCGAACCGCTCTCACGTCCTCCACGTCCAGAAGCCGCCACCCGTCGCCCATCAGCCCCGCGAGCCGCTTCCCGTCCGCGAACGTCGAACGATCCTCCGACGTCACCCACAGCCGGAACCGCCCCACCGTCAGGTTGCCCCCGCCCTCCCCGGCCCACGCCCCGCCCGAGAACAGCCGCACCGTCACCTGCGTCGAGTTCACACCGCCCACGTCCCGCGCCGTGTGGAACACCAGCGATTCCGTCAGCGTCGGCTCAGGCTTCACATGACACCGTCCAAGGGCCCAGCCCGTCCCGGGCTTCCCGTCGATCGCCCACGACGGCGCAAACAGATAGCACCCTTGCGTGTACGTCGCCGTCGCGTTCTCCAGGCCCACCGCCGCCGGCGGGCATTGGCCCATCGCCCACCCCGCCATGCCCACAGACCCCGCGAGCCCAGCCACACCCACCAGCGCCGACGACATCCTCGATCCACGCATGACCCACGCCCTTTCCGCCCATGCGGCAGCCACGCCGCATCAGGGCCTCTCGCCGACCACACGCTCCGTTTCACCCGGCCACCCGGCCACCCTCGTTCACCCCGCACGCACGCAAACCCCTGCCCCACGCCCGCGCCGCCCTCATCTTCCGCACATCCGGATCACCCGCACCCGCCCGCCCACGCGTCCGCGAAGTCCGCGAAGTCAAACCAATCCAGGAACCCGTCCCCGTTCGTGTCCGACCTCGCCTCGCCGTTCTCGAACGCCGCCGACCACTCGAAGAAGTCCGACGCGCCCACCTCGCCGTCGCAGTCAAAGTCGGCAAAGCACACCGTCACCGTCGCCCCCGCCGTCACGCGCTCGCACGCCCCCACCCCCGCGCCGTTGCGTACCACGCAGTCGTACACCCCCGCGCTGCCCGCCCACGCCGAGCCGATCAGGTACGTCGCCCCCGTCGCCCCGGGGATCTCCACGCCGTCCTTCCTCCACTGATACGCGAAAGGCCCCTCGCCGCTCACGCCCACCGACAGCGTCGACGCCGACCCGGGACACAGCACCCGTGACGCCGGCCCCCACGTCACCTCGAATTCCCGCCCCACGCGGACCTCAACCTCCCGCACGATCACATTCCCGTTCGCGTGCCGCCCCGGCCCGCCCGTCGGCAGCGCGCCCACCGGATCCGCCGAGGTCCCGTTGAGATCGACGAACTCCACCCGCACGCCTCGCAGGGTCGCCACGGGCGACTTCGCGCGGATCCGGTACACCGCGTACTCCGGGTTGTCCCCCGTGACCAGCACCTCGCCCGAGGGCGCCAGCGCCCACTGCGGATGCCCCGACTGCGCCAGAGACTCGTTCCCCAGCCGATCCGCCGCCCGCGCCTCGATCCCCAGCACTTCCACCTCGTACCACGCCGAGCCGATCTGCCCGCCCGAGACCTTGCCGTCGGCGAATGTCGACCGGTCCGCGTCGGTCACGAACACCTTGAACGCCCCGAGCGTCGTGAACCCGCCGCCGCAGCACCCCCAGTAGCCGCCCGAAAACACGCGGAACTCCACCACGTCCGCCGGCTCAACCGCCACGTCCGAGGCCGTCTCGAACACCACGCTCGCCCCGGGCGTTTCATCGCCGCCCGCAAAGCAGCGCCCCAGCGCCCACGCCGTATCGCTCCGTCCGTCGATCATCCACGCCGGGTGGAACCAGAAGCAGTTCTGCGTCCACGACGCCGTCGCTCCCGCGAGTGACACCTTCACCCCCTCGCACTGCGCCGCCGCAGAACCCGCCGACAGCATCAACCCCGCCGCCAGCCCCGCCGCCAGCCCGCTCAACGCTCTCGCAACCCCTCGACCGCGCATGTCACACCCCTCCCGCCCTCCGCGGGAAGCCCGGTCGGCCATGCCGACCACCCGGAGCCGCGTCTCGGCCCCTTGCCTTCCTTCGTCACACCCTTCTTCTCAAGCCTCGCCCGACCGGGCGGGACCCTCCGCCATGCGCTACGAGGGCCCGACTCCCCGGGTTCCCCGGAAACCCACGAAAAAGCGGCCTCCCGCCGCGTTCGCCCCCCGCTCGCGTCCGCGAATCACCCTTCCTCGCCATCCCGCCAGGCGCCGGCCCGCCCTCTCGGACCTTCGCTCACTTCTTCTCGAACGCCGCGTCGAACGCCGCCGCCGCCGGCGTGAACTGCAGCCGCTTCACGAACGCGCAGCTCTCCGCCGCCCCGTGCTCGCGGTCCATGTCCGGATCCTCCCACTCCACGCTCAGCGGCCCCGCATACCCCGCGCGATTCAAACTCCGGATGATCGATTCGAAATTCACGTGCCCGCGCCCCACCGAGCGGAAGTCCCACCCGCGCCGCGCATCGCCGAACGACAGGTGGCTCCCCAGCACGCCCGACCGTCCGTCGCCCCCCGCGCCGCCCTTGGCCCCGTAGTGCACCGCCACGTCCTTCATGTGCACGTGGAAGATCCGGTCGGCGTACTCGTCGATGAACACGTTGGGCGCGATCCCCTGCCACAGCAGGTGCGACGGATCAAAGTTGAACCCGAACGCCGGATGGTTCCCCACCGCCGACAGCGCCGTCCGCGCGGAATGGAAGTCGTACGCGATCTCGCCCGGATGCACCTCGAGCGCGAACTTCACGCCCGCCGCCTTGTACGCGTCCAGGATCGGGCCCCACCGCTGCGCGAAGTCGTCAAAGCCCTTCTTCACGTCCGCCTTCGAGGTCGGCGGGAAGAAGTACCACCACCCCCAGATCGACGACCCCGTGAACCCGTTCACCACGCCCACGCCCAACGCCTTCGCCGCCTTCCCCGTCGCGATCATCTCCGCCGCCGCCCGCTGCCGAACGCCCTCGGGCTCCCCGTCGCCCCACACGTGCGGCGGCAGGATCGCCTTGTGCCGGTGATCGATCACGTCGCACACCGCCTGCCCCACCAAGTGGTTGCTGATCGCCCATGTCTTCAGGCCGTGCCGGGCGAGCAGATCGTGCCGCCCCTTGCAGTACCCGGCGTCCGCCAGCGCCTTGCCCGGCTCGAAGTGATCCCCCCAGCAGGCCAGTTCCAGGCCCTCGTAGCCGAAGGACTTGGCCTTGGCGGCCATGGTCTCCAGAGGCAGATCGGCCCACTGGCCGGTGAACAGCGTGACAGGTCGTGCGGTGCTCATGGCCCCACTATACCGGCCGCCCCACGCCCCCACCACCTCGCACACCACCGAGCACCGCGCGATGCCAACGGCACGCCGTGTGCAGGCGATCGACCGCCGCACGCGGTGCGCACGGGAATGCGAACTGCGCCACGATCGCTCGGTTCGCGTTCGTCACGCGGGGTCAGGCCTCCGGGACGTCCGCGCGCACGACGCGTCCGCGGGGCATTCTGGCCCAACGCCGACCATCGCACACTTCTGTGCGCACCATTACGAACGCGACAGCAGGATCCGGATGCGCACCGCCGGCAACGCCTCGCCCGGCCGCTCGCGGCGCAGCCGATCCAGCGACGCCGGCGAGATCGTCCAACGGAAGAGCGCCTGCCGCACCGGGTCGTCCCAGTCCTTGCGGCCCGCAGAGCGGATGAACCGAACCGCCCGCACCGTGCCGTCGTCGCGGAACGTCAGCTCCACCTCGGGATTCTGAGGCCGGAACGTCAGCAGCGAGAGATCCGTCAGCACCGGCGCGACCGTGTTGATCTCGAGCCCGCGGGCCGCCAGCGGCATCCCCGGGCGATAGTCCGACGCTTCCACCGTGGAACTCGCGGGCGACTCCTTCGTCGAACGCTCGCCCGGACGCCCGCCCGAACCGGCCGTCGGCCCCCCCCCCCACCACCACCACCGCTCCGCCCGCTCTCGCTGCCACCACCCGCCCCGGATCCGCCCGAGTCTTCGGACGGCGGCGGAGTGGTCTGCGCGGGCGTCGGCTCTGCGGGCGGTTCGGCGAGGGACGCCGGCGCACGCATCACATCCTCCGGCGAAACTCCCGGCGGCAGCCGCAGCGTCAGCACGCCCGCGGTCGGGGTGGCCATCACCAGCGTCCCGAACGGATCGATCGACACGGCCTCATGCTTCAACGCCGGCGGCTCGGGCTGATCGCGCTCCGCCTCCATCGCCGGCTCGGGAACCTCCACCGGCTCTTGAACCTCCCGCGTCCCGGTGGGCGTGGACTGATCGACAGGCGCCGGCGTGTCCGGCGCAGCATCAGGACGCCGATCACCGGCCGTCGGGTCGGGCGTGGTCGGAGGCGCGGGCAGCGTGGGACCGGGAGCCTCCGGCGTCGGCGCTGGCGGTGCGTCCGATGCGGCTCGTGCGGCGGCGTTGCCCGCGGGCGCGGATGAACCCTCGGCGGGCTTGGCTTCCGAGGGCGGCGCTGGCGCTGGATCCGCAGCCGGGCTGGGCGCCGGACGGATCGGCCCGGGCGTGCCCGTCGTGCCGGCGGAATTGGGCGTGCCGGCTTCCTGCGTCGTCAGCGCGGGCTGATTCACTTCAGACAGCGTCGCGCGATGCTCGCGAGCCTCGGGCCCGCCGAGCCACGCGCCCTCCTCCGCGCTCGACGCCTCGACGCCCAGCCTCACATCCTCGATCGCCATCGGCGGTTTCTGCACCACCACGGGCGGGCGCGGCGTCACGGGCGGGGTGCTGGCGCGGGGCTGTTCGCCCGCGGGCGGCGGTGGGGTTGGCGGCGTGGAAGGGGGTGGCCTGTCCGGGGGAGGAGTATGCGAGGCCGGGGGGATGTCGCGGCCGCGCGGCTCGCCCGCCGGTGGGAGGGCGAGGGTCCAAAGGGCGTCGTCGGTCTGTGGTTCACGCGGGGGAAGGTCGGTGTGGGCGAGCCACACCCCGGCGGCCGCGTGCAGCGACGCGCTGACGCCGAGCCCGACCCAACCTGCCATCGACCGAACCCCTGGCATCTCGCGGTGATTCTAGGGGTGCCGGGAACTGGAGCCGGAGAGCAGGAATCGACGACTAGAATAAGGAGTGTCCGTGCGGGAGGGTCAGGAGGATCCAGCCCGGGCGCCTTGGAGTATCGCATGAACGCTGTCACCCGTCGTCTTCTGGCTTCGACCCTGATCGCCCTCGCGGGCCTGACCTCGCCGGCCCTGGCGCAGGACAAGGCCCCGGCCGCTCCGGCGCAGGCCGAGCCGAAGAAGGAGGAGCCGAAGAAGGAGGAGAAGATCCTGAAGGTCGGCGACGAAGCGCCGAAACTGCAGATCGAGAAGTTCCTCAAAGGCGACGAGATCAAGGAGTTCAAGAAGGGGCACGTGTACGTCATGGAGTTCTGGGCGACGTGGTGCGGGCCTTGCATCAAGGCGTTCCCGCATCTGTCGGAGCTGCAGGCCAAGCACAAGGGCAAGCTGACGGTGGTTGGCGTGAACATCTGGGAGCGGTACTCGAGCGACACCCTTGACAAGGTGACCAAGTTCGTCGAGGGCCAGGGCGACAAGATGGCGTACACGGTGGCGTTCGACGGCCCGGGCAAGGCGACGGACAAGGCCTACATGGGCGCGTCCAAGCAGAACGGGATCCCGTGCGCGTTCATCGTGGACGGCGAAGGGAAGATCGCGTACATCGGGCACCCGATGGGGATGGACAAGACGCTTGAAGACGTGCTGGCGGGCAAGTTTGACATGAAGAAGGCGTCGGAGCAGGCGGAGAAGAAGGCCGCCAACGCCGCCAAGGCCGCCGAGATCGAGAAGCGGATCCAGGAGGCGATGACGGCCGGGAAGATGGACGAGGCGATGAAGGCGATCGACGAGTTCGTCGCGCTGGGGACGGACGAGGCGCCGATGGCGGCGTCGTTCAAGTTCAACCACATGCTCGAGAACGGCAAGGCCGACGACGCCTACGCGTACGCCGAGGGGCTCGCGACGGGGCTGCTGAAGGACGACGCGATGGGCCTGAACTCCCTGGCGTGGGGGATCGTGGACCCGGAGCGCGGGCTGGAGAAGCCCAACTACAAGGTCGCGCTGAAGATCGCCGAGCGGGCGAGCGAGCTGACCAAGCACAACGACGCGATGATCATCGACACGGTCGCGCGGTGCCACTTCGGGCTGGGCGACAAGGCCAAGGCGATCGAGCTGCAGACCAAGGCTGTTGAGCTGTCCAAGGGCGAGATGAAGGACCAGATGCAGAAGACCCTGGACGAGTACAAGGCGGCGAAGTAACGCCGACCTGAACGAGTACGGATCACCCGACGGGGCCGGCTCAAGTCGGCCCCGTTGCATTTTTCCGGGAGCCTCAGGCCGGTCCTGGGGGTGTGGTCCGTCGGTCGTAGGTCATGCCGCCCCACTGCGTGCCGCGGCCTGTGGTGAGATCGCGGGCGGCCTCCCAGAGGATCGAGGCGGTGACCGCGGCGCCGATGGGGAAGGTGGCGACGGTGATCGGCGGCCCCTTCGCGAGCTTCTGCACGGCGGCGAGCAGCGTGATCCACGCGAGAAGCCCCGCGGCACAGGCGACGGCGCCCGCGTTCCCCATGCCAAGGCCGGCCACACCGAGCGCCAGGCCGGCGAGACTCAGCAGCGGCCACAGAGCGTGGGTCAGGAAGAGCCCGACGGCGAGCGATCGCAGCCGCCCGGGCCTGCGGTGGGCGGCCTCGGTGAAGATGCGTTTCCAGCCCTTGCGGAACTGGGCCCAGGAGTCGTACATGCGGCAGACGAGCAGCCCGTCGGCGAGCAGCACGCCGCACCGCATCGAGTAGTACTCGAGGATCTGGGCGAAGCGAAGATCTTCGAGCAGTTCGCGGCGGACTTCGTGGTGACCGCCGAAGCGGGCGTAGCACTCTCGGGTGAAGAGCATGAACTGCCCGTTGGCGAAGGCGCGTCGGCCGTGGTCGCGGTTGGACCTGAGAAGGGGGTACTGACGGATGAGCTCGAGGCAGGCGGAGGCCTGGGCGATGCGTTCGTGGGGCTTCTGCCAGCGCATGGTGCTGACGAGGCTCAGCATGTCGAGCTTGCGATGCTGGAGGAGTGCGACGCAGGCGGAGACGCACCGGGGGTGGAACAGCGTGTCGGCGTCGGCGAAGAGGAGCAGGTCGGCGTTCTCGGCCTGCGCGTCCTTGACGCCGCGGTACGCCGCGTGCACCTTGCCGGCCCAGCCCGGTTCGCACTGGTCGATCTCGACGATGCTGAAGCGGCGGTCGTTGTCGATGGCGCGGCGGGCGAGCTCGGCGGAGCGATCGGTGCAGCGGTCGAGGGCGAGCACAACGCGGAAGCTGGGGTAGTCCTGGGCGCGGAGGGTGGCGATGAGTTCGGGGAGGGATCGTTCTTCGTTGTGCGCGGGGATGACGATGCAGACGGAGGGGGTGCCGCGGCGTGGGAGGTCGAGCCCTGCGGCGGCGGTGGGCAGGCGGCGGACGGTCTGGACGACATGCCCGAGCCCGATGGAGAAGTACAGGGCCTGCAGAGCGCCGGAGAGGGCCAGGAGGGAGGCCGAGATGTCCGGGAGGGTGCTCATCGCGCGGGCGAGTAGGTTAGCCGGTAGACTGCGGGGGTGGCCCGAACCGACCGCAGAGCCGGGGTTCCCCGAGTGCACGTGCTGAGCAGCGCGGCGTCGCGTCGCGTGGACGAGCTGTGCGTGGAACGGTACGGACTGCCGACGGTGGCGCTCATGGAGAACGCGGGGCGTGCGCTGGCGGCGGAGGCTGCGGGCTGGCTTCCGGCGCGGGGGCACGTGCTCGTGCTGGCGGGCCCGGGGAACAACGGCGGGGACGGGTACGCGGCGGCGCGGCACCTTGTGAATCAGGGAGCGCAGGTCGTGATCGTGCGGGCGGGGGGGCCGGGCACGGCGGACGCCAGGGCGAACGCGCGTGCGGCGGAGGCGATGGGCGTGCCGGTGCTGAGGGCTGAGGGCGGGTCGGCGGCGGCGGCGATTCGAGCGGCGGACGAGGCGGGGGGCGCGTTCCATGTGATCATCGACGCGCTCTTCGGCACCGGGCTTTCGCGCCCGTTGACGGGGGATGCCCGCGTGCTGATCGACGCGATCGCGGCGAGACGGGCATCGGGCAGCGTGGTCATCGCGGCGGATGTTCCGAGCGGCTTGGACGCGGACCATGGCGAGGTGGTGGGCGGAGCCCGCGGCCGCGCGGTGTCGGCGGACGTCACCGTGACCTTCGGCGCGCTCAAGCCGGGGCTGCTGGCGGCGTCGGCGGCGTCGCGCGTGGGCTCGATCGTGGTGGCGGACATCGGCGTGCCGCGCGGGCTGATCGAGGAACTGGGCGTGCCGCTGGAAGCAACGCGGAAGGAACCCAAAAAGCCGGCGAGGATCAGGCGTTCGAAGAGCGGCTGAAGAAGGTCAGGGTGGGCTGGACGACGGCCTTGAGGGGGTAGCCCTCGGCGGCGATGACGAGCTCCGCGCCGGGTTCGGCGTGCTCGGTGCGGACCTGCGCGAAGCAGATCGGCGCGCTGCCGCGCATGGGGGCGAGCGTCGCGCTGGTGAGGGCGCCGACGCGGTCGGCCTCGGCGGGGACCCAGGCGTCGAGCGGAGTGCCGGCGGGCTTTTTGAAGACGGGCGAGCCGCCGACGGGCTGGAGGGGCAGGCCGGTCTCGCGGTCGCGGGCGGCGGGGGCAGGGGGCAGTTCGGCGAGCAGGGCGACGAGTTTCTGCTTGGGCTTCCCGCGGGAGTGCATGCGGGCGACGATTTCCTGCCCGAGGTAGCAGCCCTTGGTGAAGCTGACGCGTTGTTCGAGAATGCCTGTCTCGGCGGGGAGGCTTTCGGGGCCGAAGTCGATGTTGTAGAGGGGCGTGCCGGCCTCGATGCGGGCGATGTTGTACGCGAGCCAGCCGGCGGGCCTGAGGCGGACGCGGTGCCCCGTGGTGGGGCGAGAGCCGTCGATGGTGAGGCCTGGATCACTGCCGACTTCGACGAGCCTGCGGTAGACGGCAACAGCGTGCCCAGCGGGGACGAAGAGCTCGAGCCCGACCTCGCCCGCGGTGTCGTCGCGGAGGACGACGATCTCGGCGTCGGCGAGGCGGAGGGTGGTCAGCCGCCAGGGTTCGAGGTTGGCAACGTCGGCGGCGCCGGAGGCGGGGTCGGCGGCCTCGGCGAGGAGGGTGCGGGCCGTGGGGCCGTGGAGGGCGAAGCGGGCGGTGCTTTCGGTGAGATCGGCGAGGGCGACATCGTCGGCGATGATGAAGGCGTCGAGCCCCGCGCGGGTGCGTTGGGCGGCGTGGACGTCGAGGTCGAGGAGGATTCGGTCGGGGAGGCAGAGGACGCGGAGGTCGGCGTCGATGCGTCCCTTGCGGTTGAGCCAGAAGCTGGGGCGGGCGTGCCAGGAGCCCAGGTCCTTGAGCTCCTGGGTGAGCATGCGGTTGAGGAAGGGGAGGCGTTCGGACCCGCGGACTTCGAGGGTCGCGCGGTGGGGCGTATCCAGGAGGATGCAGGACTTGCGGATGGCGGCGTACTCGACCTCGAGTTCGCCGAAGGTCTGGACGACGCCGACGGGGGGTTCGCCCTCGCGGACGGGGGGGCCGTAGGCGGCGACAAGGGCCTCGGCCTGCTCGTGGAGGGCGTGGAGCGGGCTGCGGTGGGTCATGGCGGAGGGTACGTCGGCGGCATCCCGGCGGGGTGGGCGGCGGTACACTGAGGGCTCAACCACGAAAGGAACGCGCCCATGGCGAAGAAAGCGTCGAAGTCGGGATCGAAGGGTTCGCAGTCGTCGGTGAACACGGAGCTGCTGAAGCGTCTGTGCGAGACGCCGGGCGTTCCGGGGCGCGAGGAGCGGGTGCGGGCGCTGATCGAGGGGGAGGTGGCTGGGCTGTTCGACGAGGTGGAGTCGGACGTGATGGGGAACCTGATCTGCCGGCGGCACGCGAGGCCCGGGAAGAAGCACAAGGGGCTGAAGAGCGCGGAGCCCAGGGCGCGGGCGGAGAAGCGCGCGACGCGGGTGATGCTGCTGTGCCACATGGACGAGATCGGGTTCTATGTGTCGTCGATCGACGACAAGGGATTTTTGTGGATGAACCCGGCGGGCGGGTTTGACACGCGGAACCTGTTCTCTCGGCGTGTGATGGTGGTGACGGGTGATGGGGACCTGCCGGGGGTGATGAACCCGGGCGGGAGGCCGATTCACATCTCGTCGCCCAAGGACCGGGAGCGGGTGCCGGAGGTGAAGGAGTTCTACGTGGACCTTGGAATGTCCGCGGAGGACGTGAAGAAGCGGGTGAAGATCGGGGACTATGTGGTGATGCACGAGCCCGCGCTGCAGATGGGCGGGAAGTTCGTGAGCAAGGCGCTGGACAACCGGGTGGCGTGCTGGCTTGGGATCGAGGCGGTGCGGAAGCTGGCGATGGAGGGCGGGGAGCACAACTGCGAGATCGTGGTGGCGTTCACGACGCAGGAGGAAGTGGGCCTGCGCGGGGCGAAGACGGCGAGCCACGCGGTGCTGCCGGATATCGGGTTCGGGATCGACGTGACGCTGAGCTGCGACACGCCGGGGGTTCCTGGTGAGGAGGCGGTGACGAAGCAGGGGAAGGGGTTCGGGCTGCACCTCAAGGACAGCTCGTTCATCTCGGATTACAAGCTTGTGGGCGAGGTGGAGGCGGTGGCGGTGAAGCACAAGATCCCGTACCAGCGGACGATTCTGGCGGCGGGCGGTCAGGACGGAGCGGCGGCGCAGCAGGCGGCGGCGGGCGCGAGGGCCGTGGGGATCGTGGTGGGCACGCGGTACATCCACACGGTGACGGAGATGATCGACCTGACGGACCTGGCGGCGGCGCGGGACGTGCTGGCGGCGTATTTGGGGAGTGTGGGGTAAGGACGCTCGGGGATTCTGCCGAGTGATCGAAACGGAGAGCGCCCATGACCGTCGCGCAGCCTGCACCCTCGGCGTTGCTTGTCGGAAGCGTGCCGTACTGGTTCGAAGAGGAAGTCCGAGCGGCCGCTCGGAGTCTGTCCACACCCGGGCAGAGTTCGGCATTCGAGGGCGTGGCGTCGAGTTCGGTGGAGCAGATCTACCGGACGCGGTCGGACTTTCGAGACGAGATGGGGGCGTTCACGACGCTGGTCATCGCGACGTTTACCGCGGCCGGAGTTCTCCTGAACCAGGGCCTGGCGACGCTGAAGGGGATCGAGGCCGCGAGCGATCGTCAGATCGCGGCGGTGTACTTTCTGCTGGCGGGTGCGGTGTTTCTGTCGGCGATCTTTCTCGGGCGGTTGTTTCACTCGCGTCTGAGCGCCGCGTACGACATCTACGTGTCCGCCTGCATCCACTCGACGGTCGTGTTTCGGGCGCTGGGATTCCCATTGACCCAGATCTGGCAGCAGAACGTGGAAGAATGCCTGCGGTTCGCGCACGGGACGTATCCGAAGCGGCAGCCGGTGGAACAGTCGCACAAGACGTGGCAATGGCATCGGGACTTCAATGCGTCGAGAACGAACGGATCATTGCCCCAGGGCTACGGCGAGCTCGTCGCGGCGTGGCGGTCTCGCTATCCGAATCTCTGGACGAAGCTGCGACACACGGTGATCACGGTGCAGGTCTCCGCGGTGGTGCTGTGCGTGTTGTCGGGTGCCTTGCTCGTGTACTCACTTCTTGGGTAGGGGTTGCCTCCGCGGGTTGAAGCAAGCGATGGCCGGGTGGCTGGCATCTGGTCGCGCCGGCGGGTGTACCATCGGCCCATGCGTGCGGTGCTTGAGATTGCGGTGGACTGCGTGGCGGATGCGATCGCGGCGGAGGAGGCCGGGGCGGATCGGCTGGAGTTGGTGTCGCGGCTGGATCAGCACGGGCTGACGCCCGGGGCGGAGTTGGTGCGTGAGGTAAAGGGGGCGGTGCGGGTGCCGGTGATGGCGATGGTGAGGCCTGACGCGGGCGGGTTTGTGGCGACGCCGAAGTCGGTGGCGTTCATGATGCGGGACGCGGAGGCGGTGTTGGAGG
>ERZ1066130.204-NODE-204-length-28834-cov-14.811043_pt1 | contig 28834 bp, 68 predicted proteins | sample MGYA00382777_ERZ1066130 | MGnify/ENA primary metagenome ERZ1066130 (study PRJEB33369, sample SAMEA5778360) | biofilm metagenome | biome: Industrial cooling water; feature: Water cooling tower basin; material: Biofilm | place: United Arab Emirates | collected...
TGTCACGACTGTTGAAAGCATTCAACAACCCTGAAGTTATGGTTGCTTCTGGGTTTGTGATCTCCAAGCATGACGGCAACTTTTGGCAGGACGCAAGGCGCGGCGACTACATCATTGGACAGAGCCTAGTCAAGACTGCCCAGGAAAACATGAACGCCGTGCAAGTTGCGAGCGGCTGCTTCTTTGCCATCAGGACCTATTTTCTGAAAGAACACAAGTTCGACAACCGGACGCTGGCTGAGGATATGGACCTCACTTGGGTAGCAATCGAGAATGGATTTGATGTCGCGTTTGTAAAAGATGCAAACTGCTACGTGAGTGATCCTGACTCGTGGTATTTGTATAACAACCAAGTCTACCGTTGGTATGCGGGTCTGTTTCAGTGCATCAAGCAACGCAATTTCAACCTGTTTACCAAGAACCCAAAGCTTGGATTTGCAGTGTATTTCTACGCCCTGTCAGCTCTCACTGGAGCGCCTCTGACGCTCGTGACGATTGCCTACGGACTGTATGCAATGCCGGCCTACACTGCGCTGTTCGTTGGGCTGATGTATTTGATCATGTTCGGCGTGGCGATCTCTCATGGTATTGCCAACAAACACAATGTTCGTCGGTATCATGTTTATGTCTTGACAATGATGGTGGCTAGCTTTATCAACTATTACATCTACATGCGAGCGTTGGTCAATGAGCTCATCATCAAAAACCCACTTAAAGAATGGGTGAAAGGACACTAACATGATGGTTTCGTCACTCCTGTTTCTATCCTATTTCTTTGCCAATGACGCTGTTGGTCCATTCGAGGACAACTTTGCCATCATCAATTCCTATGACTGGTCTGTGTCTGTGAGCGAGAGTCCTGGGCAGACGAAAGACCACAATGGCACGTTTGTCTTGGACAATGCCCAGATTGTTGATGGATACTTGCAACTAAAACTGGAACAGGTCAAGTTGGAGAATGGCGAGTTTGCTTCTTATGGCGGCGAGCTGTCAACACTGCGAGAATTTGGTTACGGCACTTATGAATTCCGCATGAGGGCCAGCACCACTAGCGATACTCCTAATGGGCCTGGTGAAGCTGTCAGTGGCAGTGTCAGTGCAGCCTTTGTCTATGCTGATGATGCCACCACTGAGATTGACGTTGAATTTGAAGGCAACGAAAACCAGGATGCCACTCATTTGCTATCCTGGATCGGTGAAAAGCGGGACAACCAGCACACCAAATTGCTGTTGGGTGGGGTTGCACCTCACGACCAATTCTACGTATACCAGTTTGTATGGCGTCCTGACAGTGTGACCTTCTATCGTGATGGCGTCCTGATTGCCAAGCATGAAACGATTGTGCCTGTTGCTCCAGGTAAGATGGTATTCAACCACTGGGGCACACATAGCCAATGGTGGGGTGGATGGGCAACTCCTGGAACCGTTCGATACACCTATGTGGACTGGTTCCGTTTCACTCCATTTGAAGAATAAACTAGCTTGCATATGCCTCCGGTGCAGCTGGTTTGGGCCGTCTGAAAGGACGGTCTTTTTCTATTGACATACCAAGACACTTTGCTATAGTCAATTTGTAAGCAAAGGAGATCCTCATGTCCATTATGCAACGCCTTGTCAAAGACGAGAAAATCGGCTTCAACTACGACTACATGGGATACGCTGAATACGAATTCGGAGCGAACACCATCGCCCGCGCTGAAGTTTCCCGTGAAGAAACTGTGCTGATCCAATCCTTGATGGCGCCCACGGGCGGCGGCCGTCAGTGGAAGGTGAACATTCTTCTGCCCAAGTGGCTGGTCGACGCTCATCCCGAGCGCGTCCATGCCATGACCGAGATGCTGCGGACTGGCAAGCATCTGAACAAAGGCCCCATGGAAAGCAAGTATTGCCTCCGTGCCTGGCTGATGAGCTCGCCCCTGCCCTGCCTGATCTATGAGCCCGACCTGCAGGAACGTGTGGACCTGTTCGTCGCTGATACCCGCAAGCAACTGACCGAAGCCGGCTACACCGCCGAAAGCTACCTCAAGGAGCACAAGTAACATGTTCAAGTTCAAGCAACTGGTCTGGAATCTCTCGGAAGACGGAACCTACTGCTGGGCCAAGAGTCCAGCAGGGCATGACGGTCAACTCACCATGCACTTCGAAGAAGGGCGGTGGTGGACGATCTGGGATTTCACGCTGGACGGTGTAACTGGTGACCTTGAAGAGCTTCAGCGTCATGGTCAAACGTTTCACGAAAACTATCTCAAGCAGTTTCTAGAAACTGCTTGACACCACCAAGACACTTTGCTATTGTGTATGGGTAGCAACGGAGAGCAAGCATGAACGATATTGTTTTGGTTGTGGTTCACAAACTGGTCGACCACAAAGGCGTGCCGGTTGTTCGTGTCATTGCTTTTGATGCGGCGGATGAAGATGGCCGTTCGGTCCATGACATTCTGGAAGCCAACTTGGACAGCCCGCGTGGTCTGCGTTGGTTGGCTGCGGAAGCTGAACGTTACGGTGCGACGGTCCTCATGCAGAATGCAGCTGATATCCAAATCAGCTTGGACATGTTCGACACTGGCCGCGCCCGCAAAGTTTCGTCGCGTGTGCTTCGCGCTCTGGAGATGATGTGATGTTTGAACAAGACAAGAACTGGCGTGGACTTCCTGTTCATGCCGTGGACGAATGGGACGATTGGCCTCTTTCTCTCGAAGAATACGAGCATATGCGCCTGGTGCATGATATGTTGGTGCTGCAAGGTGTCGACATGGAATTGGTCCGTGAAATGATGGGCTTCGCCGATCGTTATCGTGCCATGCAAGAAGCCATGGATGCCGCTGGAGAAGACATTTGAAACGGCCGCGCCCTGATACTGGATCCGGAAAAGGGCCTCCTAAAGGTCCTCGTCCTGACACTGGATCACCACAAAGCCGTTGACAATGCTGTCGTCTAGTGTATTCTGGACGAGTAATAGGAGCCAGACATGAAAACTCTCAAAGATGTCATGCCTTACGAATTCTCCCAACAGTATTTGTTCACTCCGTCGCACAAATATCTCGACGTCGAAGTGACGGCTGTTCATGGCGAACCCAACAGCGCAGATCAAGCACGATGGCCCGGTCCGCAAAAGAACGTCTATTTTTGGGTCGAGCTGGCTAATGGCTATGCTGTCGGCTGGAATGAAAACCCTGCCCGGGGATGGAGTTTCCCTGCGGTCCGTATGCGCAAGGATACCAAATGACCAAACGTCTTGATCTTTCCAAGGCAACCATGCATGAGCTCTTGGTGCTCACTGATATGTTGATCGAAGTGCTGGTTGAACATGGCGATGTTGATCTGGCAGAGACCTTGATCAACATCACAGTCAACAAGCCCGGCGAAGATCCTCGCATCGTGGCGGCAGTTACTGGCGATGCTATTGTTGGACGGCTGAACGATTTCATCAATGAAACCAACTGACATCCAGGCTGCATTCGAACGTGATGGCATGGTTGCTTTGGAAGACGGCGACGCCATCCGTGCCTTTGGAATCCCTCAAGCTGAGATCCGTGATGGCGAGGTCGTCTGGCCCACCCATGAAGAAATGGCTGCAAGCTTAGTGCAAATGGGTGGCTTGCGTGGCTACTCTGTCCTGGGTGTCAACTGGATGAAAGCCTATCCTGGGCAAACCACTCTAGGACGTATCGGCGCGCCCTATCTGACGCCTATCCCACTAAGCTGGTTACCGCTTGCTGACCAAGAAAAGGTTCTCGAGATCGCCCGGCAAAAAACCAAGGCGTCTTGATATCCAATACGCTGTCGACTTCAACCGCAACATAAGCTAGATTGAAACCATGGAAAAAGACGGCAAAATGAAAATCGTGTTCGCGCCTGGCTGCTTCGATAACTTTGAAGGAAGCCAAGAAGAGTTGGATGAGCTAATCGCAGAGCTCACACGCATGGCTGAAGATGGCACCTTGATGGAACAAGGTGAGCCGTTGGAAGTTGATGATGAAACTGATCGCTTCTTGATGGATGCCTTGCGCGAATATCTTGAAGGCGGAGAAACTGACGGTGGCGCCGGACTGTTTGATGCCATCGACACTGGTGCAAAAGAACGCAAACGTCGGCTCAACTAAAAAAGTCGAAAAAAAACAGAAAAAGTAGTTGACACCAGTAAACGAATACACTATATTGGTGGAACAAGTTAAGCGAAACACTTAACACGCTCTTTGAAAACTTAGTAGACTGCAAGAGGACGTTTTACGTCCGATGACTGCAAAAGACCTTGTTGAACAGGGTTGGTAAACGACACGGATCTACCGGCTAAAGAGGCGCCGGACCCGCCGTGAAGTTACTCAGGTCTAGAGCTTGAGTTTCCCAGTCTGGGGGCTAAGAGACCCAGGGTGCATGGCGTTGCCTAAAAAAACGTCCATGCTTTGATCTCCACGGTTGTGCAACGGCCGTCAGAGAAAAGGACTGCAGAGGTGAACGGTTAACGACCGTATACTGCACGAAGGCCAAACAAGTGATGTATTTTGAATCATCTGCCTGACCGCCTGAAATGGCAATATAAGGATACCAATTCTGCTCAACAAGGTCAAATGAGTCTTGACATACAATTGTAACCGATCCCATCGAGTTTTACGGAAGTAGGCCGGCATAATACTAGCCCAACCCAAGTCTCGAAGGTATTGTAAGCCTGAGATCGGTTATAGCTGTATGTCAAGATGGTTCTTGTTTGTTGTGTGTGCAAATGAAGGCGGTGGCACGAACATTGTCCTTTCCCTTTGCTTACAACATGTGTTCTTCAGTGTTCGTGTGGTCAGTTAAATCCTGACACTTTTGCACACTCACCAAACAAGACTTGTCGCTTGCATTGCAGGCGATCTTTTTCTTCCGGTGTTATGACACCCATACGGGACCGCATTAGGGCGGCACAGGGTTCGAGTCCACCCCGTATGCACAATACTCCAAGACTAGGGTTAGGATTGGATGAGTGAGTTGACTGTCTAGTTTAGACAAACGTGTGGTCACGCCAGCACGTCCAGTGTTGGAGGTCCGGTTCGATTCCGTTGTCAACGTCATAGATTTCATGGGCGGTATAGCGTCCACTAAGAGTAAGGCAGGCAACTGCCCCAAGGCTGTGTTTCCTATAAAACAGCGCCACGCAAGTGGTTCATCTATGCAAGCCTGAGTTAGAGATGACTCGGTGTAACAGCCGAAAGCATCTCCCGTCTGAAGTCCGGGCGGTAAGCAGGAAGTTAGGAGCAATGCCGAAATGATAGCCTCAGGCCGACGGTGAGAGGTAATTGGGTTGGCGCCCAAGCATTGTTCAGCCAAACTAACCAGTGCCTAATACTAACAGGTAGTCATCCTGTCCGACCCTGCAAGGAAGGGCTAGGTGGCATCACAAACGAAGAAGGGGTAGGACCCGGATCCGTGAAGTGACATTGAGTAAGCCGCAAGCTGAAAGATATGAGGTGTGTTGTATACTGTATTCCAAAAGGATATGGTGCAACTGGAGTAGCACATCTTGATAGGTTCGCAAATTGCATAACGGTAATGCAATCCCATTGAAAGGGATCGATGTAGGTTCAACTCCTATTTTGTATCATAAAAGCGAAAGACTACTCCGGTATGTTGTGAAAGGTGCGTAATACCACACTGGCAACAGAATGTGGTCCCAGGAAGCTCGCAAGGCTGAAAGGGTTGTTCCAAGAGAAGACATAAAGGGTTAGCGCCCTTGAACTGCCCGCAAGGTAGGTGGAAGATCAAAGGACGAATAGCAACATGCGACAGGTGAAATGCCACACCTTAAAACAGGCCGCACTGAGCGATACGAGGTGACCAGCAATGGCCCGCGTGGATAAAACGGCAACACACCTCGCAAGGGTAGTGGTAATCCGTAAAGGCGCTCATAAAACGCGTAATCTCAGCGTTAACACTAAGTAAAGGACACCGAGCTTATGTCCCGCGGTGTATAAACATCAAGTTGGTGATCAGAATGTAGCCAATGGACGCAACACAGGAAAGACTGTTACTTTTGCTTTGACGGCCTGAGGGCTAGGGATCAAATGGATGCAGTCGGGTAGCATAGCGGGAGGGGGCTGATGCTGCGAGATTTCGAGACCGACAGTCGGGTAACCGGACATAGGTAGGCGCCATGGCGGTCCGCCAAACATACAGGTTACACCCATTCAAAGTAGTGAGAACGACGGTCGCGCATACGGGCCTAGGTGAAAAGTCGATATAGACGTAGTGCATTTTGCACTGGCTAAAGAACAGATGCATCAAGAATGACGGTCGTTCAGTGTGTTCATAAAGGGCACACGATTCCACTCGGACTCATAGGCAGGGTGGTATATTGCAGTCGCTAAGTTTTAAGGAATTAACCCTCCGATGCATTAGACTTTGCTCGGAGGGTTTTCTATTGACTACCGTTCAACAATGCAGTAGAGTATCGCTATGAATCTAGATGACGCCCCCACCTATCAGCTATTGCAATACAGTGTTCGCATCTGCAAGCATTGTGCGTTGTTTCGAACATCGCAATGCACAGCCGTTCAAAATCAACCGCTTGAGACCGTTGTCTGGACTTCGTTGAGCACTTGTCCGGCATGGTGCCCAAATGAACGTGCTGACTATGCATTGCAGGTGCTCACGTATCGAAAGCTGAGTGGGCACGACGAAAAAGAAGAAGAAGATGAAACTGACGATAGTTGGCGCTGATGACCAAATTTGTTTCCATGTTCGAGACTCCTACGCTTGACGTAGTAGAGCAATGTTTGTATTGCAGATGGAAAAACACTGCAATGTGCCCACGCGAAAGAGACTTTGTTGGTCGTCCGTTGCGGGATGAAGACCGTTATACTCATCGTGAAATTTGCCATCGATACACTCTTATCAATGAAGAGAGGGAACGACGATGGAAGCAGGTAATGAACAAGCTGCATGAAAATCTGTAATTGAGCCTCGTAGCCCGTATCCCAACCCATCAGATAAACAGAAGGGCGGTTAAGACTACGACGCAATAGTGAGGTGGACCACAGAAGCTTTACAGTCGAGCGAGACAGTCCCATAGCTATGACACTGTAAAGAGCGCCGTGAGGTATCGGTAATCTGGTTACCCTGGGTTACTCGAGTGCTGGGCAAAGTCGAAGCCGGACGCGGGCTCAAACCCTCCAGGATGGTGGAAAGCCATCCAACCTATTTTTTGACAACACACAGGATAACGATGTTAAACTTGCGTGAGACCATACAGGCTGCATTGGATCCCAAAAGGAAGCCATCTTCATACGCCGAACTTGAACATTGGTTCAAGCAAAATCCTCGCAAATGCGGAAACTGTCAACTCAGAAAGGCTGGATGCCCCAAGTCCTACATTGACGTCGGACGAATGGTTAGAGTATTCCCTCAGGCTGACAGTGATCCTTGCCCAAAATACAAGCCCACTGCTGACTGGCTTGATAACGACCAGAAATTGGTAATGGCCAAATTGGCACACAACCTCACTGATAAATAGTCGTATGCTAAAATACGTGCTAACATTTCTCTTGATGGGGTCAATAGCGCAGGCCCAGGATACCATTGTCTCCACATACTCTGAGCCTGGCGCCTTTGTGATCACAGTGAGAGAGACGCCAGATGGTGTCACGTTCCTTCGTTACGAGGGTGAATTTGTGGAATCCACAAGTCTTGCCCTAGCTACTGCTATTCAAATCACACCAGAAGCGGCCTTTGTAGAACTGAACTCATTAGGTGGACTGTTTTATACTGATGATCCTGCTAGTGAAGAGATACTCGCTCGTGGTCTTCCAGTTGTCGTGAAAGCAGGAGAGATTTGCGCTAGTGCCTGCGCATATACTGCAATGGCAAGCCCAGACATTCGTATTGATGGGCTATTGGCATTTCATTTGCCCTATAACGGTGCGTTTGCCAAGGAAGCTACCCTATACGATATCAGTCAGAGCAGCGTGGAAATGACGTTGCTCATGGCCAAGCGCATGTTCGAACAAGGCTGGCGGCTTGTGCTCTACTACAACATCGAGCAGAATACAGGGCTTGATACATGGATGGTATTTGATGACAGTCAGGAATTGAATCGCTACAGATTTACTGATCCGGCAACATTCATGGACGCGACTGAGGTCCCTCCATCATTCTTTATAGGGTCAACAGAAGAAGTCACACGTATGTCTGCTGCACAAGTGGTTGACGGCAATCCATAATTGTGTTAGTATGAAAAAATCGGGCAGGTGGTAGAGCGGTCTATTACAGCGGTCTTGAAAACCGCCGAAGGTAACACTTCCGTGGGTTCGAATCCCACCCTGCCCGCCATAACAGCGCCAGAAACACTGGCGCTCGTTCTCTGAAAGCCGCATAAATAAACAAAAGCGGAGAACATCTATGTCTAACAATCTTTACATGCGTCAAATCATGGAATCAATCAGCCGAGCCCAATCGATCAATGAAGGGTATGAGGACCGTGTGGATGCAATGGTCAGTCAAATCAGCCGCAACAATCCAGATGGCCTGTTGCGTAAGTCATTCGACCAGGAGTTCAAAACAGCGTTGTCAATGGTGAATCCTGTTGAAGCTCGCGGCAGTGAACAAGCCTTGCGTGACTTCAAGAAGGACGTGATGGCCAAAGTGGAGTTTAGACGCGACACCACTTCTGCTGACTCCAAGCGTGAACGTGTCAACCAAGTGTTGGATAGATTGGCCAACATCATTGGTGATGCCGTCGGCAACAGTTTCCCAGACGGTGACCCATTTGACGCTATTTACCCTCAAGCTCGACGTCTTGGCATCCCCGCAGATGATGTGCTGTCATGGTTGGACCGTGCTGTTAAAAAGGCAGGTATAGCCAAATCGTATCATGATTACCTGGCTGACATGTGGGAAGACAATATCCAGCATTTCAATCAAATGAACGGCACCGATTACGACCGCAACCCTTGGCGTTGAACTATGCGGCTGGTCGAACTCAAGTCTGACTTCAATGTCCAATTTATGACGGCAGCTGAGCTCGAGCAGATCATTAGCAAGACGTCGCACAGTCCTCGTCAGCCAAACTACGATGTAACCAAGCGCATCAAGTATCTGCATTTCAGCTGGAATTCAAAGGAAGAGCATTTTGTCATCTTTGATGGCAAGAAATTGATAGCAGATCTTTCAGTGCAGGTGAATCCATACAATCACAAGCAACTCTGGTTGATGCATATTGCAGTAGACCCTGCCTACCAGAACAAGGGGTTAGCTACAAAGTTGCTTGAAGAGCTTTTCCGATACCTCAAACTACGAGACTTGGAATTGGTGCGTAGCAGTCCAAGTGATCAAGGCAAGCTGTATATTCAGCCTGTAATGCAAAGACTACGCGATAAATACCCTGAGGTTGTCGTGCATGATCACGATAGCCAACGCTAGGAGAAGGACATGTCTTATCAAATCGAAATCCGCGCCGGTGAAGGTGGCGATGATGCGAAATTGTTCGTAGGCGATCTCATGACTGCTTACCTCAAATGGTTTGAGAAGCGTGGCTGAAAGTGGCAGGGGCTAGAACAGTCAAATGGCAGCGCAAGGGTTGTAGTTCTTGCGGAAGCGGCAGAGTTAAAGTTGGAATCGGGAGGACACCGTATACAGCGTTGCCCACCAACCGAACGCCGCGGCCGAGTTCACACAAGCACTGTCACAGTTGCGGTTCTCCCACTTGCCTTGGTGATTGTGCCCAAAATCACGGTCATGACCAAGGATGTTCGCACTGAGTGGTTCAGTGGAACAGGTGCTGGTGGTCAGCACAGAAACAAACATCAGAACAGTTGTAGATTGATCCATGAGCCCACGGGCACAGTGGTCACCGCACAATGCAGAAAGCGCGAACAGAGTTACTCGCAAGCATGGGCTGAATTAGAACGCCGTGTGCAAGAGCAACATTCACGTCAAAACGGACAGACTGTAGATTTGCTTCGCAGTGATCTGATTGGAACTGGCATGAGGGCGGACAAGATACGCACTTATCGGTTCCAGGACGACTCTGTAAAGGATCACGTCTCTGGTCGTGAAGCCCGAGCCAGCGATGTTATGCGTGGCAACTTCGATCTGTTGCATAAAAGCAACTAATTGTAATCATTGGTTAAAAAGTTCTGTGATCTGTAGACTTTAGGTGATAACTAATGTATGTTACTACAATGGATAACAAAGAAGGAACTCCACACATGAAAACAACTGTTATGGCTGCTTTTGCAGCAATCGCCCTCTCGTCTGCCGCAATGGCTGATGACTTCGACGCCAATCGTTTGACCACCAAAGTCACGGTCGACAATCTCGAGTTCAGCGTCAGCACTGACGTCAGCAACTCGCTTGATGGCTTCGGCGACACTTGGGCAATCGGTGCAGGTCTCACCGTTCTTGAATATGACCTTGGCTCCGGCGTTTCTGACCTCTTCGTCTTCGGACGTTACGAGGATGCGACTGTGAACACCCAGCTTGGTGCTGAATACACCTGGACTGTCGTGAAGAACGACACCACTGTCGCACTTGCTGGCGAAGCACTGTATGACTTCAACCGCGACGCGGTTCTGGTCACTCCAAGTGTGAACGTGGAATACGCGGTATCGCGTAGCGTTGACGTGTTCGGCGAAGTGGGCTATACCTGGGACGCCAGCAACGACTTCGCACGTGACGGCGGCTACCTCGAAGTCGGTGCAGACCTTGCTCTGAGCGAGGCGGTCAACCTGCGTCCGAGCGTCGTGCAGGGCTTTGACGACGGTGCAGAAGATGCACAGTTCAACTTGGAACTTGGCCTCAAGTTCTAATTGAACCAACTGTAAAACAAAAGCAGGCCTTCGGGCCTGTCTTTTCTTGACTATGCCCTGCAGGTCAAGTAATGTGTATTGGTAACAAAGGTGCTCAAAATGGAACACGCTGTCAAATATCCCAAGACCATGCACCTGCCCTGGAGTCCAGGGTTGCAGAACGATGACCGCGTGATCGAGAGCCTCGACAGCCTGCGTGGTCGTCGAGTGGTCGTCACTGAAAAAATGGACGGCGAAAATACCACCATGTATCGCGATGGCATCCATGCTCGCAGCATTGATGGTCGTTACCACGGCAGCCGTGACTGGGTCAAACGGTTCTGGGGCGAAAACGTCGCCCAGCGCATTCCATTCGGCGACCGTATCTGTGGCGAAAACGTTTACGCCCAGCATTCCATCGTGTATGATGATCTTGATACCTACTTCTATGGCTTCAGTTACTGGGAAGGCGATCGTTGCCTGAGCTGGGATGACACTGAAGTTCTGTTCAAGTTGCTCAACATCACTCCGGTGCCGGTGCTGTATCGCGGAATATTCGACGAACACACGCTTCACTCGCTGGAAATGATCATGGACTTCGAGCGTCAGGAAGGTTACGTTGTTCGCCTTGCCGACTCGTTCACCATGGCAGACTTTCCTCGTGCAGTTGCCAAATATGTGCGCAAAGGCCACGTCCAAACGGACGAGCACTGGATGCACAAGGAAATCAAACCCAATGGGATCCGTCAAGATGGCTAGAAGCTTTGGTCCACGCTATTACAAGCCCGAGGGCATCGACTACAAGAACCACGTTGCCCTGGGCGATAGTTGGTATATCAAGGGCGACAAGGGCGCGACATACACCATCACCATGACCTCCAAGGGCTTTACCTGCAACTGCCCGGGCATGACGTTCCGTGGCAAATGCCGCCACACCTTCCAGATCGCGGACAAGCTAGAGTTTATCATCTGATGCCCGTGCAGGACACGATTGATTTCAAGGACGGCAGTGTCCATCACGTTATCATTTTTGACGACGGACGGACAATATTTCATCGTGAAGATGGCCCTGCTGTTGAATGGGCCAGTGGCACCATTTGTTGGTTCTTTGAGGGCAAACAATTTACATTTGAGGATTGGCTCGAGGCAACGCCCGTTTCCAGTGAAGAAAAGGTCATGCTCAAGCTAAAATATGGTTGACATACCAAGACGCTTCGCTTATAGTCACACAGTAAGCAAAGAGGAACACACCATGGCCTATATCAGCACTGCCGAAGTTGCCGCCATCCGCGCCGCCCTCAAAGCCAAATACGGCAAGCGTTTCAAGTTCAGCGTTCAGCGCCGTGACCATCTTTCCGTGCAGGTTGCCATTGTGAATGGCACCACTGATTTTTCCGAGCTGTGGGCTGATAAACAGCCGGGCGACTATGGCTATGGCCATGTCGGCATCAACCCCTACCACATTACCGAAGATAATTACGGACGGCACGCCAAGCTGTTCGCAGACATCGTCAAGATCATCAAGACTGCGCCGGCTGATGCTGAAGGCGGCCGTGAATGGTTCGACAAGAGCGACGCCATGACGGATTACTTTCACACTGCCTTCTACTTCGACCTCGAGGTCGGCAAGTGGGATCGGAAATACACGAAAGTGATTGGTAACAAGTGAGTAAAACAGTTCTTGCGCGGGCTCTCGAACGGGCCCGCGTTGCAGAAGCAAAAATTGAAAACGCCGCACAAGCTATGGCAGAAACTTCGCCAAGCTGGGAGCGGCGTTGCCATTCGATCATGGCAGCGTTAGGGTTGGATTTCGGCGGCCCTACTCCGGACATTCCAGAGCAAGACAGCTGGTATGCAATGAACCTCAAACGTGTTGAGGACGAACTGTTCGATGCCAAGATGCGTATACGAGAACTCGAGGCGGAACTACGAAAAAAGTCTTGACAGAACCGAAGCATATTGCTATATTGGTTGAGTAACAAGGAAGGTTCATATGAAAACGATCATCCTGACCCGTGAAGACTTCAGCAACGAACTTCATCCGTTCATGTTCGATCAACTTCTCGAAGAGCTGGATCTTCCGCTCGAAGCAGACATGATCACCCTCTACGTGGCTCGTGCTGAAAGCGATGTGGCAGAATGACCCTGTTCCGTTACAAGAAGAACGGGCTGCTTTATACCATCACCAGCGAGCGCGGTCGTGGTGGATACAAAGCTCATCCCTACAAACACACGGTTGAGATCGGCGTGACCTATACGTCCCATGGCCGTTTCCGTGACTTCAAATCCAACATGTCGCTCAGCGACTTTGAAGAGGTAGCCTACGCATGAAAACTGTTGCACCCGAGAGCATGGTCAATACTCAGGCCAGCAACGCCATTCTCTTCACTGAGGAGGTGTTGGCTGAGATGCGACTGAAGGCCCGTGAACGTGAAGAAGAACGGCGCCGCATGGATTGCCTTCTGGAGGCTTTTCGGCTGTGAACGCCCTGGATTCCTATGTGATGGACGAGTTGCTGGCGTCACGTGCCAAGAAGACTCGCAAAAAGCGAGTCAAGAACTACGATGACCTGTGCTGGAACAGCCAGGCTCGTGTGGGTGATGTGGTCTACATGCCCAGCAATCCTGAAGTTCGGATGACTGTCCAGGAGATCCTTCGTTGCAACCACGCTGCTGGTCATTCCCAAGAGGTATTGGTTCAATGGTTGGACGCGAATGGGCACTTTACCCAGGCAAAAATGCTGGCGAGAACGCTGGTTAAGGAATAAATATCAGTAGATGCGACTAGTTTGTATGGCGTTGATTAATGCCACAATCACCATTTACCTCTTGAGCCTGGTCGTGTTGGATCCAGCTCTAAGAGATTACCAACTTGAAAAATCTGTAACGAGTATGAAGGCAGACTATGACTGATTACAATCGATATAAGCCGTTCTGGCGTGGCCGCGTGGTCGTTGAACGTGATCCTGGTCATGAAAATAACCCCGGACACGTCATCGGATTTACGATGAAAGACGGCGTGGTTCTCATTCGTGTTGAGTTTGCCAACGGCGACCGATACAATGTTCTACCGGACGAATTACATGTATTATGATTATCAGTGAATACCAAGTTCAATGCAGACCTACCCATCATGACAGCAATGTAGAGGAATGGGTTATTACCTTATGGCTATCGCCCACATGGTTTGAGAGCCATGTCATGGGCAAGATCTTTCCAGAAAAAAGAGTTATGATTGGCAGTTGCTCAGATTGGCATTGGAGCGACAACACGCCCGTTGGCTATTTCTGGAAATGGTGGGCTTTCTCTATTATCAGAAAGCATGACAAATCCAGCAAAGGAGCAAAGTATGTCAACCGTCGCTTTAATCGACCGAAAGACAAGTGAAATCATTCAGCTTGTAGAGACCAATCGTGTGCAGTGGAGCATCGACCAACTGATGCGAAACCGCGACCCTCGGCTGTTTATCGCGAGAGAAATTGTCAAGCCTGCAAAAACTGGTTGACGTCCACTCCACTCCATATTACTATGATAGTATGAAAATAGAAACCCACACCCGCCCCGCCGCTCAAATGCTCAAGCAAGCAACCATTGCCTTCATTCAAGAAGCGCACCGTGGTCAGAAATACGATGACATGCCTTACTTCTTCCATCCGGTGGAAGTGGCCATCGAGACTGAGGCTCTTGCCCGCGTCGCATTTGGTGATGATTTCGAAATGGTTGCCGATGCCGAATTGGTAGCCCTGCTGCACGATGTGGTCGAAGATACGGACTACACTGAAGCTCAGCTTCGTCAACGCTACAGCGATTACGTTGTTGATGCAGTGATGCTGGTCACGTTGGATCCTGATCTTCGTTACCACGAGAACATTCAGCGCATCATTGACAGCCGCAACCTGCTTGCCCTGATCGTCAAGCTTGCCGACAACCGCGTCAACCGTCGCGGCGACAAGAGCAAGTTCACTGCCGAAAAGGCTCAGCGGCTGAACGACAAATACGACATGAGCATGGCCATGATTTCCAAGGCACTGCACGACATGGGAATCTACGTCTAACGAACCGAGGTAGGACAATGTCCAGTGTAACAACAGCTAAGAAATGGGCATTTGTCCTATCCTTCTTGATCTATCTTTGTTGCATGTTTGCTTCAGGATGGATGTTGATGGGGGCAGTGTTATACAAAAGTGCCATTTGGCCTGGGGTAATCGTAGGCCTGGTGGGCGTGGCTGCATTTGCGACGTTCATTCATCTCAGGGTAGAGATTGTAAGAAATTTGAGCGAGGACCAATCAGATGCAGGAAACTAAACTTCGCAAGGGCTATAACGGATATGAGCTGACTGAGCAAGGTCGCGCAGACCTGCTGGCTCATATCGAGCCCCTGTTTCCTGATGTGGTCGCGCATCACGTCACTCACGAATTTGGGGTGTATGAAAGCCTGCCGCCAGATGCGACGTCTGTTCGTGTGGTAGCCGTGGCTAACAACGACCGAGTCCAGGCCGCTATCGTCAAGGTGAATGGAACCACCGCTCGCGAGTATGGCAACAGCTTCTATCACATCACTGTGAGCCTGGACCGGGCCGCTGGTGGCAAAGCCAACGACAGCAACGATCTGATCCGTGACAGCCGCAACTGGGTTGCGGTGGATCCGTTCAACGTCTCTGTGACGCCCAAGTTCTTTCCATTCTAAGGTAAATAGTATTTGACAGTCAGGCTATTTTGCTGCATTGTCAGTCTATAGCCTGGGAGCAAATATGCGTCTGCACAGTATCCTCACTGAAGCCACAGTAGTTCTGCCGCGCAACCGGTTTGAGCACCTGCTCACGCCTGCTGTTCGTGCTCTGGACCGCGCGGCACGTGAAGCAGGATATGAAGTTCGTATCGTGGGCGGTGCAGTGCGCGATCTTGTCATGGGCAAGAATCCCAAAGACATTGACATGGCTACTGATGCTGAGCCCGAAACCATGATGAAAATCCTGGATGCGGCTGGCATTCGTCACGAGCCCACTGGTCTACAACATGGCACCATCACTGCTATTCTGGATGGTGAGCCTATTGAAATCACCACTCTGCGTATCGACACCGAGACAGATGGTCGCCACGCTGAGGTGCAGTTTACGAATGATTGGCGCAAAGACGCCGAACGCCGTGACCTCACTTTCAATGCCATGAGCATGGAAATGAACGGCACACTGCATGACTACTTTGACGGCATCCAGGATATCCAGAACGGTGTCGCGCGATTCGTAGGTAATGCTGATGCACGTATGCAAGAAGATTTCCTCCGTATCCTGCGCTACTTCCGTTTCCAGGGTAGACTGAATTCCCCCACCTGGGACCGTGAGACAATGGACGCCGTCCGCCGCAATGCTGCTGGTCTGCGCAAGATCAGCGGTGAGCGTGTGTGGATGGAAATGGAAAAGATCCTGGCCCAGCCGCGTAGTCGTGGTGATGTGCTGGAACGCATGAATGAAGCTGGCGTGCTGGATGCAATTGACATGCCCACCAATCGCATCAACTTTGTCAACCAGGTTGATGGCGATGACCCAGTTGCTGCCCTGGCTGCGGCCGTCAACAGCACTACGGATCTGGATGCAGTTCGCCGCCGTTGGAAATTCAGCACTGACGCTTACACTCGTGCCCGTTTTATTATTGAGAACCGTGATGGCGATCTCAGCGATGGCGCCCTGCGTCGTATGCTGGCGGATCCCAAGATCCGTTCAGAGCATGTCTTTTCGCTGCTGAACAGCATCGGTCAGGGCAACAAGATCGCTTCGCTCAAAGTATGGACTCCACCAGTCTTTCCAGTTACCGGTGCAGACCTGACGGCAGCGGGAATGAAGCCTGGCCCGCTGATGGGGCAAACACTGGCCAGCCTGCGTCGTGAGTGGGAAAACAGTGGATTCAAACTGAACAAAGAACAACTGCTGAGAAAGATCTAATGCAACAGCTCAAGCTCTATCGTTACTCACAAGAGTATCTTCAACTGTGTCGTGATTACAATTATCCGCAATTTGCGGAAATGTATGGCGACAAAGTCTACACTTGCCTGGGTGAGTTTGCTCATGCGCCCGGGCATGTTCTTATGGTCGAATTTGGCACCTGGCAGTTTTTGCCAGGCATGCCTGAAATCGACAATTTCGAAGAACTGGAACATCACCCAGATGACTTTTCCGTTACATTGGACGCTGAAGAATGAAATACACGCCATTCTATGAGATCTCGCCCTGGCCTGAACGTTTTGCGGCAGGCTGGGAGAACGTGAGTAGCGAACACAAGAAAGAATTCATTCGGCTGTCTATTGAACAAGGGCACAAGAAGGAATACTACGCTGCTCTAGAGCTCATGGGCGTGGATGGGCCTCTGTGGGAAGATCTGACGGATGAACAGCGCGAAAACATTCGCCAGGAAAACAATCGCTATCAACGCGAAATGCACGAGTTCGGTAAACTCATTGCAGAGGGCAAGACATGATGGTCGTTCAAATGGGCGTGGCTTTTCTCTGCATTTGGCTCGGCAACCTGTTCTGGATAATCTTCCAGGTTGTGCGCTATACTCCCAACTGGCGAGACGATAACGTGAGCGTTGAAGACATCATGATGAATTTTATGACCAATGCTACGTTGGATCAGATCGAATTCATCCGCAAAGTATCGCAAATCAATCCTATGATTGGAATGAGCGGTGTTGCATTGCTGCTCATGGCACTGATAATTTAAGGAACACATATGACAGTCGAAATTCCTGCTACTGGAATCAGCAAACAACAAGGTTGGGACGACGCCCACGTCTATCACATCAGCTGCTCATGCACTGATCGTGATCATGCACTCGAAACTTGGATCGAGATCAATGCCGAGGAAGATATCCCAGAAGTGGCAGTGACATTCTACGTGCAAGATCATTATCCAAGCTGGCGTGGGTTCTTCCGTCGTTTGCATGATGCTTGGCGCATTGTATGCGGTGATCCACTGACTCGTAGTCATGGGCTACTGCTTGAAAAACAGACAGCAATCAATTTTGCTGCTGCAATCAACCGATCGGTGGAAGAACTTGATACAAATTCACAATCTGACAAGTGAACAACGACAAATGCTGGACAAGCTGTGGTCGTTCGAGACCATGGAGGAGATCGAGCAGTTCAAACAAGAACTGCCATTGTTCAGACGTCAGCAAATCGAGACTCTACTGGAAATGGTCAAGTTGCAAGTCACTGACGACATGATAGATTCTCACGACACTGGAGTTTATCCCACTGCGCTAGATTTGTTGGATCGTCTAAGAAAAAACAGTTGACATACCAAGACACTTCGCTTATATTGAACTGTAAGCAAAGGAGATGCGCTATGAAGGTCATGATCAACGATCCGGTTAGCTTCTACCGTGGCCGTGTTGCAGACGTCCTCGAGACCCGTGAGGTTGTCGGCGTCAAAGTCTTCTGGGTCGCCCTTCCGTCGGGCGCTGGTGGCACGATCGAGTTTGCCATTCGTGAGTCCTACACCATTGCAGTGCCGGAGATCGTCAATGGCTAAAGTTACCTACGCCATCACGCTCAAGTCAGCAGAAGAGCTTGCAGAGCTCAATGATGGCGAAGTCGAGCACTATGCCAACGTCGGCAGCCAAACATTCAACGGATTTACTGTTGTGGATGGCGGTATGTTTGATGGTGATTTTCAAGGCCTTGTCGATGGTGAGGAAGTTATCTTCCTCAAAGACGAAATCGCAAAAGTTACGTTGGAGAATTGTTGATGCATTTGAGCGATTTTGACCTTGAGTTTGGCGGGCGGCTTCGAGACCAATTTCGTGCTCTTGAAGAACAGCTGAGCGAAGCCAGTGCTCGCAGCCTGGGCGGTCTCCGCACCGAGGATCAAAAGTTCGCCTATGCAGTTTACGAACAAACTCGTGACACGTTGCGCTTCATGGATCGTGTGCAAGAGCTTCTCCAAGAAGTCATCTCAAGCTGTAACAGCCAGATCGATGATCGTGACGAAGAAATTGGGCTTCTTACTGACAAGCTTGCTCGTGTTGAGGCCTACATTGACGCCTACCTGCGAATGGAAAAACTTCGCGAAATCATCAGGGAGTGATGGACATGCAAGGACAAGTTGGAAAAGATCGGAACCAAGGGCCACAGATGCTGGGCAAGGTGCTCATCGTAGGTGCGGTGTTTTACGCTGTAATCGCACTGGTGATCTTTCTGTGAGCCACTGGAACCATCGTGTAATGCGGCGGACTGAGGGTGAAGAAACCTGGGACGCCGTATATGAAGTCTACTATGACGATCATGGTAATGTAACTGGCTGGACGGATAATTTCGTTTCGCCAGTGTTCTATCGTGACATTGATAGTGGCGGTCTTCGCGACGAGATCAATCGCTTTCTACTAGCATGTGACCAGCCAATTCTGGACTGGCACACCGGAAAGGAAATACAATGACTGAAGACCAAAAAGAGATTGAACGTCTGCGCGACATCGTGAGTCGTATGACCATGTTGGCTCAGGCTGGCTTGTGTCAGATGAGTGCTGGCGGAAAACACGAATACCTCAAAGACATTTTCCGTGCCGGCAATCGCTATGGTTACGATGTTCTAGGACTGCCTAAGGCAGGTTCTCAACTTCCCATGCCTTCCTGGTTCGTCCAGGACCTGGGCGACTTTATCAACGAGGAGCAAGATGTTGTTTGAATCTATTTCACTGTGGTTGGCTGGAATTTTCCTCGGCTCAACTGCGTCTTCAATGTTTGCCAGCACTGTTTTCTTTATCGCGGCTGTCGTGCTGATGTCAGCGCCATTGTTTATCGGGCTGTTTATGGTCCGACAAGGCAGTAACGCCAGTGCGATCGCGTTGCTCTTGACGATTCCTGCCTTCTTCCTGGGCCTCGCCGTCGGTGTTACGCCGGCAATTCATGATCAGCAATTTTATGATTGCGAAGTCCGGCCAGTTGAATACAAGGGCGTGACTATCCAAGAATACTGGTGCGCAACACGCGACAACCTGAACGACGAGTTCGGCGAAAAGACATTCAAGACTGTGTTACAACAAAGGTCTTGACAATCAACTGTCAATACCTTATATACAAGGGGTGGGGCAATTTGTTTGCCCGCTCAAAGTCAGGAGACTACACGATGAAAACGTTACTTGCATTCTTGCTGTCAGCGGCACCAGCTATGGCTGACTCCTGCTACGGCACCTTCGACGAAGCTGCATCAGCTGGTGTGCGTGACACTGAGTTCACCGCCCACATGGAATTTCTCACTGGTCATCTGTTCGGTGTCCCGGGCGAAACCCTGGTCATTCGTGGTGGTGTCGCCCGCAATGAAGGCGATGTGATGCAACTGCAACGGGTTGTCAGCCCGGCTGGCAGCGAGGCCATGGTGACCAGCCGCTATTCGGTTCGCGAAGGCGTGATGGTCTCGGCCGAGCATTGTGTGTCTGATGCTGAGATGGCGCTCTGAACATGAAGCAATGCACAGTGTATTGCATCAACACTCAGGCTGATGCAGTCGCAGACGTTCTCGAAGAGAGCACCAAGCGCATGAAAGTAGCTTTAGTGGGCACGGATATCGCTCTTGTGCTCACACGCTCTGACGCTCGGAGACCTTACGTTGGACGACTGGGCAACATGGAATTTGAGACATTCGGAGAACTGGAATGACCAAGACGCTTGGTGACAAACTTGCTGAAACGTTGGCCGCGCTCGAAGCAGCCAAGATCAAATCACTCGAAGAGCAAGCCGCGGCCGACCTCGCCAAGGTTGAACGAGATCGCGCCCGCCGCAAATCTTTGGTGGATGTCATCAAAGATGAAATGGTCAAGCAGATCGAGAAGGGCAAGGTGCCCTTGGTCAAAGTCAGCAACCATGATCAGATGGAATGGGTTCGCGCTGCTGAACAAGGCAAAGCCGCGTTCCAAGAACTCTGGCGTTCACTGGTAGCCGAACTGGGCCAGGAAAAGCTGGACCTTCAAGTCATCGAAGCACATGATGGTATGGGCATGGAAAGCTGGCTCAACATCACTGTGGTCCCACGCCCGCACAAGATCGTTTACCGTTCCGACGGAACTCGCGAACCCACCGGCGCTGAAATCGAAATGGATCCGCGCCCTGTTGTCTCCGCCCGTATGCGTCCGACTCGCACTCGCGAAATCCGTGACGGACTTGATCTCTCGTAACCACAAGGAACTATCATGAAGAAAACTACTCTTGCCACCGCGGCGGCGGTCTTTGCTGCTGCCATGACTCTGTCTGCCTGTCAAGACGACGCTACTGTTGCGTCATACAACACCAGCAAAGCTGCTGACAACTTTGAAGTGTTGCGGCGCGTGGTGTTCATGAACGGCATTACCGACAAGTATATGCTGGAAATTATCGGCCTGTGCTCGATCGAAGACCAGGGCAATCAGTTGGAAGTGATCTGCAAGACTGGCAAGGGCATGTTCAAGAAGCACTTCCTGGGTCTGAGCGACAACGTGACCTACTTTGTTGAACAGCTTGAGCCGATCGAAGCCAGCCCTTACCATTATCGGGTGACCTTCAAGCCGCAACAGATTATCCCGGATATCGACCTTAGGGCCGACGGGGCTGATCTGCTCAAGAACAGCTCTGAAGCCAACCAATAAGAACATGCGAGGGGGTGACTCCCCTCGCACTGTCGCTATACTTCTGTAGGGTATGGTGTAAAGATTTCAAAGCTACAGCGTCAGGTGGTCGCGTGAGCATCATCGGTGGGGGTATCCGCTACCTTGAACGTGGATATGAGGCGAGCTATCGCCAGTCTAGTCAACTGAAAATAGTGGGCGGATGGTCTGATCAATCATCCGCCAAATCTTTCGCAGTCAGGCCCGTGGAGGGAAAGCATAAATGGGTATCCTTCCTTTGCGGGGCCATTAGAACGTGTGTCCAAGGACAGTCTCATAAACTGTTCGACGCTGGTTATTACAGTGACATGCAGGCTCAGAGTTGCTGGCAAAGCCGTTAAATGTCATCCCAAGACCGTGCAACAACCGAGGGCTTGACTGCACCTTAAAGGACAACTGAATGTATCACGCAATTGGCAAAGAAGAATGGGATCGTCTCCCCAGCCTGTTTCAGAACGCTGAGTTTGCCGCCACACTAGAGACTGATACTTCCTGGTGGTGCTGGACCAACATGTTTCCTAGCATTTCGCAGCCAGGAAAAACATGCATGGTTGATCTCAAGATCAACTTTCGCAAAAGCGATGGCAGCTTCAAGAAAACCTACAACATAGTGGAGATAGCATGAACCCCGACGAATCCTGGAAACACAAAGCCTTTGCACTGTTTGTTGCAATGTGTGTCATCATGGAAGTATTTGCTACTGGTGCCGGTGCTCTATGGGTCCTGGTCGTAATCTGGGCGATTGCACAGTATTTGTGATGGCACCACGTTCTACCTATCGTTACAACGCAAATACTGGCGACTATCCAGAACTCGGTGACCGAGTCAAGATTGTCTTTACCAACAGTCATTATGACGGTCTTTCTGGCACAGTGGGTGGATTCTACGAAGATAGTGCTGTCATTGTAGCACTTGATGATCCATTGGAAGATGGATCACTCCTAATAGTTTTCACTATTGTGTGTTTGGATAAAATACCCAGTCATGGTCAGCAACTCTATCTTCATACTCATGCGTATGCGTCCTAGTGAAAGAGCATGGATGCAGGCCAATTTTGTCCATCAGCCAGTGCGTGAAACCTATTTTGAAGACATCATGCGGCAACTTCTCAGAACATATCGCGACACCACGCTGATCGACGATATATGGGTTGGTGGCATAGAACACCGTGCTGTTTATCACCTACTAGATGACGAGTTTCGAACGGTCATCGAAACGCTCGATACACCTGCTGCCGTTTGTTTCTTGAACGGGGTCTATGGTCGTGAATGGGATCATGGCTTAGAAGATGACACATGATCCTGATAAAAATTACAGTCGACGATTACTTTGATGTTCTCATGCAAGTGTTGCTGCGTGAATATACCATGATGGACGTCATCGAAGACATTTGGGTTGGCGGGCAAGAAGATCGTGCTATATTTGAGGCCATGACGGACTGGCAAAAGGATGCCGTGGCCAATTTGGAAACTCCAGCCTGTCAAGTATATTTGAACGGCGTGTATGGACGTGAATGGGATTATGGGTTAAGCAATGCAACTGATTGAGGAATATATCAACAGGCCCAAAGACGAGCGCCAATCTCATCTAGTTCTTAATGAACCATGCATTGAACGTGGTGGCAATAGCAGTTACCTTAAAGGATTGTTAGCCCATTTGCATGATACTACAATCCCTGACGGTAAGAAGATCCATGTATGTCATGCTTGCCATAATGCAAAATGTAGCAATCCTAACCATTTGTATTGGGGGACTGCCAGCGAGAATAAAATGGATGCAATGGCTAATGGCGCAAAAACCATATGGCAATCAATGGTCGAAAAATACGGCGAGGAAGAAGCTCGACGAATGAACAGTGTGAACGGAAATCAAAGTAACGCTGGTAGAGGTAACAAAGGAAAGCCTAAGTCCGAAGAGCATAAACGCAAGGTGGCTGAGGGTTTACGCCGCCGAAAGCAAAATATGCTATAAATAATAGGCAGATATTTTATAGTGCCCTAGTGGGCAAATTGGTAAAGTCGTCCGGTTTAGGTCCGGAAGTTTTGGGGGTTCGAGTCCCTCCTGGGGCACCATAAAGTATCTGCCAAGTCCCTCCCGGGGCACCACAAGGACAAAAAATGACATCCATACCCACCCCAACCAACCCACAGACAAATGCACCAATTGATACAGACGGAACCCTAGAAGTTCGAGTCCGTATTCTGGGCAACGAACTATTTGCACTGTCAGTAACTGCTGACCCCCTAAACAAACGATGGCTGAGCTGGGCATTGATTATGTCCTTTGTCACTGTGCTAGGCCTATCGATATTTGGTCAGCCACTTGCAAACACATATAACAGCTTGGTGAAAGCATCGCAGGGCGAACTAGAGCAACCACTGGAGCCCTAATCTTGCTTGTCGAACAAATCATAAATGAACGCTATATTAACGCGGTGGGCTTCACTGATCAGGCCCAATCCATCAAGATGAAATACCGAGACGCTGTCTGGGACATACTGCAAAAAAGCTACGCAAGTATCGGTGGCATCAAAGGCGCAGGATTTGAATCTCCTGACGATATGGTCAAGAGTATTCCTATGTGGAAGATCGCAACACGTGGTGGTCAAGTTCGTGCCGTAATCATGTATAAAGACAAGAGCGGTCGTAAGAGTGTAGCAGTGGGGACTGACGGATCAAGCGAGGGTGCGGCATTCATTGATGGCATGTTCCGTAATGAGATTAGTCGTTCTTATGGCGAAAAGAGTAAAGCTGCCCTGGGAAAGATGCTCAAGCTTATTCCTTGGCCAGTGTTGAAGAACTATATCGTCAGTCCTGAACGTGTAGCAGAAATGATGCCAGAAGATCGTATCATTCCGTTGGTTGGCGTTGATCCTAAAGAATGGCCAGCTGATGCTGCAATGACTCTTGAACGATTCCCTCACCTTAAGCCTTATGGTTATCTTCGTGATATCGGCGGAGATCTGGTATTCAAAGTCATGCTGGGCACACCTGGGCAACACATCAGATAGTGCTTGACAACCAAAGCACTTTACACTATATTGGTAGAGTGAAATGAAAGATCCCGCAGCAATGAAGATCCTTTACGTTCATGGTTTTGGCAGTCACTTCGACCCCAACCATGAAAAAATTAAGCTTCTCGAAACACTGGGTGAAGTTGTCGGCGTCGATGTAGACTACTGCAAAGGCTTCCACCATGTGTTCGAAACTGTCCGCAAAGCCGCCACTGAAGAACATGTCGACTTGATTGTTGGCACCAGTATGGGTGGCTATATGGCAGCTCATGTGGGCTCAGAAACCGGACTGCCGTTTGTTGCACTGAACCCAGCTGTTCAGCCCAGCATCACCCTGCAGAAGTGGACAGGTTGCTTTACTGACTATGTTGGCAATGACCACTATCTCAGTGAAAATGTTGCAGATGCCTATCCTGACATCGCTACCACCGGCTGCGGCCTGGTCATCGTCGAGTCAGCGGACGAAGTCATCCCCGCCCGCACCACGATGGAAATGCTCGAAGATGTGTTTCATGTGGAAATGTTCCCGGGTGGCAGTCACCGCTTCACGCACATGAAACAAGCATTGCCCATGATCCAGGCCCATATGGCCCGGGCGGCTGGTTACGGGCTTTAAGCAAAGCCTTTTGCCTGACATTGGCAGTTGACGGCGTCAGACTGATCACGTATATTCATTAGACAACATAAACAAGCAAGGGTTTCAGATGAAAATTCGTCATAAAGACTTCAAAGCCGTTCCCAACAAGCAAAAAGATCGCAAACAAACAGATCTCTGGGACGTGGTCTCGGGTGGCGAAGTTGTTATCACCATCTCTGGCCAAGCTGCGGCACAAGAGGTCGTGAACAAACTGAATGCTGATCCTTGGCATTTGAATCGCGGCCAGACTCGCTTTGAGCGCACTGGCACTCGGCGCAGTGTTGCAAGGAGCGAATGATGCTGTTGGATTTTACCAAACCAGCCAAGGTCACTGTGGAAGCTGGCTTTGATGGCGGGCCAGAAGGTGGGTATGTTCCGCAGATGAGCCAGACTGACGCTCATCGATGGAAAGCCAAACACTTCAACCTGGGCAAGGAAAACGCTCGCATTGAATTGCGCAAGACGTTCACTGGCATCAATAATGGCCAGGGCAGTTCGCAGGTGTTCATGATCGTGGCACTGGATGGCTGGGACCTTGCAGCCAAACACGAATATCGTCGTGAGTTTCAACGCGGAGTCGACGACTGGTTCCACAACGACGTTCGTGGTCTCAATGTGCGTATGAGCATGAATGGCCCATTGCTTATGACATTCGAGCAGTTTGCTGAGATCAACCAGATCGTGCAAGAAGCTCGTGCCTATCTGGAATCGCATATCGGGTGAGCCGTGACGAAAGGTCGGCAGACTACTGGAGGTTCGACTCCTCCACACCCGCCCAATTTTAACCACAAGGAAATCGACATGAACGATCTTTTTACTGACTTCTCTTTGCGTAAGCTTTGGCTTGCTCTGATTGCCCCACTGCGCCGTATGGCTCTCAGCGAACCACCGGCTGGTCGGATGCCACCACAACCCAACGAAGACCTGGCAGTCACCCGTGCAGTGCAACGTCTACTGGGCCTGGATAGCAAGCATGGCAAGTAATGCAATGAACCCCAACGCTCAATTTGAGCAGTTGCTCGACATCAACTATCTACGTAGTTTTGGTGTCGAGCCTGCTTATTTTGGCTTGGGGTTCATTCAGCTCAAGATCCAGGAACACAAGCGGCTGCATTTCTATCATGGCAGCCTGCCTGTGTTGGTGGAAGAGCCGCATGACCATCGCTACAATTTCATCAGCTACATCATGCAGGGCGTGTTTGAGCAGACCATTTATGGCTGGCAACAGGATCCTGACGGCGAGCACCAGAAGTTCTGGGAAGATTGCAAGCCCAACAGCGTGGTTCCTGCTGAGCCTGAACGTGGACGAATCTGGGACATGATTCACACTGAACAAGGCGCTGGCACACACTACCAGATTTATGCTGACACCCTGCACACGGTTCGTGCAAGGGAAAACTGCATCACCTACTTGGTTCGTCAGCCACCGTTCAAGGACTACGCTGCCGTGGTTCGCAAGGATGGTGCTGAAAAGGTCTGCCCGTTCAGCCAGCCTATTCCAGTAGACCAGTGCTGGGAAATGATTGAGGATATGCTGCCACAGCAATTGCCTCATCCGCAATATCAACTGCCCACTGTCAAGAAGAATCCTGGCTACCATTTGGTCAAGATCCCCAAAGGCAAGGTAGGCGAGCCCACCAAGATCATCGAAGAAGCATACGAGATCCAGGATGCACACGAGCAAGGTGTGCGAGTGATGACTCATGTGGAAATGAGCGACTTGTATGGTGCTCTTGACAGATTCCGTGAACTGCATTATCCTGAAGTGAGTATGAGTGATCTGGAAGCCATGTATCGAGTGACGCGCCGTGCCTTCGAAAACAAAAGACGATAACACGTTTTTTGTCTTGCTAGACTTGGATGCGGAACATAAATTACTGCCGTTCTACATCTGGATGGACGAGAATCAAATCAACGCCAGTTATTGTGGCAGAACAGAAGATGGCCGCAGCATGTATTGGGTTAAAGGTGAATCTGATGCCACTATGGCCAAGTTGCTTTGGGGATAACATGACTGATATTGAAATCATCCGCGACATGATCGATCGCTTGGACCGCAAGGCTGAACTGGTCTCCAATATGCGTCGCCCCCGCAGCGATAACCATTATGGCCGTGCTGCACAAGCGTTGGCTGATGCACTTCCATACTTGGAGACCATACAGAATGTTGAACATTGATTATGCTGTGATCTCAGACGCTGTTCATTACTACGAGCAGCATGGATACACTTATATTGAGACGCCCTGGGTGACTCCAGTCGACACCTTGATGATCACTTGCCCAGCACGTGGCAATGTGTTCGAAGTCACTGGCATGGGCGGGTTGGTTGGCAGTGCTGAGCAGGGATTTCTTGAACTGGCATTGCAAGACAAGATCTATCCAGGCATGAAATGGATCAGTGCTGGGCCGTGTTTCCGTAACGAGCCCGTGGACGAGACCCATCAGAAGACCTTTTTCAAGGTAGAGTTGTTTTTCTATACTCGTGATCAAGAAAGTGCGGCTCGTGCTGCAAAAGACATGCTGGAAACTGCATATGGGTTTATGTTGCTACGTAGCCCAGATGCTCGTCCTCAAATCGTAGACGAGGGCTTTGGCTGGGACATCAACATCAACGGCATTGAAGTTGGCAGCTATGGCTATCGCTATCACGAAAAGATTGGCTTCTGGGCATACGGCACAGGAGTTGCTGAACCGAGATTTACACAGGCCAAGAGGGCACAATGACCTTTCTAGTTGAAACCGCTATTGATTGGACTCACGAGGACATTGAACATGTTCGCACCCAGAGAAAATTCTGGGCCAACGTTGAGCAACGATTCAGCGACAAAGACACACGCAAACTTTGCCAGAAGTATGTTAAAGCGACAACCATTGTGCTCGAGTTCATGACTGGGCGCAAGGGCGGCAAGTGGGATGCAGAACCGCTGACACGTATCACTGCCTTTCCTGATGAACTTCACCAATACATCAGCGCAGTGTTCAGTTTCACTATGGGGCCAGAGCGAATCGCCTTTGCCGACATCTACAAGGATCTTGCTGAATGACCTATGTCAAACCATTGCCGCCACCTATCCGCTCAGAGCGTGACGAAGGCACTGTAAAGGCCTTTGAATTCTACCGAGATATGATTCGTGCTCGTGGATTCAAGCCAGTGAATGAGACTGAATATCCAGATGGAGATCCGACCAGTCCTGGTCATCTGCTCTGGATGTGTGAGCATTGTATTCCGCTTGTTCGTAGTGACGGGCATGGCATGAGCGTGGACAAGTATAGCCGTTGGCTAGGCTATATCCAGGGCTGCTTGATCATGCACGGCTGGACTACGGTTCAAGCAGAACGAGACAGAACCAGGCCCTGGTTCAATCCTTAAGTCTATGGGGAAGTTGTTAGCTGAACGATGTGAACGCCTTGACTGACTAGCCCGGTGAGAATAGGCCAAGAACAGAGTCGTTAACTGTTCGAAGTCGCTTAAGAGGGGAAGAGGAGTCTTGCGATGGCAAGATTTAGTTCACGATAAGTCAGAGGGAACAATGATAGACGGAGTAACGACCTTATGTCATCCCAGAGCCATAGACTATAAATACTGCTATGAGAGTAGCAGACATCATAACAGAAGCGGATGAATATCAGCCACCAGTCATACGCAAAGGCGATGAGGTCAAGGTTGGCAAGTTCAAAAACCGCCGTGCAGAAGTGACAGGCTTCAAGACTGACGACAACGGACAGCCTGTGCTAAAGACCAACAAGGGCGACCAAAAGCTCTTCAAGCCACGCATATCCAAATTGGAACC
>ERZ1066130.208-NODE-208-length-28356-cov-10.984665_pt1 | contig 28356 bp, 22 predicted proteins | sample MGYA00382777_ERZ1066130 | MGnify/ENA primary metagenome ERZ1066130 (study PRJEB33369, sample SAMEA5778360) | biofilm metagenome | biome: Industrial cooling water; feature: Water cooling tower basin; material: Biofilm | place: United Arab Emirates | collected...
CATCACCAGGTGCCCCGTCAGGGCGGCCTGCACCGCGATCTTCGCCGTTTCGTCGTCGCGGATTTCGCCCACGAGCACCACGTCGGGATCCTGCCTCAGGATCGACCTCAGCGTTGCCGCGAACGTCAGCCCGATCTCGGTGTTCACCTGGACCTGCCGGATCATCGGTAGCCGGATCTCCACCGGATCCTCGATCGTCATGATGTTCAGGCTTGGGCTGTTGATGTGCGACAACGCCGTGTAAAGCGTCGTCGTCTTGCCCGAACCCGTCGGGCCGGTCACCAGGATCATCCCGTGCGGCTTGGAGATCGCCTCCTGGTACGCCCGCGTCATCTCCTCGGGCATCTTCAGCTGCTCGAGCGACTTGATCGCGCTCGCCGAACGCAGCAGACGCATGACCACGTTCTCCCCATGGATCGTGGGGATCACGCTCAGGCGAATGTCCACCGCGTGGTCCTTGTGTGTGAAGCGGAACTTGCCGTCCTGTGGCTTGCGCGTCTGCGTGAGGTCGAGCTTCGACATGACCTTGAGACGCTGGACGATTCCCGAGTGCGCGTTCTTCGGCAGGCCGTGCGTCACCGTCAGCACCCCGTCCACGCGGTACCGCAGGTGCACCGAATCCTCGTCGGGATTGATGTGGATGTCGCTCGCCCCGGATTCCACGGCCCCGACGATGATCTGGTTGACCGCCGCCACGATCGGCTCGTCGCCCGTGGTCAGGTCGTGCTCCTCGGACGAGGGGCCGGCGGTCCGTGCGCCCGCCATCCCGTACGCGCGGGCGATCAGCGTGCGCAACTGTTCAGCGTCGGCGATCACGGGCTCCACGTCGACCTTGAGCAACTGGCGCAGCTGGTCCAACGCGGAGAGGTTGAGGGGGTCCAGGATCGCGACGGTTACCACCCCTCCCGTCCGGAAGAGAGGGAACGCCACGTGCCGATCGACGACCGCCCGGGGAAGCAGCGCCGTGTTGGAAACATCAACTTCGTAGTGCGAAAGGTCCACGAACGGGTGCTCGCAGATCTTCGCACGCTCGATCGCCAGACGACGCCCCGACACGATCCCAAGCGAGACAAGCGCCTCGTCGAGCGTCACCCCGTGCGAGGCGGCGTGCTCCTTGGCTCTCGTGACGTCGGCTTCGCGCACGACGCCCTCCGAGATCAGCGAGCGCACCACGTATTGAGGCGAATCAAACATCCTCTTCTCCGTCAGGCAGCATTCTCGCTGTGGAATCGGTCAAGAAGCGCATGCAGACGCTCCCGCTGATCCGCGGGCAGCGCGTCGAAACTCGTTCCGATCAAGTACATCGGCCGTCGATCGGTCATGATCACGCGCTGCACGCGGGCGTTAAGGTCCATCTCCTTCCCGAGCGCGTGCTCGGCCGCGATCCGGATCGTCACCAACGCGTGCCGCGGGAGGTACACCGGCGACAGCAGCCCCGCGCCGCCGGAGGCAAGGTCGACCAGATCCGCGTCGATCCACCCCTCCCGCACCCCGCTGGCCTGAGTCAGCCGCACCTGCGCCGAGCTTTCGGGCATCAGCGACAGCCGGACGCGCAGCGCCACGTCGTGGCGTTGCGTTCGCCGAGCTGTCAGATCGTGCGTTGCGTCCATGCGATCACCTCTCCACGACAGTCAGGGCATACACCCCATCGCGGATATCGGCGATGCGAAGGCCCGAATGAAGTGGGGCTCGCAGGATCCTCCGGCGCAGCGCACGCCTTGCGCGGCAGGACGCCGTTATGGGGCGAGCACGCGGGACAGAAGCCCGCCCGCCGCGTCCAGAAGCGACTTCGCCCCGCCCGCGTCCACGCCGCGAGCGTGCATCACGATCGCTGCTTTCGCGGACCCGCCCGCCCGGTCCAGCAGCGAGAAGCACTCCTCCCGTCCCAGCCCGGTCACCTCGGCGACGATCCGTGCCGCACGATCGCGCAGTTTCGCATTCGTCGCACGCACGTCCACCATCAGATTCTCGTAGACCCGGCCCGTGCGCACCATCAGCGTCGTCGAGATCGCGTTGAGAGCCATCTTCGTCGCGCTGCCCGCCTTCATGCGCGTCGATCCCGTCAGCGGCTCCGGCCCGCACGCCAGCACAATCAGGTGATCCGCGGCGGGCGGTCGCGGCACCTCGGCGCACGACAGCAGCCCCGTTACGCTTCCCGGCGACAACTCCCTCGCGAGCCTGAGCGCACCGATCACATAGGGCGTCGTCCCGCCCGCCGTGATCCCCAGCACGCTGTCGGCCGCTGTCAGATGCAGGCCTTCAAGATCGGCCCGCGCGCCTTCGGGTTCGTCCTCGAGCCCCTCGCTCGATCGCACCAACGCGGGCGATCCACCGGCGATGATCCCCACGATCCGCCCATGTTCCACGCAGAACGTCGGGGGAGCCTCGCTCGCGTCGAGCACGCCCAGACGCCCGCTCGTTCCCGCACCGACGTACACCAGACGCCCGCCGCGAGCAAAGCCCGGCTCGACGGCGCGCACGAACGCGGCGATCTCCGGCCCCGCCCGCTCCACCGCCGCCACCGCGTCCGCGTTCTCCCTCGACAGCGCACGCACGCACTCGTCTATGGACATCGCGCCCAGGCCCATCGTCCGAGGGTTCCGGCGTTCGGTCAGAATGTGCGCTCGATCCGGCGGCAGAGTGCTCACGGACGAGCATAAGCCCCACGGGGCGGCGGGGTCCAACATCCCGCCAGCGGGGCCGGATCCTGACACCCCGTCACCCTGGGGAGCGAGACGGGCACGCCGTCCCATGCCAGAGCGCCCAGCACCGCGAACTGCGCCGACTCGCGGGCCTGCGCCGGGAGCCCCGCAGCATCCGTCGACTCGTCGGTCAGCCCGGCCGCGCGGGCTACAGCGGACCTGAGCCGAGCGTGACGGATCCCTCCGCCGGCCAGCAGCAGCCGGTCGGCGCCGCGAACGCGTTGCCCGATGACTTCACCCACAACCTCCGCCGCGGTCGCCGCCAAGTCTCGCGGATCGAGCATCTTCCACCGCCCGATCCAGCCGGCGGCCTCGTCCCCCGTGCCCAGCGACCGACCCGACACGCCGCGCAGGATTTCGCGGAGGTCCCCGGCCGCGCCCGTGTGCGGGCTTCCCGCGGCGGCCGCGGCTCCGTCGGCGTCGAAGGGCGCTCCCAAGCGATCCCGCGAGATCCGGTCGAGCAGTTGGTTGCACACGCACACGTCGAGCGCCTCGATCTCGTCGATCCCGCCGCCCGCGGGGAGCACCGTGATGTTGCAGAACCCCCCGAGATTGACGACCGCGACTCGCCGTGCGCGTTCCCGGAAGAAGATCCAGTCGGCGAGCGGCGTCAGCGGCGCACCCTGACCGCCCGATGCCAGATCCGCCTGGCGCAAGTCGCTGATGACCGGGCAGCCCAGCCCCGCCGCGATCGGCGCGGGCTGCATGAGCTGCCACGAGAGCGGCGGCGCGTGGAACACCGTCTGCCCGTGCACGCACACCAAGTCCGCTCGTTCAGCCCGTAGAAGTTCGCGGATTCCCTCCACGTGCAGCAGCGACAGTTCGCGGGCAAGACGTGCGATCTCCCCGGCCGAGGTCGGACGCTGGTCCGCCAAGGACCTGAGCGGCTCCACCAGAACACCCAAGGGGCGCTCCACGTGCCGGACGAACCTCGGGCGAAGCTCGAGCCCGTTTCCCTCCACGCGGACGAGCGAGCAATCGAGCCCGTCGATGCTGGTGCCCGTCATGCACCCGACGACGGAGCGGGGCGTGCTCATCGAGCCGGCCTCTGGCGGGATCCCTGCGGCGAGCTTTGCTGCGCGGTCTTCTGGCGCACCTCATCCCAGAATCCGCAGGAGTGCGCCAGCCCGCCCGAGCGGGAACGCACACACCACAGTCGCCGGTGTTCCTCGACGAGATCGTCGATCCAGGCGAGAAGTTCTCCACGCGAGATCGGGCGGTCTTCGGCGGGCAGACGGCGGACCCAGCCCCGCACCGCGGCGAAGGCGGCCATGTCGAGCGTGTGCGTGAGCTCGTCGTCGATCAGGCCCGGCAGCCGTCCGGCGAAACGCTCTTCGTACTGATCCTTCAGACGTTGGATGTTCTGGTGCGCGTTGAACCAGTCCCACTCGGCTCCGATGTCGGTCTGTTCGTCCGGTGCCTTGAAGAGGTCGATCATCAGCGCGGTCTGGTTCCGCAGACGCGGCGGCTCGCCGGGCTTGGGCGGGCGGGAAAGCGGGAGGCACGTCTCTCGCAAGGCCAGATCCGCATCGCCAAGCTCTTCGAGCCAGAGCCCAAGGTCCGCGTGTTCCGCTGAAACTCCGAGCGCATGAACCGCGGCAGCCCGCGCGGAGAACCCGCGTGCCGATCCGGTCCAGGCGGCGTGGGCTCCGTGCGCCAGCGCGTGAGCAGTGATGGGCCAGGTCTGCCAGTGCCCCGTGTCTCCCCAATCGCAGACCAGCATTGCCGGAACGCCAGCGGCGACTCCGGCTTTCGCCGCCGCGTCCAGATTGCCGTGGCGTTCCGTCGTCCTGCCCGTGAGCGTTCGCCATGTCGACGTCCCGGGGCAGACCCACGTCTCGAGCCCGGCGCCCTGCAGCACCCGGCACCAGCGGTCGAACGGGGCGTCGGGCTCGTATCCCCAGGCCAGCGCGACCAGATCCTTGGGCAGTGTGCCGAGCGTCTCGGGGTGCGTCAGCGCGATGTCCGCCCAAAACATCGGGCGTTTGCCGAGCGAGCGCACCCGTGAGGCGATCTTGGTCACGAACTCCAGGTACACCGCGGGCCGACCTCGACGCTCAACCTCCGCCTTGCTGCGGCCGAAACCCACGTCGAACGTCTCGTCGCAGCCGATGTTGACCAGCGGCGAGTCGAAGTGGGGGAGCAGCAACTTGAGGAGCTCGCCGATGAACGCCTCGCTCGCGGGATCGGTCGGGCACACACTGAAGGGGCCGGATTTGGGCCACGCGTCGTCGAACATCCAGTCCCCATGCGTTTCGGCAAGGTGGCGGTAGGGGGGCTGCCGGAGCCAATGCCCGAGGTGACCGAAGCAGTTCTGATTCGCGGCCAGCTCGATGCCCCGCGACGCGCACCACTCTCGGAGCGTGGCGATCTGATCGGGCGTGATGGGCGAAAAGCCGATCCACGCCGCCTCGTGCCCCGGGTACGCGAAGGTGTGCTCGGTGTAGAGCTGCAGATGGTTGAACTTCAGCGACGCAAGCACGTCCAGAAGCCGGGGGAACTCGTCCATCCGCGGGATCCGGTCCCGCGAGACGTCGAGCATCACCCCGCGCACGGCGAACGCGGGCCAGTCCTCGATCGTCACTTCGGGTAACTCACCGCCGAACTGCCGCCGAAGCTGTCCGAGGGTGGCGAGAGCGGCCCGCTCGCCCGCGGGCGACGCCGAGAGGATCACGATCCCCGAGGGCGAGACGCGCAGTTCGTAGTGCTCCGGTCCTCGGGCGCCGGCGAGCGGTCGGCGTTCGATGCGGGCCGGGCTCCAGTCCTGCCCCACGCGCAGCGTGCCCGATCCGGTCGTGATCGAACGAGGGGTGGGGACAAGCAATAACTCGGCGGGTTGGTCTGTGGTGGGCACGGCGTGATGGTACCCGCCCCGTCATGCCCGCTTGGGCCGGCCCAGCACGCACACCACGAATGACACGGCGGTGCCGACCGTCAGTTGCCAGGGGAAGGCGAGCGTGGTCGGCGGCTGGGCGGCCGGATCGCCCGAGAGCAGCGGCACGGCGGCCTTCCAGACCTCCGGTCGGCAGGCGATCACCGCGGCCGCCCCAGCCAGCAGCGCCGCCACGGCCGACGCGCTGTTCCCTCGCCTCGTGAACAACGCCGCCAGGAAGACTCCGAGCATCCCCGCGTACGCAAACCCCATGATCCCCAGCACGAACCCGATGATCGTCTGCCCGGCGTGGGCGAACCACGGGATGCAGAGAAGAGCGAACGCCGCCAGCACGAGCCCCCAGCCGACCACCGCGAGGCGTGAGACTCGGATGTAGTGCTTCTCATCCCTTCCGGGAACGCGAGGGCGGTACACGTCGGTCACGAAGGTGCTCGCCATCGAGTTGAGCCCCGCGTTGATCCCCGCGGGCCCGGCGGCCATGAGCCCTGCGATCATCAGCCCGGCCGCGCCCGTGCCCAGCGTCAGTTCGTGGAGCACGAACCCGAGCACGACACGGCTCGAAGCCTCGGGCGGCTGCGAGGGGCTGAGCCCGCCCATCAGGTCCGGGCGGTGGTAGTAGATCCAGAGCAAAAGTCCCCAAGCCATGAACAACGCCACCGCGGGCACGCCCACGAGCATCCCCGCGATGACGGATCGGCTTCCCTTCGCCGCCGACTTGCACGTGAGCATGCGCTGCACGAGATCCTGGTCCGTGCCGTGGCTCGCCAGCGTGAGCAGCACGAACCCGGTCAGGATCGTGGCGATGTTGATCTCGCTCGACCAATCGAACGACCCGTCGGCCCTGAACCCGCTCGGAAAGAGCGCGAGTTTCGATGAGCCGTCTGGGCCGCCGGTCGAGAGGGCGGCGACCACGTCCGACATCGGGGCTGTCACCTTGAACGCGAGTACCCCGACCGCCACCGCCGCCGCTCCGAGATACACGATGACCTGGATGACGTCGGTCCAGATCACGCTGGTGATCCCACCCGCCAGCGTGTACACGATGCCGAAGGCCATGAAGGCGACGACGGCGATCGCGACGTGCGAGGCGTCGGCGTCGCCGAACAGGGCGATGGAAACCGGCACGGATCCCACGAAGACGCGAGACCCGCTCGCCAGCACTCGGCCGATCATGTAGGCCCAACTGGCGGCGACGCGCGCACCCGGACCGAAACGCCGCTCGAGCAACTGGTACGGAGTCGTTACGTTGAGGCGGTAGTACTGCGGGATGAAGAAGAGCGCCAGCAGAATCACCGCGATCAGCCCGCCGAGATTCGTGGCGAGGTAGGCAAGGCTCCCCGCGTAAGACTGCTCGGGCGCGCCAGTAAAGGTCGCGGCGGATTGCGCTGTGGCAAGGATCGACACCGCCACCGCCCAGACGGGCATCGTGTGCCCCCCGGTGAAGTAGTCGTTCGCCGTGGTCAGCCCACGACGTCGTGCTCGCCACGCGAAGAAGGCGCCGGACCCGGCCAGCAGGAGGAAGTACCCGATGATCACGGCCCAATCGGCCCCGCTCAGGGCGCTGCCGGCCTTGGCATCGATCGTCATGCGGGCGAAAGACTACCGCAGACCCCCGGAGCGGGCCGCGGCCGCGAGATCCAAAAAGAGAAAAACCCGCACGCGCGTTTCCGCCCGCGAGCGAGTCATAGGAGGAGAGAGAGACAAGACACTGACAGAGATCGTCGGGAGAGAGAACCGACTTTCTCAGGAAACCCGGCTACGTGTTTCCGCCCGCAGCCGAGTCATAGGAGGAGAGAGAGACAAGACACGTTCAAGATGCCACGTCTTCGTGCCAATGCCACCCGTGGAAGAGATTTTTCGGAAGATTCTGCGTCGGCTGATCGCAAGTTGAGGCCAGCGTGGTCTTTAGGGAGACTGGAACGACCGACAACCACACCCCGAAAATGGCGTCGGCCCGCGCGCGGCACGGGAAGACCACCTGTTGAGGTTAGTCGGCGTCCTGGCGGCCTTCGATCGCCGCGATCAGGCATCCGCCGGCGAGGACGAGAAGCTCGTCCCAACCGTCCGAAGACGCGTCCGGCGCGATCGCGACGCCGAGTCGATACACGAACCAGTTGAAGTGCTGCCTCAGGAGGGCCACCGGCCGCCCGTCGGGCCTGACCACCTCGAAGGTCGGAGGGGAGAAGAGCGAGACGAGATCGATCCATCGGCGGAGGATCGCCGTCATCCCGCCCAGCTCGCGGACCTCGCCCAGCGGGCGTTCGTCGGGCCCGTAGACGAGCCAGTGATCGCGCACAAAGGTGCTCGACAGGCCCTTGCGTCGGAAGGAGCCCAGCAGCTCGCCCGAGGCGAGAAAGACGTCGTAGGTGGCGGCAAAGTCGATGATGTTCCGTGCCCGGATGCTCAGCAGTTCCCGGGTGCAGGAGTCGTCGGTGTAGATCCGAATGTCCTCGCGAAGGCGGAAGGCCTTCTGCTTGCAGTAACCCACCACCTCGCCCTTCGCGTTGTAGATGTGGAACGCGGCCCCGAAGATCTTGAGGATCTTCCGGCGGATGGTGTACGACTCGCCTGGGGCTGGGATCATGGGCATGGGACGCAGTCTAGCGGAGCGGTGTGTCATCACCGCTGGGCTTCTCGAAGAACCGGTTCGCCGCGAGAATCAGCGGGAAGCCCAGGCCGATCGGGGCGAAGTATGCGACGGACGCGGACGAGACGAAGATCGCGGCGAGGGTGAACGCCGCGGTGAGGGCCGAGAAGAGGAGTATCGGGGTGTTCGACACGCGGACGCCCTTGGTGAGCCGCTTGTTCGCGACCGCGAGCAGTACCGCTCCGAAGTACGCCAACTGCACCGGGATCGTCAGGAGCCCCGGAACCGCCGTGAGCGGAGAACCCTTGAGCTGCGGGCTGCTCGCGGAGAGGAACACCGACCCGAAGATGAGGGCACCGACGACGGGCACGCTCAGCCCGGCGAGCACGAGGAAGCCAAGGCCGAAGACCGCGATAGGTCCCGCGGCGAGGAGGGACTTGGTGCGTGAGTTCATCGGACCAGCATACCTCCGGTCCGGGAAGAAGAACGCCCCGGAGCGGTCCGGGGCGAGTGTGGAACTCGGGGGGTTCATCGAAGGACCGGGCCGCCGCCCGGCGAGAAAGAGAGAGTGTGCCGGGAGGGGCGTGAAGAAGGGGGTGTTACTCCCCGACCTGCCAGCGGCGGAAGGCGACGAGCTTGTCGGCACCGCCCACGATGTCCTTGATCTTCTTGGCGGGGTCCTTCACGAAGGGCTGCTCGAGGAGGGCGATCTCCTCGAAGAACTTCCGCATGCCGCCCTCGACCATCTTCTCGGCGATCTCCTTGGGCTTGCCGGACTCCATCGCCTGGTCAATGCGGAACTTGCGCTCCTTCTCGACGATGTCAGCGGGAATCTCGCTCGCGGCGAGGCCCTGCGGACGCGGGACAGCGGCAACGACGTGCATGCAGACGTCCTTGAGGACCGTCTCGTTCACGCCGCCGACGCTTTGCACGATGCTCGCGGTCTTCCCGTCGTGGTGGACGTAGAAGGCGAAGGAGCCGGGCACGCCCGCGAGCTTCTCGCCACGGGCGTAGGAGCAGTTCTCGCCCGTGGAGATGCGGACCTCATCGACGGCGGCGGTGATGTCGGGGGACGCGGCAACCTTGCCCGCCGGGGCGGCGAGGACGAGGTTGGCGACCTTGGTCAGCATCGTTCCGAAGTTCTCCGCCTTCGCGGTGAAGTCGGTCTCGGCGCGGATCTCGATGATCGCGGCCTGGGACCGGTCGGCGTTGGTGACGACGAGCACGCGCCCTTCGCCCGCGGCCCGGTCGGTGCGGCTGTCCATCTTGCCCTTGAGCTGCTTGCGGAGGAGTTCTTCCGCCTTCTCGGGGTCGCCGCCGACTTCGGCGAGGGCGGCCTTGCAGGCCATCATCGACAGCCCGGTCTTGTTGCGAAGGTTCATCACGTCTTTGGCGTTGATCTCGGCCATGGTCTTGGCTCCACAGGTGGAGGATTGCGTCTGGGATGGGTCACGATCCGGGGTGAAGGCCGACCCCGGTGGTCTTGGTCACATGGTCACGCGCTGGGCTCAGGCCTGCGCCGAAGGAGCCGCGGCGTCGTCCTTGCGGAACTGCGAACGGCTGCTGCGACGCGGGCGGTCCGCCGAGGCGGCGCCTTCGCCAGCCGGCTGTCCGCCGTCGGCCTGAGCGCTCTGCTTAGCGAGCTCGCGTTCCTGGAAGCCGTCGGTCACCGCGAGGCACAGCTCGCGGACGACCACGTCGATGGAGCGCATCGAGTCGTCGTTGCCGGGGATGGCGATGTCGGCCATCTCGGGGTTGCCGTCGGTGTCGATGAGGCAGATCGTCGGGATGCCGAGCTTGCGAGCTTCCTGAAGAGCGGTGCCCTCGTGGCGCACGTCGATGACGACGAGCACGCCCGGGAGCTTGTCCATCCGGCGGATGCCCTCGAGGTTGCGCTTGATCTTCATCATCTCGCGACGGAGCTGGCTCTCCATCTTCTTCGAGTAGGACGCGAAGTTGTCGTTCTGCTCGATCGCCTCGAGTTCTTCGAGGCGCTTCAGGCGGGCGCGGATCGTGCGGAAGTTCGTGAGCGTGCCGCCGAGCCAGCGTTCCGTCACGTAGTGCATCTTGACGTCGGGCACGCGGGTCTCGAGCACGTTCTTCGCCTGGCGCTTGGTCCCGACGAAGCAGACGTCCTTCCCGCCCGCCACGGTCTTGGCGATGAACTTCTTCGCCAGGAGGAGGCCCTTCAAGGTCTCCTTGATGTCGATGATGTGGATCCCGTTGCGCTTCCCGTAGATGTACGGGCCCATGCGCGGGTTCCAGTTGCTGGCGCGCTGGCCGAAGTGAATGCCGGCCTCGATGAGATCCTGAACGAGTTGATTCGCCATAAGAGACACCTTTCGAGCAGCGACACCGGCGGGTCGGGCTGTCCGTGCGATCCGGAGGGATCAACACCGGCCCCGCACCAAGGGCGCTTCAGGGGGACCACCCGAGTCATTCGGGTTGGTTCCGAATGGACGAGGGAACAGAGCGAAGACGACAACCATGCCGCCCTTCGCGACCGGAGGAACAGCCAAATCCGGTCGGCCGATCATAGGCCCGCATCTCCCCGCCCGACCATCGATCCGCCGACGGCCAAGGCAGGGATCAGATCCAATCAAAATCCAAACACTGGTGTCGCCAACGGTGCGGCTGAACTTCGTGCTTTGGCTTTCGAGCTGATCGCTCGGTGCCGGGGACGAGCGTTGATGACCTTTACAGGGGGAGTTGGGGCTGGACGATCTCGGCGATGTCGAGCCCGAAGGCGTCGAGACCAAGCAGGGGCTTGGGGTTGGCCGTGATGAGCCTGATTCTGGTGAGGCCCAAGTCGCGCAGGATCTGGCCGCCGATTCCGATCTCGCGAAGCGCGGGCGGAAGGGCGTTGGCGGCGGCCGATCTGGCGTGGGTGAGTTGGGGGTTGTCATCGCCCGGGCGGTGCTCGACGCGGAGCGTCTGCAACTGTGACTCGAGGGCGTCGCCGTCGCTCGCGCCGCCGATCCCGCCCTGCGTGCGGAGGTAGACCACCGCTCCGCGTCCCTCGCGTTCGATCATGCGGAGCGAGGCTCGGAGAACGTCGCCGGTGGGGCCCGAAGGTGAAGAAGCGAGATCGCCGAAGACATCGCCCAGCAGGTGACGGCGGTGCATGCGGACCAGCGCGGGGCCTGCGAGCGGCTCGCGGGACATCAGGTCAAGACCCTTGGTCAGCACCAGGTGGGGGAGAGGATCGACAAGGCTCTCGTAGAGCATCGCGTCGAACGTGCCGGCGGCGGTGCGGAGCGAGCGGGCGGGCCCGGCCCTGCGGACAAGGCTTTCGCGGGCGAGGCGGTGCTCGATGATCTGCGCCACGGAGCACATCTTGAGGCGGTGCTCGGCGCAGAATCGCTCCAAATCCGGGACGCGTGCCATGGTCCCGTCGGGCTTCATGATCTCGATGATCGCCGCGGCCGGGGTGAGCCCGGCGAGGCGGCAGAGGTCGACCGAGCCCTCGGTCTGTCCGGTGCGCACGAGCACGCCTCCCGAACGTGAACGCAAGGGATTGACGTGCCCTGGGCGGACGAAATCGCCCGGGCCGTACGCCGGATCGATCGCCATGCGGATGCACTTGGCGCGTTCGGCGGCGGAGACGCCCGTGGTGCCCCCGAAGCGAGGATGCAGATCGATCGAAACCGTGAAAGCGGTGCCCCGCACGGTGGTGTTCACGGCGGACTGCGGGTGCAGTTCGAGCCGGTCGCACTCGGACTCGGGCAACGCCAGGCAGAGGTACCCCATCGCCTTGGCGAGCATGAACGTGACGGCCTCGGGGGTCACGAACTGAGCGGGCAGCACGAGATCGCCCTCGTTCTCCCGGTTCTCATCATCGGTGAGAACAACCATCCGCCCGGCGCGGAGTTCGTCGAGAATCTCAGGGATGGGTGAGAACATGGGCTCCGCCGTGGGCGTGGGTGGTGGGAATGCCGCGCGAGATCAACGACCGATCAGGCCTGCCACGCCCATGGTTCGATCGACCACCAGAAACTGGTCCCGTGCTTGCCGATGCGGCCGAGCCCTGGCCAGGGGAGGTGGAAGGCGAAGACGCGGGCCCGCTCATCGGCAAGCCGTGTGAAGATGCGGGTGCGGGTCTCGGCGGCCTTGGCCGGGTCGGTGTCGAAGGCGATCGTCCATTGAGGGTTGGTGAACATCGCGACGTGGTTGTGCGCCAGGTCAGAGATGGCAAAGACGCGCGAGTCCCCGCTCTCGATGGCGACCGAGAGGTGCCCGGGGGTGTGCCCCGGCGTGTCGACGATGGAAAGCCCCTTGATCGGCGAATCTCCGCCCTTGACGAACTCGAGCTGCTTGGCCAGAGACGCGAGCGACTTGGCGGCGGCCTGCGCCATGCCCGAGCGGCGTTCGGCGGGGAGCCCCATCTTCGAAAGATCGGGCGAGGGGCCGGTCCAGAAGTCGTGCTCGGCCTTGCTCATGAATACCTTCGCCTTGGGGAAGGCCGCCGACCCGTCCTTGTTCAGCAGGCCGCCGATGTGGTCCCCGTGGGCGTGGGTCAGGATGACCGCGGTGACGGACTCGGGCTCGACCCCCGCGGCGCGGAGGTTGGCGAGCGCCCGCCCCGAGGTGGGGCCGCCTAGCGGTCCCATTCCCGTGTCGATCAGGACGTTGTCGGAGCCGATGGAGAGGCAGAGCACGTTGAACTCAAGGTTGGCCTTGTCGCGAGGGTGGAAGGCGTCGTCAAAGGCCTTCTCCAGTTCCTCCTTGGTGGCCTGCGGGGCGATCGCCGGGTGTGGCGGGGAGAGCGAGGCGAAGCCGTCCGTCACGACCAGCGCGGGGATCTCGCCGATCTGGAAGCGGTAGAAGCCGCAAGGCTGGGCCCCCGAGACAGGCAGTTCGGGCTGCGAGGCCAGCGCCGGACGGTGCATCAGCGCGGCGGAGGCGCCCGCGGCGCCGATCGCGCCCGCGTGAAGAACATGGCGGCGTGACATGGGTGTGGTGTTCATGCGTGGCTCCCGGGAACGTTCTTGATGCCGTCTGGTTCAGAGTTCGCTCAGCGACGGATAGTCGATGTACCCCGACGCTCCACGAGTGTAGAACGTCGAACGGTCGGGCTGATTGAACGGGGTCGGCACACCGGAGGCCTGCCGCGCAAGCCGCTCGGGCAGGTCGGGGTTGGCCAGGAAGAGGCGTCCGAAGGCGACGGCGTCGGCCCATCCTTCGCGGAGGTAACGCGTCGCTTTCTCGAGCGTGAACCCCGCATTGGCGATCAGAGCCCCGTCGTACATCGGGCGGAAGAAGCCCACGGGGATGTTGGTCGGATCGTCGGGCGAGGGCGGGGGCTCATCGCCGTAGGAGACGCGCTCCATGATGTGCAGGTACGCGACGCCAAGCCTCGCCAACTCGCGCACCGCGAAGCCGAACGTCTCGCGAGGGGTGGAATCGAGCATGCCCGGGGTGTTGATTGACGGGTTGAGTCGAACGCCGACGCGCTCGGCGCCCCAGACGTCGATGCAGACCTGGGCGGCCTCGAGCAGGAACCGGGCGCGGTGGGGGATGGGACCGCCGTACGCGTCGGTCCTGTGATTGGTCCCGTCGCGAAGGAACTGGTCGGGGAGGTAGCCGTTCGCCCCGTGAAGCTCGACGCCGTCGAACCCCGCGAGCTTGGCGTTCTCCGCTGCCCTGCGGTAGTCGTTCATGATGAGCGGAATCTCATGGAGTTCGAGGGCACGGGGCGTGACACGGGGCTTCATGCCCGAGGGTGTTCGAGCCTCGCCTCCGGGATCGATCGGCGAGGGAGCCACCGGCGCCGCGCCCCCGGGCTGGTAGTCCGGGTGCGAGATGCGCCCGACGTGCCAGAGCTGCGCGAAGATCAGCCCTCCGCGGGCGTGCACCGCCTCCGTGACAAGCTTCCATCCCCGCACCTGCGCGGGCGTGAAGAGCCCCGGCGTCCACGGGTATCCCCGCGCCGACGGGGAGATCGGCGAAGCTTCCGAGACGATCAGGCCCGCCGAAGCACGCTGGGCGTAGTACTCCGCCATCATGAGCGTCGGCACCTCGTCGTCGTCGGCCCGCGAGCGGGTCAGCGGCGCCATGAACACGCGGTTCTTTGCGGTCAGCGGGCCGATGCGGAGGGGATCAAACAGCGTCGGCACGGCGGCCTCACTTTCTCAGTCGGAAGGCCGCGTCGTATCGGTCGAGCGGCGGATACTGGATGGTCGGCAGTTCGGGGATGCGAACGACCCGCTCCGCATAGGTCTTGATCGCGACGGCCCGCTCCTCCGCGGACATCCGGGCCGGCGCATGCACCAGGAAAGGCTCGACCGCGGCGAACCCCGTGAAGGCAAAGATCCCGTGGTTGATGGGAAAGAGAATCGAGTGAATATCGCCCGCGAGCCCGTCGGGTTCGTACATCGAGGCCGGGCCGCCGATCGTGACGGAGCACATCGCCCGCTTGCCGGCCTGCGTGCCTTTGTCGTACCACCGCCCCCCGCCGTAGACCTTTCCGGACGCGAACACGCGATCGACCCAGCCCTTGAGGATCGCGGGCATGCTGAACCACCACAGCGGGAACTGGAAGATCAGCGTGTCGCACCAGAAGAGCGACTCCATCTCGCGGGTGATCTCCGGGGAGAACGCGTTCGTCGCCGAGGCGTGCATCTCCTCGACCTGCTGCTTGAAGTACGAGGGGTCTTTCGCGCCGATGAAGTTGCGGCGATCCGACACGGGATCGAATCGCTGGGCGTAGAGGTCGCTGATCCGAACTTCATGCCCCGCGTGGAGCAGAGCGTTCTGCGCCGCCGCCGTCAGGGCGCCGTTGAACGACGCGGGCTCCGGGTGGGCGTGGACAATGAGGACCTTCATGGTTCTGCCTCCCAAGCGCGGGCTTTCCTTTCCCGGTGCGGGCCCTGCGAACCCACCCGGCCTCCGGATCATATAGACGATCATCGATATGTCAATCAGCCTTGCTCGGGGCTGGCCTGGGGGCGCGGGGGGCCGGCTTCGCCGCGGGTTCTGCGGTCGAGGCGAGGCGTTTGAGGAACTGCGTCACACGCTGCTCGCACGCCGTGAGCACGTGGAAGTGCCCTTCCTTGCGGACGGTGATGAGCCCCGCCGCCTCGAGCGTCTTGATGTGGTGGGAGATCGTCGGCTGGCTGCGCGGAAAGCTCTCGCAGACCTGCGAGCAGTTCATCGACCCCCCGGCCCGGATGGCCTGCAGGATCGCGAACCGGGTCGGGTCCGCCAGGGCTTTGGCGATCTTGATGCAGTCGGTGTCACGCATCGGACTCCGGATGGTAAGTCAGGCCTGCGGCGCGCGTCGCGGGGAGGACGGCTACATTCCGCCCGGGGATGTCGGGGGGAGGGAACGACGATGACCATCCGACGCCTCTTTGCCCTGGGCCTTGCCACCGTGATCACCACCCAAGCATCCGGCCAGGCCACGACCAACTCAGACGCCGCCGCCCCGCGCCCACCCCAGCCGCAGGGGCCGGTCCAACGCGCACCGGCCAACCTCGATGGGTGGTGGAACCACGCGGTCTTCTATCAGGTGTTCGTCCGGTCCTTCGCCGACAGCACGGCCGGCCCGCTCGCGGCCGACGGCATCGGTGACTTCGACGGGCTTATCGAGCGGCTTGACTATCTCAACGACGGGAATCCCGCGACCACCACCGACCTGGGCGTCAACGCGATCTGGCTCATGCCCATCATGCCCAGCGAGAGCTACCACGGCTACGACATCACGGACTACAACGACATCCACGAGCAACTCGGGACGATGGACAGCTTCAAACGCTTCATGGCCGAGTGCAGAAAGCGGGGCATTCGTGTCATTCTCGATCTCGTCCCGAATCACTGTTCCTGGGATCACCCGTGGTTCCAGGATGCGGCGGCGGGCGGGCCCAAGAAAGACTGGTTCCTCTGGAGCCAGACCAAGCCCGATTGGAAGGGCCCCTGGGGGCAGGAGGTCTGGCACCCCTGGCCCAAGGAGGGCGTGGGCCCCGCCAAGGAGTACTACTACGGCATCTTCTGGAAGGGAATGCCCGACCTGAATTTCCGGAACCCGGCCGTCACCGCCGCGATGCAGGACGTCGTGCGCTGGTGGCTTTTGCCCGAGAACGGCGGCGTCGACGGGTATCGCATCGACGCCATCCGCCACCTCATCGAAGAAGGACAGCAGCAGGAAAGCACACCGTCCACGCACGCCTGGCTCAAGGAGTTCAACCGGTTCTACAAGTCGGTCAAGCCCGACGCATTCACCGTCGGCGAGGTCTGGGCTCCGACCGAACAGGTTGTGCCCTACATCGGCGGGGAACTGGATTCCTGCTTCGAGTTCCACACGGCGTACGCCACCATTGACGCGATCAACGAGGGCAAGCGAGAACGGCTCGACCGCCAGTGGGAGGTCAATCTGTCGCAGTACCCGCAGGGGCAGTACTCGACCTTCCTCGCCAATCACGACATGGACCGCGTAATGTCCCGCTTCGGCGGAGGCAACAAGGATTCCTCGCGAACTCCCGCGAACGCCTGGGCCAAGGCCAGGCTCGCCGCCACACTCCAGCTCACAAGCCCGGGCATCCCCTTCGTGTACTACGGCGAGGAGATCGGCATGGTGGGCGTCAAGCCCGACGAGGATCTCCGCACGCCGATGCAATGGACCTCCGCACGCCACGGCGGGTTTACCACCGCGTCCAAGCCGTGGCGCCCGGCCAACAAGGACGTGCCCACGAAGAACGTCGAGCAGCAGTCGAAGGATCCGCAAAGCCTGCTCAGCCATTACCGTCGCCTCGTCCGGGTGCGGCTGGGGCATGAGGCGCTGCGCACCGGCTCGATGGCCCTCGTCGAGTCGGGGCATCCGGCGGTCTACGCGTTCGTACGCTCGAACGAGAACGAGCGATTCCTCGTCGTGGCGAACCTCTCGGGCAAACCGGTCTCCGACTTCGGCATCCGTCTGCCCGAGGGGTTCGAACGCCCGGGGGATACGGCCGTCGAAGTGCTGACGGACCGCCTCGCCGCCAAGCCGACGGCCCAGGGGCTTTACAAGCCCGCGGGGGAACTGGCGCCCCATGCCGCCCTGGTGCTCCGCTTCGAGCCGATCCCGCGATAGGGGGTGCATAGGCTTGTGCGATGGGCGAACTCCCGTACAAAATCGCGTGCCTGTGCGACCTTCGGGACGCTCGCGGGCGGGTGCTCCTGCTCCGGCGGCTCAAGGCCCCCAATCTCGGCCTGTGCTCTCCGATCGGGGGCAAACTCGACATGGGCAGCGGCGAGTCGCCCGCCCAGTGCGCTCAGCGCGAGATCCATGAAGAGGCGGGGATCCTCGTCCCGATCGAACGCCTGCAGTTGATCGGGCTGATCAGCGAGCAGGCGTACGAAGGGCGTGGGCATTGGCTTTTGTACTACTACCGCGTGCTCGGCGCGGTCGAAGTGGAACCCCGCGACATGCGGGAAGGGCGCCTTGAGTGGTTCGAAGCCTCCGAGATCGAGTCGCTCCCGCTGCCCGAGACCGACCGCCGGATCATCTGGCCTCTGGTCCACAGCGTGGAGTGCCCGGCCGAAGTCACTTCGGCGACGGGTCCCGGCCCGCGCCACGGGTTCTTCGCCGTGCACATCGACTGCCGCGGCGACCAGATGGCCTGGACTGTCGAACAACGCGTTGAGCCGACCCTCGGCGGGAGGACTCGGTGATCCGCTCTGATCGTGGCAGACGTGCTTCCACGGTCGCAGCGGCCTGCCTCTCGCTTTTGCTGCTTCTTCTCGCCTGGGTCGGCGGTGATGGTGGGGGGGGCCTTGGGGAGGGGAATTCCCAAGGCGTCTGGTCCGGGGTCGGTCGGTTCTCCCAGCCCGCGGTGCCCGCAGCCCGGCAAGCCTCCCGCGTGGCGATCATCCCCATCGACGGGAAGCTGTCGCGGTTCATGGCCGTCAGCGTGCAGCGGCGACTCGCGCAGGCGGCCGAGGCCGGCGCGGACGCCGTGGTCATCGAACTCAAGAACGCCGAGGCCCAGCTCGGCGCTGTCTTCGATGTCCTCGACGCCGTCAAGAACTCACCCGTGCCCAATACCGTGGCCTGGGTTCGCGGCCCGGTCACCGGCCCAAAGGGCGTCGTCGCCCTCGCCTGCCGGGAGATCGTCGCGGACGGACAGGCGACGCTCGGCGACCTGCTCCCCCGTCCCCGATCGAATCGATCGAACACCAACCACGGCTCGCTCGCGACGCAGCTCTTTGGCGAAGCCCTCGAAGCGGCCCAGCGGCGCGGGTGGGACGAACTCATCGTCTGGACGATGGCCTTCGGCGGCGATCGCCTGTGGCTCGTGGAGGAAACCGCCACGGGCCGGCGGATGCTCGCGACCGAGGCTGAGGTTCGCGCCATCGGCGGTGCGACGCCCGCAGCACAGACGCCCGACCTTGCTCCCGTGACCGACTCCAAGTCCACGCGTGCATGGCTGCAGAGCGGCTCGGGCTCGCAGTCGATCCCCTCGTCGCAGAGAGCGCCCCTCACCCAGGCGGACGCGGGCAAGTACACGATCGTGAAGTACGTCACCAGCGGGGAGCGACCCGTAGCCCTCGATCAGTCCCAACTGCAGCAGTACGGGCTCAGCGTGCGGGGGATTTCGAGCGATGAGGAGATCGCCACGTTCTTCGGCGCTGGGAAGGTCGTCCGCCTCGAGATGGCCGGGGCCGAACGCATCGCCGAGTTCCTCAATCAGCCCGTGGTGCGCGGGGTGCTGATCGCGGTGTTCCTCCTCGCCATGCTGATGGAACTGTCGCAGGTCGGGACGTTCGTTCCGGGGGCGATCGCGGCGTGCTCGCTGATCCTGCTGATCGCCCCGGGCGCCATCGCGGGGCTCGCCAACTGGTGGGCCCTCGCCTCGGTGGTGCTCGGCGTCATCCTGATCGTGATCGAGATTGTCGTCATTCCCGGATTCGGCATCCCCGGAGTGGTCGGGCTCGTGCTGCTTTTCGCCGGGCTTGTGTTCACGTTCGTGCCGGGCGGGTCCCAGGTGTTCGGGCACATGGACAACCGCGACACGCTGGCGGCCGGCCTGGTGACCGTGGTGCTCTCGGCCGCGACGGCCATTTTCGCGTTTTTCTACGTCATGAGGCACGTCGGGACGATTCCCCTTCTGGAGAAGTACATCCTGCGCTCGCCGACTCCGGAGGAAACGGGCGACTCGGTGCTGCGGGCGATGGAGCCGCCCCCCAGCGAGGCGGCCCCGCTCGGGGCCATCGGGCGAACCGCCACGCCGCTGGGCCCCGCGGGGCGTGCCCTCTTCGGCGATATCATGGTCGACGTGGTCGCCCAGCGAGATTACATCGACGCCGACGTAGCGGTGCGGGTTGTCTCGGTGGACGGCCTGCGGATCGAGGTTGTCCGGGCGGACGAACCGCCGCCCGCCCAAAGGAACGCGTAACCGCATGGACCCGATGCTGCTGTGGGGATTGGTGCTCTTGGTCGCGGCGATTCTGCTGATCGCCCTCGAGGTGTTCGTACCCTCCGCGGGTGCGATCACGCTGACGGCCGCCGCGGTCGCCATCGCCGGGATCGTGATGCTCTTTCGGTATGACGTCGCGTGGGGGTTCGGCGGCGCGCTCTCCGCCCTGGTGCTCATGCCGGCGGTTTTCTTCGGGATCTTCCAATTCTGGATGGGCACCAAGGCCGGGCGAAGGGCCATGGGCGTTCCTTCCGAGGAGGAGGTCGAGGCGCGCCGGCTCAGAGAGCTGGAGCAGAAGCGGGCTCGCGACGCCATGATCGGCCAGGAAGGTGTCGTGCTGACCGACCTGCGCCCCGTCGGCGTGGTCGAACTTTCGGGCCGGCGGGTCGACGCCTTGGCCGAGAACGGGTTCATCGCCGCGGGCGCCAAAGTCCGCGTCGTCGCCGTCGACCTCACCGAGGTCAAGGTTCGGCAGATCTAACCCGCTTTCCGCGCCGAGAAAGTCCTGCTCTCTGGCAAAGGCGCGTCCCACACGGCGTATACTCCGCCACGGTGATCCGGCCGCGGTCATTCCGCATGCCGATATCGTGAAGGAGATTCTCCCATGCACCTTCTGGCTTCCCTCCTCCTCGCCGTTGACCCCATGGTCTTCTGGGTCATCGGAATCATCGGCGGCCTGATCGTTCTGGTTCTCTTCATCGCGGTCGGTCAGTTCTTCGGGCTCTGGCTCCAGGCGATCGTCTCGGGCGCCGGCGTCGGGCTGCTCGAGCTCTTCTTCATGAGGCTGCGAAAGGTCGACGTTCGCATGATCGTCTACTCCCGCATCCGAGCCGTGAAGAGCGGCATGGACATCTCCACCAACGCCCTCGAAACACACTACCTCGCCGGCGGGCGGGTTCCCAACGTCATCAACGCGATGATCTCGGCTCAGAAGGCCGGGATCGACCTTTCGTGGGACACGGCCACGGCGATCGACCTCGCCGGGCGCGACATCGTCGAGGCCGTCAACACCTCCGTCAATCCCAAGGTCATCGAGTGCCCCAACCCGACGACCAACAACCGTTCGACGTTCGACGCTGTCGCCGGCGACGGCATCCAGCTCAAGGCCAAGGCCAAGGTCACCGTGCGGACGAACATTCGCCGTCTGGTCGGCGGCGCCACCGAAGAGACCATCATCGCCCGCGTCGGCGAGGGCATCGTCAAGGAGATCGGCTCGGCCGCGACCCACAAGCAGGTGCTCGCCAATCCTGAGAACATCTCCAAGACCGTGATGCACAAGGGGCTCGACGCCGGCACCGCCTTCGAGATCCTCTCCATCGATATCGCCGACATCGACGTCGGCGAGAACATCGGCGCCAAGCTCCAGGCCGACCAGGCCAACGCCGACAAGCAGCGGGCTCAGGCCGAGGCCGAGAAGCGCCGAGCTCTGGCCATCGCGCAAGAGCAGGAATTCAAGGCCGAGGAGCAGAAGAGCCGCGCCACCGTCGTCCTGGCCGAGGCGGAGATCCCCCGTGCCATGGCCGAGGCCTTCCGCTCCGGCAACCTCGGCATCATGGACTTCTACCGTCTCCGCAACCTCCAGGCCGACACGTCCATGAGGCAGACCATCGCGGGCGAGAACGGCGGCTCCACACCCGCACGCTGAACGCGGAGCCTTCACGGAGGTCGGCGGCATGGCGGTGCGCATGGAACTCTCTCGGATTCTCATCCGGGAACTCACGGACATGCAGGTCATCGAACTGCGCGAGGTCGACCCCGCTCAGGGCGCCACGCCCCGTTCGTTCCCCATTGTCATCGGCCTCCCCGAAGCGCAGGCGATCGAACGCCGTCTCAAGGGAATCACCATCAAACGCCCGCAGACCCATGATCTGCTCGCCAGCGTGATCGAGCATCTGGGCGGCTCCCTCGAGTCGATCACCGTCAGCGAACTGCGAGAGCACACCTTCTTCGCCACCCTCGACATCCGAGCTGCCTCCGGCGAACTCATCCGAGTCGATTCCAGGCCCAGCGATGCCATCGCCATCGGCGTGGCTCAGAATGTCCCGATCTTCGTGGCCGAGGACGTTCTCGACGCCGCGGTGGAGTCCAAGGACGAGCCCTCCGCCTGATCCCGCGATTCTCCACTTTCCACGTCTCGTCCGCTTCCCCTCCCGCTTACCCGTGACCAGCAGCCCGGCCTCATCCATGGACCTGACGCACGACCTCCCGGGGATCGGCGGCAGGCTCCGCGATCGTCCCGAGGATTTCCTCGTCGAGGAGATCCCGCTCTACGAGCCCTCGGGTCAGGGTGAGCACATCTACATCTTCATCGAGAAGCGCAACATCACCACCTTCGAGGCGATCGACGTCGTCGCCAGGCATTTCGGCGTGCCGCGGGCCGCAGTGGGGTACGCCGGCCTAAAGGACCGTGTCGCCATCACCCGCCAGGTTCTCTCCGTCCACGTCCCGGGCCGAACCATCGAGGACTTCCCGATGTTCGCGCACGAGCGGATCTCGATTCTCTGGGCCGACTATCACGACAACAAGCTCCGACGCGGGCACCTCCGGGGGAATCGCTTCAGCATCCGAGTCCGCGGCGTGACGCCCATGGCTGTCCGAGACGCCAAGCGAATTGTCGATCGACTCTCGGCCTTGGGCGTGCCCAACCGCATTGGCGAGCAGCGATTCGGCTCGGCCGGGCTCAATCACTTGATCGCCCGGGCCATTGTGCTGGGCGATGATGAACAGGCGCTCGCGATGCTCCTCGGGCCCGTTCCACAGGGGTATCCGCCCGTGAACCCCGAAGCCCGCGAGGCCTTCGCCCGCGGCGACTTTGCCGGTGCGATGAACCTTTACCCCCGCGTATGCCACGCCGAGCTCCGGGCGCTCAAGGCGCTTTCACGCGGGGCTTCCGCACGCTCGGCGATCCGAACGATCGACCGCCGAGAGATCTCGTTCTTCATGAGCGCCCTGCAGTCCCACGCGTTCAATCGGGTCCTCGATCGCCGGCTCGCCGATGGTTCGCTCGGCGTGCTTCGCCCGGGCGACATCGCCATGAAGCACGACAACCGCGCGATGTTCGCCGTCGACGAAGCCACCGCGGCCGATCCTGCCACACGCCAGCGGCTTGAGGCGCTCGAGATCAGCCCCACGGGGCCCATGTGGGGGCCGACGATGATGCGTGCGAGCGGCCCGACCGACGCCGCCGACGCCGACGCGCTCGCCGAACTGGGCCTCTCGCCCGAGACACTCGCCTCATTCGCCGAATCCCACCCAGGATTGATCGAGGGCGAACGCCGTGCCCTCAGAGTTCCGCTGGGCAGCCCCGAACTCGAAGGCGGCGTGGACGACATCGGCCCCTTCGTCCGCATCGCGTTTGACCTGCCCCGCGGCGCCTTCGCGACGGCCGTCATGCGGGAGATCATGAAGCCCGATCCCCGGGCCTCTCCCCAGTCGAAAGACCCCGCTGATTCCGTCATGGAAGACTAAGCCACGGGCTCTGACCCTGTGCCACCCGTTGTCGGCCGCCCCGGGCACAGATCTTGGCTACGAAGTCTCTGAACTGCCCTTCCATCGCGGGCAGATCCGCGCCGATGTACGCCGCGAACGCCAGACGCCCGTCCCGGCGTAGCCGATACGCCTCCGCCGCCTGCCGCCCCAGTTTCTCGCGGATCGTGTTCGTCATCGTGCCCGTCGCCGCATCGCGCAGCATCGCCCGAACCGCGGGAGCGTGCACGCCGTCGTTGCCTTCCATCAGGAAGTGAATGAACGCCCACACTTGCGCGTAGTACTGCAGCGGGCGCCACTTTCCCTCCTCCACCAGGTCCTGCGGCGACACCCGCAGCAGCTCCTCCAGCGGCATCAGCTGCTTCTGCCAGTTCGCCCACCGCAGCATTTCGTACCGCTCCAGATTCGCCCAGGGCTTGAACAGCGGCACGCCGGGCTCGTCCGGATCCCACCGGAAGCCCTCCATCCATGTCGCCACCCCTTCGTCAAGCCACACGGGCAGCCCCTCGCGGAATGTCGATTGGGCGTACTGGTGCCACCCCTCGTGCGCCGCGATCGTGAACGTGTCCTTGGGACCGATGTCAAAGTACACCCCGCGCCCCCGATGGCTGAACCCGCCCCGCTCGATCTGCACATAAGGCCCCGCGTCCGATCCCAGCAGCTTCTGCGTCATCTCCACCCACTGCGGCCTCGTCGCGAGCAGATACGTTTCCATCGGCCTCGCGGGCCGGGGCAGGGGCGTCATCGCCGTCGTGTAATGAAACAACGCACGCTCGAGAAACGCCGGCGCACGATCCAGGATCATGCTCTCTCCCAGCGTCGTGTACACCTCGTAACTCGCCGTCCGAACGACCCGCCCCCGACTTCCGGAGAACGACCAAGGCGACGATTCAAGCACCGCCGCGTGCGTCGCGACCGCCGCCGATGAGTCGGGAGTTCCCCCGATGGCGCCCGGCGTCGCGTCTCTCGTCGGCCCGCCCCCGCCCCCGCACGACGCCGACCACACCACGATCGCCGACAGCAACACCCCGCGCAACACGCACGCGCCACGACCAAGGACTCCACGATGCGCCGGCCTGACCGTCGGATCCGCGATCGCCATCGGCTAGCCTCCCAGACCGGCCAGGGCGGCCTGCGCGGCCTCCAGATCGGCCTTGTCCTTCGACAACTGGTCCTGCGTCTGCTTCACCATCGCCGGCGGCGCCTTCGCCGCGTACCCAGGATTCGCCAACCGCCCCTCAAGGGTTGCGATCGACCGCTGCTTGTCCGCGATCAACTTCGTCAGCCGGGCACGCTCCGCCTCGGCGTCCACCGCGTCGGCCAGGTTCGACAGCGCACACTCCGCGCCCTCGAACATGAACCGCACACGCGCTCCCTCGCCCCCCACGCCGCGGACCTCGTCCACACCCGCAAGAGTCTGCACGAGCAACGCCGCCCCGCTCCACGCCGAAGGATCGGGCACGTGGAGAGTCACCTTGCGCTTCGGAGGAACATTGTGCTGCGCCCGCACCTCACGGATCCCCGTGATCAGCGCCTTCACGCGATCAAACCGCTGCTCCACCGCGTCATTCCTCACCGATCCAGCGAGCCGTGGCCAGCCCGCCGTGCACAGCAGCCCGCCCTTGCGCGAACCCTCGAACGACACCCCGGGCGCCTCGTGCAACCCGCCAAGCCGCGACGACAACTGCTCCCAGATCACTTCGGTGATGAAGGGCATCACCGGGTGCGCGAGCGAGATCGCGCCGCGGAGCGCCGCCGCCAGCGTCGCCCGCTGCCTTGCATCCTCCGCCACCGTCGGCTTGATCGCCTCCAGATACCAGTCACAGAAGTCGTCCCAGATGAACCGGTACAACGCCTGCGCATAGTTCGCGAACTCGTAGTTGCGGATCGCATCCCCGATCTCCTCCGTCGCACGCGCAAGACGCGACAGAATCCACCCGTCCGCCAGCAGCGCCTCGGGCTTCGATTCGGCCACCACGCCCCCGGCCGCCCCTCCGGCCCGATCCAGGATCGACAGCGTGAATCGGCTCGCGTTCCACAGCTTGTTCGCGAAGTTCCGCCCGAAGTCGAACTTGCTCGACGTGTTGCGGGCCACGGGCATCTCCGCCGTCGGCTTGGCAGACCCCGACGCCACGCCGTACGACGACACCATCTTCTTGCCCTTGTACTCCTGGATCGGCGCCGCCACCCGGTCCCCGCGCTCGTTGGTCACCATCTTCGGCGTGAACGCTTCGCCCGTGTGCGGATCCAGAATGTCCACCGGCAGCCGCACGTCCTGCGTCTGCGTCGCGATCTGGCACAGCGTGAACCGCATCGCGTCCGACCCGTGCGTCTCGATGATGTCGATCGGGTCCACCCCGTTCCCGAGGCTCTTGGACATCTTCTGCCCTTCGCCGTCCTGCACCACCGCGTGGATGTACACGTCGCGGAACGGCAGCGTCCCGTCGCGGAAGTACCGGTTGAACATCGTCATCCGCGAAACCCACAGCGTGATGATCTCCCGCGCGGTGCACAGCGTACTCGTCGGGTTGTACGCCTCGAGAAGGTCCTTCATCGACCCATCGCCCGACTCCGCCGCCGCCCGATTCGCGTCGGGCCAGCCCATCGTCGACAGCGGCCACAACGCCGAGGAGAACCACGTGTCGAGGACGTCGGGGTCTTGCGAATGAACCTTGCCAATGAGCGCCCTTAACTTGTTCGCCCAACCAATGGCCTCGATATCGGCCTTTTCGCTGTGGCTGAGCGCATGAGCCAAGGGGTTTGAAGCCGATGCGGGTCCACCATCAAGCTCGGTGCGGATTCGCTCGATCACCGAAGCGAAGGACAAACTTGATGTACAAACGTAGTACAGCTTGCCGAGCGACCATCCGCCATCTTGCACCCACACCTGATCCTCGCATTGGCATTCGGCCGCGATGGCTCGCCACACCGAACGGACCTTGTTCAAGTACCCCTCTGGATCCTTGATGAACTCTGGGGTTTCCCCGCCGCTCGGCGAATGAGCAGTCATGCTCCACACCGGAATCCGATGCCCCCACCAGAGCTGCCGCGAGATGCACCAGTCGCGGATGTTCTCGTGCCAGTGCTCGAATGTCTTGGCGTACCTCGCCGGCACGAACGTCATCCCCCCATCGCCCTCGGCCTTTCCTTGGATGCCTTTGGTGGCACTGCTCTCCAGAGCAGTGTGCCTTTCTTGGTCCCTGGATGCCCTCAGGCCACCGCTCTGGAGAGCGGTGCCACCGACGCCCGCGCCGGTTCGGATGTCTTTGCCCTTGGTGGCACTGCTCTCCAGAGCACTGGCTCCTTGTTCGGCAAGCCGCCGGAGTCGGTGTTCGGCAGCGGCGAAGGCCTCGGTAGACACATACGTATAGGAATAGTCCGATGCACGGGACACAAGGCCTGCTTCAACCGGGTTGTTGACGAGGTACCAGAGAAACTGTGCCAGATGCGATTCGTCGCGGATGATGTGATCAAACCGTTCGTCCTGCCAGAGAGGACCTTCCGCGCCCCGGGCGACGTTGATCCGGCGTGCCGTGAACTTCTTCACACTGCCGACCCAGTCGCCGAGCCCAAGGGAGTTCAACGGTTTGAGGATCGCGTGCACGTGGTCCGGCATCACGCACGCCGCGGTGAGGTCGAACGATGTGCCGTCCCCGTGACGAATGGATTCCAGCACAAGGGCTCGCTCCGCATTGTTGAGCGTGCCGGTCGACAGCGTCCAAGTCACAAAGTACGTGGCGTCCGGCAGTTCAATATGCGGCAGATTCCGAACCCACTTGGAGAAGTCGCGGGGCGAGCGCTCGCCGGGCGGATAGGGGTCTCGGCCCACGAAGGACGCCAGCGGGAGAACGTCGATGTCCAGGTCGTTGAGGGTGATGGAAGGTGTGGCCTTGCCAACGCCACCGCTCTGGAGAGCGGTGCCACCAACCGACCGCTGCCCCGGCACGAGCGCCGCATTCGCGTTCGCCGCCAGTCGCGGGTCCGTCACCCGCACGTACCACTGATCGCTCAGATAAGGCTCCACCTGCGCCTTGCTGCGGTCGCTGAACGTCTGCACCTGCGTGTAGGGCTTCGCCGCCTCGAGCTGCCCCCGCTCCTTGAACGCTGCCACCACCGCCTTCCTCGCCTCCGCCATCGTGAGCCCGACGAACACCCCCGCCCCGCCCACGTCCGTCCAGCCGTGCTTGTCCGACACGCGCCCGTCCGGCGACATCATGTTCAGCAGCCCGTTGCCCACCGCGGCGTCGATCGCGGCCTGGTGCCGCTGATACACCTGGTAGTCGTTCTCATCGTGCCCGGGAGTCACCTTCAGGAACCCCGTCGCGTACTTCGCCTTCGGGTCGTTCTTCTCTTCTTCCGTGCGGGCCATCGATTCCGGCAGCACCACGTACGCGTCGTCAATGACCGGGATCACCCGCCCGACGATCGGCAGTTGCACCGACAACCCCTTGAGCGCCGGCAGCCTCGGGTCGTTGGGGTTCAGAGCCACCGCCGTATCCGCGAGGTACGTCTCGGGCCGCGTCGTCGCCACGGTCACCCACGCCTGCTCGCCCGCAGGGTGCTCTCCCGCGCCGGGGTACCCACGCCCCGCCAGCTCGCCCCACGTCACCGCCACGTCTTTCTTGACAACCAGCGGGTACCGCAGGTACCAGAACGACGTCTGCACCTCTTCCTCGTAGCACTCGTCGTCGGCCACTGCCGTCTGCAGCGCGGGGTCCCAGTTCACCAGACGCTTCCCACGGTAGATCAGCCCGTCCTGGAACAGCCGGAAGAACGCTTCCCGCACGGCACGCGCACAGATGTCGTCCATCGTGAACCGCTGCCGGTCGTAATCGCACGAGCAGCCCATCAGCTTCAACTGGTCCGTGATCTGCTTCTCGTAGTCGTCCTTCCACGCCTGCACGCGTGCCACGAACGCCTCACGCGTGAAGTCGCGACGGACCTTCCCCTCCTCCTCCTTCAGCCGCCGTTCCACCACCGCCTGGGTCGCGATCCCCGCGTGGTCCGTCCCGGGCATCCACAGGGCCTCGTACCCCATCATGCGGTGGGCGCGGATCAGAACGTCCTGGAGCGTGTTATTGAGCGCATGACCCAGGTGAAGCCTCGCCGTCACGTTCGGCGGGGGGATCAGGATGGAATACGGCTTGGCCTCCCCACGCACCACCCGCCCCGGATCGGCCGAGAACGCCCGGGCCTCAAACCACCGGTCCCGAATGCGGCCTTCGTGCTCCGCGGGCCGATAGGCTTTGGGCAGTTCGCTCCCCGAGCCGGGGGCAGCAGCGAGGCGTGCGGACG
>ERZ1066130.217-NODE-217-length-27464-cov-10.983327_pt1 | contig 27464 bp, 25 predicted proteins | sample MGYA00382777_ERZ1066130 | MGnify/ENA primary metagenome ERZ1066130 (study PRJEB33369, sample SAMEA5778360) | biofilm metagenome | biome: Industrial cooling water; feature: Water cooling tower basin; material: Biofilm | place: United Arab Emirates | collected...
TTACATTATAATGTAGCTTATTGTAAGTGAGAACTGTTAGGTTCACCCCAAATCTTAGTCTGTACGGAACACGCTGGAAACACGCTGGAAATAAAAAAGCCAGTCACATTTTTGTGTAACTGGCTAATTATCAGGAGCCCCCTGTCGGAATCGAACCAACGACCTACTGATTACAAGTCAGTTGCTCTACCAGCTGAGCTAAGGAGGCTTTTACTACTTTTTTAATCTTTCCTTTCATCTACTGATTATCTCGCCTCAGGCGAGACTCTACCAGCTGAGCTAAGGAGGCTTTTACTACTTTCTAATCTTCCTTTCACCTACTGATGATCTCGCCTCAGGCGAGACTCTACCAGCTGAGCTAAGGAGGCTTTTACTACTTTCTAATCTTCCTTTCACCTACTGATGATCTCGCCTCAGGCGAGACTCTACCAGCTGAGCTAAGGAGGCTTCTATTCATACTACCGTCAAGTAAATAGAGGTGCAAAAATAAGGGAAGTGAACTTCTTTCCAAATGCCGATTTAGGCCGTCTGCAACATTTTTAGCTGTTTTCGAAGGGTATCTAGCTGTTCGGAGGCTTCGCTTATCTGTTTTTGAATATCGTCTTTAAACTTATCCGCGTTCCGGGAACGGCCAAAAAACTCCATGTTGTTTCGCAGCGTGGCGATATCATTTTCAAGTTTACCCATCTTTTTACGGATCACTTGCTCTTTATGATAGATCTTGTGTTCTCCCTGAGGATCGTGTTTTAACTCACTTATCTGAACTTCCAGACGGGTTTGATCTTTTTTCTCAGAACTAATAGAGTCAATAGAGTTGATGTACAACTCTACTGCCTGAGAAAAACGTGACTTAATAGCACTGATCGCTTTTCGAGGAACAAATCCAATTTCATTAAATCGATTTCTCAGTTCTTCCAATTGCTCAAGTGACCCTGTTTTCAGGACTGCCGTTTGCTCCAGGGTGGCGCAGATGGTCTCTTTTTGTTGAAGATTAGCTTCTTGCTGCTGGTCTTCCTGACTAATGATCGCCCGCTGATGCTGAAAGAAATGATCACAAGCCTCTTTAAACTCTTTGTATATCTTATCGCGATAACGCTCAGGCACCGGACCAATTTCTTTCCATTGCGCCTGGAGAGATTTTAATTCCTGACCGGCCACATCCCGCTGTTCGCTATCTTTCAACTCCATAGCCCGTTTAACCAAAGCTGTTTTTAGTTGAAGATTCTGGGTTCGTTCACCATCCAGTTTTTTGAAAAACTGGTTCTTCTTTGAAAAGAAAGTCTTAAAAGCGGCCCAAAATCTTCGATTGAGATCTCTGGCTTTACTCCGATGAATGGGACCAATTCCCTCCCATTGTTTTTGTAACGCAATAATTTCCTGGGTTTTCTGATTCCAGTCTTTAATACGATCGGTTGTATAGTCTGCAAACGGAAGCATTTGCTCCAGAAGTTTTTCTTTAGCTTCCGCATGCGCAGTTAAATCCTTTTGGAGCGCCTCGTTCAGGGCATCGCGTTTGGCATACAACGCATCCGATGCCTGCTTGAATCGCTGCCAGAGTTTCTCCTTTTCTTCTAACGGCACCGGACCGATGTGCTTATACTCGTGGTGCAATTCATTCAAATCCTTGACAGCATCCCGTACGCGCTCAACCGTCAGAAGTTTTTCGGCCTTTAGGCATAACTCTATTTTCGCTTCCAGATTTTTCTTTCGATCTAATTCTTTTAGCTCGAAATAAATATTACGATGATCATAAAACAGATCGATCAGCGCATGGTAGTTCGCCCACAACGTTTTGGTCTGAGCCGGGGGAACTCCACCAATATGCCTCCAGGCTTCCTGCAGTTTTTTAAACTCGTGAAAACCGTGCTCGGTATCATCTGAATCTACCAGGGCTCTCAGTTTATCCAAAATTTCCAACTTCTTCCGCAGGTTTTCACTCTTCTGCTCTTCGAGTTGCTTGTAATGTTGATGTCTGCGGTCTTTAATTAATTTTACATACGCATCAAACGCATGGTCTTGATCGTCACCTCTATATTCAAAATCTTCTTCTATGCCACCGCTATCCTTAAACCGCTGAAGGGCAGCTGTTCGCTCGCTCTGTCGAATCTCATCAAACAACGGACGAGCCTCCTTTAAAATGGCATCGGACCGTTTAAAGTTTGACTCCGTAGACAGTTCCTTCAGAAGTGCCACAAAATCGGGCTTTTTAAAAGATGCTAAATCAGGCCATGCTAAATCTTCTCCTTCTTCCAAAGAATCCTCTGCATCAGGTCTGCTCTCTTCCGGGCTGGCAGGGCTTAAACGCAACTCATCCACCACACGTTCGTCTTGTTTGTTGTCTTCCATCATGCGTTATACAGATCAGCTTAGAGGCCAAAATTAACTATTTTAATCAATTTGAACGCGGATCGGTTGGGTAATTGCTATAGACAGAAAAACGCCCTCCCATAAGTTTTAAGGTATGATTCCATAATTGTGCCGGGGGCGTTTCAAACAAAAATTGAGTAGAGACCATATCAGAAACGATCCAGGAATCGGCTTTCAGTTCTTCTTCTAATTGTCCTTTATCCCACCCGCTGTATCCGAGAAAAAACTTAATATCTGTTTCTGATAACTGGCGGGTTTCGCTTAAAAGTCTTATTTGTTCAAAACTCCCTCCCCAATAGATCCCCGGAGCAATTTCTATAGAATCCTCCAAATCCTCTAACTGGTGTACATAATGAAGTGTATCTTGTTGTACCGGACCTCCGATATAAATAGGCTCTTCAAATTTTTCCAGATCTTCCATCACTTCTCCCACTTTTGACTCTGTTGGCTTGTTTAAAATAAAACCAAAGGAGCCTTCATCCGAATGCTCACAAAGCAGCACAATCGTTCGCTCAAAGTTTGGATCTGGTAAAAAGGGTTCTGAAATCAAAAGTCTGCCTTTGGCCGGTTTGATCTTTGTTCGAAACTTAAAGAAATCCATTTTCAAAAGTTAAAATCAGGTAGAAACAAATCTCTAGTTGTACCTTCGCCCACAAAACGATAGTCAAGTACGCACTCCATCGGGGTTTGTGCAACATATTTATAGAAAATTTCAATCCTATGAGTTTATCAGATATCCGAAAAGAATATGCCCAGGCTCAACTGGAAGAACAGTCCGTTGCGACCAATCCAATAGATCAATTTCACCATTGGATGCAGGAAGCTATCGCGGCCGATGTTCCGGAACCGACTGCGATGAATTTATCGACTGTGACAGCTGAGGGACGACCCAGTTCAAGAATTGTACTTCTGAAAGGATTGGAAGACGGGCAATTTCAATTTTACACCAATTATCAAAGTCAAAAAGGAAAGGAATTGGATGCTAATGGTGCCTGTGCCTTAACCTTTTTTTGGCCGGCATTGGAAAGGCAAATTCGCATTGAAGGAGTAGCGGAACGAATCAGCCCGGAAGTCAGCGAAAAATATTTTCAATCACGTCCGCGGGAGAGTCAAATAGGTGCCTGGGCCTCTCCTCAAAGTGCTGTTATTGGCAGTCGCGGATTGCTCGAAAAACGCGTTCAGGAGATCACAGAAAGATTTAAAGATGTGGCCGCACTTCCCAAACCACACCAATGGGGTGGGTATGGTGTAACTCCGCATGAAATTGAGTTTTGGCAAGGACGCCCCAGCCGATTGCACGACCGTCTGGTTTATGTTAGGGTAGATTCTCGCTGGGAGATTCGCAGACTGGCGCCTTAAATCTAAATGAACAAAAAAAGGGATGGAAAGCCATCCCTTTTGATATCTCAATCACGAAACAAATTACTTGCCTTCGTTCTTATTTTTAAGTTCCTGAACCTCGGCACGGATAGCTTGCGCAAGGTTTTTCAAATCCTGCATTCCCTTCCGGACACGTGTGCCAGCAGCACTGTTACCTTTATTGTAAAACTTGTCAGCATCAAATTCAATGGATGCAATCAGGCTCTTTAGTTCTTCAAATTTTTTCATTTTTTGAGTGTTTAATGTTTTTAGTAATGGCCTAAGCCTGTACGAAATAAGGAAAAACCTTTCAGAAAAGCTAAAAAAGCCACTTTTTTCGGTTATTTAGTCACGGCTACCAACCCCTCGCTACGGTAAAAACCTGAATCAAGCTTCGTTTTTAGAGCAGAAAAGGCATTTAATGTCCTTTCCACGTCTTCCATAGTGTGAGAGGCAGTCGGGATGATCCGGAACATTATTACGTCTTTGGGGACTACGGGATAGATCACCACCGAGCAGAAAATACCAAAATTCTCACGTAAATCCATACTCATATTAGCGGCTTCTCCTACTCCACCCTTGAACAAAACTGGCGTTACCATCGTGCTGGTGGTTCCCAAATAGAAACCTCTGTCCTTCAATCCTTGCTGAACGGCCTTCACAATGTTCCATAACTTTTCACGCAGCTCGGGTTTTGTCCGAAGAAGTTCCAAACGCTTCATGCCTCCTACCACCAGCGGCATGGGCATACTCTTCGCGTAAATCTGAGAACGAACACTATAACGAAGGTATTTTAATATCTTCGTATCGCCTGCTACAAAAGCACCAATACTGGCCATGGACTTGGCGAAGGTAGAAAAATATAGATCCACCTGATCTTGTACTCCTTGTGCTTCGGCTGTCCCGGCTCCCGTGGGGCCCATACACCCAAAACCATGAGCGTCATCGACAAACAAGCGGAAGTTATACTTCTTTTTCAACGCAACTACGCCACGCAGATCACCTTGATTCCCGGACATTCCAAATACACCTTCTGTGATTACCAGAATACCACCACCGGTCTCATTTGCCAGGCGGGTAGCCCTCTGCAATTGTTTTTCCAGACTATCCATATCATTATGGGCATACACAAATCGTTTTCCCATATGAAGGCGGACACCATCAATGATACAAGCGTGTGATTCTGCATCGTAAACAATAACATCCTTGCGGTCCACCAACGCGTCAATAATGGAAACCACGCCCTGATAGCCAAAATTTAGAAGCATGACATCTTCTTTCTTTATGAAATCAGCCAACTGCTTTTCAAAGGTGAGGTGATTGACCGAGTTACCGGACATCATGCGGGCCCCCATGGGATAGGCCATCCCATATTGAGCAGCTGAATCGGCATCTGCCTTTCGAACTTCCGGGTGATTGGCCAAACCTAGATAATTATTCAAGCTCCAATTCAGCACCGGCCGACCGTTAAACGTCATATGCGGGCCAATTTCGCCTTCCAACTTGGGGAAGAAGAAATAGTCGTTAGGCAAGTGTGAATATTTGGCCAATGGGCCAGCTTCCATGCGAAGTTTTTCAAATAAATCGACCATTCGTAGAATTGATTACGGTTAAAATTGGCGCAAAAATAAGGAAAAAGCGGGATTTTAAGGCAGGCTATTTAATACCCTGCAGCCATCGCTTTCTGAGCAACTTAACTCAGTTGGGTTGGCCCAACCCGATAATGAGATACATAAAATGCAAGCAACACGAATCCATAGATGCATGGCTAAAATTACAAAATCGTCAGCTTTCCTTTCGAAGTACCTGAAGAGGAGGTGAACTGATTACCTGCCGGGAATTAAACCAGCCAATAAAAACAGTTAAAATAATCACCCCACTGGCAATGTATAAAAGTTCCATCCAAACCACTGAAAATTCTATTTTAAAAAAGAACTGACAAAGTAGCCATCCACCCCCCAGCGAAAAAATGATTCCGGTCAGGGCCGAAAAAAAACCAAGATAAACGTACTCGATCAACGTTATCCAGGTAATCTGGCGGGTGCGTGCTCCCAACGTGCGTAGCAAGACATTTTCTTTAATCCGGATAAATCGACTGTTGAGAACCGAACCAGCCAGCACGACCAATCCCGTCACAATGCTAAACAAAGCCAAAAACCTCACGACCATAGCGACCTTATCAAATAACTCTTCCACGGTGGAAAGGATCAGTCGTAAATCAATAAGAGAAACATTCGGATACTCTGTCACTAACCTCTGCTGAAAAATGGATGCTTTTGCTTGATCATCCACCCGGGTAGCTGCTACCCATATTTGTGGAGCTTGCTCCAAAACTCCAGCAGGAAAAACAAATATAAAATTAGGAGGGTCTTTCGGCCAATCCACTTTTCGGATTCCGCTGATATAGGTCTTCAAAGGCACTCCCTGAATATCAAAAACCAGCGTATCTCCCACGTTGAGTCGAAGCGTTTCATGCATGCCTTCCGAAATCGTGATACCAATAGAATCGTTACGGGAACGATCAATTCTTTGCAACTCACCCTTGGTCAGTTCCTCCGAGACGTGTAAACTATCGCGATAGGTCACGCGATATTCACGGGTCAAGGCCCAATCGGGAATTTTTATGGTATCCTTCTGTATGGCTTCAATGGTTTTCCCATGAATCTCGCTGAGCCGACACGTAACAATGGGAACCACCTGATTGACCGGAAGGTTTTGCGACTGAATAATATCTACCACTCCCTCGCGCTGATGCGATTGAATATCAAACAGGATAGTATTGGATTGGTTTTCTCCTCCGGCAAATTCGACCTGATTCAACAAACTACTTTGGGTAATATTCAACGTGGCAATAATAAAAGCACCCAACCCAATGGTTACCAATAGAACCCCGGTTTGGTTGTTGGGGCGAAATAAATTAGACATCGCATGTCTGAATACAAATGATGCCCTCGTTGGAAAAAATTTCCGGATGGCCATCAACATCACCGAAGCAACACCTGCCAAACCTGCCAGGGTTACTCCCAGAGCCAGTGCAAAAAGTATACCCACCAACCAACTCTTTGTCTGATAGCCAGCTGCTAACACGGGGAAAGCAATCATGAAAATGATAGCCGCCCATCGTGTTTTTGAAAACTGACGAGCTGGCTTAAAATCGGCACGCAATACAGTCAATGGTGGAACAAATCGTACCGAAATCAATGGCAATAAGGTAAATAGGCAAGAAACAATACTTCCCAACAGAATTCCCTCGATCAATGCCTTCCAGGAAATCTCAAATTGTAATTGCACAGGCAAATATTGGCCAAACAAAACCGGGATGATTTGTTGTATGCCAACCCCAGCCCACGCCCCGATGATGCTGCCCAAAATACCTAGTATCAAAATCTGAATAAAGTAAATATTAAAAGCTTGCCATCCTGATGACCCCACACATCGTAAAACAGCTACTTCATCGCGTTTTTCTCGTGCATAAATGTGGACAGAACTGGCGACTCCGATACAGCCTAAGATCAACGCCATGAAAGCGAGCAAGGAAAAAAAACGATAAACAGCTTCCAGCCCTTGCCCCAACCCTTCTCTTCTGGCTGCTACCGTCTCATAACTATAGCCATAAGTGCCAATGATGGGATTTAACCGATCAACCAGTTGTCTGGTTTCCCGCTCAGACTCATTTTTAACGTAAATGCTATAGGCAACCCGACTTCCGAATTGTACCAATCCTGTAGAATCCAGTGAGGCCATAGAAATGTAGACAGCGGGTGCAAGTGTGGAAGTCAATTCTCCACCTCCCGGTATCTTTTTAACAATACCGGCCACTTGAAACATTCTGTTTCCAATCTTGATCGAATCCTCTGAGCTGATTTCGTATTGACTGGCCAACGACTCATCCAACATGACAAAATCTCCTGATTGTATCTGCTGATAGGCATTTGCCGGCTGGGTTAACAACTCACCATAGAAGGGAAAATTACCTCGGAGTGACATTAGCTTTACCAACCGGGATTGTCTGGTGTTCATAAACATCACCATGGACGCCATCTCGGCATCTTCCGCCAGATCAACAGAATTAGAATCGAGCAAACTATAAAAAGAAGAGTCAAATTTCTTGTTACTATTCACAACTAAATCCGCCCCTAACAACTCTTTCGCGTTGCGATCAAGTTCATCCTGCAATGAATAATTTAAAGAACTAATGGAAACTACGGCAGCAATGCCTGTGATGAGGGAAGCCACGAAAAGAAAGAGACGCAAAAAATTGTAGCGTGCATCGCGCCAGGCCATACGCCATACCCAGCCATCCTGAAAAATGTTCCGGGTTTTTCGTTTAATCTTGATCAAATACTCAATCATGACCTGCTCGTCAACGATTCCTGAACCATTTTTCCGCTCTTCATCTGAAGGATTCGTTCCGTTTTTTTAGCCAGTTCCAGATTGTGTGTGACCAATACCAGGGTGGTATTTTCTTCCTGATTAATCTTGAAAATCAATTCGGTAATGATCTCCGCATTTTCACCGTCCAGATTCCCCGTTGGCTCATCGGCAAACAAAATACGAGGAGAAGTCATAAACGCACGAGCCAACGCTACCCGTTGTTGTTCTCCGCCACTCAATTGAGAAGGATAATGATGTTGACGGTTGGCCAATCCTACCCGATCTAACCACGACTGCGCCTTACTTTTGACGTTTTTTTCACCACGCAGTTCTAATGGAACCATCACGTTTTCGATGGCAGTCAGGGTGGAAAGAAGTTGAAAATTCTGAAATACGAACCCCACAAACTGATTTCGAATATAGGCCCGATCGTCCTCAGTCATATTGTTTAGTTTAAATCCCATCAGAGAAAGCGTTCCTCCGCTGGGCACATCTAAACCGGCACATAAACCCAATAAGGTAGTCTTGCCACTACCCGAAGGACCAATAATGGCAAGGGTACTTCCCTGATTCACTTCAAAAGAGACCTGATCCAGTACCGTGAGCGGGCCTGCTTCTGTAAGATAGGTCTTGCTAAGGTTTTCGGCCTTCAAAACAATTTCCGGCATGATATTTAAAGAACTAAAAGGTGAAATTTACGTGATAGTAACGTTTACTTTCGTATTTAGATTAAATCAAAGGTTACAAATATGATAGTCGGAAAGAAAATTGTGATTATTTTAACAATCCTGATGTTTTTTCAAACACAATCGCCCACCCCTGTTGTACTTTTCTTTGGAGATAGTCTCACGGCTGGCTATGGCCTTTCCCCGGAAGAAGCTTTTCCGGCCCTGATTGAAAAAAATATTACCAAGTCTGGCAAAAAAGTAAAAGTGGTTAATGCGGGACTAAGCGGGGAGACATCGGCCGGGGGACTAAGCAGAATTGATTGGATTTTACGTCAGCCGGTAGATGTTTTTGTGTTGGAACTTGGCGCTAACGATGGCTTGCGCGGTTTACCCCTTGATCAAACCAGGGCCAATTTACAAGGCATAATATCTAAAGTAAGAGACAAATATCCAAACGTTAAAATTGTTATGGCAGGCATGATGGTTCCTCCTAACATGGGTGAAAGCTATTCAAATGAGTTTAAGAAAATCTATCCGGATCTGGCCAAAAAAAATGGGGCCACGCTGATTCCTTTTTTACTGGAAAATGTTGCCGGCAATGAAAAACTGAACCAGGCGGACGGCATTCACCCCAATACAGAAGGGCATAAACTTGTAGCTGAGCACGTAGGAAAGTTTATCGAAAAACTACTCTAATTAAATTATTTGAGTTGATCATAAACTCCCTCCAGCATACGCTGCACCCAGAGACCATACATTTTACCTGATGGATGAAGTCCATCGCTGGCTACCAATTCAGGGTCGTTTAATCCTTCCCGGCTGATGTCAGTGATATGGTACCAGGCAACGCCTGCATTCTGACTAATCCGTTTATTTACTTCATTAAATTTATTCAATTCATTTGTTATGGTTGTCTGTTTTGCCTTTCCAAACGGAGTAAATCCATAATCCGGAATAGAAACCACAAAAACACGCTGAGGTCGGCCTCCGGCAAGCTTAACAGCGGTGACCAGCAGTTCTCTAAATTCCTTCTCATATTGCTCTACCGATTTCCCCTGATATTGATTGTTCACGCCTATGAGCAACGATACTAATTGAAAATCGGATGTTAGATCAGCCTGACGAATAGCGTGCGCGAGATCATCCGTACGCCATCCCGTGGTAGCGATGATCGTTGGCTTTTGGCACTTTATGCCCTTGACATTCAGGGCGCGAGCCAATTGATTAGGCCATCGGTCTTCTTCCGAAACACTTTCTCCAATGGTATACGAATCCCCCAGCGCCAAAAAACTAATCTGAGCCTCAGAATTGGTGAAGGAGTAAGTGAACGCTAAAGACATGAATAAACAATTAAAAAAGTGGGTTGAGAATGTATTCATAGGCTTTAAAGATGAGAATAATTATACTACTTTTCCAATTGAATGATTTCACCGGTAATTCTGGGTTCTGGCTCTCCAAGAAGGCAATTTCTTTTAAGAGAAATAGGATTTGATTTTCGCATCATTCAGCCCAATGTAGATGAATCTTTTCCAACCAATCTTCGGCCAGATCGTGTGCCTCTTTACCTGGCCAGAAAAAAAGCAGAAGCAATCATCTCCACGCAAGAATTAGTTATCACTGCCGATACCGTTGTCATTCTCGGGGACACGATCTTTAACAAACCGGCTCACCGGGCGGAGGCCATCGATATGCTTACTGATTTGAGTGGTCGCACCCACCGGGTAATTACGGGTGTCTGCCTTCGATTAAATGAAAAAGAGAAACTTTTTGCGGAAGAGTCACTCGTTACTTTTCTTCCTCTTTCAACCCATCAAATCACCCGGTATATTGATACCTTTCAACCTTTTGATAAGGCTGGAGCGTATGGCGCACAGGATAGTTTACCTTCCGGATACAATCCGTGCAGCGATCAGGAAATTTCATTTCTGGAAAGAATCCAACGCAGCCACCTCATTCAGTCCAGTATCAATACGATTACAGAACCGATTGTACTGATTGAAAAAATACAAGGATCCTATTTTAATGTGATGGGACTGCCCATTCAAAGTCTTTATGATGAAATGAGGCAGTTCCTATGAAAAAATTAGTCCTTCAGGTGAAGGAACATTTGGTCCAGGATTTCAACGGTTTTATCTATGCCGGGCATGCACTCTGGTTGATTGCTTTGATTTACATCAACTATTCCTGGGGCATTGAAGCACGAATATCCCAAAGTCATCCATCGTTACGCATTCCCTTGTTTTTTCTGTTCAACGCGCTTGCCTATGGAGTTTCGCTGGGCATTATTGGCTGGAGGAGACCCATTCGGGTTAACCGGGAGTTCTTTATCATCACAGGAATGGGGTTATGGATTTTAGCGATGGATCGGGGTTTTCCGTTTATATCAACCATTGCCTTAAAAATCAGTAATGACATTCCTACCTATCGATGGGTTTTTGGATTAGTTACGAGCGGCATCAGTTTTGTTTTGGTCTTGGCCCCAGTTCTGATGATTGCGCAGTTACCCTCTCAGCGGGCAGCTAATTTCTACGGACTTGGCCCATCAAAAGCAAGTTTTGGTTCTTATCTTCAATTGCTGATGGCTGTTGCTCCCCTCATCTTGGCGGCATCAATACTTCCCTCCTTTCGATCCTATTATCCCGTTTATCAATATTATTCTTTACAAGCAGACCACGCGACAACCGCACTGGGAGCTGCGTGGATTTATGAGCTGATGTATGGAATGGATTTTATCAATGTGGAAGTTCTATTCAGGGGCTTTTTTGTTATTGGTTTGGCCAAGTACCTGGGAAAAGAATCCATTCTGCCAATGGTCACCATCTATTGTTGTCTACATTTTGGCAAGCCTTTGGGGGAAGCTATCAGCTCCATCTTTGGCGGGTTTATCATCGGAGTTATTGCCTACCAAACGCGCTCTGTGTGGGGCGGAATACTCGTTCATATAGGTATTGCCTGGATGATGGAAGTTAGTGCTTATATGTCCAGAACGTTTTTTACTTCCTGAGCCGATATCATCCATGCACATTTAAAATGGCCCTGAGGGCAAGCCTTGTGACCATGCAACCCACACGGTCGGCAATCAAGTTGTTCGGTTGTTTCAACGATATTTTTGACGGATGACAAAGGCCCAAAGCCAAACGAAGGAACCGTTGAACAATAAATGGCCGTGACCGGGGCATTCATCGCAGAGGCCAAATGCATGGGTGCTGAATCATTCACAAAATTCATCGTAGCATGTTTCATCAATGCTGCCGATTGTAATAAACTGAGTTTCCCTGCCAGATTCACAACTCGGTCAGGGTCAAACTTATTTGCTATTCCCTGACACAATTCAATATCGCTGGGTGCACCCAACAAATAAACCTTCAAGCGATCGGAAATTTTCTGACATAATTCTTTCCATTTCTCAGCTGGCCATTGCTTGGTAAACCAGATCGAAGCAGGGGCCATGGTTACAAAGGGTTCCGATACATAACTTCGCACGCTATCTATATCTTCGGATGATGGATACAACCTCGGGGGGGCAGCCTTGCCATCCGTCAATCCTTCAATCAACCGTTGGTTGCGTTCTGTCTCATGCAAGCCTGTGACCAAATGGCGGACGCGAACGGAAAAAATGAATGAAAAAGGGTTTTTGTCAAATCCGATAGTGGTGGCGCCCGAAAGTACGGTGATCAAGCCTGTGGTAGCAAAGCGCTGAACATTGATAACATAATCATACCGGGCAGCTCTGATTTTTCGAATGATAAGCCAAAGATTTCTGTATTTTCTTTTTTTATCAAAAATGATCACCTCACGAATTTTGGGATGACCTGCCAGCACACCCTCGTTTCCCTTGCGAAGAAGAAAGTCAATCGTTACCTCCGGATAATACTCCTTTAGCTTCTCAACAAGTCCGGTGGCCAGGATGACATCACCCAAAAAGGCCGTTTGTATGATCAGTACCGAACGGACGGAAGTCACTTTTTCGGAAATTCGGTTCGATAATATTGAATGGCTTTTGAAAGAATTTCCAAGGCCACCTGTTTTCCTTGAAAGTCTGGGACAGTCACAACCTTATTTTCCAGTTTTTTATAGCTTTCAAAAAACTCTTTTAGTTCGAGTTTAAAATGATTGGCCAGTTCGCTAATATCTTTCAAATGGCTCGCATTGGCATCATTTTCAGGTACCGCCAGAATCTTATCATCAGCTTTTCCCTGATCAATCATGCGCATCACACCGATCACACGTGAAGGAACGAGACATAAGGGTTGGATCGGTTCCCGGCATAGGATCATGATATCCAGCGGATCTTTGTCCTCTCCAAGTGTTTGAGGAATAAACCCATAATTAGCCGGGTAATAAACCGATGAATAGAGTACCCGGTCAAGTTTAAGCAGTCCGGTGTCCTTATCCACCTCATACTTGGTTCTCATGCCGGTGGATATTTCAATGATGCCGTTGACGAACTCCGGAGGATTGCTTCCGGTAGGAGCCTCATGCCATGGGTGCTGTATCATGATGCAAAAGTAATTATTCCGGAGGGTGAATCCGGAAAATCTGCAAACAAGTATGTAAAGAAACTCTTACCTCCGGAATTTGGACTTAATAAAGTCCGTGAACTCATACTTATTTACGGATTCACGCGAGAGGTAACGTGCTCCACCTATCATTCCCAGACAGTGAAGACTTCCGCAATGACATTGAAAAGGTTGATCCATGTCCCATTCAGCCGAGGGATAGAAAAATACAAATTCGTCTCCGGGCTCAATGTGCTGCAAGGCTACCAGCTCCATTCGGGTAGTATCAAACATACAATTGGGATCGCAACTGTGGTTGATACATTCCAGATACTCTGGATACAATTCAATGTGTTTGTTTTCTGCCAACTGAACCGTGAGATAATTCGGTGTGCTGTGAGTGGCTTTGGCAGAAAACTCATGAATACATTCTCCTGGTTCAAAGGAGCGAAGTGAGAAGAGCGAACGATGACCGCTGATCGGGTCAATCCTTTTTTCCGCAACTTCGGTAGTTAAGACTTCTACCAAAGTAGGGTTCGGTTTAGAAAGATTCATTAACGTTTGTAGTGGTTGGTTTGTTAATGGACTCGAAAGTATCATAATTAATTCAATAGATAAACAAATAATGATGATTTATTGCAATTAATCTTTGACAGGATTTATAGTCGTGACCAATACAGATGAACGGTAGCCTATCACTTACATTTAATAAGTTACATATTATTAATACGTTACATAAAACCATTTAAACTCATATATGATACGTAAGTACATCCCATGATCATAAAGTCATTGCGATAAATACTTCATTCAAGGTTATGGTTGATCTGCAACCTTTTGGTCGGTTAACAGTCCATGACATAAATCTTATCTGTTATGTTCCGATATTTTATTACTGTAATCTGCTTGACCTATACCGCTACTCAAGCCCAATCGCTACCCCCTCTTACCCCCGCACAAAAGGTGTATGGACTTTCCCGGTTTTGGCAGGAAGTGAATTACAACTTTGTATATCTGAATAAAATCAACCGTCATGCCTGGGACAGTGCCTATATCGCTATGATTGACATCGTTCAGAAAACAACTAACGATTATGAGTATTTCAGGGAATTACAACGGTTTTGCGCACTATTGAAAGATGGTCATACCAATATCTATCCGCCCAACCATCCACCGGTTTTTAATACCATGTTTGGCGATTATCGGTTGTTTATTAAGAACGTGGGCGGGAAGGCTATCATTACACACATCAATTCTTCCAAAAAGAATGTGTTACCTCCTGGAAGTGAGATCCTGGAGGTTAACGGTCTTCCGACTACCGAATACCTCAAAAAATATGTCAGCCCTTATATCTCTTCGTCCACGGATTATGTGCTGGAAGATTGGAGCATCAATAACTTGCTTAAAGGGCTGGAAAATGAAAGCTATCTAATCAAAGTTCGCAGACCTCAAAAAAAGGATACTTCTCTAACCATCATCCATTCGCGCAGTACGGAAACAGATACGTATCCTCCACTCGTGAGCAGACGTTTATTGGATTTTCGGTGGCTTGATTCTAATATTGGGTACCTGGCGCTTAATTCCTTCTCTGACCCCGCCATCGATAGCCTCTTTCAGGTTTGTCTTCCTGAACTATACAAAGCCAAAGGATTGATTATTGATCTCCGGTCTAATGGGGGTGGTAACTCAAATATTGCCATAGCCATTTTGGAACACTTAACCCCGGAAAGGGTATTGTATGGCTCTCGGAGCAGCAGCCGACTACATATACCTGCCCACAAGGCATGGGGAGCTTTTGTCCAACCTAAGGATACGATCAACAGTGAATGGAACCGTCAATCCTATCTGTCGCTCCATGACGCATACTACCATGTATTTGGCTCTTCGAAACATAAAGTCAAGCTCAAATCCAAAAGGATACTGGTTCCCATCGTTTTGTTAATTGGTCACGAAACAGCTTCGGCTGCCGAAGATTTTCTGATTTATGCTGACCAACAAAAACATATGACCAAAATAGGTGAACCTACTTTTGGGAGTACAGGCCAGCCCTATAGTTTCACGCTTCCCGGAGGAGGCTCGGCACGTGTCTGTACCAAAAAAGATACGTATCCGGATGGGCGGGAGTTTGTCGGGTATGGAATCCAGCCGGATATCTTTGTTCAACCAACGGTATCCGACTTTCTTGAAAACAAAGACTCTGCTCTGGAAAAAGGAATTGCGTTCCTTCGTCAAAAGATTCGCCCCTGAAAAGTTAATTACTCCTCTCCTTCTGATTCGATACTCCACTTTTCCGGAGATCGCCACAGGCTGCTGAGTAAAAGTTCGCGCATAAAAATAAACTCTTTAGGTAACCGATCATACATGCGTTCAAACAACTCCGCATGTGCCAGCAATTCGGTTTTCCATTGTTCGCGATCAATGGTCATGATCTCATCAAATTGCTGGGCGGTAAAGTCCAAACCCGTCCAATCGATATCAGCATAATGTGGCATCCATCCGATCGGACTCTCTACGGCATTAGACTTACCTTTAATCTTTTGTACAATCCATTTCAGCACCCGCATATTATCACCAAATCCAGGCCAGATAAAATTACCTTTATCGTCTTTGCGGAACCAATTCACTCCAAAGATTCGTGGAGGATTAGGAATGTCTCTTCCGAATTGGAGCCAATGATTAAAGTAATCCCCCATATGGTAGCCACAGAATGGAAGCATGGCAAATGGATCACGCCTCACCTTACCCAGTTCGCCAAAAGCTGCTGCTGTCATTTCTGAACCCATGGTAGCGGCCAGGTATACTCCATAGTTCCAATTATGTGCCTGGTAAACCAGGGGAATAGTGGTGCTTCTTCTTCCACCAAATACCAGAGCTCCGATTAACACCCCGTTGGGATTCTCCCATTCCGGGTCCAAACATGGGTTTTGGCTGGCAGGAGCAGTGAATCGGGCATTCGGATGTGCCGCAGGTTTACCAGAGGAGGGGTCATACTTTTGGCCACGCCAATCTATCATATCTTTAGGAACTTCTTTCGTCATTCCCTCCCACCAAACATCCCCATCTGAAGTAAGGGCCACGTTTGTAAAAATGGTATTTGCAGCTATGGTTGCCATGGCGTTCGGGTTCGACTTCAGGTTGGTGCCCGGTGCCACGCCAAAGTATCCGGCTTCCGGGTTTATGGCGTAAAGCTTGCCGTCTTTGCCGGGCTTAATCCAGGCGATATCATCCCCTACGGTAGTTATTTTCCATCCATCAAATTCTTTAGGTGGAATAAGCATAGCAAAATTTGTTTTACCACAGGCGCTGGGAAATGCAGCCGCTACATAAGTCTTTTCGCCTTGTGGATCCTTGACACCAACAATCAGCATATGTTCAGCCAGCCATCCTTCGTCTCGCGCCATCACCGATGCGATGCGGAGGGCGAAACATTTTTTCCCCAATAAAGCATTGCCTCCATAACCTGATCCATATGAAAAAACCGAGCGTTCTTCGGGGTAATGAACAATATATTTGGTAGTAGGATTGCATGGCCATAATGTATCCTTCTGTCCGGGCTCCAATGGGGCGCCTACTGAATGAATACACTTGACAAAGGGCGCCTCATCACTAAGCATCTTCATAACAGAAGTACCCACCCGCGTCATGATATGCATATTGACGACAACATATTCTGAGTCTGTAATCTCCACCCCTATCTGGGATATAGAAGAGCCGATAGGTCCCATACAAAACGGAATAACATACATGGTACGCCCCTTCATACACCCCGTCATCAGCTTACGAAGCGTCTGCTTCATTTCTCTGGGGTCTACCCAGTTGTTGGTAGGGCCGGCATCCTCCTTTTTCCGACTGCAGATATAGGTTCTGTCCTCCACTCTGGCAACATCACTGGGGTCAGAGAAGCAGGCAAAACTATTGGGTCGTTTTTGTTCATTTAGCTTTATAAATGTTCCTTTATCCACGAGTTTTTGACACATGGTATCATATTCCTTTTTACTTCCATCACACCAATAGATCTGATCCGGTTGAAAGTGTTCGGACGCTAATTTGACCCATTCTAAAAGTTCGGGATGAGAAACCTGATAACTGGCTTTTGGGGTAAGGTTTGTGTTCATATGAAAATCTGCGTAGAATTGATTTTAGGAAGCCTAAAAATAGTAAAAAAAGGCTAAATGAAATGATTCAAACGATTGCAAAAAAGAGAGTCGGCTTTTGTATCTGCAATCTTCCCATGGAAACTTTCAGAAAGTTGAACAAAACCAGATTTAGCTAAACAAATTGGGCTTAGGTTTCTTATTAGCTTAAGAACTTAGTTTACATTTAATGTTGTAATAAATGAACAGGTTATGGCCAGAATCAAAATAGAAGTAGCCAACGCTCTGCGGAATGTCGCGCGTAAACTTGAAGCTAACCCTGCTTATCAATGGGGTCATATGGGTGCTTGCAATTGTGGATTTCTCGCCCAGGAAATAACCAGTCTGACGCAAGCCGAAATCCATCGGAGGGCTCTTCACCGCTATGGCGACTGGAGTGAGCAATTGAATGATTATTGCCCGGTCAATGGCCTTCCCTTTGACGAAGTGATTTCCGAATTAATTGCTTTTGGATTTGATTCACGGGATTTGAAGAATCTGGAACGGCTTTCGGATCCTGAAATACTTCAACAATTAAAACCGGAAGAACGATCGTTGAGACACAACATCCGGGAAGATGTGGTCAAGTATCTGAACACCTGGGCTTCGCTGATTGAAGCTGAACTGGTACGCCCGGTGAACCTTTCTAAAATCCATCAGAACCGATTAGAACCTGTTTTGTAGATTTACTTACCATCAGAACAAAAACCCTAATCGGATATAACCCATATATCCTTCTTCAGATCGGGCAACTTCTGCACTGACCACCGTTAGATTAAAGGGGGTAAACCAAAACCCTCCTCCCAAACCTTTATGCCATCGGGTCGACTTTCCGGATCGTGCGCTGGGATCTATACCATCACTATTCTTATACCAGACTCGTCCCAGGTCATAAAATCCATGAATGCCTATAGCAGCCGGAAAGAGATAAGAACGAATGCTTCCTAACTTGATTCGAACCTCGTTATTAAGATACAGCTCACTGTCGCCATAGAAGCGTGTCTTGCGAAATCCCCTCAGTTCCGATTTACCATCCAGAATTTGTGCCTGATAAATCTCATAGGCACCCGAGTTTGTTCCCGCTCCTGCCCGTATGGCAAAAGTTACCCGGGCTGGCAATCGAAAAGATTGATAGAGCGAAACAGTCAGATGATGATTTCCAACCCAACCGTTATTGGAAGAACCTACTCCCGTCACAAGTCTTGACCGTTGTTCGAGAAAGACACCTCTGGTCACCAGCGTGGGGTGATCTCGCTTATCAAAACCCCATTGGATAACCCCTCCCAGGTAACTGTTTCTGTTTTCAATAATAGGTATCGGAAGCGTGTTATCAAATTCTTTAATCAGGCGGGATTTATTGCCTGGATTTTCTATTTCAATGATTTGACCGGTCATTCCTGTTTTGATATATCCATAAGCACCCAAAGGTTTTGAAAGCTTAACTTCTCCGGAGATTTCCTGAAAGCGAAGCCGGTAATAATCAATATTATCATCCACTTCTACCAGGGAAGGATTTTCCTTTAAAGTCTTGTCAAATGCAGTTTCATTACCTAAGCCAAAAAAGTTATTCACATAGTTTGGGGATTTAACATCTCCATCAATTTCCAATGTCCATTTTCCAATGGCCTCGGTAAAACGTCCGCTATAATTGAAGTTGAAGGACGTGGTGAGGGGTGCAAAACTGGTAATAAAAAAATGCTGTGCCTGGTAGGGTTTTTTGCGAAATCCATGTTTTTGCCAGAGAAAGCCCCCGCCTAAAAATAGACCGTCATCCGGATTAAAATTGGCATAGATCAAGGGAGCCAAGCGATCATATTGAAATTCTCTTCGGTTAAATTCATTGACAGAAGCATCAGGACGCATGCTGGTTCGAAAGGCTCTTCCGGTTATTTGCACACCTTGCGGCTGGTCGTAGATGATAAATCGATTTGACTTTGTTGTCACAACGCTATCATTTCCATCCCCCCCAATCACCCTCACTTTCATCCATCCATTTCCGGCTCCCTGAAACACATCATTTCCACTCAACCCAAATAAACGAATTTCACGGGTTTGCCCTTTGATGAATTCGCGCTGGTAAAGCTTTTTTCCCAACTCTCCATCTTTTGCAATTTTTCTCACCGTCACCAGCACATTTCCATTTTCTTTATGCTTCACGTCAAAGTGTTCTCGTTTATCTGAACCTATCACGTTAACTTCTTTTGCCAGAAAATGATAATGTTCCAATGCCCATTGCGCCAATCTGGCCCTTCGTTGTTTCAGTTTGTTTACTATTTCATCACCGCTCAAATTATATATGTTTGATGGCCATTGCCGAATGGCGTGTTCAATTACACTATCAGGCAGTGCCCGCACCAACTCTTCCGCTTGCCTAACCCATTCTTCTTCCGATACTTCGTTTAAAAAATGACGATCAAAATACCGCCCATTAAACATAAACCCCGGCACCCAATTCAGATCCACATCAAATCCCTGAAATTTGGGTAAGGCCCACTTTCGACTCCAGAGCTTTGGCAACCGGCCTTCATTCACAAAAAATGCCTGATCGCGATCGCGCGGAATGGGCCGAAAGGTCTTGTTGCTTTTATTATTCTTTTGCGCCCAACGCCATTGATCATCATGCCGATCCCAATCGCCAATCCACAGATCAAACAGCCGGGAACGCAAAACAAAAACCTGATCTACCTGATGATCGTTGTCTTTCGCCAGCAACTCAATCAGCTTATCGGTGCCAATGACTTTATCTGCATAACCGAAGTGAGGTTTGTCTTCAGCCACACCGGAAGGTCGTTCTTCCAACAGCATTAACTGGTTGGCAAAGTCACGTTGGTAAATCCCAAGTTCCGGATCATCCGGCAAATAAACCAGCCGGGGATTTGTATGATAAATTCCAGCGGCTTTCGCTAATGATGGAATCACCAGCGCTGCGTATGGATGTGCTGCAGAGATCTGATCTTGCACAATATCCTGAGCAAACGTTTTTCGAAAGGCTGGCGGAATCGCCTTTTCCGGAAATTTTTCAATTGAACGAAGGGTATACTCTGTCCCGGAAGAATCGGAAAGGCGCAATGAAAGCGTTTGCATTCCTCCACCTCTTTGCAAAATTTTTAGCCCACCATATTCCTTTTGAAGATCAAGAACCGGCACTTGCACGGGTGTGTTCCATTCAGCCCGGTAGTTTTTGCCCCACCAGCGATCTTTTTGCGGGGAAGCCTGATATCTGGTGCTGGCAACATGTTGGACGGTATTGGAATTCCTGCTGGTCGTGTTTACTCTCTTCGTTTGGGGTTTGGGAGCCGCTATTCGTTTTGAAAACGTACACGTATTCCCTTCATAATAATCCAATTGCGATTCACCGTTAGCAAACTGATTCAGAACAACAAAACCAACCCCCGGGCTGACGTATTGCGCGAACTTCTTCTTTTTCACAGGGGTGCTTTTCACACCTGCCCCGCTAACCACATAGTGAACGCTATCTTTCCAGGCATACTGGAGGTTATGATCATGACCGCTCGCATAAATAGTATTGGGATAACTTTCCAACAGACGTGCCAGAGATCTGGCCATCAGTCGATAACGGGGATGTGTATTATCCTGTATGTTTCCGAATATTTTACGATACATCGGATAAATTGATCCCACAACCGGCAGTGGAATGTACCATTTTTTGTGGACAGCTGTCAGTGGGAATAAATGATCTTTCCAGGTAAAGACTCCACCATGCTCGCCATACGTAAAGACCGGGTGATGACCCGCTACGATCACTTGCTTACTCTGGTTTCGAAAAAGAACATCATCCAGTTGGGAAAGAACATCTTCTATTGATGCAGACTCACATGGGCTATCCTCTCCTTCCGGTTTTAGCCAGGGATGAAGAACCCATTGCGTATCCAAAATGACAAGGGTGATGGAATCGGTCACTGCAATTTCCACAGGGCCCGGACATCCCCCTTTAGGATAGAATTGAATCCGGGGATGATGTAGTGAATCAATCCACCGTTGCTGCCGCTGAAGATACTCCCACCCTTCTTTTCGACCTTGCTTCCAATCGTGATTACCGGGTATCAGGTAAACGAATCCATGGCTTTTTTTCACCAGATGAAGTTGATTTCGTAAAATCTCTTCTGCCTCAGCTCGTGAATCATGATCAACGGGGGGCATGCCTTTGGGATAAATGTTATCCCCTAAAAAGACGATGGTCTGAGGAATAGTTGTTTGAAGGATGCTATCGAGTGTTGGTCTGTACGACACATCCACCACTCCCTTCTCTCCAGCGTCCCCAATCAAAACCATTCGGTGAATCGGTTTCTGAGCCAGAATAACATGGCTTATCAGGCTGAAGAATATCAGAAATACTAATCGCATGCTGACGTAAAAATAAGAATGGCTGAACATCGGAAGAACAAGTGAAACTAAATAGCCGCGTATTTTGTAGTTTTGAAAACCATGGAATCTCATTTAATCGATAAAGCCCGTCACTATGCCAAGGAAGCTTTGAGTGATCTGCCTGCGGTGATTACGTATCATACCTTTAAGCACACACAAGCAGTCGTTCAGGCCGCGGAGGAGATCGGAAACAATAGTGGATTGAATCATCATGATCTGGAAACGGTTTTGATTGCCGCATGGTTCCATGATACGGGCTATAAAGATGGACACTATCAGCATGAAACGCGTGCCTCTGAAACAGCCGGTGAGAAACTTCTGCAATGGGGAATGGACCCAGAACGCATTAAACTGGTTCAACAAGCCATTGAATCCACACGAATACCTCAGGTTCCTAAAAACTTGATTGATAAGGTATTGTGTGATGCAGACTTGTATCATCTGTCTTCTCCCGAGGCGGAGGCTCATGCCCTGTTGCTCAGGCAAGAAATGGCTCAGACCCGGGACTTTAAATTTTCGGATGAAGAGTGGGCCGAGTTTAACCTTCGCTTCCTTAAAAATCATGAATACTTTACACCCTATGGTCAGGCCGTTTTGGAATTGCGAAAGAAAAAAATCATCAAACAACTCAAAAAGAAAGTAAAGGGTCCCGTTAACGAAAAATATGTAGAAACGCTGGAAGAAGAATTAAAAAAGCTAACCAAAAAAGTGGACAAAAATGCCAATCCAGAACGCGGCATTGAAACGATGTTCCGTATCGCTTCTGAGAATCATTTTTCACTGAGCAGCATGGCTGACACGAAAGCCAATATTATGATTTCTATTAACTCCATTATTTTGTCGGTGGTTGTGACGGTGCTGTTTCGAAAGTTAGAGGAGTTTCCCAATCTTTTAATCCCCACGCTCATGCTGGTAGCTGCCTGTCTGGTGACCATCGTCTTTGCCATCCTGGCCACGCGACCCAACGTGTCAACGGGTAAATTCACTAAAGAAGATATTCAGGCTCACCGGACTAATCTATTGTTCTTTGGCAATTTCCATGGAATGGAGCTGTCAAACTATGATTGGGGTATGCGTGAAATGATGAAAGACCGGGAGTATTTATATGGAAGCCTGATCAAAGATATCTACTTTAATGGAAAGGTTCTGGCCCGCAAATATCAATTACTCCGATGGGCGTATAGTTCTTTTATGTTTGGCTTCGTTGCTTCTATTGTTGCCTTTATAATTGCTATGCTGATTTTTTACTATCCCTCTCAACTCTTGACCAATCCTTGATTTTTCTGATCAAGGGAGACGATATAAGATACAATCCTTCGGCCGGTTATCTTGATTAATAAAGCGGAACCATTGAGACAAATGGGCTTCTTGCCGCAACCCGCATTTCTCCAATACTCTTCCGGAAGCAATATTCTCCGCATCAATAAAAGTACCGATGCGGTATACGTGAGGTTCCTTCATCAGAAGTTTTAAGATGGCGCGACAAGCCTCCGTGGCTACTCCCCTCCTCCAATGCACAGGACCCAAAACATAACCAAACTGAATTTTACCATTGTCATGAACGATCCCAATTGACCCAGCCATCCGATGGTTTTCCTTCCAGCGGATAGCGTAAGAATAATCCAGTCCCTGATTCCAGTGGGAGATCGCCAACTGGAGAAAATTCCGGGTATCACGGATCGATTGATGAGTCGGCCAGGAAAGATAACGGGTAGCTTCCGGCTTACTGGCATATGTATAAAATATTTCATCAGCATCTTCGTACTTTAGCCGTTGAAGCAATAAGCGATCCGTTTCCAGATAAGACGGTAACCCTAATTTTGAATTCACATGAGTAAAAATATTGTGCATCAATATTTCAAAAAAGATATGGGTGATGCAAAACTTCTGTTAAAATTCAATCCTGTGCATTTGACCGGAAGCCAACTGACCATTCGTAAAAATGAAGAAGCAACCATGGACGATGTTCAGTTTGAAGGCAGCCCGGCCGAATTGGAAAAAACCCTTCTGGCGGACGGATATCAGGCGGTCAGCGCCATGGAGTACAATCTTTATCTTTCCGGATTACTTTAAAATACTCCACATTCTCTTACCTTTGCACCGGCAAACTGGCACGACCAGCTCCTGCTGAACTCCCCCAGAACCGGAAGGTGGCAAGGGTAGGCGGTTGTAGCGGTGCGATGTTCAGTTTGCCATTTTTTATTTCTATCCCTTTGCACAAAACCACTTGTGTGTCGATCAACCCAACTCATTATTGAATTATACGCTATCTTAAAAATGCCACCCTCTGTCAGGCTGAGGTCCTGGAAGCCGGCTTGAAAGCCAGAACTGCCTTCTCTCGCCCTTTGGCGGGAGAAAGATGACTAGTATCTTGTATTCTTGAGATGACTTCTACTAACAAAATACTCCTAATTCAAAGGCTTTTTAGCTAGCTTTGCTTTTTAAACCACTAATTACCTTTTTATGAAATTTTTTATTGATACCGCTAATCTAAACGAAATAAAAGAAGCCTATGATTTAGGTGTATTGGATGGTGTTACCACCAATCCTTCCCTGATGGCAAAAGAGGGCATTGCCGGAGCCGAGAAAGTAAAAATGCACTATAAGGCTATTTGTAATATTGTTGATAACAATGTAAGTGCTGAAGTTATAGCTACCGACTTTGAAAATATCATCAAAGAAGGCAAAGAACTGGCTAAAATTGATGACAAAATCGTGGTAAAAGTACCCATGATAAAAGATGGCGTGAAAGCTATTAAGAAGTTTAGCAGCGAAGGCATTCGAACCAATTGTACCCTTGTTTTCTCCAGCGGTCAGGCATTATTGGCCGCTAAGGCGGGAGCTTCCTATGTTTCTCCGTTTATCGGAAGGCTGGATGATATATCTCAGGATGGTCTGGAACTAATCGCGCAAATCCGTCACATCTACGATAACTATGGTTATGGAACCGAAGTCCTGGCCGCCAGTATCCGACATACCATGCATCTGATAAAGTGTGCCGAGATTGGAGCCGATGTCAGCACGTGCCCGCTAAAAGTAATCATGGATTTGTTAAAGCACCCGCTAACTGACAGCGGTCTGGAGAAATTTTTAGCGGATCATAAAAAGGTGAACGGATAACCATGTTTTCAACAGACCCCGTTGTCAGAGTCAAAGAAGCAACCATCTTTCAGGAACACAACAGCGTGTTGGATAATGTCAGTTTTGAGATTGATAAAGGAGAATTTGTTTTTTTAGTTGGCCGGACGGGATCCGGAAAGTCATCTTTGCTCAAGACCTTATATGCCGATTTACCTTTGCGCTTAGGAGATATCAGCGTAGCGGGGTTTTCGATTCGTGAGATCAAATCAACACAGGTGCCTTTGTTGCGAAGGAAGATTGGCATCATTTTTCAGGATTTTCAATTGTTTTCCGATCGCACCGTAGGCGAAAATCTTACCTTCGTTATGAAGGCTACCGGATGGAAAGAAGGTGCCAAAATGAAAACCCGGCTGGCAGAGGTATTAATGCAGGTGGGCCTGGGTGCCGTAGAAAAAAAGATGCCTCATCAACTTTCCGGGGGGGAGCAACAGCGGGTAGTTATTGCCCGGGCGCTTATCAATGAGCCGCTCATTCTGATTGCCGATGAACCTACCGGAAATCTGGATCCGGAAGTGGCAGGTGGTATCTTAAAATTGTTTCAGCAAATTAACAGAAGCGGAACAGCCATTTTGATGGCCACGCATAGTTATGGACTTATTCGAAAATTTCCAGCCCGCATACTCAAGTGCGAGGGAAGTAAGATTCTGGATTCGATCAAGGATACTTTCGAGTTAAAAAACGAAGAGTTTTAGTTATACTTTGGAAGGACGTTCAGACTTTTTGGATGGAAGACCTTTTTCCATTTTATGAATTTGTTGGTTGAGTAAATCAATCCGAACCAACCAGCTCAAAACGATGGCATCTTTTACCTGTGGAGATGGACTGGTCTTTAATTCTTCCAGCAGCACCTGGTACATGGCTTCCAGTTTTTGCAAATCTTGTGCAAACTGCTCATAATCATCTGCCGAGAGTCCTTCGATGAGAGATACTTTCTCTGCTAATTGATTGGCATAAAACGTATTCAAATCAGCCACCTCTCGTTGAATCAAAGCACTCTCCTTTCGTTCTGAAAGAAACGATCCCGAAGAATAGATGATGATATAACCAGTTACTCCCAACAACAGAAAAGCCGCTGCTCTCCAAATCCTTGCCGAGTGCCACAGCGACCTCGACCAGTGAAGGCTCTGATTAATCGCGTCCCATATGGTTTCGGAGGGCTCCTGATCATCAAATGAAGCCCGGTTTTTTTGAATAAACTTTTGCAATTCGTCTTTCATACACAATTCTTTAATTGACCTACAGATACCTTACGTGTTCATACCTGTCATTAGTATCTCTTTCAGCTTTTTTTTTGCCCGATTAAATTGAGATTTGGAGGTAGATTCAGAAATGTTCAAAATCTCCCCTATCTCTCCGTGATCATAACCCTCCAGCAAGTATAAAGTTAATACTAACCGATATCCTTCGGGTAACTTTTCAATCGATCGTTTGACCTGATCTACGGAATACGGGAATTCTTCAAACTCCTGCTCCGGGGGCTCTTCCAGATCAAACACTTCCCCTTCCGGAAAGCGCTCAAACCGCTTCTTTTTCAGATAGTTAATGGCTTTATGAACAACTATGGTTTTAAGCCAGGAACCAAAGGTGGAATCACCCCGGTAACGTTCCAGGTTGTGGAAGGCGCTGATAAAAGCTTCCTGAAGCACATCTGCCGCCTCTTCCTCGTCATGTACAATACGAAATCCAACATTGTACATGCTTTTACTATAAAGCTTATACAATTGATAGTAGGCCTGTCTGTCGCCTGCCCGGCAGCGATCAATCAGGTACTGATGAATATGTACCGAAGTGTCTTCCAAAGGTGCACCAATGATAGAAAGACAAACTTCCTGCCGAAGGGTTGCTTCCTATTTTGTTTTTGAGATGTTTTGTTTGGCGGGTACAAAATCAGGCGAAGTTGCCAACGCCTTGTCGAACCACTTCCTGGCTTCCGCTTTGTTTCCGTTTTCAAGCTCAATCATTCCGCGCAGGTTCAGAACAGCCGTTTTCATAGGGTATTCTTTTTGTTTGTTTTGAACATCCGGAAAAACCACCTTAGTTGTCTCCATTTCGGGCTTTGTCAAAAGAATGTCAGCCGAGGCAGCCGCTTCCTTGAATCGTTTCAGGTCGTATTGCAAAAAGGCCATTTTATAAAGGCTACCTGTGGTGTTGGTCAACAGATAAAGGCTTTCATAAGATTGAAGAGCACGATCCGCAATTCCCATGTTTTCATACCCGCTGGCAGTGATTTCTAACGCAGGTAAACTTTTAGGATTACGTGAAAGCAATTCCTGACCTACCAAAATACTGGAGGCATACTTCTGACGTTCGTAATAAAAAATAGCAAGATCATAGATCAGCGAGTCGTTGCCAGGGTTTTCTACAATGAGGTCGTAAAGCGCATCCTTAGCCACATCATAGTCGTTCCATGCCAAGGCTGTAGAATACTTCCGGATGAAGTGAGCTATTAATGGATCCACCTTAGCGCTGTCTTGTTTAGGCTTTTCCGGTGCCGGAGTTACCGGTGCGGGCACCTCTGTCTTCAAAGGTTCGGGCTG
>ERZ1066130.218-NODE-218-length-27331-cov-10.945813_pt1 | contig 27331 bp, 26 predicted proteins | sample MGYA00382777_ERZ1066130 | MGnify/ENA primary metagenome ERZ1066130 (study PRJEB33369, sample SAMEA5778360) | biofilm metagenome | biome: Industrial cooling water; feature: Water cooling tower basin; material: Biofilm | place: United Arab Emirates | collected...
CCGACGGTCGTGGGTCTGGGTCTGCGGGGACGAAACTCCCGACAAAGAGCAGCAGCACCGGTCGTGCGGCTTCGACCTGCTCCGCCTGCCCATCACGGAGACGGGGTGGGAGCGGCTCGATGTCCTGCTCGCCACGCTGAAAGAGGACCTCGCGCCGTACCAGCCGCCCCCGCGCGATTTCTTCTCCGGCCTGGAGACGATCAGGGGCCTCGTGCAGCAGCCCGCCTCGGCGCAAGCCGTCCGGCGGGCGTTCGACGAGGCCATCGATGACGATGCCCGCCGGGCGCTCTGGCAAAGGTGGGAGGGCGACGCCTCATGGTTCGACGCGCTCGAGCAGGCGGGCCAGTTCACAGGCTGCCCGGAGCCCGAGACGCTCGCCGACGGCAGCGTGCAGGTCCGCCGGTGGCCGCCGTCGCAGTACCTTGCGTCGGTCGCGGAGGATCGCCCCGCCGATGTGGCCCGGGTCTTTGCCGGTCTCGGGACCGTCACGAATGCAATGGTGCTCCGTGATTGTGCGGCGGCGGCGCTGAAGATGCCGCCGGAGCACGCGCGGCGCGTGGCGAGGGTCCTCACGCGGATCCCTCGGGGCACACCCGGCGAGTCCATGTGGATTCTGGACGCCAACCGGCTCTGCGTCGGGATGCTCAACGCCGCGGCCGAGGGCGATCGAAGGCTGGCCGTGACCGCCCGTGATCTGGCGGTCAAGTTGTGGCGGCCCCGCCAACATGAGATTCGCCCCCACGATCCGTTCGGCAAGACGCCTGCGAAGCGGATCGGGTGGGCGGAGGATCGGGACCTCTCGCATCTCCGCCTGATGGGCCTGTCGGAGGCCAACGGGGCCATGCTCGCCCTCGACCCCCGAAGACACCTTCAGCGTCTGATCGTCTGGCTCGGACGGTCGGCGCGGTGGTCGTACGCGTTCTTCCGGAAGGGCAGCCCGTACGACGACTCGCTCCACTGGCGGCCCGCCATCGAGCCCCACGAGATGAACGACGCGAACTCGACGCCCTCGCGTCTGACGGAGTTGCTCGCCCGGTCCGCCGAACACGCGGTGCGCGAGCACGGCGTGGACCCCGCCGCGGTGCTCCGGCTTCTGCGGGCGGCCCCCCGCACGCACGCGTTCAAGCGCCTACGCATCCACCTCGCCCGCGTCCTGGCCGACCGCCTCCCCCGCCTCGCCACGCGGATGGTCCTCTGCCGCGCGCTCTTCCACAGCGGATGGGCCGAGCACGAGTACGCGATGCTCGTGCGGGATCGTTTCGCCGCCCTGACCGAGGACGAGAAGCGGGCCTGGCGTGCGATGATCGACCCCGAGCACCGCATGGCCGAGGTCGAGAAGGGGATCCGCGAGCACAGCAAGCGCGAGCCGACGGAGAACGACCGTGAGAAGCGCCGGCAGTGGGTGCGGTACGAGAAGCTGTCGCTCATCCGCGACCACCTGACCGACGAGGAGCGGCGGTTCTTCGCCGGGGCGGAAGCGCGGTTCGGCCCCAGCGACGCCGCGACGATGGGCATCCGCTTTGAGATCTGCGAGCTTTCCCGGCCCGCGGCGGTCTCGCTGCACGCGACCGACACGCAGGGCGTGCTGCGCGAGATTGACGAGCTGGACCTTGACGCGATGGAGGAGCGAGAGATCGCCGGCTATCGGAACGCCTTCCGGACGTTCCTCCACGGTCTGCCGGACCGGGGGACCTCCCACGCCCTGCCGGACCGGGGGACCTCCCACGCCGCCGACCTCGCCGGGTATCAGCCGACGTTCGTCGATGCCTTCCTCGCCGAGGCCACCGAGGCGGCCAAGGCGAACGTGCCGCTCGACGCCGACGCGGTGCTCGATCTGGGCTCGCGGCTGGTCGAACGCGCCGGGCAGGGAGCCTCGGCGGGTGAAGGTGGGGGTGAAGGTGGGGGCGAGGGTGGGGGAGTGAGCGAGGGTGGGGGGAGGGGTGGGTTGTGGGGGGTCCGGAAGACGGTGGGCGACTGTCTGGATGCGGTCCTGGAGTTTGCCCGGGCGCTCATCGACGCGGGCCACGAGCAGAAGCCCGCGTACGCCCACGCGTTCGAGGAGTCGCGTCTGGCGGACCTGCTGGGCGAGCTCGCCAAGGACCGGTCGGAGCGTTGCGGGCGCGGGGAAGAGCGGCCGATGCTGCGGGCGTGGTTCGACGAAGCGATCAACACCCGCCGCGGCCGGGCGGTGGGGGGCCTGCTGGGGCTGGTCGAACGTCTCTCGCGGCGAAGCGGCGTTTCCGGCGGGGCGACCGACGACCGCAGGCTCCTGGCTCGAATCCTGGAGATGCTCGAAAGGCAATGGAACCCGCGCGACGCGTGCGGGCTGGCGCCCATCGGGGCGCGTGCGGGCCTGCTCTACCACGCCGATCGGCCGTGGCTCGAACGGCACGCCGCGACGCTGATGGCCCTGCCCGAGGCGGGCCGCGACGGCTCCGCGGCCGAGTGGGCCGCCTGGAACGCCTTTGTCTGCCTAAGCCCGCCGCACGCGGAGTTTCTGCGGCTCTTCCGCGCGTCGTACGCCCGGGCCGTCGAGCATCTCGCCTCGATTACTCCGGCGGAGATCAAGAAGGGGCTCGGCGAATTCGGCCCGTGCACGCGGCTCGGCGAGCACGTGGTGGTGCTTGTCGCCCGGGGCGAGCTCGCCCACGATGACCCGATCGCGAACGCGTTCTTCGAACGCGCACCGTTGGCGGTGCTCCATCACGCGATGGGGGTGCTCGGCAGGTCGCTCCACCAGCCGAGTATTCCCGACGCGGTGATCGAGCGGATCACGGCGATGTGGGACCGCTTCTGGATGCGCGCCAAAGCAGAGAAAGACAACCCACCGATCGGATCGTGCTTCACGCACTGGTTCACCAGCGAGTATCCGCAGCGCGTGCGTGGGGAGGCGTGGACGCTCGGCGTGCTGGCCGAGGTCATGGAGCGATCCCGCGGTGCGTTCTTTCTTGACACGGACTTCTTCTTCACGCTCGCCAAGTCGGAGGACGCCGCGTTGGCCCTGCGCGTGCTGGCGGCGGCAATGCGGCAGGCCGCGTACGAGCCTCTCTTCCGGACGGCCGCCGACCACATCAAGGAACTGCTGCGGAAAGGCCTCGCCAGGGAGGACACTCGGGCCGAGGCCGAGGTGTGCGTCGATCGGCTGGGCCGTCTGGGGCTGCACGACCTGGGCGTGCTTCTGAAGAACACCTGAGGAAAAGCGGCGAAGTTGCCCAAGTCGGCCCGGCCGCGCGCCGATGCCTCCAAGGACAGGGGGCCGATGTTGGGGGGGTGTTCCTCTCGATCGTCCCCGCTCGTCCTTGAACGAAGAGGTGACCCCATGACTGTTGTTCCCGATCGTGATCTTGACGCTGTTCAGTTCTTTGAGTCGCACGTGCCGGTGTGGGCGGCGACGCCCGCGGCGGTGGGGTTGACCGCCGCGCAGGTCGCCGCGCTCGACACGGCGACCAAGGCCGCCCGCAACGCCTACACCGCCCAGCAGAACGCCAGGAACGCCGCCAAGGCGGCGACCACGGCCTACCACAACAACGTCGGGACGATGCGCGAGATCGGCGGCGACCTCATCAAGACGATCAAGGCCTTCGCCGCCACCTCGAACAACCCCGGCGTGTACGCCGCCGCGCAGATCCCGATGCCCGCCCAGCCCGGGCCCCTCCCCCCGCCGGGGCAGCCCGACGACTTTGACGTGCGGCTCACCGGCTCGGGCGGGCTGTCGCTGAATTGGAAGGCCGCCAACGCCGCCCCCAGCACCGGCGCCTACTTCACCGTCCGCCGCCGCCTCGGGTCGCAGGGGCCCTTCGTGTTCATCGGCGGCACCGGCGGCAAGACGTTCGTCGACGACAGCATCCCCGCCGGGACCAGCTTTGTCACCTACCTCGTGCAGGGCTTCCGCGGCGAACAGCCCGGCCCTGAATCCGAGCTGGTCTCCGTGCAGTTCGGCGCGGGCGACAACGTCAACGCCCAGTTCAAGCTCGCCGCCTGATCGACCCTTGCCCGCACGGCCAACCCTTTTGACTCCGACCCCGCGGGCGAAGGCTCGCGGGGTCTTTCGTCCCGGGCGTGTGTCGCCCCTAGACTTCCCTTCCCGGCGCGATGGAGGTTCAGGCCCGCCGGGGCTTTGCACGTGTGGCCGACCTCGACGCAGAAAGCACCTCATGACCGCCGACAACACCCCCACCCCCACCCCCACCCCCGCCCCCACCGCCAACCCCGCCGCCTTCACGAGCGCCGCCGCGGCCGACAAGCCCGGGGAGTTCTCCGCCGAGCTCTCGGCCGAGATGGACGCGGTGATGAAGCAGGCGATGAACGCGCCGGGTGGGCCGGGCGGCGGTGCTGCGGGCGGAGGTGGAGGTGGTGGGGGTGGGGGTGGTGGTGGGGGGGGTCGGTCGGGGATCCGCGGGCCGCGCGTGGTGCAGGCCGGGCGTGAGCACCGGACGGCCACGGTCGTCTCCGTCGGGCCGACGGACCTGTTCCTGGAGTTTGGTCCCAAGGAGCTGGGCGTGGTGCCGCGCAACCAGTTCAAGGACGACGAGCTGCCGAAGGTGGGCGAGCAGGTCGGCGTGGTGATCGACAAGTTCGAGAGCGCGGAGAACCTGTTCATCTGCTCGCGCCCCGGGGCCGTCCAGCGGGCCGACTGGGAGCTGCTCGAGGCGGGGCAGGTCGTCGAGGCCCGCGTGACGGGCGTGACCAAGGGCGGGCTCGAACTGGAAGTCGCCAAGCACCGGGCGTTCATGCCCGCCAGCCAGGTCTCCATCGACCGCATCCCCGACCTCTCCGTCTTCGTCGGGGAGAAGTTCAAGTGCGAGATCACCCGCGTCGAGCGGGCCGGCAGCGGGAACATCGTCCTCTCCCGCCGCAACGTGCTGGAGGTCGAGCGCAAGCAGCTCGCCGACAAGCTCAAGAACGAGCTCAAGGAGGGTGACACCCTCGAGGGCACCGTCCGCAAGATCATGGACTTCGGGGCCTTCGTGGACCTCGGCGGGATCGACGGGCTCGTGCACCTGTCGGACCTCACGTACGACCGCGTGGGCTACGGCGCCAAGGCCGTCGAGAAGCATCTGAAGGAAGGCCAGCGCGTCACCGTCCGCGTGCTGAAGCTCGACTGGGACAACAACCGCATCAGCCTGGGCGTCAAGCAGCTCTCGGGCGACCCCTTCCAGACCGCGGCCGCCGCGATCATCGAGGGCGCCGAGGTCACCGGCCGCGTCACCAAGCTCATGGAGTTCGGGGCGTTCGTCGAGGTCGCCCCGGGCGTCGAGGGTCTGGTGCACATCTCCGAACTCGACCACAAGCGCGTGATGCGGGTCGAGGACGCCGTCAAGGTCGACCAGATCGTGCAGGTCCGCGTGCTCAAGGTGGACAAGGACTCGCGGCGCGTCGGGCTGTCGATCAAGGCGACCAAGCCCGCCCCCGAGGGCTCGGGCGGCAAGAAGGACAAGACCCCCGGCAAGTCCGCCGAGGAGATCCTCAAGGAGACCCCCGCGTTCCGCCGCCTCAAGGCCAAGGCCGCGCTGGGTCAGGGCAAGTTCAAGGGCGGCCTGGGCTGATCCGGCCCGGAACGATCGGGGCGGCATCGGGGCCGCCCTCGTCTGGTCTCCCGCGTCACTCCTCACGGTGTGCCGATGATCTCGATCCTGCGGGTGCATGAACGACCGGTCCTCGCACTCGCGTACGGCGCGGCGGCGCTCGCGGCCGCGGTTGGCTTCGCGCAGCTCGTGCGGACGGTCTACGGCTCGCACCACCCCGCGGTGGGTCTTGTTCTGGCGATGCCCGCGCTGCTCGAGTGCGGGCTGGTGGCCGCCGGGCTCGTGCTGATCGGGCACGCCGCGCCCATGCGGCAGGGCGCGTCCCACCACTGCGCCCAATGCGGGTATCAGCGCGTGGAGGAGATTCACAGGCTCCTGGTGAACTGCCCCGAGTGCGGGCACGCCTGGCGGCGATTCGGCGGGTGGCGCGTCGGACGCTCGGTCGGCTCACGGCCGAAGCTCGTCCTTGGCCTGATCATCGGCCTCGCCGGGTTGTCCGGCTTTGCGCTCCGCGGGATCGCCAGCGCCTGGATCGCCGCCCGCATGCCGACCCCGATGCTGCTCCGGCACGCCGTCTACGCCCCCGCCGCCGACACGCAGCATTCCTGGCGGGCGCTCGGATCACGCCGTCTCTCGCTCGCGCAGGTCCGCTGGGCCGCCCAGACCCTGCTGGATCGCCGGCTCGCCACCTCGGTCCTGGATCCCGCGGCCGCCGGCTGGCTCGGCGCTCGACTGGCCGACAACTCCCTCGACGCCGACCTGGTGGACCGCTATTTCGACGAACTGGTCGGCCTCTCGCTCGAGGCGCCGGAGCGGGTGTTCGCCGGAGAAGCGGTGGGCGCCGCGGTGTACGCCCTCCCGCGCGTGCCGCGTTCGGGAACCCCGCTGGGCGAAGTTTCGCTGATCGTGGGTGGGATCGAGATCACGCCGCCGGGCCCGCCCGCGGAAGACAACCGGACCGACTTCGAGAAGCAGTTCCTGAGCCAGCCCGCCACGTCCGCCCCGCAAGGCCGGGGCAACACGCTGCTTCACGCGGCGCGGCTTCAGCCCAACATTCGCGTGGCCGAGGCGTCGGTCGTTGCCCCCTTCCCGGGCAAGGCGTCGGCGACCTGCACCGTCTGGGTGCTCGTGGGCCCGTCGCCGGGGGAGGCGGTGCGGTGGTCCGCCGAGGGGGTGCCCTCGAGTGTCATGGGTGCCAAGCGGGTCATCCGTCGGACGCTCAAGGCCGAGGTCGACGTGCTCCCGGTCGGCCAGCCCGCGCCCGGGGGTTCGTAGACCCGGCGGCTACCTCCCCGTAGACCCGAAGCCTCCCGCGCCGCGGGACGTCTCGTCCAGGGACGTGACTTCCAGCACGTTCGCCCGTGCGACCGGTGCGATGACCAGCTGAGCAATACGCATCCCATGCTCGACCACGAACGGGGCCGCCCCAAGATTGATGAGCGCGACGCGGAGTTCGCCGCGGTAGTCGCTGTCGATGGTCCCTGGCGCGTTGGGGAGTGCGATGCCGTGCTTGGTCGCAAGCCCCGAGCGAGCACGCACCTGCCCCTCGAAGCCCTCCGCGATCGCGATGGAAAGCCCCGTCGGGATCACCCGGATCGTGCCGGGGGGGATCGTCACGCTCGCCTCGGGGAGGAACGCGTTGAGGTCCATCCCGGCCGATCCGGGCGTTTGGTATGCCGGGAGGCTCGCCCGAGGATCAAGACGGAGGACGCGCAGTGTGGTCGTGTGCATGCGCCGCGAGCGTAGCGGCGTCAGCGTCCGTTCGCGGGGTGGTTGAACTGTTCGAGGTGCCGGGTGAGCGTCTCGATCATCCGCTTCGTCGACGCGATCGCGTTGTCGAGGCTCGACTTGCCCGTGAGTGCCCGCAAATGGTCGCGCTGCCCGGACTGGGCCAGATGCAGCTCGGACTCGGCCTTTGCCGCCTGCAGCGAGCGCAGCAGTTCCTCCGCCCGCGTGCGGACTTCCACCGTGTCCTTGATGAGACGCTCCTGCTCGGTCATCGTGACCCCAAGGCCCCCGTCCGCCCGCCGATCGTCGGCCGCAGGACTGTACACGGGCTTCATCGAGTCTTCACGCGGCGATGGCGGGCGAGGGATCGGTCTTTGTCAGGGTCTGCTCGAGCGGCTTGATGTCCGCCGGGAGGCCGCTCGGGCGCATCTCGGGGACGTGCTTGCGGATCGCGGTCAGGACGGCTTCCTTGTCATGGCTGGTGCGCACGGCCGCGAGATCCGCGACGAGCAGAGGCAAGTTGATCTCTCCGGCCGTGGCGTTGGTCCACGCGCCGATCCCGGGGTGCGCGGTGGGCGTCAGTTGCTCCCGGTCGTACGCCAGTTCTTCGTAGAGTTTCTCGCCGGGTCTGGCGCCCGTGAAGCGGACCTGGATATCGCCCGGCCCGGGCTGCTGGGGGGAGAGCGAAGGGCTCAGGCCGTGCGCACTGATGAAGCGGCACGCCAGGTCGAGAATGCGGATGGGCTCGCCCATGTCGAGCACGTAGACCGGGGCGGCGGGGGAGTCGCCCTGCAGGGCGGCCGCCTGGATCACCAGCATCGCCGCTTCCTGGATCGTCATGAAGTACCGCGTCATGCGCTCGTCGGTGACGGTGACGGGCCCGCCGGCGTCGATCTGGCTCGCCCAGATCGGGAGCACGCTGCACGCGCTGCCCAGCACGTTGCCGAAGCGCACCATGCAGAATCGGGTCGAGGCTGGGGAGACGGCGCGGCTCTGGCGGTGCAGCCCCTGGACATACATCTCGGCCAGTCGCTTGGTCGCGCCCATCACACTCGTGGGGTTGACCGCCTTGTCCGAGGAGATGAGCACGAACCGTTCGGCGCCGACGGCAAGGCTCGCGTCGGCGATCGAACGCGTCCCGAAGAAGTTGTTGTTGACGGCGTGGGAGGGATGGTCCTCCATCAGTGGCACGTGCTTGTGCGCGGCAGCGTGGAAGACGACGTGCGGGCGTTCAGCGGCGAGGTGACGCATCGTGCCGTCGGTATCCGCGACGTCGTGCAGGATGGCCTTGCGCTTCACGTTCGGGAATCGCTCGCGGATCTGCCGATCGATCTCAAACAGCGCGTTCTCGGCACGTTCCATCAGGACGATGAGTTCCGGTCGGAAGCCCGCAACGATCCGGGCGATCTCCGAGCCGATGGACCCGCCCGCGCCGGTGATCAGCACTCGGCGACCTTCGAGCATGGAGGCGACCTGATGGCGGTCGATGCCGTGGGGCGTGCGACCGATCAGATCGGCCCAATTGAGCGTGCCCCGCGCGCCGGCGGCCTGCGGGGTTCGACGCAGCAGCTCGTCGAGCGGCGGAACCACGCGCTCCGGGAGTGAGAGGGATGACAACAGCGAGCGAACGCGGAGAGAGGTTGTGGTTCTCTCGGCCGGGAGCGACACGATCGCAAGGTCGGGGCGCACCGTGGCGCAGACGCGGGGCAGGGTTTCGAGCGTGTCGAACCCCAGCACCGGGCGATCCGCGTCCGCCAGCACGTAGCCCACCGGAACGGGACCGTTCGGCAGCAGGGCGATCTGGTCGGAGAGCAGCCCGAGGGTCGTCGCGGTGCCGATCAGCAGCGCACGAGGGCGGCCGTCGTTCGAGGCGGGGAAGGTGAGCGAAGCTGGGGTCGAGGAGTTGGAATGGGTGGACATCGGAGGGGGTATCGACCGTCTCGGGCGACGCGGGCGAGATCGGACCGCTGCGTAGAACGGGGATGGCTGGCCGACTTCTCGGGCTTTCGTTATCGAACCTTCGGAGCTCTGAAACGAGCGAACGGGGGGCTGTTCCGCTACGCTCGGGCATGATCTGTCGACTGACGGGGATTCTGGTGGGAGTGGAGGGGCAGACGGCGCAGGTGGAGGCCGGCGGCGGGGTGACGTACGAGGTCTTGCTGCCGGCGTACTGGGTGCCGGCGCTTTCGTCCAAAATCGGTCAGACGGTGACGCTGGTGACCCTGCAATATCTGGAGAGTGAGGGACAGGGGGCGAGCTATCTGCCGAGGCTGATCGGGTTTCCGACGGATCAGGACCGGCGGTTCTTCGGCGTGTTTACCACGGTGAAGGGGATCGGCAATCGCAAGGCGCTGCGGGCGATGGCGGTAGAACCGGCGGCGATCGCGCGAGCGGTGGCCTCGAAGGACGCGAAGGAGTTGCAGAAGCTGCCCGAGATCGGGAAGCGGCTGGCCGAGACGATGATCGCGGAACTTCACGGGAAGGTGGACGGGTATCTGACGCCGGGCGAGGTGCGTGCGTTGGAGGCGTCGGCGGAGATCAAGCCGATGGGTCAGGGCAAGGCGGCGGACGAGGCGGTGGCCGCGCTTGTGGCGCTCGGGGAGACGCCCCAGAACGCGGAGCGAAAGGTGCAGACGGCTGTCGGGCGGCTCGGGCACGAGTCGACCGCCGACGAGATCGTGGCGGCGGTCTTCGGGGGGTAGAAGCGCTGTGGCGGTGCGCGGCGAAGCCCGCGGATATGCTCGGGGCATGCGATACGCGATGATCATGGCCGGGGGCGCGGGAACACGGCTTTGGCCGATGAGCCGCAAGGGCGAGCCGAAGCAGTTGATCAAGTTCATCCAGGGGCCCGACGGTCGCCAGCGCTCATTGCTGGAGATCGCGGCCGGTCGGCTTGAAGGGCTTGTGCCGGCGGCGCAGCGGTACATCTGCACGTCCGAGTCGTTCCGCGGGGTGATCCGCCGTGATCTGCCGGCCTTTGGAGACCAGCAGATTCTCGGGGAGCCGATGGGTCGGGACACGGTCAACGCGGTCGGGTTCGCGGCGGCGGTCCTTGCGAAGGTGGACAAGGACGCGATCTTCGCCGTGCTCACGGCGGACCACATCATCGAGCCCGACGAGGTCTTCCGGGCCCGGATGGACCTGGGATTCCGTCTCATCGAGGCCGACGCGAGGCGGCTCGTGACTTTCAGCATCAAGCCGACCTATGCGGCGACCGGGTTCGGCTACGTCGAGCGTGGAACGCCGGTCCGCGACGTGAAGGGCGCGGAGAGTCTGGCGTTCCACGTGCAGCGGTTCGTGGAGAAGCCGGACAAGGCGCGGGCCGAGGCGTATGTCGCGAGCGGAGCGTTTAACTGGAACAGCGGGATGTTCGTGTGGAAGGCCTCCACGTTCCTTGACGCGCTCAAGAAGTTCAAGCCCGAGAGCTACGCCGGGGTGATGGAGATCGCTTCCGCCTGGGGAACGAGCAAGCAGAAGCAGGTGATCGACGCGGTCTATCCGACGTTGCCCAAGATCAGCGTGGACTACGCGGTGATGGAGCCGGCCAGCAAGGACAAGGACTTCCAGATCTGCACGGTGACGATGGACGTGAAGTGGCTCGACGTGGGGAGTTGGCCCAGCTACGCCGAGACGGTCACGGCCGACGGCGAGGGGAACCGCTGCGCTGGGGAGGGCGAGTCGATCGTGGTGCAGGGGCGGAACAACCTCGTTGTCGGGGGCGTGAAGGGTCACACCGTGGCGCTGCTGGGGTGCGAGGACATGATCGTGGTGCACACCGCGGGCGCAACGCTCGTGATGCCGCGCGGCAAGTCTGAGGAACTCAAGGCGCTGCACGCGATCGTGCGCGACGAACTGAAGTGAGTGATGCGGTACATCGCGATTGATCTTGGCGATGCGAGAACAGGGCTGGCAATCGGCGATGCGATCACCCGGGTCGTCACGCCGATGGACGTGATCGAGTGCTCCGCGTCCCTTTGCGGGGGAGAGGCTCTGCTCGATCTGGTGCAGCGGGCGATTGAGTCGGCCGTGTCCTCGCGGGCGGCGTGCGAGCTGATCGTGGGGCTGCCCATGAACATGGACGGGACGGAGGGCGCCAGGGCCAAGGCTGTGCGAGCCTGGGCGGAGCGTCTGGCGTCGCGGACGGGCCGACGCGTGCACCTTCAGGACGAGCGACTGACGAGCAGCGAGGCGGATTGGTCCATGGCTCGCAGCGGGCTGACGCGCAAGCAAAAGAAGGAAAGGCGAGACGCTCTGGCGGCGGCGACGATCCTCCGGGATTTCCTCTCGGGGCTCGGCGCGGGGCAGGACATGGGCGACGACGAGTGCGAGAACGTCTAGGCGGCCGGAGAGCGAGCCGGCTTGACCGTGCGCATCGCGTCGCGGCAGGCCTCGATCGCGAGCGAGACCACTCGATCGATCCCGTACTCGGCGTGGATCGTTCGGGCGGCGGTCCCGCCAAGAAGGTCGCACCAGTCGGGATCGGTGAGGATGCCGGCAAAGGCGTTGGCGAAATCGCGCGGTTCGGCCGTGGGAACGAGGATCCCGGTGGAGCCGGTCTTGACCATCCCATGGAGGCCGGGCGCGTCGGCAGCGACGACGACGGCTCCCATCGCCAGAGCGTCGAGCACTCCGCGCGGGTGTCCCTCATGATCGGACGCTTGCGCGTAGATCGACGCGTGGCTGAGCCGCTCGAGAAACTCGGCGTGAGGGAGCGTCGGGACGAAGCGAACGGAGACGCCAAGCGACTCAGCCGTCTTGCGCAGCTTGGGCAACTCCGGGCCTTGTCCGATCACCTCGAGCGTCGTGGCGGCCTTGAGTTCGGGATCCAGGAGCGCAATCGCCTCGATCAGGATGTGGATCCGCTTTCGGGCGAGCACATTCCCCGCGGTGACGATCAGCCCTCGTTCCCGTTCGGAGGCCGGGGTCATGACCTCGGGCACGATGGCGAAGTTCGGAACGCACCGGGCTTCGCGCGGGTCGATGTGGTAGCGCCAGCACAGGTCGCTGACCATCTCCGGCGTCGTCCCGATCACCATGTCCGCGGAGCAACAGAGTGCCGCTTCGATCTGCCCCGCGAGCACGGCCTGGGGCGAGTCCGGTCCGCACTCGCGAGCGGCGAATCGCGACCACAGATAGCCGCCCCGAGCCACCAGCGCAACGCGGTGCTGCAGGGCTTTCAGGTGCGCGTGAGTCGCCACGGCGGCGGCCCCCGCGGTGAACTGCTCGGTCAGGATCAGCACCGAGCTTTGCGGGGCAAGCAACTGCGCGACCCGTGCGGGGATCGACGCGTGATAGAGCGGCTCGAGCACGCGTGTGTCATTCCACAGCAACGTCAGGGACGAGGGGTTGGGGAGGGTGCTTGCGAGCTTCTGGCCCAGCGCTTGGTCATCGGGGCCGCCGCTGCTGACCAGAATCGTGCGACCGAACTGCGCCGCGAGTTTCTGGTAGTACGCCCATTCGCGATCGAGGTGGCCGACACGATTCCAGTCGCGGAGCGAGAGCCCGCGAGGAAGAACAAGAACGAGGTTGTCAGCGAGCACTGGCTGCATGCTGATGGGGCATAGACCCTGATCGGGACATCGGCCGAGCCGGGCGCGGGCTTTGGGTCAGATCCGTGGTTGAATGAAGATCCGGAGGGGGGGAAGGATGCCGGGTTCGATCCCGGGTCCGAGAAAACAGTCATGACCGGATTTTGGTTGGTATGGCGGCGTGATCGGGCGTGTGTCGGGTAGGATTGGGGCATGATGAAGGTTCTGAACATGAGGCGTCTTGCGGCGGCGTTGGTGGTTGGGTGTGCCGCCGGGTTTGTGTCTCCTGCCGCGGGTCAGCCATCCAAGTCGAAGGTGGAAGAGGCTCCCGCGCCGCCGATGCCTGGGAAGATGGACTCCAACGGTGTGATTGTGAATTACTTGCTGGTGGTGGTGGTGATCGCGGCGGTGGTGGGCGTCACCGCGATCCCGAGCCGTCGCGGGCACCAGGACTGAAGGGGTACGGATCGTGAGCGTGCGCAAGATTCTCATCGGGATCAATGCGATCCTCCTGCTTGCTCTGGCGGGGATGTCCGCGTGGCCCGCGGGCGCCTCGCAGCCCGGACCGGCCACGCCGCCCCGGGATCGCGGGCAGTACACGATGGTGACGGGGCGCATGGGTACCGGGTCGGGCGACGCGGTGTACATCGTCGACGCGGTGAATCGCGAGCTGGTGGCGCTGCGCTGGGACAACAGCCGGCGTGCGCTGGTCGGTGTGGGCTATCGCAGTCTGGATGCGGACGGGGCGACGGCGCCGACTCGGTGAGGAGCAGAGCGTGGAACGTTCGGGCGACAAGGTGCAGGCGAGATGGCTCGGTCTTTCGGCGGCGCTCTTGGCGGCGCTGACGGTTCTGCAATGGAACCGGCGGGAGGTCGTCGAGCCGACGCCGGCGCTCGGGCTGCTGGGCTCCCCGGCGATGGGCAGTCAGGTGGTAAGCCAGGCGGGTGGGATTACGATGATGACGGTGGCGGGAACGAACGACGACGTGCTGCTGGTGATTGATGACCGGCGTGAGCAGTTGTTCGTGTATCGGGCGGAGAACCAGAACACATTTACGCTGTTGCAGCGCACGAGCCTGCCACAGCTGTTCGCCGATGCGAGGGCCAAGGGGTCGGGCAAGTAGCCGGCGGGGTGGTTGGCCTTTCGGTCGGTGATGGAACGGAGCGGTATGCCGATCTACCCCCTGCCTCAGTTCGAGGCGGATCTGAAGGTTCAACTGGAAGAAGAAGACCGGCTGGCGTACGAAGCGCTCAAGGCGCCGAAGACACTGGTCGTGCGTTTCGGCTCGATCAAGATGATCGGGGAGTTTCCGTACGACGGCACCGTGAAGCCCGGCTGCGGGAGCAAGGTCGTTGTCCGGACGTTCCGCGGGACGGAACTGGGCGAGATGCTGACGAGCACCTGCCCCAACAGCGGGTGCTCCAAGAGCGTGTCGAGGCAGGACATGCTCAAGTACATCGAGAATTCGGGCGGGAAGGACTACCCATTCTTCACCGACGGCCGGGTGCTCCGGATCGCCACGCGTGAGGACATCGACGCTCAGGCGAAGATCGAGCAGAGCAAGCACGAGCTGCGGACGCGGGCTCGGGCGGTGGTGGCCAGGCTCGGGTCGGATCTCAAGATCGTCGAGGTTGAGCCGATCCTGGGGGGCGAGAGGCTGACGGCGTTCTATCTGAGCGAGCACCGCCTCGAACTGCGCGATCTCGCGAGGGAACTGTCGGCAGAGTTTCGCACCCGCGTTGAGATGAGACAGGTGGGCGCCCGCGACGAGGCGAGACTGACCGCGGACTTCGAGAAGTGCGGGCAGTACTGCTGCTGCAAGAACTTCCTGAAGGTGCTCAAGCCGGTTTCCATGAAGGCGGCCAAGACCCAGAAGGCGACCCTCGAGCCCCTGAAGATCAGCGGGCGGTGCGGTCGTCTCATGTGCTGTCTGCGCTATGAGGAGCAGACGTACGACGATCTCAAGGCGAGGTTGCCCCGCAAGAAGAGCCGTGTCGGCACGTCCGAGGGTGATGGCACGGTGGTCGACGGTCAGATCCTGACGCAGCTCGTGCTGGTGGAGTTGGACGATCTGGACCCGAGCGGGAACATCCGGCGGGTCGCGGTGGCGGTGGAGGAGCTCTCGGAGCCCAAGAACAAGACGATGCCCGAACGTCCCGCGTTTGTTCCGGGCGCGAGGCCGGAGGGGCGTCGGCCGATGGGAGGCCCCGGCGCAGGTCCGGCGGGCGGTTCCGGCGGCGGGCCTTCGCACGTGGGCGGCGCGGGGCGCGGCGTCGGAGACCGACGCGGTCAGCCGCCGCGCGACGGGGGTCGGCGTGAGGATCGTCGGGATGGGCCGCCGCGCGATGGTGCGCGGCGCGAGGATCGGCGTGATGGAGTTCCGCCGCCCGATCGGCGTGCTGGACCGCCCCGCCCGCCACAGGCCGGCGCGGCACCCAATCCGCCCAAGCCGCCTCAGGGCAACGACGAGGTGGTGTTCGACGAGGACGGCAACGAGGTCGGGCCCGCAGGGCCTGATCGGCGTGAAGGTCCGGGTGCTGCGGGCGACGGTCGCCGTCGACGCCGTCGGCGGCGGCGAGGAGGCCCGGGCGGTGGTGGGGCTGGTGGGGGTGGTGGGGGCGCGCCGGGCGGTGGTGCGGGCCCGAGCGGCGGCGGCGGATCCTCTTCTCCCGGCTGAGCGTGCTACTTGTTGGTGCGCGTCGGCTCGATGCTGGGCGTGGGCAGCAGCGGCGCGGGAGTTCCGATCAGAGCACGTTCGAAGGCCTCGACGGATCGGCGATCGGCGAGCGGGCCTTCCGCGTCTCCGCGCAGGAACTGGCGGATCAGACGGTCGCTGTCGATCATCTGTGCGGCTTCGCTCTCGGGCATGGTCCGCAGACGCTGGTACCACTCCCGATCAGCGACCTTGACCATTCTTCCCGAATCGAGCATGGCCATCCGGTCGGCGATGGTGAAGGCCGAGTCCATCTCGTGCGTTACAACCACCGACGTGACCTGGAGCCGCTTCGACAGGCTGATGATGAGCTGGTCGATCTGCGCGCTGGTGACTGGATCGAGCCCCGCGCTCGGTTCGTCATAGAACAGGATGACGGGGTCGAGGGCGAGAGCGCGGGCGAGCCCCGCCCTCTTCTTCATGCCTCCAGAGATCTCGGCGGGCAGCTTGTGCCCGTGCTCGAGCAGCCCGACCGCTTCGAGCTTGAGTTTCACGTGAAAGTCGATGATCTCGCGAGGCAGATCCGTGTGCTCGTGGAGCATCAGGGCGATGTTGTCGGCGATCGACATCGAATTGAAGAGAGCTCCGGACTGGAAGAGGATCCCGAACTTCTTGCGGATCTCGTTGAGCCCGCGTTCGTCGAGATCGGTCAGGTCGTGTCCGAGGAGCTTGATCGAGCCCTCATCGGGCTTGATCGAACCGATCATGAGCCGGAGCATGGTGGACTTGCCTGAACCCGACCCTCCCATGATCACCATGGTTTCGCCGGGATAGATGTCCAGGTCCACCCCGTCGAGAATGGTCCGGCCGCCCGCTCGGCGGACCACGCCTCTCATCGAGATCACGGGCTGAGGTTTGGGCATCGGATCGGTGGTCATGGGGTGTCGGCCAGGCGGATCGGGGGGGCTCCGGGGGTGAGCACGAGCACATCCAGAATATGGCCCCGCGGGAATCGGTCCATTGGCGGCGCTCCCGGAGCGATCTCCACCGCGACATAGGCGGTGGACGTGTCGAACCTGACGGGCCCGCCCGAATAGATCGGTGCCGGATCTCGGTCGGCCAGCAGCGGGGCGAGCTGTTCGGACAACTCGCGGCCTTCGAGGATGAACGCGAGCGCCTCCCTCGCGTCCTGGGGAGCCGGCCTGGGTTGCCCAAGCCGCTCGGCGACCCGTCGCTGGAACGAGGCGAGGCGTTCATCGGTGGCGTGCACCGCGACCTGCGGATCGAGCCAGGCGCGGGCCTCGATGTACTTCCCATCCGCGATTCCCCGGAGGAACTCCGAGGCGGGCGCGATGAGCCCCGTCTGCAGGCGGGCGTACTCCTGCCGGGCACCGAGCGCCAGGCTGAGCCACCCGGCCGACCCGATCGAGCCCAGGAGAAGACCGATGAAAGCCAGTGTTCGGCCGCCGAGTCGCCCGCGAGAGAGCGAGATCCGGTAGAGCGCGGCGATGCTCACAAAGAGTCCGAGCAACCCCACCAGCGGAACGCACGTGAGCAACCCCATCGCGGCCGCGACAACGGCGTGTTTGGACAGTCGTGGGGCGTCGGCGTTCATGGCGAAGGGTACGGGGCGAGGTGCGAAAGCGGGCTGCCCAGACTCCGGGCCGCCTCGATCACGATGCGTGAGGCATCATCGATCTCTCGGGGCGTCGTCTCCCGGCCCAGGCTGAAGCGGAGCGACCCGTGCGCCAGTTCCGGCGCGATCCCCATCGCCAGCAGCACGGGCGAAGGGTCGAGGCTGCCCGAGGAGCAGGCGGCTCCGGCACTGGCCGAGACCCCGCGCTCGGAGAGGGCGATCAGGAGGGCCTCGGCCTCGAGCCGCGGGAACGCGATGTTCGTCGTGTTCCACAGACGCGGGGCGCCGGCGGCATTGACCCTGCATTCCGGCAGAGCGTTCAGGATCGTGCGCTCGAACCGGTCGCGGAGCGCCGCCTGGGCAAGGCGTCGCGCCGGGTCTTCCAGAAACGCGATCGCCTCCTCCGCCGCAACCCCCGCCCCGAGGATCCCCGGGACGTTCTCGGTGCCCCCTCGGCGGCCCAGTTCCTGAGAACCCAGAAGCATGGGCGTGAAGCGGACTCCCCGACGGACTGCGAGCACCCCGACTCCCTTGGGGCCGTGGTACTTGTGCGGGGCGCAGGTGATGAAGTCGAACTCCTCCGGATCGGTGACCGGCTCCTTGCCCACCCATTGCGTCGCGTCGGTGTGCACAAGGGCGCCGGCGTCGCGGGCCATACGGGCGATCTGGTGGATCGGCTGGATGACGCCCGTCTCGTTATTGGCCCACTGGACGCTGAGCATGGCGGGCCGCTGGTCAAGCTGCTTCTTGAGATCCGCGAGATCGACCAGGCCTTCCTGCGTCAGTGCGAGCCATCCGAGGCGGGCCAGCCCGGCCGACCTCAGACGCTCGACCAGCTCGCGCACGGCGGCGTGCTCGGTCGGCGTGGTCAGCAGGAGCGGCGGTTCGGCCGAGGGCGGGAGGGAGGCCAGGGCGCCGCGGATCGCCAGATCGATTGCTTCCGTCCCCCCGCCCGTAAAGACGACCGCCCGCGACGGCACGCCCAGCAGCCGGGCGGTGGACTGGCGTGCGAGTTCGACCGCGTGGCGTGCGGCTTGGCCCGCACGGTGCACGCTGGACGGGTTGGCCCAAAGCTCGGTCAGCCCACGCTGCACCGCGGCGACCACGCCGGGGGTGGGCGGGGTGGTGGAGTTGTGATCGAGGTAGATCACGCGTCGGATCGTATGGAATCGTCCGCGATCCGGCCGAGGTCGGTGCTACGCTGGGGCCGATGCGTGCAGACTCGATCGAGATCGAGGCGAGGGGGCTCGGGAAGAGCTTCGGCGACCACGCTGTGCTGGCGGACGTGAATCTCGCGGTCGCCCGGGGTGAGCTGGTCGCGATCGTTGGAGGCTCGGGCAGCGGAAAGACGGTGCTGATGCACCTTCTGGCCGGGCTGATCGAGCCGAGCGTCGGCCGCGTGTTCGCGGCGGATCACTCACGCGAAGGATCACCGCTGACCGACCTGAGCATGCTCGATGGAGACGGGCTCGATGTGCTGCGCCGGCACTGGTCGATGGTCTTCCAGAAGAATGCCCTGTTCAGCGGCTCAGTCCGCGAGAACTGCTCGCTTATTCTGCGGGAGCACGGGGGGCTCACGGAGGAAGAGATAGACGCCAGGGTGCGAGACGGGCTCCGCGCGGTGGCGCTTGATCCCGAGTCGGTGCTCGACAAAGACCGCGACGAGTTGTCCGGCGGGATGGCCAAGCGGGTCGCGATCGCTCGGGCGGTGGCGATCGACCCTGCTCTGATCTTCTTCGACGAGCCGACGACGGGTCTAGATCCCATCATCGGCGCGCAGATCCACGATCTCATCTGGGCGACCCACCGGCGGCCCAGGCGCGTCCCGGGCGGAAGCGAACGACGGACCACAATCATCGTCACCCACGACCGCGAACTGCTCCGGCGGCTCGCTCCGCGGGTCATCATGCTCGAGAACAGCGGCGGAGCGGGGCGTGTCTGCGAAGATGTGCCCTACGGCCAGTTTGGGTCTCGGGGCGGGCCCGCCGCGGAATATCTGCGCCAGATGCCGGCGCTGCACGGACGCGACGCGACTTAATCGTGAGCGTCGGGCGAGCGGCCCGGGCGGGCGATCAGCAGACGATTGATCAGGTCCTGCACGTGGTTCCCGGCGGCGTCGGTGCCGTGCCCGGGGATCTTGAGCGCGTGGAGCACGCCGTACCCCATGCCCACGTAGATCAGCAGCCAGCCGACGAGGTCGGCCGAAACGCGCGGGTTCACCTTGTGCTCCGCCTGCGCCAGTTCAAGCTCACGGCGGAGGAAGGCCTGCAGATTGCCCAAGTGCCTGCTGACGGCGTGATGGATCTGCTCGTCCTCAACCTCGGTAATCGCCTGCAGCAGCACGCGGTACGCGTCGCGAGTCTGCTCGGCGACCATCGGGTTGTCCCCCACGAGGCGACGCAGGCGTTCCGCCGGATCGGTCGCGCCCGCCAGATGGCTTTCCCATGTCTTGAGCGTGCGTTCGGCGGAACGCTCGATCAGCGCGATGAACAGGTCCCGCTTGCTCGCAAAGTGCCGGTAGATGATCGGTTCGGTGATCCCCGCCGACTTGGCGAGTTCCGCCGTCGTCGCGCGCGCGTACCCGTGCGTCGCGAAGAGGTTCGCGGCGTGATCGAGCAACTGCTCGCGGCGCTGGGCGGCGGGAAGGCGGGACATCCCCGGATGTTAGGAAGCCCAAACACCGTTGACACAACCCCCCGAAACATGTACGCTGCGGCCGAAGTTCGCCGAGCGGCCGAGCGGCCGAGCGAAGACTCCATGAGGAGGGCGTGCGATGGCGAGGCTCAGGACTTTTGGCGTGATCATGGCGGCGGCGTGGGCGGCGGCGACGGTGGGGAGCGGGGCGGGGATCGGGGCGGGGGTCGCGGGCGATTTCCAGCAGCCGGCGGCCAAGGAGGCCGTGCGGCAGGTCGATCTCTCGAACCTGCGTGGGCAACTTCGCGTCAAGGAATTCACGGTCGCCAAGGGCCAGATCGCGACCTGCACGCACGATCTGAAGGTCGAGAGCAGCGGGCCGATCGTGATCGACGGGGAGTTGATCGGGCGAACGAGGCGGGTTTCCGAGAGCGCGCCGCGCGGGGTCTCGATCGAACTGCGCTCCGAGGTGTCGATCGTGATCCGCGGGACCATCCGCCCCGGCGACGGAGAGGATGGTCTGGCGCCCTTCGAACGCGGCGGGGACGGGGGCGACCTGACGCTGGCGGCTCCGGTGATCGTGTTCGATGGGATTCCGGTGGCGGGAGGCGCGGGCGGTGACGGCGGACCGGCGGGCGACGCGGGCAGAGGCGGGCATGTGCTCGTGCGCGGCGCGGCCGTGCGGTCGCGGCAGGGCTCGCCCGTGATCACCGGAGGTCGAGGGGGAAGTGGCGGTCACGGGATGTCGGTCGAAGAGGCTTTGGTTGCGAAGATCGATCTCGCGCGCGCCCCTCACGGCGGCCATGGCGGGGACGGAGGCGACGCGACGTTCCGCTCGTTTGATGCAGGGACACGGGCCGACGGATCCAACGGTGACCCCGGGAACACCGGTCTGAGTTCGGCGGGAATCAACGGCGGAAGCGGCGCTCCCGGCGCTCGTTGCCAGAACGGATCCAACGGATTCGCGGGTGGGAGTGCGGTCGCGGGGCCGGGGGGCAACGGAGGCAACGGCACCAACGCCACCGCCCCGGAAGGCAACGGAGGCAACGGTGGCAGGGGCGGCAACGGGGGCACCGCGACCGCGGGATCGGGAGGCTCCGGCGGCGCGGGCGGCGACTGCTGCGGACCCAACGGTGGGCCCGGCGGTGCTGGTGGAAAGGGCGGGAACGCGGGCGCGGCGGCCGGGGGTCGCGGTGGCGACGGCGGGAAGGGCGGAAACGCGTTCGGGAACGCGACGGGCGGCTCGGGCGGGTCCGCGGGTTCGGGAGGTTCGTCCAACGGCGGGGCCGGCGGGGCCGGAGGCGCCGGAGGCGACGGCACGCCCCCGGGCGTCGGAGGCGCGGGGGGTGTCGCACCCGACCCTGCTCTAGGAGCGCCCGGGACGCCCGGCACAGGAGGCTCACCCAATGGCGCGACCGGTGGCACTGGCGGCCATGGCGGCGAGGGCTTCGGGACCGACGGCCAGAAAGGCCCCGACGGCGAACCCTGCAACCCGCGTTGAATGAGATTCGCGGCCTTTCAGCGCTGGGGAGCGGTTCCAATGCCCAAACACCGTTGACACAACCCCCCCGAAACATGTATGCTGCGTCGGAAGTTCGCCGAGCGGCCGAGCGGCCGAGCGAAGACTCCATGAGGAGGTCGTGCGATGGCGAGGCTCAGGACTTTCGGCGTGATCGTGGCGGCGGCGTGGGCGGCGGTGTCGATCGCCGTGGGATGGGGGGCGGGCGCGTTCCACCAGCCGGCGGACAAGCAGGCCGTGCGGCAGGTCGATCTCTCAAACCTGCGCGGGCATCTCCGCGTCAAGGAATTCACCGTCGCCAAGGGCCAGATCGCGACGTGCACGCACGACCTGAAGGTCGAGAGCAGCGGGCCGATCGTGATCGATGGGGAGTTGATCGGGCGCACGCGGCGGGTCTCGGAGAGCGCGCCGCGCGGGGTCTCGATCGAGCTGCGCTCGGAGGTGTCGATCGTGATCCGCGGGACCGTCCGCCCCGGCGACGGCGATGATGGTCAAGCGCCCTTCGAACGGGGCGGGGACGGGGGCGACCTGACGCTGGCGGCTCCGGTGATCGTGTTCGACGGGATCCCGGTGGCGGGCGGCGCGGGTGGGGACGGCGGCCCGGCGGGCGACGCGGGCAGGGGTGGGCATGTCCTTGTGCGCGGCGCGGCCGTGCGGTCGCGACAGGGCTCGCCCGTGATCTACGGAGGCCGAGGGGGAAGCGGCGGAAGGGGAATGGAGGCCGATGCAGCCTTGATGGCAGGAGTGGATCCTGCGCGTTCCATTCACGGCGGGCGAGGCGGAGATGGCGGCGACGCGACGTTCGGAGGATTTGGCGGTCAGTCCAGGGACAACGGAACCCCCGGTCTGCCGGGGAGCACCGGGATGAGTTCGGCGTCGTTCAACGGCGCCAACGGAGCACCCGGAGCGAGATGCCAAGCTGGGAGGAATGGTGCGCCGGGTGGAAGCGCCATTGCCGGCCCCGGAGGCCATGGCGGGAATGGTGGCAACGCGACGGCCCCATCAGGCACCGGTGGAAATGGCGGTATCGGCGGCAACGGGGGCACTGCCACCGCAGGATCGGGAGGCACCGGCGGCGCAGGCGGCGACTGCTGCGGATCCAATGGTGGGCCGGGCGGTGCCGGCGGGAACGGCGGTCATGCTGGCGCCGCCAGCGGCGGTCGTGGTGGCGACGGAGGCAATGGTGGGAATGGCGTCGGAGGTGGGGTCGGAGGCTCGGGCGGATCCGCCGGGTCGGGCGGGTCTTCCAACGGTGCGGGCGGTGGGTCCGGGGGAGCGGGCGGCGACGGCACGCCCCCGGGCGCAGGAGGGGATGGGGGGGTAGCACCTGATCCGCTCCCCGGCGCGCCCGGCACCCCGGGAACACCCGGCACCCCAAACGGAGGGAGCGGTGGCACCGGCGGTCACGGCGGCGAGGGCTTCGGCACCGACGGCCAGAAAGGCCCCGACGGCGAACCCTGCAACCCGCGTTGAATCAGGCCCGCAGCACGTGCTCGCGGGCTCCGCGCGGGCGGGTGGGGTGGTTGGGGCGTTACGGCGGCGGGACCGGGTCGTAGCCCCCGCGCACGAACGGGTTGCACCGCGCGATGCGTCGGGCCGTCATCCACGTCCCCCGCACGGGGCCGTACGTGCGGTAGGCCTCGAGCCCGTACCACGAGCACGTGGGCGTGAATCGGCATTGACGCCCGAGGATCGGTGACAACGTGAACTGGTAGAGCTTGATCAGCGCGACGAACGGCAGGTTGCCGATCCGGGCCCACAGCGGAAGCCCCGGAGGGCGTGTGCCGGGCGTTGGCGGGTGGTCAGCGCACATCGCCGGCTCCCTCCGGGCCTTTTTCGCCCTTTCGTTCAAGGCGTTTGGCCAGGTCCCGATGGGCCAGATCGACCAGCCGCGTGAGCAGGTCGATGTACGCGGCGAGGCGCAGGGGGGCGTGCGCTCGGGCCGAGACGACCACGTCGTACGACCCGGCGGCGTGCGCGGGGTAGGCGTGCCTTCCCAGTCGGAACGCTTCCCGCAGGCGGCGCTTGAGCGTGTTGCGGGCGACGGCGTTCCCGACGGGCTTTCCGATGGAGAGCCCAAGCCTGGGATGTGGCAGGGTGTTGGGCCTGACAAAGACCGCGATCGGCCCGGAGGCCTTGCGCATCTTCTCGGCAAAGACAGCCTGAAACTCCCGCGCGTGCGTCAGGCGATCGGCGGGACGGAACGTCAGTCGTGGAGAGGCGGCTTCGCCCACGGGGGATGGTAGATCCGGCCCGCTCGCCTTACCGCTTGGGTCGGCCTTGCGGGAGCAGCCCGATCACGATCAGCACCACCGAGATCCCGATCATCCACATGCGGGTGTCGCGGCCCGTCGCGAGCCGGTGCAGCGTGGTGTCCACCCGCTGCTGCTCGGGAAGGGCGATCGGATCGGGTTCCAAGGCCGGGAAGACCGAGGCGGCGTCGCCCGCGTTCGCCCCGACATTGCCGCCCAGGGGCGTGCGGTCGGTGGGGATCTGGTTGAGCTGAGTCGCCGCCAGAGAGATCAGAAGCCCTTCGTCGCGGCGCTCGAGCGCCCCGAGAAATTCCTCGTGCCGGGCGAGTCGCTGGATCCGGTGCTCTTCGATGATCCGGGCACGGTCGCGCAGCCAGCGCGCGTGGTTCAGTTCGTCCATCGCGGGCAGCAGCACCGTCGCCGCCAGCAGGCAAAGCCCGGCGATCAGGAAGAGCCACCCAGGGTCGAAAGCGACTCCGATGGATCGCCGAGGGGCCGCCGGTCCTGCGGCCGGTGATTCGGCGAGGGGGTGGCCTCGTTCGGGCATCGGGTTGACCTCGGCGGTACGCACTGGTTCAGTACAGTATCGGCTCAAAGCCCTCGGATCGTGGAGTGGACGCTCCCGGGCCGCCCGCTCGGCGGGAGCACCCCCAACGCGACCTACCATCGGGACTCATGCGACGCAGGATCGGCATCACGGGTGTCGGCGTAGTCTCGCCCTTCGGCGTCGGGATCGATGCGCTCTGGGCTGGGTTGGTCGAAGGGAGGTCGGCGATCGGGCCGATTCGTGCCTTCGACGCGTCGGGCTTCCCTTGCCGACTCGCCGGCGAGGTTCAGGGGTACAGCGCCCGCGATCTTCTCCCCAAGCACTACCGCAAGGCGACCAAGGTGATGGCCCGTGACACGGAGTTGGCGGTGGGCATCGCCAAGCTCGCTGTGGAGGACGCCGGGCTCCTGACCCGGGCCTCGCTCGGCGAGGATGGTCAGGGGACTATGACCTATCCCGGGGATCGGGTGGGGTGCCAGATCGGAGCCGGTCTGATCGCCGCGGAAACCGAGGAACTCACGAGCGCTCTGGCGACTGCCGTCGCGGAGGGGTCGTTCAGTCTCAAGGTGTGGGGCGAGACCGGGCTTTCGAACCTTCAGCCGTTGTGGCTGCTCAAGTACCTCCCCAACATGCTGGCCTGCCACGTGACGATCATCCACGGCGCGGAAGGCCCGAGCAACACGATCACCTGCGGCGAGGCGAGCGGGCTGCTTTCTTTGGGGGAGAGCGCGCGGGTCATCGAGCGAGGTGCGGCGGACGTCTGCTTCTCGGGTGGGGCCGAGAGCAAGGTCAACCTGATGGGCCTGCTGCGCCAGACCTTCGCCGGTCGCGCCGGTCCGACCGATCAGGCGATCGAGGGCTCGCCGGTGGTGCGGCCTTACTCTCCGGGATCCGTCGGGGTCATCGGGGAAGGCGGTGGCATTCTGATGGCCGAGGCCCTCGACGCGGCCCGGTCTCGCGGGGCTCGCGTGTACGCCGAGGTCGCCGGGTTCGGTGCGGGGTGTTCTTCATGGCCGCCCTATGTGTCCGAGGACGAGCGGCCCACGACGACATCGATGTCGGGGGATGGTTTGGAACTGGCGATCCGCCGCGCCCTGAAGGATGCTGGGCTCGAGCCGGGTGCGATCGATGCGATCGTGCCCCAGGCAAGCGGGACGGAGCTCGAGGATCGGGCGGAACTCGGCGCGCTGCGTGCGGTTTTCGGAGATCGGCTCGGTTCGATCCCTGCGGTGACGCTGACCCCGAACGTGGGCAACGCCTGCGCCGGGGCGGGCGCGATGGCCGCCGCCGTCGGCGCCAAGTTGCTCGCCGAGCAGCGTCTGCCCGCGCGGCTCAACGGGCCCGGGGCGGCGTGGGCCGGGGCGAGCCCGGGCGGGCCCGCGTCGATCGGGGCGGTGCTGGTGTGTTCCGGTTCGCTTGGAGGTCAGAACGCCGCGGCGGTGTTCACCCGCGTGAAGGCCTGAATGACGTGTTCGGATCGGTCTTGAGAAGCAGTCCTACGGAGATTCAACGATGCATGGCGATTCCCACTCTCGTTACGACTCGCGCGGCGATTCCAGAGGTGACTACCGTGGCGGCGGCGGTCGCGGCGGACGCGGCGCCCCCCGTGAGCGGCGCGGTATCCCCCTCTCGGCCCTCGATCCGGCACTGACGGCCGTTTCCCACAAGGTCATCGGCTGCGCCCGCGATGTTCACATGGCTCTTGGGTCGGGCTTCTCCGAGGCCGTGTACGCCGAGGCGCTCCGCAACGAGCTGACCGCCCAGGGCGTCTCCTTCGAAATGGCGTATCCCATCGCCATTCGGTACAAGGACGCGGTCGTGGGGCAGGTCATCGCCGACTTCCTGATCGAGGGCAAGTTCATCCTCGAGGTGATGGCCGAGCCGCGTGAGGTTTCCGGGGCCGACCGTTCCGCTCTGCGGGCCCAGTTGCGAGCGTCGGACATGACGCTCGGCCTGATCATCAACTTCGCCGGGCGCCTGCTCAAGGACGGGCTCGTTCGCGTGCTCAATGTGGACAAGCTCAACCGCGAGGGCGGTCTGGGTCTGCCCGATGAAGAGCACGAGCACGAGTCCGAGGGCGGCGGGCAGGTCGATTTCGACGAGAATCACTGAGCAAGGCATGCCATCGAACCGCGTCGTCATCACGGGAATGGGCTGGGTCACCCCGCTGGGCTTCACGCTCGACGGGGTGTGGGACGCGCTGCTCTCCGGGCGCTCGGCGATCGGGCCGGTCACGAGGTTCGAAGCCGCCACGTTCCCGACCAACTTCGCCGCCGAGGTCAGGGACTTTGATTTCGCCCGCTCTTTCCCGCAGGCCCAGCGGTTCGGGCGAGTGGGGCATAGCACCCGCTTCGCGTTGGCGGCGGCTCACGACGCGGTGCGATCGGCGGGCCTCCTCGGCGACTCGGGCGAGCCGGTCGTCGATACCACGGACATGGGTGTCTACCTCGGCGCGGGCGAGGGAACCCTCGACTTTGAGAACTTCGCCAAGTCCAATCTCGCCGGCTGGGTCGCGGATCAACGCCGCGTGGACGGGTCGGCCTGGGCTCGAACGGCCAGGCAGTTCATGTCCGCCACCCGAGAGATCGAGCAAGAGCCCAACCTCACCGTGTCGGCTGTTGCTCAGGCGTTCCGTCTTCGCGGGCCGGCGTTCAACTGCATGACCGCGTGCGCCGCCAGCACGCAGGCGATCGGCGAGGCCTTCGAGATCATCCGTCGGGGCGACGCGCCCGCCATGCTCGCCGGCGGCGCCCACACGATGATCCACCCCCTCGGCATGACCGGGTTCATCCGCCTCACGGCGATGAGCCAACGCCGAAACTCGCCCCAGACAGCCGCGAGACCCTTTGACCAGACCCGCGACGGCTTCGTCATGGGCGAGGGCGCGGGTATTCTCGTGCTCGAAGACCTCACGCACGCCAAGCAACGCGGTGCGCCCATTCTCGCCGAGGTCGTCGGCTACGGGTCCTCCGCCGACGCCTTCCGCATTACCGACATCCAGCCCGAGGGCAAGGGCGCCATTGCCGCCATGTCCCAGGCGTTGCGACAGGCCGGTGTCAATCCGCGAGAGCCGGGCCCCGACGGCCGAGCGCCCGTGCATTACATCTCCGCTCACGGCACGGGCACCAAGGAAAACGACAAGATCGAGACGCTCGCGGTCAAGGGCGTTTTCGGCCCGCTCGCCCCGAAAGTCCCCTTCTCCTCCATCAAGAGCATGATGGGGCACCTGATCCAGGCCGCAGGCGCGGTCGAACTCATGACCTGCGTGCTCGCGATCCGGACGGGGCGAATCCCGCCCACGATGAACT
>ERZ1066130.219-NODE-219-length-26964-cov-11.556840_pt1 | contig 26964 bp, 20 predicted proteins | sample MGYA00382777_ERZ1066130 | MGnify/ENA primary metagenome ERZ1066130 (study PRJEB33369, sample SAMEA5778360) | biofilm metagenome | biome: Industrial cooling water; feature: Water cooling tower basin; material: Biofilm | place: United Arab Emirates | collected...
GCTGCTTTCGGAATTGACGTTAAACGATTTAAGTCCGGATGGTAAAATTGATGAACGCGACTTTTTGCACCGGGCCGATATCATCTGTTCGCTGGGGCAGACGGTGTTGATCTCCAATTATTTTGAATACTACCGGTTGGTTGATTATCTCTCTAAAATTTCCCGAGGTAAAAAGATAGGTTTGGTTTTGGGTATATACGCCCTTCAGAAAATTTTTGAAGAGAAGACCTATGACAATATTCGGGGCGGAATCCTTGAAAGCTTTGCCTCGTTGTTTGGGACAAACGTGATTCTGTACATCTATCCGGCCTGGAAAAAGGAAGGGGGTCAATTATTTACGCTGAAAGATTTTGAGGCTCAACTACCCGAAAATCTTAAGCATTTGTTCCGGTATTTGTTGGATAACAATAAGTTAAAGGATATTACGGATGCGAACGTCAATAACCTTCACATTATATCGGATCATGTGCTGGCCATGATCAAAAAGGGTGAGATGGGATGGGAAAAATTTGTTCCTACCAAAGTACGGGATGCCATTATCGAACAAAACCTCTTCGATTATCCGCTGCAAAAAGAGATACCCTCGGTTTAAAACAACTTGAATTATAGCTTTCCTTCCGCTTTCATTCTCGAAAAATAAGACTTCGCCTCTCTCATCACTTTTGGCGCCAAAATAAAACCGGAAACCATGGTAGGGATGGCCATCAAAGCATAGGCAATGTCAATCACGTTCATAACCGTGTTCATGGAAACGATCGCTCCCAAGATGATGGTTGCCAGATAAAAGTAGTCGTAATAACGGGCTGGTTTGACTCCAATGAGAAATGATAAAGCTTTACTTCCGTAATAACTGTACGAAAACAGGGATGTTATCGCAAAAAAGAAAGCACATATAAGTAGTAGATACTTACCAATGCCTGGCATCGCCTGATTAAAAGCGCTGGCTGTTAAGGAGGCTCCTTGCGGCTGGCAATCAACAATTGGCGATTGCCATACACCTGTTACCAAAATAGCCAGACCTGTAAGTGTACAGACCAATAAGGTATCAATAGCCGGGCTCATCATAGAGACCAAACCCTCCCGAACAGGTTCTGAACTTTGAGAGGCGCCCAGCGCCATCGGTGCAGTGCCTATACCAGCTTCATTGGAAAACGATGCTCTTCGTACCCCCAGCATAATCAGCCCGCCCAACACGCCTCCAAATAATGGATTGTTGCATGTATTGTAATAGGATGCCTGAAAAGCATCTGAAATGATCAACGCTAAATAATGAGGTACCTCGGAAGAATAAATGACTAAGATACTGACCACGGAACCAAAATAAATGATAATCATCAGGGGCACCATTTTTCCGGCCCAAACGCCTATCCGTTGAATACCGCCAATAATAACAATGGCAGAGATGATCGTGAGAACGAAACCAATACCCAACTTCAGGATATTCACATTGAATCCAGCTACTGAAAAAGACATGGCTTTCACTTCTGGCGATTCGATACCAATATCAATGATTACCTGAGTTAATTGATTCGCCTGAAAGATTGGTAAACACCCAATCATGGTGCATAAACAAAACAATACGGCCAAAGGGCGCCATGCCTTTCCCAACCCTTCGCGGATAACATACATGGGCCCGCCTTGCACGACACCTTCGGAATCTTTACCCCGATACATCACCGATAGCGTACTGGTGAAAAAGTTAGATGACATCCCTACAAAAGCCGTTACCCACATCCAGAATAGTGCACCCGGCCCTCCCAGACTGATGGCGGCTGCTACTCCGGCAATATTTCCCATGCCGACCGTAGAGGCCAACGCTGTTGACAGTGCCTCATATGGACTGATTTGTCCGGGGTCGTTGGGGTTATGAAATTTTCCTTTCAGGATAGCAAAGGCGTGAAATATATATCGGTAATGAAGGAGCCTGGAATAGAAAAAAAAGTAAACACCCCCCAGAATCAAAAGAAACAAAATAGGTGTCCAGATACCGGAAGCTAAGCTGTTGATGAATTCACTCACGCCCACAAGGTTTGATTATTAAAGCGTTAAAAGTAGTTAATAAGAGATGTTATGCCAAACGAGTGAATGACCTGATACGTCCTATTCTGAAGGGAACATGAAACACTTTGATGGAAAGTTGATGATCTGATTTCATAAACCGCAAACATCTCACGCTATGCTTCGGGAATGTACCGGATCCATTGGCCCGTGCGTATATCCAGACGAGTGATTCCGGCAGAAAACTCGATCAAACATCCCTGGGCAGGCGTGAGGTAAACTTCATGAGAAGTAAAATGAGTGATGATCATACTGATGGCTGGATTGTGCCCAACCATGAGAGCGGTATCGAACTCTTGGTCTTGAATAAGCTCTGCCAGTTGGGCGACCGTGGCCTGATACATTTCATCTATCAAATGGACAGGGGGTATGTTGTTTAGTGTATTGGCAATTAATTGGGCCGTAGTTTTTGTTCGAATGGCACTGCTCGCAAGGATTAAATCGATGTTAAACTTCTCTTTTTGTAAAAAATTTCCAACACGAAGCGATTGTTCGATTCCATGATCTGTTAATGCACGCTGTTTATCCGTCTGACCTGCCTGTTTCTCAGCACTTTGGGCATGTCGGAGAAAAATGATTTGTCGTTTGTTTGTACTCATCTGATTTCACCGATTTGAGGGTTCATTTGTTGGCGATTACGGATCGGCAAAATTAAGATTTTAAAATTTTACGGATATTTGAGCCATTTGATGTGAATAAAATCGCCCATGAGTAAGAATTTAGTGATTGTAGAATCTCCTGCTAAAGCCAAAACCATTGAAGGATATCTGGGCAAAGATTATAAGGTATCCTCCAGTATGGGACACATCCGGGATTTGCCCAAGGGCAAAGGAGCTATTGACATCGAAAATGGCTACGAACCCACGTATGAAGTTTCGGCTGATAAGAAAGAGGTGATCAGCAAACTAAAAAAAATGGCAGCCGAAGCAGAGATGGTCTATCTGGCAAGCGATGATGACCGTGAAGGCGAGGCCATTAGCTGGCATTTAAAGGAAGTATTGAATCTAAAAGATAAAAAAACCCGAAGAATAGTCTTTACTGAAATTACCAAGAGCGCTATCCAAAATGCCATCAAGTCTCCCCGAGGCATTGATATTGATCTGGTAAACGCTCAACAAGCCAGACGTGTGTTGGATCGTTTGGTTGGTTTTGAATTGTCCCCCATACTTTGGAAAAAAATTAAAACAGGCCTTTCGGCCGGACGTGTGCAATCAGTGGCTGTTCGCCTGATTGTCGAGCGAGAACGCGAGATAGAAAAATTTGAGGCAAAGTCATCCTTTAAAGTTGCGGCTATTTTTGATTTAGGAAAAGGTAAGCAACTCATGGCCGAACTTTCGGAGAAGTTAACCTCTGAGAAAGAGGCGCTGGCTTTTTTGGAATCGTGCAAAGGCTCGGAGTTTAGCATAAGCAATCTTGAAAAGAAACCAGCAAAAAAATCTCCTGCGCCTCCCTTCACCACATCAACCATGCAACAAGAGGCCGGTCGGAAACTTGGCTTTTCCGTCATTCAAACGATGACGATTGCACAGAAACTGTATGAGGCAGGTAAAATCTCCTACATGCGTACAGATTCCGTCAATCTGTCGGATGATGCAGTGAAAGGAGCCACCGCACAGATTACCGCGGCTTATGGTAAAGAGTTTGTTTTTCCAAGAAAATTTAAAACCAAATCCTCGGGTGCTCAGGAAGCTCACGAAGCTATCCGCCCGACCGATTTTTCCTTGATGGATCCGGGCATGGATCGGGGAGCTCAACGTCTATATGATTTGATATGGAAGCGAGCCATTGCCTCACAGATGGCTGACGCAGAGCTGGAACGGACGACAGCCAAAGTGGCTATTTCCGGTAATGACCGGGAGTTAACCGCCAACGGTGAAGTAATCAAATTTGAAGGATTCCTCAAGGTATATATGGAGTCAAAAGATGATGAGGATGCAGAAGAAGATGAAGAAAGTAGTAAAGTGCTGCCACCATTAAAAGTAGGTCAGAAGCTGGATCTCCAGGAATTAACCGCCACGCAGACTTTTAGCCGTCACCCTCCCAGATATGCCGAAGCAAGTTTGGTTAAGAAACTGGAAGAATTGGGAATTGGAAGACCCTCTACCTATGCTCCCACGATTACCACCGTGCAGAAACGGGGATATGTGGTGAAAGAAAGCAGGGAAGGGGTGGATCGAAAGTATGCCGTTCATATATTGAAGAACGACAAGATTGTTAGCACCACCGAGAAAGAAGTGACAGGAGCGGAGAAGAATAAGCTTTTTCCCACCAACACAGCCATGATTGTTAATGACTTCTTGGTAGAACATTTTCCTGAAATCACGAACTATTCGTTTACAGCTGAAATTGAGCAAGAGTTTGATGAGATTGCCAATGGGAAGCTAGAATGGAAAAAAATGATTGACCGGTTTTACAAACCATTCCATAAGGTAGTTACGCAAACTGAAAAGGTAGAACGATCTTCTGTTCAAAATAAAGTTCGGGAGTTAGGAGTTGATCCCAAAAGCGGTAAAAATGTCTATGTGAAGCTGGGGAAATTTGGAGCTTATATTCAAATCGGAGAAAACCCGGACGATAATGGTGGTGAAAAACCAAAGTTTGCCAGTCTTCGAAATGGTCAGTTTATCGAGAACATTACATTGGCAGATGCACTGGAGTTGATGAAGATGCCGCGCGATATGGGCTTCTTTGAAGAAAAACCAGTGGTCGTAAATATCGGCCGCTTCGGACCTTACGTACTGCACGATAAAAAATTTGTATCTATTCCGAAGGAAGAGGACCCCTATACCATTTCACCGGAACGGGCTATTGAATTGATTCAAAACAAACGAATTTCTGATGCAAATAAGACTATTAAGGTGTTCGATGAAAATCCGGAGATACAGATTTTAAATGGACGCTTTGGTCCTTATATAAAAGCCGGGAAGAAGAATGTAAAAATCCCCAAAGGAAAAGAACCGAAAGATCTTACACTGGAGGAATGCCTCACCCTCGCAGAGAACGCACCAGAGAAAAAAGGCCGTTTTGCCCGTAAGAAGGCAGCTGTCAAAGGCTAGACATCCGGTAGATCGCGTATCTGCTACTTGAATCTTGGGCGTGATTTCTTGGCGAATGCCGGGTAAAAAATTACATTTACCCATCTGCATTTGATTATGAAATTTTTCAAACATATTTCTAAAGTTCGCTTTGAAGGAAAGGAGTCGGATAATCCGTTCGCATTCCGGTATTATAATCCCAAGCAACGAGTGGGGAAGAAAACCATGGCCGAGCACTTGCGCTTTGCTATTGCGTATTGGCATACTTTTGGGGGAACAGGCGGTGACCCATTTGGGGCGCCCACTAAAAATTTTCCGTGGCTTCAAAGTCAAGACCCGATAATCCGAGCACATGATAAAATGGATGCTGCATTTGAGTTCATGGAGAAGATTGGTGCCGGATTTTATTGCTTTCATGATTATGACCTCATAGATGAAGCCCCCACGCTAAAAGAGTCGGAGAAAAGGCTGCGCTTACTAGTGGATTATGCAGCTCAAAAGCAAAAAGACTCAGGCGTCAAATTGTTATGGGGTACTGCTAATCTTTTCTCGCACCCACGGTATATGAATGGTGCTGCCACTAACCCGGATTTTCGCGTGGTAACTTTTGCGGCTGCTCAGGTAAAACATGCCCTGGACGCCACCATCGCCTTGGGGGGGGCAGGATATACTTTTTGGGGCGGTAGGGAAGGGTATCTGTCGTTGCTAAACACCCAGATGAAAAGGGAACAGGAACATCTGGCCCGTTTTTTACACATGGCTCGTGATTACGGACGCCAACAAGGATTCAAAGGGGTCTTTTACATTGAACCGAAACCCATGGAGCCAAGCAAACATCAATACGATTTTGATGCAGCTACCTGCCTGGCTTTCTTACGACAGTTTGATTTGATGGATGACTTTAAGTTAAACATAGAGGTCAATCACGCAACGTTGGCGCACCATACCTTTCAACACGAACTTCAGGTAGCGGCTGATGCCGGTGTTTTGGGAAGTATTGATGCCAACCGGGGTGATTATCAAAACGGATGGGATACAGATCAGTTTCCCAACAACGTTTATGAACTTACAGAAGCCATGCTGGTTATTTTATCATCGGGTGGTTTTAAGTCAGGGGGCATTAACTTTGATGCTAAGACCAGACGCAACTCAACAGACCTGGAAGATATTTTTTATGCGCACATCGGAGGAATGGACTGTTTTGCCAGAGCCTTGTTGGCGGCTCATGCCATCTTGGAATCGGGTGAATACAAACAATTGATCGAACAGCGATATGCCTCTTTTCAGTTCGGGAAAGGCCGACTCTTTGAAAAGGGGAAGCTCTCACTGCAAGACTTACGCACACTGGCGTTACGAGGTGGTGAGCCTGAGCAAATCAGCGGTAAACAGGAGTATATCGAAAATCTGATCGCAAAATTCATTTAACGGGATGTCCATTCATGCAATACTCTTTTACTTTCTTATCTGATTTTTACTATTTTTCAAACGATTTAAAATAACTATGGAAAGACGAAAACTTCGCATGGGTATGGTGGGTGGAGGAAAAGATGCCTTCATTGGTGCCATTCATCGGTTAGCGGCCAATATGGATGGATTGATTGAAATAGTAGCCGGAGCGTTAAGCATCAACCCGGAAATAGCCAGGGAAAGTGGACGGATGATTTTTCTTCCCGAAGATCGTACGTATCTCACATTTGAAGAAATGATCGAAAAGGAAAGCAAACTTCCGAAAGAGAAGCGAATTGACTTTGTGACCATCGTTACCCCTAACTTTGCTCACTTTGCACCGGCCATGCTTGCCTTGGAAAATGGGTTTCACGTGGTGATTGAAAAGCCAATCACACTCACCCTGGATGAAGCCAGACAGTTGAAAAAGAAAGTGGACGAAACCGGACTCTTGCTATTGTTGACACATACCTACGCTGGGTATCCCATGGTGCGTCAGGCCCGTGCGATGATTCGTCAAGGTGTTTTAGGTAAGATCAGAAAAATCCATGTAGAATATCCACAAGGCTGGTTAAGTAAATTGAGCGAGCGTGAAGGCAATGCACAAGCGGCCTGGAGAACCGATCCCAAAAAATCGGGAAAGGCTGGTGCGATGGGTGATATCGGCACACATGCTGCTCACCTGGCGGAGTTTATCTCTGGCTTGAAGATCACATACCTGTGTGCGGATCTAAATATTATGGTTCCCGGTCGCGCGCTGGATGATGATGGGAACGTGTTATTGAGATTTGATAACGGAGCAGCCGGTGTTTTAATGGCTTCGCAGGTAGCGGCAGGAGAAGAAAATGCACTAAAGATCCGTATCTACGGGGAGAAAGGTGGCTTAGAGTGGGCTCAACAAGAACCTAATACACTTTTGATGAAGTGGTTGGATCAACCTACGCAGATTCTGCGGGCGGGTTCAAATGGATTTATTTCACCAGAGGCATCCGTTAATACACGCACTCCGGCTGGTCATCCGGAAGGATACCTGGAAGCATTTGCTAACCTTTATAGAAATTTTGCCTGGCACCTGTTTGCTCATATGGAAGGAAGTAAAATTCCGGATCATGTCGATTATCCATCCGTCAACGATGGTATACGTGGCATGGCCTTTATTGATACCGTGGTGAAGAGCGGACAAAGCAAAGAAAAGTGGACACCTTTTGAGGTTTAGTAACTCGACTATTTCGCAACTACATGACAACAATAAAAGGCCCAGCCATATTTTTAGCACAGTTCATGGGCGATGAGCCCCCCTTTGATAATTTAAAGAGTATTTGTCAGTGGGCAGCTTCCTTGGGATATGTGGGTGTTCAACTTCCCAGTTGGGATACCCGATGTATTCAGTTAAAGCTAGCGGCTGAAAGCAAAGATTATTGTGATGAGTTAAAAGAGACAGTTGAATCCTGCGGACTTCAGATCACGGAATTGTCCACCCACTTGCAAGGTCAGTTGGTAGCCGTGCATCCGGCCTATCACGAAATGTTTGATGCCTTTGCTCCAAAGTCGGTGCATGGAAAACCAAAAGAGCGCACCGCCTGGGCAGTTGATCAGCTAAAACTGGCTGCCAAAGCCAGTCGGAATTTAGGACTAAATGCTCATGCTACTTTTTCCGGGGCCCTTATGTGGCCAACCATTTATCCCTGGCCACAGCGACCAGCCGGGTTGGTTCATGACGGATTTAAAGAACTGGCTAAGCGTTGGTTACCGATATTAAATGCATTTGACAAAGCCGGAGTAGATGTTTGTTATGAAATTCATCCAGGAGAAGATTTGCATGACGGGATTACGTTTGAGCGGTTTTGGGAAGCTACTGGCAAACATACCCGTTGTAACATTTTATACGACCCCAGCCACTTTGTGTTGCAGCAGCTGAATTATTTACAATACATTGATTTCTATCATTCGTTTATCAAAATGTTTCATGTGAAGGATGCGGAGTTCAACCCGAGCGGCAAAAGCGGTGTTTATGGAGGGTATCAGGATTGGATTAATCGCCCGGGTCGATTCCGTTCACTGGGAGATGGGCAGGTAGATTTTAAATCAATTTTTTCCAAACTGGCTCAATATGATTATCAAGGATGGGCGGTGCTGGAGTGGGAGTGTTGTATCAAACATCCGGAACAAGGTGCCGCTGAAGGAGCGCCTTTCATTAAGAATCATTTGATCCGTGTGACAGAGAAGGCTTTTGATGATTTTGCTTCTGCCGGAACGAATCCTAAACTTAACAGAAAAATATTAGGCCTGTAATTCTTTCAACTTTTAAACTATACTTGTCCATGAGAAATAAATCATTGTTTGCAGCGATCGGACTCAGCGCTCTGGTGTTCGCCTGCGGTTCAAAAACTGAAACTCAATCTACGGGTGAAGACTACGGAACTCCTGAGCAGGAGTCGGCCAACACCATCTCTGGCCCGGATATCATCGCTCAGGGAGAGGCCTTGGTAAAGGCAAGTGATTGTAAGACCTGTCATCATGCCACCAACAAGATTATCGGACCTTCACATACGGATGTGGCCAAGAAATATGATTTTACTGCCGCCAACGTTATGTACCTGGCAGGAAAAATAAAGACCGGAGGTGCGGGTGTCTGGGGTGAAACCCCTATGAATGCCCATCCGGATTTATCAGATGCAGATGCGGAAAAAATGGCGCGCTACGTGTTATCGTTGGATGGAGAGAAGGAGCATTAAGGCTCCTTTTTTTTTGAATTCTGTTTTGGTCTTTCGTTCAAGTTAAAGATATGGAGTTACGAGCACGCATACAGGAAATTCGCACAGGTTTTCATCCAACTTTCTGGATTGCCAATACACTGGAGCTTTTTGAACGCTTGGCTTATTATGGAGCCAAAGCAGTATTGGCTGTGTTTATCGCTGAGAAAGTAGGGCTGGAGTCAGAGGCAGGTTTTCTGGCGGGCCTTTTTAACACGTTTTTATATTCACTTCCCATTATTGCAGGGGTTTTTGTCGATAAATATGGATTTAAGCGAACGCTAATGGCATGCTTCGCCATTTTCGCCTTGGGGTATTTTGCCATCGGTGCCGCTGGAATGGGATGGGGAATTGAAAATTATATTGACAAAAAATTATACCTGATTCTGGCGTTGGTCTTTACCGCCATTGGGGGTTCTTTGATTAAACCTTGTATCGTTGGAACAGTGGCCATTACTTCCAAACCTGATGCCCGTACACTAGGATTCTCTATTTATTATACACTCGTTAATTTTGGAGGTGCCATCGGTCCGATTCTGGCCTATTATATCCGCACGGATATTGGAATTGAGTTTGTATTAATGATGTCTTCTTTGACTTCCCTATTGTTATTTTTTGGCGCCTGGTTCTTTTTCAAAGAACCTATCCCGGCTGAGCCATTGGAGAAGAAGACTTTTGCCAAAGTACTGGAGGATATGTTTCTGGTTTTTGGAAACGGAAAATTTATGACCTTTTTGATCATCTTCTCCGGCTTTTGGATGATGTTTTGGCAAATATTTTATTCGTTTCCTTTTTACGTCAAAGATGTGTTACACTATGAAGCATTTGAGTTTTTAGAAACAGTAGATGCATGGACAATTATTTTGCTAACCATTCCGGTCGCAGCCTTGGTAAAAAAGTGGAAGCCTATTATTGCGATGATTGCTGGAATTACCATTGCCAGTCTTTCATGGATTATTATTGGTGCCGGGGCATCCATAACCTTTTCCATTATTGGTGTTGCTTTTTTCGCACTGGGTGAGGCTATGCAAGCTCCCCGGTTTTATGAATACGTTAGTTCGTTAGCTCCGAAAGGTCAGGTTGGGACATTTATGGGTTTTGCATTTTTACCGATTGCCATTGGATCATTTACCGCAGGTATTATTGCTGACTGGCTCCGGAATTCATATCTGGAGACTAATCCAGCGATGATGTGGTATATTCTCTCAGGCATTGGATTGCTCACAGCCGCTGCGTTGCTTATTTATAATCGAATAATTGCTAAACCTAATTAGTATGGAATCGCCCAAAGAATTCAAACCCTACGTTGCACCCGAGAAGAATGTAGCTGAATTTACAATCAAGTCGGTAGTAGTTGGTGTTTTGTTTGGGATACTCTTCGGGTGTTCAACAGTTTATCTAGCGCTAAAGGCTGGTCTTACAGTTACTGCTTCCATACCAATTGCGGTGATCGCCATCACATTAGGGAGGAAGCTTTTAAAGACTACTATTTTGGAAAATAACATCATCCAAACTACCGGTTCTGCAGGTGAGTCGATAGCCGGTGGTGTAGCTTTTACACTCCCTGGCTTTTTATTTCTTTCAACAGGTCCAAATGGAGAAAGCGTTGGAGCTGAATATTTCAACTACCTCACCATTCTTATTCTTGCCGCCTTTGGTGGATTATTGGGTACATTGATGATGATACCTCTTAGACGATCACTAATTGTAAAAGAACATGATAAACTACCATATCCTGAAGGAACAGCTTGTGGTTCAGTATTACAAGCAGGTGAAAAGGGAGGTGATTTTGCTAAAACAGCATTCCTCGGAATGGGTGTGGCTTTTTTGTACGCAGTGCTCCAAAAAGTTTTTCACATAATTTCCGAAACTCCATCCTATGTTACCAGTCAGCTTAATAAATTCTGGCCATCAGCTGCTACCCGTGGCGAAATAACTCCTGAGTATTTAGGTGTAGGTTATATTATTGGATTCAAAATTTCGGCTGTGCTGGTGGCTGGCTCTATTTTGGCGTGGTGGGCGTTGATCCCGCTGCTGGCCACCTTAGTTTCGCCTGATACCATCGCCTTGCAGTTGATTAAACTTGGATACCTGGAAGATATTAATACGGCAGGAGGGTCGGGTGAATGGAATCCAGTGACCAAAACTTTCGGAAAGCACGCGGATGCAATATATCTCGCTTACATACGGCAAATTGGTGCGGGCGCAGTTGCTGCTGGAGGTTTTATTACGTTGATCAAGACAATTCCTACTATTGTAAAGTCATTTCGAGAAAGCATTAGCTCGCTAAAAGAAAAGGGTTCAGATAAAGCCATACGGACGGATCAAGATTTGTCCTTTAAAGTAGTCATTTTTGGTAGTTTACTCTTAGTTGCCCTACTCACAATCTTACCTAACATCCCAGGAGATTCCTTTTACCAAAAATTTCTAATTGGAGTGTTAATCGTTGTATTTGGCTTTTTCTTTGTGACAGTAGCAAGTCGTATTGTTGGTTTGATTGGTACAAGTAATAGCCCCATTTCGGGAATGACTATCGCTACATTGATGGGAACCTGTCTGATTTTTACAGCGGTTGGATGGAGCGGTCATTTTTATGAGCCGCTTGCCTTAGTGGTGGGGGGTATGATTTGTATAGCAGCCGCTAACGCTGGAGGTACTTCACAAGATTTGAAAACGGGTTATTTAGTAGGGGCGACACCGAAATATCAACAATACGCTCTTTTTATTGGTGCCATAACTTCTTCCATTGCCATCGGCTTGATTGTTCAGGTATTAGATACGCCAACCGCGGAAATGCGAGCAGCAGGTATTGATCATGCTATTGGAACGGGAGACTTTCCAGCTCCTCAAGCTACTCTTATGGCTACTCTAATTAAAGGTATTCTATCATTTAATTTAGACTGGCAGTTTGTAATGGTAGGGATTTTTTTAGCAATCATGATTGAGTTGTGCGGTATTAAAGCATTGGCTTTTGCCATTGGGCTTTATTTGCCGTTGGCAACGACACTACCCATTTTTATTGGAGGCGCTGTTAAAGGTTTTGTTGACTATCGTTTTGCTAAAAAACAAGAAACAATCGAAGATGATCTTTCCAAAGGAAGCCTGTTTGCTACTGGTTTGATTGCCGGAGGAGCACTGACAGGTGTTATGGCGGCTATTCTAATGGTAATAAGTGAAAGCTGGATGAAGAAATTGAGTCTTGAGCGCGGGATAGTTGACTTTTTAGGAACTAGCAGCTATCATCTTTTAGGAGTCGTATTTTTCATTTTGATGGTTATTTTGTTGTACCGAACATCCATGAAAAAGAATTAGGCACTCACTTTTTTAATATTTAATCAGCTTATTTGGAGTTTATATAGTTAAGAAACTCCCGCTTAACATTTTCATCTTTAAACTTGCCTGAAAAATACGCAGTGCCTGTTTTGCTATTGGTGTCGCTCACACCTCTGGAGGCCACACACATATGGTTAGCATCCATTACCACGGCCACATCAGGTGTGCCCAATACCCGTTCCAACTCTTTTCCGATTTGTACGGTTAATCGCTCCTGTACTTGCGGGCGTTTGGCGAAATATTGAACAAAGCGGTTGATTTTAGATAATCCGATTACCTTGCCGGCAGAAAAATAGGCCACGTGAGCCTTACCATAGATAGGAACAAAGTGATGTTCGCAATGAGAGTAAAAAGTAATATCTTTTTCCACCAACATTTGATCATAATTGTATTTATTCTCAAAGAGGCGGGAGGTAGGCCTGTTGGCTGGATTTAATCCACTAAAGGCTTCTTTTACAAACATTTTAGCCACGCGCCTGGGAGTGCCTTGCAGACTATCGTCTGTCAAATCCAGTCCCAACGTGATCATAATTTCACGGAAATGACCTTCGATTTTATCGATCTTTTCTTCATCTGAAAGATCAAAAGCATCTTCCCGCAACGGTGTATCGTAGCTCCCCAGCGGGTGGTCTAACTCTTCATCATCCAGCGGTCTAATGGGCCGGATATTCAACGAAATTTCTTTCGGTCTCATATAATTTGATTTTCAGATCCAAGGTGTCATTAATAACAGGTCTTAAAATTTTCCAAATAACCATGGCAATATTCTCAGCCGTGGGATTCAGACTTTTAAAATAGACCACATCTAAGTTAAGGTTTTTATGATCAAAAGGTTCGAGAACATGTTTCTTAATGAGTTCGCTTAAGATCTTCATATCGATTACGTATCCGGTATCCGGATCAGGATTTCCGGTTACGGTCACAATCAATTCGTAATTATGGCCATGAAAATGGGGATAACTACATTTATCAAAGACCTGAAGATTTTTCTCATCCGACCACGAAGGATTAAATAACCGGTGGGCTGCATTGAAGTGTTCTTTACGGGAGACAGCTACTTTCATAATATAATACTTGTACAACAGGGCACTTCAAAAAAGGTTCAAAAAAGAGCTATTATTTTGACTTTCGGGCAGCCTTTTTATTTGTCGTTGGAAATAATTCAGATGTTTGAGCAAAAACGGGTACCGCAACGTTGCATCTCAATGCCTTGTTTAGTTTTGGAATCAGATACTGACAAAGTTCAGGCGAATGAAGTTCTTCATGCTGGTGCATAAAAAACCACATGCGTTGAATTCCTTGTTTTTGCCACGAAGCCATCCGTTTGATCCAGTCATCGATACGCGTATAATCAGTAGGATGTAGTCCATTTCCAACAAAGCGAATAAAAACATCAGGGGTGGTCAGTCGCATGTGTACGCAATCCCGTCTGCCGCTGGCATCAGTGATCACGGCTCCGGCATGATGCTGCTCCATCATTGAAAAGGCCTGGTCAAAGGCGAGGGTATCTAAAAAGAAATCTTTGTGTCGATATTCAACAAATAGTTCAATATCTTTTGGTAATGACTCAATAAATCTTTCGATCGTCTCGAGATGCTTAGGTCCCATTTGCGGATGGGGCATAAGAAATAGTGGTCCCAGGTTTCCTTCAAATTCATAAACAGCTTCCAGGAACCGATCCACAAGCTCCTGAGTATCTTTTAACCTCTTGATGTGAGTGATCTGATCGACAAATTTGGGACAGAATTTAAAGTCTTTTCCGACTTTTGACCTCCATCCCTTAATTTGCGTTTTGGTGGGCATCCGATAAAATGTTGCATTCAATTCAATACAATTAAATTGTCTTGCATAATGTTCCAGAAAGTCGCCAGCCTTGGTTTTAGGAGGGTAAATTTTGCCTACCCAATCAGGACGACCCCATTTAGCACAGCCTACGTAAACTTCTGTGGTTTTAACGGTCGAATTTTTCAAAATAGCGGTTGTAGAAACATGATCCGGTGGTAATGTAAAATCAATGGTTGACAGATCTAAAGGAGATTCGACACGTCCAAATTGCATATATAAAATTATTGTTTGAATGTAGTGACTTTACTCCAATTTGACAATCGCGGTCGAAAGCGTCCGAATTATCATTGGCCTAAAATGTCATTTATCTGTCTGCTTGCTTATGTATTTTTAGGTTAGGTTTGTCATTACATACTGATATGATTCGCACAAAAATTGTTTTTTTAGTACTGCCTCGGGTTCATCTACTGGATTTGTCAGGGGCTATTCAGGTGTTCTTGGAAGCTAAAGATCTGGGAGCGCCCATCGAGTTGGAGTATTGCTCGATAGGAGATGAGATAATTTCATCCGCGGATTTGCCTATGGGAAAACTAAAGCACTTCCGTCAAATGGAGCTAGGGCCAGATGATTTCCTCTTTGTTCCGGGGTCGGAGGTAGATTTTCTGGTGTCTAAAAAAATGACATCTCAAAGAGAGTTAATTCTGTGGGTTCAGCATATTCACGAGATAGGAGCCTATGTTTGTTCGATTTGCTCTGGTGCTTTTTTTCTGGCATTGACAGGAATCTTGAATGGCCGGAAATGTACCACTCATTGGAAACGAACAGCGGAGCTGCAAAGACGATTTCCTTCGATTCATGTATTGGAGGATATTCTGTTTACTGAGGATCAAAAAATATTCACCAGTGCCGGTGTTACTGCGGGTGTAGATTTGGCACTCCATATTTTGACCAAATTAACAAACGAAAAATTATCGTATCAGGTGGCGAGAGAGTTGGTGGTATACCTGAGACGATCAGGCGCGGGTTCACAGCAGAGCATTTTTATGCAGTATCGTAACCACATTCACTCTGGTATCCATAAGGCACAGGATTATGTACACGAAAATATCCGTAGACGAGTGACATTAGAACAATTGGCAGACAAGGCTTGCATGAGTCCCAGAAATCTTACCAGGATATTTAAGAGAGAGACAGGTATTACCGTTAATGAGTATACAAATTTAATTCGGAAGGAGATGCTTCGGGAGTTTATGAAAAACCCTGAGATGAACAGAAAGCAAATGGCCAAAGAATGTGGCCTTAGCAGCGAACGACATGTGATACGGCTACTTAACTCCTTTTAGGGAAGATTAACTTAAAACACTTCTTTAAGATCTCGTACTGTGATTTCAATGAGTGTTACTTTAATACCAGATATTATTGCTGTCATTGCTAATAAAATTAAATCAAATGATACGAACTGTTGGAATACTGATCTTTAATGATGTCGAAGTGCTTGATTTTGCAGGACCGTTTGAGGTGTTTTCGGTGACATCCCAATTAAATGATTTTGAATCATTTCAGGTTTTTACCATTTCTCAGAGAATGGATCAGATACTGGCAGTGAATGGGCTAAAAGTCATCCCGGATTTTGCTATTGAAAAGCATCCGCCTATTGATATTCTTGTCATCTCGGGTGGGCAAGGAACCAATCAATTACTGAGTGACGATAAATTGCTCCAATGGCTAAAGAAAATCTATAGTACATGCCAAGTGACTCTTTCTATTTGTTCTGGTGCAAGGTTATTGGGAAAAATCGGCTTGCTGGACCATAAACCCTTTTGCACTCACCATGAAGTGTATGACCATATGAAAGTCATGGCTCCCTTGGGTATTCCTCAAAGGGATAAAAGATATGTTCAAACTGACGAACGACTATATACATCAGGAGGAATCTCAGCGGGAATAGATCTGTCATTTTATATCGTTGAACGCTTGTTGGGAAGTGCAATTGCTAAAAGAACGGCAGATTACATGGAGTATAGGCGATTGGAGAAGTGAAATAGTGATACAGAAATAGCTAAATAAAGGAAAGAGTTTTTTTGACGGAATAATATAAAGCAGCTTAGGAAAATACAAACGGAATGCAGAATGAATCCAAAACAAATGTATCTACAACAATGAAAAATAGCTGTAAAATCGATCGCGCAAAACTATTCTTCCTACTTACAATCGCAATTCTGTTAAATACTTTTACGAGCTCAACGATAGTCCTGGCTCAGCAGGCAATTGAAGAAGAAGAGTCTTCCATCCGATCGAAACGCGTTCGCCATATCGATGTCAAGCACTTAGCGCTTGATTTACGATTCAATTGGAGAAAGAAACAAGCGTACGGCACGGCTTTAGTTACTCTTTCAACGCTTAAAAGATCTAATACAATTAAACTGGATGCAGCGATGCTCGAGATAACCTCCATAGTTCTTAAAAACGGTCCAGCATTAAAATTTGAATATGATGGCAGTGATAGAAATGATAATTTACATATTCAACTCGACCGTTCCTACGAACCTTCTCAAGAGATTACTATTGTTATTAATTATCATACCAACCATATCAATGAAACCGACCCTAATAACCTTTGGGGTAGTTATGGAAAAGGACTTCGGTTTTTCGGTCCAACGTTCACGGATCCACGCAAACGAAAACAAATATGGTCAGTAGGTATTCCGGAATCAAATCGTTATTGGTTTCCTTGTTATGACAGCCCAGACGATTTTCGAACAACAGAATTTACGGCCACGGTAGATAAAGGTCTTACAGTTGTTTCCAATGGTATACTGGTGAGTACTAAGCAGAATAGTGATGGAACGAATACCTTTCACTGGAAAATGGAGCAACCTTATGCCAATCACCAAACCTCGTTTGTAATTGGTGAGTATGTCGATTTACGTGAAAATTTCAACGGCATTGAAATCCACAACTTTAGCTACCCTGATGAGGTGGAGGCAGTAAAGGCGAGTACGGTAAGATTAACCGACATGATAAAATTCTTCTCAGAGAAAATTGGGACGAAGTATCCTTATCCAAATTACAATCAGGTTTTCGTTCAGGAGTTTCCGTGGGGTGGGGGACATAACATGAATACCTCAACACTTTCAGATAATATGGTAGATGACGAGGGCACCCATGCCGACTTTCTATATCTGTGGGATGGGGTAGAAGGAAATGACCTGGCTGCTCAGTGGTTTGGCAATTTACTGACTCCGAAAAGCTGGGAACATGCCTGGTTAAATAAGTCCTTTGCCACCTATTTCTCCGGCCTGTATAGTGAGCATAAAAATGGAAGGGACGAATTTCAATTGTGGATTCGTGCTTTTAATCAGAGTACATATCTCGGTGACTGGTATAGCGGAAATCGTCACCCGATTGTCACCGACCAACTGGACTCACGTACCATGGTAAGTGATAATTATTCGGTCATTCATGGAGCCGAAGTTTTACACATGCTTCGAAAGCAGTTAGGAGAAGAGCAGTGGTGGAAGAGTATTGCTCACTATGTTAAATCATACTCCTATAAATCCATAACGACTGAAGATTTTTTAACATCCATTAAGAAAGCTACCGGACAGGACATGCAATGGTTTTTTGACCAATGGATATATGGAATTGGTCACCCGATTTTTGAAGTGACGAAAGAATACGATCCTGCGAGAAAGAAACTTCTATTAACCTTAAGACAAACTCAAACAAAAGACTCCACAACTATCTACAGGCAAGCAGAATATTTCAAAGGCTGGATGGACATTGCTTTGAACGAACGAATAGAACGTGTGTGGGTAGAGCCAAAGCAAGAGAACATCTTTAGCTTTACGCTTCTCACTGAGCCAAAATTAACAAATGTGGATGTGGGAAGTGCATGGGTTAAAGAAATGAAGTTTGAAAAATCATTAGATGAATTATTGTACCAATTTGAAAATGACATGGATGTAACAGGCAGAAACTCTGCCATGGTACAACTGGTAGCTATTGCTAAAACAGAGTTAACATCGGTTGATGTAAGACAGAAGATCGTTGATGCATTCCATCAGGTTATTTCTGGGAATTCCTATTGGAGATTTAGAAGCAATGCTTTAGTTCAGTTACATGGTATCCTCCATCAACCGTACGAGGCAAAAACACTGGCCTTGTTGAAATCCATCATTGAAAAGGAAAGTTCATGGCTAAAATCAACAGCTTTGTTTTTTCTGGGTACAACAAATGACCCCAACCATTCACCTATTTATATCAAAGCTCTTTCTGATAAAAGCGACCGGGTGATCGGATCAGCTGCCCTGGCGTTAGCCAAGTCGAAAGCTCCAGGTGTCTTTGAAGTGTTATTGAGATTAAAGGACAAGCCATCCTGGAAAAATCAAAGCTTAATAACGGCCATGAATGCTATGAAGATCGTGGGTGACCCACGTACAGTGGAGGTAGCACTGGAGGCCTTGCGCGATAACCCACCCAAGCCTCGATGGACATTGGCCAATAACAGTTGGGATTATCGAGTGGTGGCTGCGGAAACTCTGGCTGCTTTCGGAAAAGGTAATGAAGGCTTTGGGATTGTGCTAGAACGCTTTAAAAAGTCAATGGAAGAAGAGGATATCAATGATATTTTTAACAATGTTATGTTGATAGCTATTCTGGGCGACCCCAGGGGACTTGAAATATTCAGTCCCTTAAAGATAAGATTTAAAGAAGATAAGAATGCGATGGTGGCTGTTGAACAATTTGAAAACCAGTTAAAAGAAGTCACCAAAGCCAATACCAAATGATACGCTCAACTACGACTGTATTGACTGTTCTGGTGATGCTTGTACCATTTTGGTTACCGGGACAAAACTTAAACAATGCAACACTTCAACCCACACAACTTATGGAATTTCCAACAACACCTTCTCTAACTTCCTCTCCAAACGACTTTGATTTTCTGCAAGGAAAATGGAAAGTAGCAAATCGTAAACTGAAAGTGAGGCTAAACAACAGCAGCAACTGGGAGGAATTTGAATCCGAATTACACATGCGAAAAGCGTTGAATGGCCTGGGTAATGTTGAGAATTACTATGCATCATTTGATGGAACGCCCTTTGAAGGTTTGGCCGTGCGATTATTCAATCCTCATACCCGACTTTGGACTATTTACTGGATGGACACCAATGGTATGTTGATGGATCAGCATCCAGTTACAGGCTCTTTCGAAAACGGTATAGGCAAGTTTTATGCCAATGACAAGTTTGGCGGAAAGGACATTTTAGTGATTTATCAGTGGGATGCCACCAACCCCAACCAACCTATTTGGTCACAGGCGTTCTCTGTCGATCGTGGCAAGACGTGGGAGTGGAACTGGGAAATGAAACTAACCAAAATACACTAGCCAAATACTGTCAAGTATTTAATTATTCTACTGGAGGAGTTTAATAAAGTTTGTTAATGGATAGTTAAGAACTGCCACTATTCAGGCCGCATCTTCTAAAATACCGGTGTTGGTGAAATATGTTTGTAAAAGAACCGTATTTTTGCTGGTAGTTTAAAGGATGATAAGATTATGAATCTCGGGACAAAGGTATTGTTCTTTTTTAGTGCTTTGGGAGCCTTCAATGGAGTGATGTTGAGTATTTATTTCTTCTTCTTTCGATCAAAAAGGTATTTGTCTGATTATTTACTTGGCGCTTTATTGCTTGTCTTAAGTATTCGGATAGGAAAATCAGTTGCTTATTTCTTTGATTATGGCTTGCCTAAAGTGTATCTCCAATTGGGTTTGACTGCGTGTTTTTTTATAGGCCCATTCCTTTATTTCTATTTAAAGTCTGAGGTGTTTCAATTAAGGAAGGTACCTAAATCGTGGATTATACAATCGGTATTTTGGGGTGTGGTTATTGCTACGGTGGGAGCCATTTTTACTTATGAAGACTTTCCTTTTTTATGGAGGAATTATTTCATTCCTTTTATTTACTTCCAGTGGGGTATTTATATAGCCTTTTCAATTACCCTGTTAATGCCAATCTTTAAAAAGGTGGTTGCGAGGGAAAATTTAAAACCCTTTGAAAAGTGGATAATGACTATTTGCGGGGCCGTAGTGATTCTGTTCATTTCGTATGTGTGGGCTATTTTAAACATTACCAAAGGCAGTTATATCACCGCGGCAATATATTTTTCAATCATCATCTACCTCATATTCTTCGTATTACTTTACAGAAAGAAAGCGAACGATCTGTCTTCCCTTTCCACGCAGAAGTATGTGGATAAGAGAATGAATATAGCTGATAATCAAATGATTATTGATAAATTAAAAAGCGTAATGACTGAAAAGGAACTATACAGGAAGCCTGACTTAAAGGTAAGTGATCTTGCCAACGAAATAGAGATATCCACACACCAGTTATCACAGCTTTTGAACGATTATTTTGAAAAGAACTTTACAGCTTTTGTGAATGAGTACAGGATTAATGAAGCCTGTAAAAGGCTAATGTCCGATGGCTATTCAAAAATTGAAGCCATCGGCTTTGAGGTGGGATTTAATTCCCGTTCTACTTTTTTCTCTGCGTTTAAAAAATTGAAAGGTACTACACCTGCTATGTTTCAACAGAAACACGCTACTCATTCCCTCACGTAGGACACCCTCTGCCTGATTCCTGTAGATATTCGAGTCCAGATTTATAAATCCGGACGAAAAACAGGCTTTTTGGCCACATGATGGGTAAACTTTTCTGTCATGGACACGTGTCCTATACCCAAAACCATGGCCATGAAAAGATTACTTTTCCTCATGCTGAATCTATCAGTTTTTGCTCTCTCTGTAACAGCTCAAAATCCGTCCGACCGTCAACTCGCGGAAGCCGTCATTCAAACGTATTTTGATGGCTGGGGAACGGGCGATTCGACCAAGGTTGGACGAGCCATGCACCGTTCTTGCCACCTCAAGAATTTTAGAGATGGTAAGTTTATTGATTTGAACCGTACACAATACCTGAGCGGCTTCCGCTTACGACAACGACCGGCAGGCCTTGTTACAAGGATCGTTTCAATGGACATTACCAGTGGAGTGGGTGCAGCAAAGACCGAGATTGTTACGGATCGAGACACCTTTACGGACTATTTCAACCTGATGAAAATAGACCAACAGTGGTTTATCGTTGATAAGATAGCGACCCGGATTCCTCATTTGACGGCACCAGACCTTTCGGAGCCCACCAAGGAAACTTTGATTACAGATTTAAATCGACCTTGGAGCATTGCTTTCCTTTCGGAGGAAGAGGCATTGGTAACCGAGAAAGAAGGAACATTGGTAAAAATAAACCTGACTCTAAAAACGAAATTGACCATCAAGGGCTTTCCTGCCGATACTGCTAAGGCCGGATACCGGGGTGACAACACGGGAATATTTGATGTTGTTGTGGACCCTCAGTTTAATCAAAACAAATTCATCTATGTGGCTTACGCTGCTAAAAAAGGAAAGGAGAAAGCCACTAAAGTTATTAGAGCCGTACTGGAAAATGATGCGTTACGAAACATTCAAACCATTTTTGTAGCATCGCCTTATTCGGAAGAACGATATCACTATGGCGGAGGGATGGTATTTGGCAATGATGGCAAACTTTATCTGACCATGGGCGAAAGATTGTTCAATGAGAAGGATGAACCGGCACTACCCATCGCCCAAAACGTAGAAGATAAACGCGGGAAAATTTATCGGATCAATTCAGATGGTACGATTCCAAATGATAATCCTGATTTTGGTCCTAAAGCCATTCCCGGTCTATACGCCATCGGAATACGAGCCGCACAAGGAATAACCAAACATCCGGTCACCCATGCTATCTGGTTTAGTGAACACGGAACGATGCAAGGCGATGAAATAAATATTTTAAAAGGCGGTGCCAATTATGGATGGCCTGTAAAAACAACCGGCAAATATCGCTTTGCGGAATATGCTCCCCCTGTGCTGAATGGTAACACCTATACTGATCCAATTTGGTATTGGCTACAGACGGTGGCACCCACTGGTTTGACTTTTTATACAGGCGATGAGTTTCCGAGTTGGAAGAACAACTTATTGGTGGCGGGATTATCTGGGGGTAGCCTTTGGAGACTTGTAGTACGGGGAGAAACTGTTTTGCGTGTGGAAGAACTATTTACGAATGACCGTGTGAGGCTTCGTAAAGTGGCGCAAAGCCCACAAGGTAAATTGTATCTGCTCACGGATGAAGCCAATGGAAAGGTTATCAGGATTAAGAATTCAACCAGGTAGCGATTCAAGTGCATTATTAGCACCACCATTTCTTTTTTATAGATGGTAAACAGTACAATTGTTAACGATCAGTTAATGGCTGAATTTGTCAGCATGATGTCCATCCAGGCAACAGCACATGTACCAGTTTTACGTTGTCAAAAAACAAAGTATGCTGGCCTATTACCATTCTGACGGCTTTTAAGTTATACCAATGGCAGAAAAGAAACGCATAGTAATAATTTTCATCACGATTATTTGTCTGGCAACTTTCCAGACATTTGGTCAGAGTATTAGATCTATTTCCGGAAGGGTGTTACTCAGCAATAATGATACATTTGTAGGTAACGTCATTGCTTTGTCCACTCAGGACTCCTCTTTCATACGAGGTGTCAGCTTCTTAGATACAACGTTTGTACTGAATGATATCAACCGTGCTGAGGTTTTGTTAAAAATTACTTCATTGTTGATTACTGACACTCTTATCAAAGTCAGCTATTACGGGCAACCTGATATCGACTTGGGTCAGATATATGTAAGAGAGAAAGTGACTGAGTTGGCAGAGGTTACTGTTCAGGCTGAATTGCCACTCGTTAACTATTCTGAAAATGGTTTGGTGGAAGTGAATGTGGCTAATACAGTTTTATCGGCCAGTAGCTCGGTTTCTGAAATACTTTCCAGAACTCCAAATGTGATAGAGAATAATGGTCAACTTTCAATATTAGGGAAAGGCGAAGCCATCATTTTTCTCAATGGCAGGCAAATCACCAACGAGCGCCTCGCGTCTATTCCTGTATCTCAGATTGTAAAAATTGAGGTGATCTCAAATCCTTCCGCCAAATATGATGCTGAGGGCAAAGCAGTGATTGATATCATCACCAAAATTATGGGAGAAGAGGGGATATTGGCCACCGCAAGCCAGCAAGTCACCCACTCTGATTTTGCAGGAACGAACGCTCAAACTTTTCTTGATATAAGTTATGGAAAGAGGAAATTTTCGATCAAAGGTAATTATTCTTTGCTCGCGGGTGATAATAGAGAGCATTTGTACACCACTCGAACAAGATCTGCTACGGACGAATTCTTAAAGTCAGAGGTGATGACAGATTGGCAACGAAAAAACAATAATTCCAATTATGGTTTGGGCGTGCAGTTTGATATCAATACTAAGCATAGCATCACTATCTTATACAGCGGTTTTAAGGATAAACTAGGCGGAACGGTAGGTAGCAAAAACGATCTGACGAACAATATGGGAAGTAGTTTTTTTGCGAGCAATATTGCCAAAGATGAAGTTCGAATAAATAACTCTCTGACGCTGAATTATGATAGAAAGCTTGATTCGAATGGATCTTCGATGTTTATTGGATCACAGTATTCTCATTATCACGCCAAAGTAGATGACTTTATTACTGAAAATAGTATTATGAATGCAACGGAAGGTATTCGTTTTCTGGAGAATACAGTCGGTCAGGATATTATTGTTTCCAGCACGCAAAGTGATTACTTAAAAGTGATGAGAAACAATACAAAGTTAGAAGCCGGAGCTAAAATCAGCGTTGTACGCACCGAAGCTGCTACCAATTTTTTCGTCAGTGAAAATGGTGGCGAATTTGTGTTTGACAATCAGCTGTCAAACAAGTTCAGCTATACCGAAACGGTACCGGCAGCGTATTTATCTTTTAGTGGCATGGTAAAAAAAGTGGGTTTTGGCATAGGTGCTAGAGGGGAGATGACGAATTATGAGTTAAATACAAGCGTTGGCGATGGACAATTGCTCACAGACCAATACTTTAATTTGTTCCCTAACCTGCAGCTCAATACAACCATTTCACCAACCTTGAAACTCAGGACTTCTTATACTTCAAGAATAGCGAGGCCAAGATATGCAGCACTCAATCCTTTTGTCGTATATCAAGACCCGTTCACCACCATCGAAGGAAACCCCAACCTGATACCAGAGAAAGTTCATGCTTTTGAAATGGGTTTAAATTTTAAAGACTATGATTTTCGCATGGGATATAGTTACTCCATCGATCCAATGGATGCGGCTGCATTAAGAGGATCCACTCCGAACAGCTATGTGTTAAAAGCAATAAACTTAGATGAAGGTCATTCTTATTTCGCTTCTCTGTCTAGAACAATTGGGCTGAAATGGTGGACTTCGATTAACACGGTAAGTGTAAGCTACAATCGCCTGATGGATAGTGAATATGATTTCGAATCTATAGAGCCAATGCCACAGCTATACCTCTATTCGAGTAATACCGTAGATGTAAAACGACTGTTTAAAATACAATTGCTAGCCTGGTACGTAGGTCGCAAACAGTATGGACTGTATGACGATTATGCCCGGTATTTGGTGACACTGGGCATAGAAAGAAGTTTTTTGAATAGTAACCTGAAAATCAGATTTGTAGCGAATGATATCTTTCAACGAACAAATGCCTCGGGAGATTACGGAGTAGGAAGAACAAGCATCTACTATGATAGAACCTTTAATAATGGTTACTTCCGATTCATTATCAACTATAATTTCGGACAATTGAAGCAGAGCAAGTTTAAAGTTAAATCTACAAGTCAGGCTGAAACAAATAGAGTAAATTAAACAGGCTGCTTGACGAATATCATTTCCATTCCAAGAATGGTCTGACGCTTTCCTAAGGACTATGAATTGATATTGATAAGAAAGCCGTAGTTCCCCAAACTACAAATGGCGAGTAGTCGGAATATCATGGCTGACACTCTTTTATCATTTCCGTATTGTGCTCACGTCCCCAATAGGGCTTCCGGATATTGTTGGTACTTTCACTCTTAAAGTATTCTTCTGCCTTTTCAAAGTAGATGAGTGCATTTTCCTTGCCACCTCCATAGGCCTCTGGAGTATAAAATTTGCTCATGCCTTCTACGTAGTAAGTACGCGGATTGTCCTTGCGAAGTTGTTTCGCTTTGCGAAGATTAGCGTGGTACGTTTCCATATGTTTTTGCCAGGCTTCTGGATCTAACCCAATGCGGTTGCTGGCAATCATGGCAAGCAAGGTATAGACCTCATCGTTTTCCGCGGCTCCGCTGACTTTCGCAGCTTCGAGGCTTTTTTCTGCCTCATCAAATAATTGAGCTTTTTTGGTGTTGTCGGACTCGGTAGCGCCTGCAATCGTCTTGGCGTATCCTGCGTAATAGTGAGTGATCCAATCGGTACTCCATTTTTTGGCGATCAGATCAAAGCGGTTGACAGCGGACATCATGGCTGTTCGATCACCTGGATTGAACTGACCAAGTGTTGTTTGGATTGCTTCTTCTACGGTTTGTGATTGCGCTGCAATGCTTGTCGTAATAAGTACTAAAATGGCTAGCTTTTTCATAGTGGGATGTATGATGTTTACTATTAGTTAATTGATTTGGATTTAGAGTTCATCTCGGTTGAATGCTGAAAGCGAGAAATTCATTCCAACAAACACCGAGCGATAAAGTGCTGGCTCAATTGGAAAACGGGTTGTTCCATCATCCGTGTAGCGATAGCCAAAGATGTTTTGGCGATTGGCTATGTTATCAAGGCCAACATAGAACACCGCAAATACTTTTTTGACAGTGGTGACATAACTGAGATTCAAAGAGATATTCTCAAAATAAGACGCGCGATCAGTCAAAAAATCAGAATTGTTTGGATCGTAGTACGGCCTGCCGGTAGCAAAGGAGTAGGTGGCAGCTATGTTTACTTTTAAAGGTTCAATAAAATATTTGGCGATCACGTTTAGATTATGATTGGAGATAAAGGTGGGCGTAGCACGCACAGGATAGTTTTCAAAGAGTCGCTCAGTATTTACCCAGCTATAGGAGATCCAATAATCAAGACTTTTGATAAGTTTTCGGTCTCGCCAAAATACATCGACTCCTTGTGCGAACCCGTTTCCTGAGTTATCGATTTCACCTGAGATGAACCGGAAAGGATTTGGGTTAAACGGAACATTTAATTCCCGCACCAGTTGATCATATGACTTGTAGTAACCCTCGATGCGAAACGTCTGTTTATCACTAATCCACTGGTAGTTGGCGATATAGTGAATAGACTGCTGAAAACCGGCTGATTGATTGGCTAGAAAATAGCGAGTGTTTGGATTTTGATAAAAAATACCGCTCGCAACTGAAACCTGGCTTTTCTTTCCAACTTTATAGGCCGCGGATAAGCGTGGTGCGAAAGAAGATTGATCCAATAATTGACTATTCTCCGCACGTAGCCCCGACTTCACACCGAATTTTCGGGTTGGTTTCCATTCTAGTTCAGTATAGGCTGCTACTTGAGTCTCGTCAAAGC
>ERZ1066130.221-NODE-221-length-26674-cov-10.339269_pt1 | contig 26674 bp, 29 predicted proteins | sample MGYA00382777_ERZ1066130 | MGnify/ENA primary metagenome ERZ1066130 (study PRJEB33369, sample SAMEA5778360) | biofilm metagenome | biome: Industrial cooling water; feature: Water cooling tower basin; material: Biofilm | place: United Arab Emirates | collected...
ATCCAATCCTGAATGGTGCGCAGATCCGTAATGCTGTACTTACCTTCAAAACCTGGCTTCACTGTTAAAATGTATTGATAGATTTCGCCCAGGCCTGTAGTAACAGGCGCTAGTTCAGGCACTCCCACCCCTTCCGGGATCTGCTTTTTGGCTTCAATTAATCGCTCACCTACCTGTTGCCTGGCCCAGTAGACGTCAGTGGATTCATCAAATACAATGGTGACAACACTTAATCCAAACCGTGAAAAGGACCGGACTTCCACCAAACCGGGGATTGTGGCCACGGACTGCTCCACTGGAAAAGTGACAAAGCGTTCAATATCCATGGCTGCCTGAGAAGGTGCCGTAGTGATAACCTGTACCTGATTATTCGTGATGTCAGGGACGGCATCAATAGGAAGTTGCGTGATCGAGTACGTACCCCAACCTATTAACGCCAGGGTCAGTAAACCAATGATAAGTTTATTTCGCAGGGAAAATTCAATACATGCCGAAAGCATTGGAATAAATGTTTACGCGAGTAAATAATAACTAAATGGAACCTAAAAATGGTGTTTATCGAAAAACACCAAGACCCATCAGGATAGTTTTGGCGGTTGCCAGATAGAGGCGTAAACGGTATTGGTAAAGCAACAGGACACCGGAGGATGAATGATCTGACGCACAAATTCTGGTTGTGGCAATGGAGAACCGACCACTTCAGGAGTCAGTGAAGCTACTCCAGAGGCTACGCAGTCATGAGATTTGAACGGAAGCTGTTCATGTCGGCTGTCGTGGGCATCATGTAACGAGATGTAATGATCAAAAATAAATCGGATTAGTCCTTGATCCGGGTTTTCGATCTGATGGTCCTGGAAATGCTTCACAAAGACAGGCAACCGCAGAATCTGATGCGCTTCGGTACTACCCAGAAGATAGATACTCAGAAAGGAAAACGCTGCGATACGCCTGATCATGGGTTAAAGGTAATTGATTGGCTATTTGGAATCAAGATAAGTTAGGAAAGTGTTGCTCTCAGGCGCTCGCCAACTCTTGGAATTCCGGGCCTTGTTTGACATCTTTAGGAAGCAATCAAAATGTTGAGTTGAATCAAAAAGCATATCTGTGGTAGCTAAAACTTTTGGAGGTGCTGTGCATGGGGTGGATGCCAAAACCATCACAGTAGAAGTCAATGTAGCACAAGGTCAGGGTTTTTTTCTGACCGGCTTGCCAGACAATGCCGTCAAAGAAAGTCAGCACCGGGTAGAATCCGCTATGAAGAGCCTGAGCTACTATATGCCGCGCAACAAGGTAGTGGTCAATCTGGCGCCAGCCGATTTGCGTAAGGAAGGAAGTTCATACGATCTGGCGATTGCCATTAATATATTGAAAGCCTCCGGGCAGATTACTGCCGAAAACATTGAGCAGTATGTCATCATGGGAGAACTTTCGCTGGATGGTATCCTGCGTCCCATTAAAGGAGTCCTTCCCATTGCTATTCAGGCAAGAAAGGAGAATTTTAAAGGATTCATTCTACCCCAGGCGAATGCAGCCGAAGCCGCTATTGTCAATAACATTGACATTATTGGTGTGGAGACCCTGCAGCAGGCTATCGACTTTGTGGAGGGAACTATTGCGTTGGAGCCTCTGCGGATCGACACGCGTGAGATGTTCCAGAGTAAACTCAATTCTTATGATACCGATTTCCGGGATGTGCAAGGACAGGAGAATATCAAACGGGCATTAGAGATCGCTGCGGCCGGAGGACATAACGTCATCATGATCGGTCCGCCCGGAGCGGGCAAAACCATGCTGGCGAAACGACTTCCAACCATCCTGCCTCCGCTTACTTTACAGGAAGCCCTGGAGACAACCAAAATACACTCGGTGGCTGGTAAGTTGGGCAAAGAAACAGGGTTGCTTACCATACGCCCCTACCGGAGCCCGCACCACACGATTTCAGATGTTGCGCTCGTAGGCGGAGGTGGTCATCCGCAACCTGGTGAAATTTCACTCTCGCACAATGGCGTATTGTTTTTGGATGAGTTGCCAGAGTTTAAGCGAACGGTTTTAGAAGTCATGCGGCAGCCCATGGAAGAAAGACGCGTAACCATCTCACGCGCCAAAGTATCCATCGACTACCCAGCCAATTTTATGTTGGTCGCCAGCATGAATCCGTGCCCGTGCGGCTACTATAATCACCCGGAGAAAGAGTGCGTCTGCGGCCCCGGTGTGGTGCAACGTTACCTGAGCAAAATCAGCGGCCCACTGCTCGATCGGATTGACCTTCATGTAGAAGTGGTGCCCGTAAGTTTTGATGAAATGACGGCCCAACGCAAAAGTGAAAGCAGTGCCGACATCCGGGCGCGCGTGGTGAAAGCGAGAGATATTCAAAACGAACGGTTTAAAAACCAATCATCAATTTTCTGCAATGCCATGATGCCTTCACAGATGGTAAAAGAAGTCTGTGTGATCAACGAAGCCGGAGTAAAACTCTTAAAAACGGCTATGGAGCGATTAGGGCTTTCAGCGCGCGCCTACGACCGTATTTTAAAAGTCTCGCGTACTATTGCCGATCTGGCTGGCAGCGAAGAAATAAGAATCGAACACCTGGCCGAAGCCATTCAATATCGAAGTCTCGATAGAGATGGGTGGGCAGGGTAAATTTCTATTATCTTTGACTCATGAAAACGCAAGATCTGAAACCCAGTTTTTCAAACCTGCAGCTCGAATTATTAAAGATATATGCGAACGGTATATCGGATGAACAATTGTTGGAAGTTAAGAATCTTTTAGCCAACTATTTTGCTGAAAAAGGTACGCAGGCTATGGATCAATTTATTGACGAACAGCATCTGACTTCGGAGGATTTAGGAGATCGTGCAAAAAAGCATTTGAGGAGTGTAAATCGTACTTGATACCAACATCTTTATCAATTCAATTGGTACTAAATCGCCTTATCGTTGGATTTGGGATGCTATCCGATCAAATTCGATAACGCTTCACATTAGCAATGATATTTTTTTCGAATATTGGGAAATACTGGAACAGAAAACGAATCGTGAGATAGCTGAAAACATTATGAATTTTATGGCAATCTCGCAATCAGTAAAGTTTAATAACCCATATATAAACTGGAATTTAATTGAAGTTGATCCGGATGATAACAAGTTTGTTGATTGTGCGTTTTGTGGAGGAGTTGATTGCATCGTGACATATGATGCACATTTTGATATTCTCAAAAACACTTCGTTCCCATATATACCCGTGCTCACGCCAGAGAAGTTAAGACCGTTTTTGCAGGATCAAAATAGTTGAAGAAAATCCGTAGGGCTATTTGTGGATAATCCTGATTAAATCTGAAAAATGAGCGTCTGTACCAGGACCTATCCATAATCCAATAGCCCCTTTTGCATCGGGACCATGTTTCAAATCGTTGACGATGAGTGTGGGTTGAGCATTCCCATGAACATATAATCTTGCCTGACTTCCATGAATCTCCAGTTTCACTTTGGTCCATTCTCCGGGAACCAAATCAACATACGATTCATATTTCTCTGGAAACTCCCTGCGTAACTTAAACCACGGAAAATCCGGATACGAGATATACTGTACCGAATGATTTCTCCTGACCTGATCGTTCGCTCGTCCATTCGTGGGGCGAAGGTAAATACACTCAAAAGCTGAATCATCCTGACTGATTCTGAACGCAATTCCCACAAACCCTCTGGCTTGCTCTGACGAAGGATCAGACGGTCTACCTGAAATTTCCATTTCAATATCTCCATTTTGAAAGTCCAGACTGGTGATCTTCACAAACTTTACTTCACTATCTCCCCCGCCATCTACCACTCTTAACGATGGTTTATTCATATAAAGTTCCTGCGAGGCCTGAACCCGAATGGATACCAGGTCTTTTCTCTTTGAAAGTAAAATAGAATCTGTTTTACTCTGGGCTAACATCGTATCCGACAAGAAAAGCATCAGAATGAATAAATAGCAATACGTCTTCATTTTTTGGCTTCGAGAATTAAGATTTGATTTGCGGAAATAAAAGTAGATACGATTAAACCTTTTCTAAAATCAACGCTAAAGCTATTTCTATTCATTTTTTACGAAACGTTAAAACCTTATTCTTAGTTACGCCAAAAAGACAGGTTCATCTGATCACGACCTGCAGTCGCTTAAAAGTTTATTACTTTGGCGTCCAAAGAAATTCAGTTCAACCACATACCAGGTTCGCTTTAGTCGACCTGACCGAAAGAAAAAACATATCCTAAGAAATGGTTTGGTGAGTCGTCTTTTGATAGTAAATCTTTAATGCCGTATAAAAAAACCAAAACAGATAAAAGAAAAATACTATTCTTTGGCCAACACCGGGCATCGAAGGAAAAATAACGTACCAACTTCCTGCCAGTATGGTAAGCCAGGTAAATATTAAGCTAGGCTTGATGGCTGTTTTCCAATAGGGATTCATCTTCATTTGTCTTGGATAGGTAAAAGCGCCAATTAGAAAAAAAATATAACAGCCAAAACTACCAACGCTATGGAGAAGAGACGAAAATGATTGACGGTTATCCATATCTGCCGGAAAGACTCCCGATAGAGACATAAAAAGTCCACTGAAGATAAAGCTAATCAAAGGCCATTTATTACCTCGGTTTCCGGTAATCTCGCGATGCAAGCCGTAGGAATAGATGGAGATGAGGATTCCCGGAAGGATGTACCCAAAAACATTCCAAAACCACAGGTGAGGAGCATCCACCGAGCCAAGTTCGCTAATGGCTTTTGTTTTAAAACTATACTCAGGCCGCAGGGATGACAGCACCCCATACGTTGTCCAAAAAATAATGGGAATCGACAGTCCGATCCATATATAAAGGTCACGGTTTCTTTTCAGCATGTCGTTGTAAAAACTTCAAAGGTAGGTCATATCCCTGCTCTGGAATTTGATCCAGATCAAAAAATCATTTTGTTGCTCGTATACGGCTTAAGGTCTCTTGAGTCATCCCTAAATAAGACGCCAACATACCCAAGGGAATGTGTTTCATTTTGTTTTTGGACGTTCTCAGAAAAAAATCATATCGCTCCTTGGCAGAATGGAATCGAAGTGAAATAATTCTTTCTGACTGCTCCAAAAAATAAGTGGACATTAATATCCGGCCAAATCGTTCCATTTCCGGAAAATCAGCAAAACACTTTTCAAGCTGTTGGATAGAAATTCCGGTTAAACGAGAGGCAGTCAAGGTTTGTATATAACAACTGTCTGGAACGTTTTTGAGAAAACTATAGATGGAGGTGATCCATTCCCCATCTCCGGCAAAATTATCCGTTATCTCCTTTTCCCCTTTCCGGTAGTATACTCTCACCAGACCAGAATTAATGAAATAGGTGGTGTCACAAATCCGATTAGGTTTATGCAGATAAGTGCCTTTGACCAAATTTAGCGGCATGGAAATCTGATCCACTCTTGCTCTCAGATCCTCCGAAACAGGAATGAATTTCTCTAGATGATGGATTAAGTCGTGTTTCATGACGATACAGATTTCGCTGAAATGCCCAACAAGCTAATTTTATTTTTCAAGAGTAAAATAAGGCAACAAAAATAGCGAGTCACATATGTTTGTTACTTTAGCATCCAAAGAAATTCAGTTCAACCATGTACCTCTTCCGCTTTGGCCAACCCCACCACGAAAAACCCGGCATCCTCCTTCATGAAAAAATGTACGATGTCTCCTCTTTTGGGGAAGACTATGGCGAAGCATTTTTGGAGACCGGGGGGCTTCAACGTCTGGCACAGTGGCTCCGAACGCATCCCACACTCCCGCTCGTGCCCGAAGACGCACGTATCGGACCCTGTGTGATGCGCCCTTCCAAAATGCTTTGCGTAGGGCTTAACTATACGAAACATGCCTTTGAATCAAAGATGCCATTGCCCCCCGAACCTATTTTCTTTTTTAAGTCTACCACGGCTATCACCGGTCCGAATGATGGACTCATCATCCCGCGAGGCAGCACCAAAATGGATTGGGAAATTGAACTGGCTGTGGTGATTGGCAAAAAAGCACAGTATGTAGAAGAAAAAAATGCCATGAATCATGTGGCGGGCTTTTGTCTGCACAACGACTATAGTGAGCGAGCCTTTCAACTGGAGCGCAACGGTCAGTGGACCAAGGGCAAAAGCGCGGATACCTTTGCTCCGATTGGTCCCTATTTAGTCACACCTGATGAGATACCGGACTTTAACGATCTGAAGATGTGGCTAAAGGTGAATGGAGAACTCATGCAGGACAACAATACGGAAGATATGATTTTTGAAGTGCCGTTTTTGATTCATTACATCAGCCAGTTTATGACCTTGCTGCCGGGCGATGTGATCACCACTGGTACTCCATCCGGTGTAGGACATGGGCAACACCCTCCCCGCTATCTCAAACCTGGTGATGTGGTCGAACTTGGCATTGATCGGCTCGGTGAACAGCGACAGGTAGTCCATTCGTATGGAATATGATTCGTGCATTGTCCATGAAATCGACATATAAAACGGTATGGATCTATGGTCTGGCCATGGCCGCCTTGATTTCTTTACTCAAAGTCATTGAATATAAATATTGGGTACGTGATCTTTCCATAGAGTTCTATATTGGGCTGGTAGCCATCTTTTTTACCATCATGGGGATCTGGGTGGGATTAAAACTGACCACCAAAAAAGTAGTGACCGTTACAGTCGGGCCGGAATTTGTGTTAAACACCTCCGAACTACAAAAGCGGGGCATCAGCAAACGGGAGCACGAAGTATTGGAACTGATGGCGCAGGGACTGAGCAATCAGGAAATCGCCAATAAACTTTTTGTGTCGCTGAATACGATCAAAACCCATACCTCCAACCTTTTCCTCAAACTGGAAGTCGGCAGACGCACCCAGGCCATCCAGCGGGGAAAAGAGCTTCGACTGATTCCCTAGAAAGGCCCCCTTCATTCACGCTTTTGTGTGATTTCCTTTAAATTTCTGAAAATCACCCGTTCGGGTGATGGTTGGAGCGTCAAAACAGAGTTGATTTGAGCCAAAAAAAGCATATGAAAAAAATAATTCTTGTTTATGGTTCTATTGCCGGGGCAATCGTAGGAGCCATGTTCTTTATTGGGGCACCGCTCTACGATCAGGGCATTATTACTTTTGACAATGGCATGCTAGTGGGGTATACCTCCATGGTGGTAGCCCTTTCGCTCATCTTTTTTGGGGTAAAAAACTATCGCGACTCCCATGCCAATGGTGTCGTTACGTTTGGCAAGGCATTCAAAATAGGCATCTTAATTACGGTAGTTGCTTCGGTCATTTATGCTGCATCCTGGGAAATAGCCTATCGCACGGTTTCAAGAGGTTATAGCGATGCTATGTATGAGCATGAGATTGACAAACTCAAACAAAAAAGTAAAAGTGAAACAGAACTTCAAACTCAAATCAAAGAAATGGAGGAGTTTATGAAAATGTATCAAAATCCACTTATCCGCTTTGGCATTACGCTGTTTGAAATTTTTCCGGTCGGTTTAGTCATCTCGCTGGTGACCGCAGGATTACTTCGGAAAAAGGAATTCCTTCCACACACCCCTACCACTTAACGTATCAATGATGAAAAACCGACTGCTTATCCGTGCTGGCTGTTACAACAGCATTTTCTTTTGGATTTTACTTACAGACTCAATCAACATTCATATCCAAACCAAACTACACCTATGAAACTGGGAGCCTTTTCCATCAGCTTGAGCGTCAAGGACATTCATGCTTCTAAAAAATTTTATGAAACAGTAGGATTTACCGTCATGGGAGGAGACATCAAAAAAAATTACCTCATCATGAAAAACGGCAATGCCCTGATTGGGCTCTTTCAGGGAATGTTTGAAGGAAACATTCTCACATTCAACCCCGGGTGGGATGAAAATGCCGGTCCGGTAGATCCCTTTGACGATGTCAGAAAAATTCAACAACACGTCAAACAACAAGGACTTCTCCTAACATCAGAAGTCGATGAAACAACCAATGGCCCAGCCAGTATCACGCTTTCGGATCCTGATGGCAACATGATTTTAATTGATCAACACCGCTAGCATTAACCACCTATGCAATCAAAAGCTCAAACTGCCGACAAGTACATCGAGACCCTTCCAGACGACCGGGCAGAAATCATTTCTGCCCTGCGTAACGAAATCAAAAAAAAATTGCCCAAAGGTTTTGAAGAAACCATGCAATACGGAATGATCAGCTATGTGGTACCACACAAAATTTATCCGGCTGGTTATCATTGCAAACCAACCGATGCATTACCATTCATCAGTATTGCCTCCCAAAAAAATCATATTTCTGTTTATCACATGGGCTTGCAGGGGAAACTGCTGGACTGGTTTCAACACGAGTGGAAAAAACACAGCAGCAAAAAGCTCGACATGGGCAAAAGCTGTATCCGTTTTAAAAAAGCAGAAGATGTGCCGGTAAAGCTGATGGGTCTGTTAGCCGCTCAAATGAAACTCACCGAATGGATTGAGATTTATGAATCGTCATTAAAATAATCACAAAAACCACCTCATGAAAAGAGTCACCGGACTGGGCGGAGTGTTTTTTAAAGCCTCTGATCCCAAAAAGTTAAAAGAATGGTATGGCAAACATCTGGGTTTACCCATAGACGATTATGGCGCCTCCTTTCGATGGATTGATATCAACCAACCTCATGCCAAAGCACCAGCGCTTACTGCCTGGAGCCCGTTTCCGGCAGACACCAGGCATTTCGCGCCCAGCGAAAAACCTTTTATGTTCAACTACCGTGTAGAAAACTTAGTTGAACTGATAAAAGTTCTGAAAGAAGAGGGTGTTCAGATGGTAGGAGAGATAGAGGAATACTCCTACGGTAAATTTGCCTGGATACTTGACCTGGAAGGAAACAAGATAGAACTGTGGGAACCAATAGATGACGGGTTTGAGCAATCGTAGGTAGCTTTGGTTCATGGGTGCATGGTGGTTTGTTCCTCGATTAAAGACAAAAATCTAGGCGTCTGCCTACTTTGTCGTTATCTTTGAACCACATGAATCAAACTGATTTTTCCGGATGGGGACAGGTAGCCCTGTTTATCCTAGGTGGATTTTTGTTTGTGGCAGCCGCGCTCGTAACATCTCGTTTTCTCCGCCCCAACCGCCCGGGTGTTGAGAAGCAATTGCCTTATGAAAGCGGTGAACAGGCCGTTGGTCAGGCGTGGGTACAATTTAACTTCCGGTTTTATGTGCTGGCCATCATGTATTTATTGTTCGAAGTGGAGATCATCCTGCTTTTCCCATGGGCTGTGGTTTATGCCGATCCTCAGGCACAGGCCGAAACAAATGGGCAGTGGGGATGGTTTGCTTTTGCAGAGATGATGATCTTTATTGGCTTGTTGGCTCTTGGACTTGCCTACGCATGGGTAAAAGGGCATTTGGATTGGGTGAAACCTACTCCGCAGCCCACGCAGGTAAAATCGGTGGTGCCACCAGCCCTATATGACGCCATCAATGAAAAATATAAATCAGCCCGATGAAAGGATACCTGGATCAGGAATTTGCCAAGGGAGGTGTGCTGGTAACGAAAGCCGATGATTTGCTGAATTGGGCTCGCTTGTCTTCGCTTTTTCCCATGACGTTCGGCATCGCCTGTTGCGCGATTGAATTTATGAGCACCGGCACTACGGTCTATGACATGGATCGTTTTGGTATGGCACCACGAGCCACTCCCCGCCAGGCGGATGTGATGATTGTATCCGGCACCGTCACCTTCAAAATGGCCGATCGCATTAAGCGGCTCTACGAACAGATGTCAGAGCCCCGCTATGTCATTTCAATGGGTTCATGCTCTAACTGCGGAGGGCCCTATTGGCAACATGGCTATCATGTGGTGAAGGGTGTGGATAAGATCATTCCGGTGGATGTGTACGTGCCCGGTTGCCCTCCCCGTCCGGAAGCGCTGATCGGTGGGATCTTAAAACTACACGAGAAAATCAGAGGTGAAAGTCGCGTACGGCCGTTGGGGATTGAGAAGTTGCTAAAAAAAGAAGCGCATGGTTGAATTAGAAGTTATTCATGATCTTCTGGAGAAGGCCTCAACGCATGCTCCCGTATTTCAATCAGCGAGCACTCCTCCCACCTATCTGGTTCAGGGTTCTGATTTATTAGCATCGCTTTTCGCACTTCAGACAAATCCGTTGACTTATTTCGATATGCTTTCATGCATCACCGGTATTGACAACGGACCGGAAGTCAACACCATGGAAGTCATTTATCATTTGTACTCGATTCCCTTTCATCAATCACTAGCCGTCAAGGTTATCCTCCCGCGTGATCGTCCGGAGGTGCCAAGTGTGTGTGAACTTTGGAAAACAGCCGAGTGGCATGAACGCGAAGCATTCGATCTGCTGGGCATTCAATTTCTCAACCATCCGGATTTACGCAGAATCCTGTTGCCTGCCGATTGGGTTGGACATCCCTTGCGAAAAGACTACAGGCACGAAGAATATTATCACGGAGTCCGGATTGCGTATGAAGCTTCTCAGCCCCCCACAGATGTATGAGCTATCATCCTGACTTGCTGGCATCGGAGCCCAACAAACTGGAGGTTGGCAATCTGCGCACCGAGGAGATGATTTTAAATCTTGGTCCACAGCATCCCTCGACCCATGGTGTATTGCGGCTGGAGGTGTTGACTGATGGTGAAATCATCAAACAGGTAGTGCCACACATCGGCTACCTCCACCGGTGTTTCGAAAAACATGCCGAGAGCCTCCCCTACAATCAGATTATCCCTTTTGTAGACCGGATGGACTATGTGGCCGCTATGAATTCAGAACATGCCTATGCCATGGGTGTCGAAAAGATGTTGGGGATTACCGAACAAATTCCGAAGCGAGTAGAGTATATCCGGGTGACCGTGGCAGAACTCAACCGCATTGCTTCCCACATGATTGCTATTGGCACCTACGGACTCGATCTGGGTGCGTTTACTCCCTTTTTCTGGATCATGCGTGACCGTGAGCATATTCTCCGGCTGATGGAATGGGCCAGTGGTGCCCGCATGCTGTATAATTATGTGTGGATTGGCGGTCTGTATTATGATTTACCAGTAGGATTTGAAGACCGTTGTCAGGAGTTTGTTAATTACTTCCGTCCCAAATTAAAAGAGCTGGAAAATCTGCTCATCAACAATAAGATTTTTATTGATCGCACCTCCGGTGTAGGAACGCTTCCGCTGGATCTGGCCATTAACTGTGGCATGACAGGACCTGGGTTACGAGCTTCGGGTCTGCGATTTGATCTGCGAAAAGTGGATCGATATTCAGTATACCCGGAAATAGAATTTGATATTCCCATCGGAGAAGGAAAAATGGGAACGCAGGGAGACTGTTGGGATCGTACATGGGTGCGTTATCGCGAAATGGAAGAATCCCTTCGGATTGTGGATCAGTGTCTGTTAAAACTAACAGGAGAGCATGCCCGTACCAGAGACTTTGACCCTCAGGCACTAGTCCCCAAAAAAATCAGACCCAAAGCCCAGGATCTTTATTCCCGTGCTGAAAATTCAAAAGGAGAGTTAGGATTCTTCTTTCGGGCGGATGGCAAAAGTGATATTCCTTTCCGTTGTAAAGTACGGGCGTGTAGTTTTGTAAATCTTTCCGTTCTACCACACATTACCAAAGGGGTCTTACTGGCGGATCTTATCGCCATCCTTGGCTCCATTGATATTGTGTTAGGCGAAGTAGATCGCTGACGTAATTGTCGGCAGGATGCTACCTTTGTCAATGACATGATCAAAGTTTTTACTTCCGAACAATTTCGGGCATGGGACACCGCCACCATCCAGCAGGAGCCTATTGCTTCCATTGACCTGATGGAACGTGCCTGTCGTGCGTTTACAGATTGGTTCATCCAGAACTTCACGGCTCATCATAAAATTGCCATCGTGTGTGGCACCGGTAATAATGGTGGCGATGGTATGGGAATTGCGAGGATGTTAAAGGAACATGGACTTTTTGTCAAAGTGTTTATCCATCCGGGGAAAAAGGAGACGCTCGATTACAGAATCAATCATCAGCGCTTACCCGCAAACATTCCGGTGACCCCGTTGCCAGAAGTTATCGAACCTGCTTTATTCGAAAAATGTTCAATTGTAATAGATGCCCTTTGGGGAACTGGCTTTCGTGGATCATTAGATAGCAGGAGCCATCAATTGATTTCTGTTTTAAATTCTCTGCCTGTCATTCGTGTGGCTGTAGATGTGCCTTCTGGACTGATAACAGATGAACCAACTCCAGGACTTACTTTTTTGGCCGATTACACCGCCACTTTTCAATCACCAAAATTGGCATTTGTGCTGCCGGAGAATGAATCAAGGGTTGGGCAATGGACTGTTGTTGACATTGGTTTATCCCAGGTTTATCAAAATGAAACGATTACACCCTATTTCATCCCGACCATTAAAGCTATCCGCAAACTTATTCATCCGCGAAAGAAATTTGATCATAAAGGCACCTTTGGTCACGCCTTGATAGTGTCGGGAAGCACCGGAAAAACGGGAGCAGCCGTTCTTAGTGCATTAGCTTGTTTGCGAACCGGAGTAGGTTTATTAACGGTTCACACCCCCGGTTCTGGAAGAGTTATTTTACAAACTGCCGTTCCGGAGGCTATGGTGCAATCTGATAAAAATCCCGATGCGATTACTTCAGCTTCGGTGCCTACCCGTGTCTCTGCAATTGGTATTGGCCCTGGCATTGGAATCTCCCCTGAGACCGTTGTTGCCGTGACTGAATTATTAAAGAGCGGACAGCCAATGGTTCTGGATGCTGATGCATTGAATATCCTGAGCGATCAGAAGTTACTCCACTTAGTTCCTCCTGACAGCATTTTGACTCCCCATCCAAAAGAGTTTGAACGGTTGGCCGGTACGTGGAAAAATGAATATGAACGGTTGATTAAACTTCAAACCTTGGCGAAACATTTGCAAAGCGTCATTATTCTCAAGGGTGCCTGGTCTTCCATCGCCAATCCTAACGGAGAAGTTTACTTCAATCCTACCGGAAACCCTGGGATGGCCACGGCTGGAAGCGGAGACGTTTTAACCGGCATCCTGACGGCTTTGCGGGCGCAAGGGTACTCTGCTCAGGAGACTGCGTTGATCGGTGTTTATCTGCACGGCCTGGCGGGAGACATGGCTGTTCGGGAAAAAACTCCGCCCGGATTGATAGCCCGTGATCTGATTGACTTTTTACCGATGGGGTGGAAACGCCTTTTGTAAAAAAAAATTGCCTGGGCTTTAAACTTTTGGCTTACTAATTGCATCTAAAATGCACTAAACATCGTACGTAAGTATATCATGAATAGCAGGATAATTCTTCTTTTTGTAACCATGCTGATCAGCAGCCTGTTGGCTCTTGGTCAGTCCAAAGAAGAATATGCCCTGACGACCGATCCGATCAAACTGGTTCAATTATTCCCCAATCCTACCATCGATTTTCTGCATGTGAAGTTCGAAAACCCAACTGCTAAAAAAACCAAGGTTACACTTCATAATATCATTGGCAATGCCATTGAAATGGAAATTGAGGCGATTGATGACTATGAACTCAGAATTCGGGTGAAAGACCTTCCGACAGGCTATTACTTTTTAGCCTTGCGCGATGAGGCTACGAATGCCAAAAGTTCATACAAGTTTCTGAAGCGCTAATCCGTTTGTTTTATTTCGCTTATTTTAGGGATCAAAGTAGGATCCCTTGTCTCGTTTTGTTCTTGCTATCGATATTGGTACCACCAGCACGAAAGTACTGGCGGTAACAGCGCAAGGTGAAGTCCTGTGCTCTCATCAGGAATTTTATCCTACCTACTTTCCTCTTCCTGATCATGTTGAACAAAATGCAGAGGATATCCGAAAAGCCGTGCTGGCAAGTATCCACCGGGTGGTAACCCTCCTATCTCACCCTCCCCTGGCTTTGAGCTTAAGTTGTGCAATGCATAGTTTTCTGGTAGTTGATGGAACTGGTCTATCTCATTCTCCGGTACTGATCTGGTCAGATACCCGAAGCTATGAGCAGGCCCAATCACTTCACCAAAGCTCGTTGGGAAAAATGATTGCGCAGCGAAGTGGTACGCCTGTCCATCCCATGTCTCCGTTGTGTAAAATAAAATGGTGGATGCTTCACCATCCGGTTCGTCCAGAACATCGGTTTGTTTCTATCAAGGAATACATTTTATATCATCTTACCGGCCAATGGACAGTTGATCATTCCCTTGCTTCCGCCACCGGTTTGTTTGATATCCAACATAACACCTGGATGCAGGAAAGTCTGGACTGGGCGGGCATTGATTTGAAACGACTGAGCGAACCGGTCCCCACCACTACGTTTCTTTCGCTAACACCAGCCGCATGTACCAACTTAGGTTTACCTCACTCAACTCAGCTAATGATTGGCGCAAGCGATGGTTGCCTGGCGCATCATGCATTTGATTTGCTCCCCGAAGAATGGTCTCTCACCGTGGGTACCAGTGGTGCCGTTCGGCTTTCTCGAAGCACACCCTTAATCCATCCGGAAGGAAAAATATTTAACTATATACTGACCCATCAAAAGTTTGTCTCGGGAGGAGCGACAAATCATGGCACCGTTTTAATTGATTGGTTTAATCAGAACATAGCCAAAAAAGCAGTTCCTGTTGATCTTTTTACTTCCGTGCTAACTAACTATAAACCAGGATCTAATGGGCTTCTGTTTCTACCATACATTTTAGGTGAGCGGGCGCCCTTTTATGATGCGAAGGCCAGAGGTGCGTGGATCGGACTGGGAATACGTCATACCCTTGAAGATATGCAGCAAGCCTTGCTGGAAGGAATGTGTTTTGAAATCAACAGCATCATTCAGATGCTGAGTCAAATCGCCCATGTGCCTACGAAACTAGTCATGAGTGGGGGATTAACAAGGTCGTCCGCATGGGTACAGCTCTTATCCGACATCACGCAAATGCCCATTGAGATTCGACATAAATCAGACGCTTCTTCGTTAGGCGCTGGCCGGCTTGCCTTTGAAGCGTTAGGTATGTCGTATCAGGATAGTTCCGTTGATGTTCAGTTGTTTACCCCCTCCAGTCGACACCTGGATATGCATCAAAAACTAATGGCCATGTTTATCGAAACTACTCAACGTATGACTCCGGTGTTTCATTCACTCGCTCAATGGCAACGACTATGACCCTCGTCACCGTTGTGATCGGCATTGGTATTCTGCTAATTCTGATCATGAGTAAAGTCAAACCTTTTCTGGCCCTGTTAATTACTTCTTTTCTGGTGGGTTGTCGGCTGCAATATGTACTGGCACAAGAGAAAAACGTGGAAGCGATTCGACTGACACTCCTGTCCATAGGTAAAGGATTTTATGATACGATTACTCAAATGGCATTCGTAGTCATGTTGGGAGCGTTGCTTGGAAAAATTATTGAGTCTAGCGGTGCGGCTACCCGAATCACCCAAACACTGACGGACTGGGTAGGCGTAAAAAATCTGCCCTGGGCCATGATGCTAACAGGTTTTATCATTGGTATTCCTCTTTTTTACAATGCTGGTTTTGTTTTGCTGGTACCGCTGGTTTTTTCGTTGGCGCGCACCAGTCAAATCCCTTTGCTTTTGTTGGCCATACCCATGGCATCCGCCTTGTCGGTCACACATGGTTTTTTGCCACCCCATCCGGCCCCGACAGCCATCGCGTATCTCTTTCAGGCAGATATCGGGCTTACATTACTTTATGGGCTCGTGCTGGCCGTTCCAACAGTGATCCTGGCTGGCCCCCTTTTTTCACGAACATTAGCAACTATTTCGGTTAATAATTTTTCTGTTCCCCACGTTCATCAAGCCAAGGAACCTGGCACAAGGGTTAGCTTTTTATTGGCGCTTCTTCCGGTCTTTATCATCACCTTCGGAGCGCTTGCCTCGCTTATTCTACCCAAGGGACAAATCTCGACCATCATTGCTATTCTTACCCGATCGGAAATAGCGCTCTTACTCGCAGTGATTCTGTCTCTTTGGCTTTTAGTCTTTCGGCAAGGATTTACCCGGAAACAATTCACCTCCTGGGCGTGGGGATCCCAAAAGGAAATCTTGATGATCTTGTTAGTGATTGCCGCTGGTGGATCGTTTAAGCAGGTATTAATTGACGGACAAGTGGGAGCTGCCATCCTGGAAAAAACCTCTCACTTGAAATTGAATCCATTGCTCATGGGCTGGCTAATCGCTGCCCTGCTGCGGGTATCACTAGGATCGGCTACGGTTGCTGCGCTGACAGCCGGGGGCATGGTTATTCCGATGGTTGAGGGAGGGTTGGCATCACGAGAATTGATGGTATTGGCGGTAGGTTCGGGCAGCCTGATGTTTTCACATATCAATGATACCGGCTTCTGGATGTTTAAAGAATACTTTAACTTAACGCTTGCCCAAACCTTTCGGTCCTGGTCGCTGATGGAGACCATTGTATCGGTGATGGGGCTGCTGGGCGTATTAACACTTAGTCAATGGGTTCATTAAATCAAGAATTATGCACATAGGGTTAGTTGGATTAGGTAAGATGGGATTTCCGCTGGCATTGAACATCAAAAGAAACGGGCATGAGTTAATTGCTTATGATGTAAATGCCCATATCCGAAAGCAGGCTGCCGATGAAGGCATATCAACTGTTTCTTCGCTTAATGATCTTGCACAGGCTCTTCCTGATCAAAAGATCGTGTGGCTGATGGTACCTGCTGGAAAAATAATAGATGCTATCCTGGTGGAATTAAAAGAAACATTGAAAGAGGGTGATATTGTCATTGACGGAGGTAATTCGTTCTACAAAGATTCGGTGGCTAGAGGTTTGGATCTTGAAAAGCTGAAAATAGAATATCTGGATTGTGGCACCAGCGGTGGTGTAAGTGGCGCCCTGAACGGAGTGTGCGCCATGATTGGAGGAAAAAAAGAAGTGTATGATCTCTGCGAGCCTTTGTTTCGATCTATTTCAGTTCCAAAGGGATATTTGTATTGTGGAAAAAGTGGTAGCGGCCATTTTACAAAAATGGTTCATAACGGAATTGAGTATGGCATGATGCAGTCTATTGCAGAGGGATTTGAGGTGTTGCATACGCATGACCCATCCATGAATCTGGCAGAAGTAGCCAGCGTTTGGAATCATGGATCGGTAGTTCGAAGTTGGCTTATGGAATTAACTCAACAGGCCTTGGAGAAGGATCAAAATCTGGAATCCATCAAAGGTATTATGCATTCATCTGGTGAGGGTAAATGGACATTGGAAACAGCCCTTGAAATGGGTATTGCCACCCCAGCGATTGCAATGTCTTTACTCATGCGCTACCGCTCTCAGCAGACGGATACTTTTTCTGGGAAAGTGGTTGCCGCGTTGCGAAATGAATTTGGCGGACACTCCGTAGAGAAGAACTGAACGAACAAATTACCAATCACCGAAGCGCTAAAAAGTAACTTTTACGATCTTTTCTTCTCCCTTTCGTTTGATCTTTACATCAATGGTCTCCCCTTTGTTAAACTTGCCAAGCGCTTCCATGTAACTTTGCATACCTTTGATGGGAAGATCCCCCATTTGAAGAATAATGTCTCCGGCAACGATGCCTGCTTTTTGAGCAGGTTTGCCATCCGTTACTCCATCCACCCATAAACCTTCGGCATCAGACGTATAACTGGGCATCACGCCCATAGTCACTTTAAACGCTCTGGCAGACCCCATCGAACGGTTTTTGGTTGGCAAAAATGAGAGTTTGGGCTGACCATCTATTTGCTCAATGGTTTTAATAATCACATTCAATACCTCCCTCTCCCCTTCGTAATCGATCTTGTCCCAGTCGTCTGAAGGTTTGTGATAGTCGTTATGAGATCCGGTAAAGAAATGAAGGACCGGAATATTCTTTAGATAGAATGAAGCATGATCTGAAGGTCCCATGCCGGAAGAATCCGTTTTGATAGCAACGGATGATCCTGACATCCCTTTGAAAAGAGACTCCCACACCGTGCTTGTTCCTGTTCCACCCACTGAAAGGCCTTTAGATGTGTCATACCGTCCTATCATATCCATGTTAATCATGAAGTTGATTTTTTCTATGGGAATCGTGGGATGTTCTACGAAATACTTACTTCCATACAGCCCCAACTCTTCCCCACTGAAGCAAATAAAAAGAAAGTTATTCTTCTCACGTACTTTATTGCTTTGAAAATACCGGGCTAGTTCCAACACACCGGCCACTCCGCTGGCATTGTCATCTGCTCCGTTATGAATTTTGTCTTGCGCATTGGCATCCAGGGAATTGCCATCATGACCTAAGCCTAAATGATCATAGTGGGCTCCGATAACAATGGTAAATGGCGCCTGATTGTCAAGGTAGCCTACCACATTTCTGGCGGTTCCCTCTTTCCCTGTACCATGCGTACCCGCTTTGAATGAAAAAGACTGGTAAAAACCGTTCTCCCCCTGGGGTTTCAACCGAAGAGTTTTAAACTGATTTTCAATATACGAGGCGGCCATTCGCTCACCAGAAGTACCAGTTCCCCGTCCCAGGATAGAATCATTGGCCAATATCTGCACGTGTTGTCTGATCCGGCTAACCTCTGGTGTTTGGCCCATTGCCAGAGCCAAATAGCAGGAAAAGAAAAGGGTTAAAAGCGTTTTCATAAGAAGTAGTTCAGGTTCAAAAGTAAACAAGACCTACGCTAAAAAAACTACCGTTGACGGATTTTTAGTATCCTGATGCAAAGATCAGGACCCCCAACAAGCAATAGCCAATATTGACCGGATGTCGTATCTTCGCCACCAGAATAAATCCGGCTTATGAAGCAACCCCCAAAACTTCTTTTGTTAACCGATTTTACACCCCTTTCACGGGTGGCCATGGAGTATGCCGTAAAAATGGCTGGACCTCTTCATGCAGAATTTATAGTGATGAATGTTGTGCGATTAGAAGGAATACCCAAGGCCAATTTGAAAATGCGGTCTATTGAAAAGGCGGTCGTTTCCATTGCCGAGGAAGAAGGTGCTAAGTTGATTGAAGAGCTAAAAAAGGTATCCAAAGGGAATTTTACAATCACATTTCGGGCGGTAAAAGGACATACCGTGGCTGAGTCTGTCACTCGCTTTATTGAAAAGACCAAAGTGAATATGGTTGTGATGGGTTCTCGTGGGGCTTCGACCTTGAAAAAGGTCAGATTAGGTGGAACAACCGTTTCTGTCATTGATGCCAGCAAAGTACCGGTGCTGGCCATTCCTGCCCTGGCGCAGTACCGAAACCTTCAGCACCTGGTTTACGCTACCGACTTGAAAACAGCCGAAAAAGAACTGGCGATCATTACTGAGTTTGCGGAAATCTTTGGTTCACACGTACACATGATTCATGTGGCTGCCAGCATGGATAAAAAGACTGAGCTGGACAAAGCTAAAGCCGAGGAGTTGGTTAGAAAAAACGGATACCCTAAGTTAGATTTTCGGATCATCCTTGATGAGGACGTCCCCAAAGCAATTGACAGATATATTCAGGAAACCAAATCGGACTTGCTTACTACGTTTGACCATCATCTCTCCCTGTTTGAAAAATTGTTTGGAAGAAATGTAACCCGTAAACTGGCCTACCAGGGTAACATACCCTTGTTGGCTGTGAAGAAAAAGGCAAATTAAGTATCATTAAAACCGTTCATGATTGAATTGAGTTACTTTTTGTGATCATTTCTTATTAATTGACGTGGTGAAAATGAAGTTATACTCCGCCTTGTTGATCTCCGCCTTGTTGCTCATCGGAACTTCCTGTGCAGAAGAAACCTGTCCTACCTACGACATGGGGTATCGCCAAAGTGCCAGACGCTATAAAGCGCCCAAACATAAAACCAACCGGATGTTGGCCCGAAGTGGTGGACATACGCGTATAAAGGTTAATTCCGGAAAGTCATCCAAAGCCAAATCCCCTAAGGAAGCCAAAACTAAAACCAAGGCTAAGCCAAAAATGGCTGAACAGGAGTAATCGTATTTAGATCGAACGGAAAATCAGAAACAACGTTCCCGACATCAACATCACTACAGGTAAAGTTAAAAGCCAGGCAATCAATATGTTACGCACCGTGTCTGGCTGTAGATTTTTGACCCCTTTGCTGGCCACCATGCTTCCGGCAATGCCAGAAGAAAGCACATGGGTTGTGCTTACCGGTAAACCAAAAGAAGTAGAAAGACCAATTGTAGTAGCAGCTACCATCTCTGCGCTGGCACCCTGGGCGTAGCTCAAATGTTCCTTACCGATTTTTTCTCCAATGGTCTTCACAATTCTTTTCCATCCGATCATCGTTCCTAAACTTAACGAGGCTGCGATCATCACAATGACCCATCGAGGTGAATAATCCGTAATTGTTTTGAGCGTGGTAATTTCACTGGTCAATTTCTTTTTATCTGCTTCACTTAAGGATACTTCCTCTTTATCCATCAGGTATTTCAAGTTGGTTGAAATGAGCATGATGTCTTTTCTGACCAAAAAACGTTCTTCTTTCGGAATAGCTGATACCGAGGATGCCCTTCCCATACGATCAATCAAATCCCGATTCAGTGCCTGCGTGCTATCCAGTCTGATCTGGTCGGGTTTGGAAAGAGGAGATGGATTAATTTTATTCATCAACAATTCAATTTGTTGTGCATTTTTTTCCAGCGAAGCCGGGCTCACAGAAGAATTCAACGCAAAATAAGCCGGAACAATACCGATCAAAATGAGCATCACCAGTCCTACGCCCTTCTGACCATCATTTGATCCATGAAATCCACTGACCAGTGTACAAGTGATGATTAAAATGATTCGGATCCACCAGGGAGGTGGTGAATTTTTCTTGGGTTCCTTGAATAAACTCTCTCCTATTTCAGTCTTTTTGGTCAGGTTACGAATCAGAAACATGAGAATAATCGTCAACGAAAAACCAAACAAAGGAGAGATCAAGAGTGATAATCCAATCTCCTGTGCTTTTCCCCAGTTGACAGCCGCTTCTGAACTGTTTGGTAAAAGAGAATAGGCCAATCCCACCCCCAAAATTGACCCAATCAACGTATGTGAACTGGAACAAGGAATACCAAAATACCAGGTCAGCAAATTCCAGAAGATGGCGCTTAACAGCAGAGCCATGACCATTGAAATACTGTGTGCAATATCCTGATCTACCAATGACTCTACGGGCAATAAATTAACAATCCCCATCGCCACGGTAATCCCTCCCAAAAAAACACCAATGCCATTGCATATTCCTGACCACACCACAGCGACCATCGGTTTTAGGGAATTGGTATAAATCACGGTTGCCACCGCATTGGCTGTATCATGGAAACCATTGACAAACTCAAAACCGCAGGCAGCTAAAAGACAGACGATTAAAAGAATGGAATACGAAAGCTCCAACTCAAACATATAGATAAATAAAATCTTTTAAAGGTAAGGGTAGCTTATCCGATCCTTGTTACGCCAATGTTACCTTTTTACAGGTGCCCGAACGAAGGTTATCAAAAATCTACTTCAAACGCTGAGAGAACAACCATTTTAACAATTCCGGTTCAGCCAATGCCGGTGTCCAGCTATCATGCTGAACGAGGGGATATTCTGTGTATCTGGGTTTTCCCTTGGCTTTTCTTAAAGCCATCACCATTTTTCTGCTCCGTTCTGGTGGAACTACCGTGTCGAGGGCACCATGAAAAACCCATACGGGCACATTTCGGATACGCCTGGCAGTAGATTCGTCACCTCCGCCACAAATGGGAATGGCCGCAGCGAATCTATTGGGTTGGCGGGCAAGAAGTTCCCAGGTACCAAAGCCTCCCATGGATAGTCCGCCAACATAGATTCGTTTAGGATCGACCGACCACTCGCGGATAGAGTAATCTATTAAATTTATGACTCGAGCCAAAGAAATGGTAGGGCTTTTCGCCATGACATGCTCCGAAGAATTCCATTTGGTATCTACCCACCGATCGGTGGTCGGGCATTGAGGGACGAGCACATAAGAAGGGTATTTCATCCGGTGAATGGAATCTAAGAAAAGGGATGTTACATATTTCAAATTCAATTGATTATCCGAGCCCCGCTCTCCTGATCCATGAAGAAAGATCACAAGCGGATACTTTTTCCCAGGTTGGGGGTTTTGAGGTCTTAGCAACCGGTAGGGTAAACTATCAAACACGTGCTTCTCAAATAGTGAATCAGATTGAGCCATGGAAAGCAAGGGAATAAACCAATAGATCAGAATAATTCGTTTCAAAGGAATGGAGGGTAAATTACTGAAGTACAGGAAACTGGTGGATCATCTGCGAAAAGGTATAAACTTTTAGCGAAAGTTTAGGTGACCCGTTACCTTGCGGAATGGATTTGGTCTGGAAAGATGAGCATCTTACACTTTGTGCCGAAAAAGCATTGTTTCTTCAACAGTATCGTACCCTGGTAATCGCAGACTTACATTTGGGGAAAGTTAATCATTTCCGAAAAGCGGGTATCGCAGTTCCGGTGCAGGCCAATCATCAAAATGCAGAATTGGTCATTCAACTCATTCAGTCGTACAAACCCACCCGTTTAATCCTGTTGGGCGATCTTTTTCATAGTCACTACAATGACGAATGGGAAGTCTTTGGGCAGTTGAGGAAACATTTTAGCGCGTGCCGTTTCGACTTAGTGATCGGAAATCATGACATTCTAAGCCGCCATCAGTATGATCGTTACGAAATATCTGTATTTCCTGAGCTAACGGTTGGATCCCTCGTCTTTACGCATGATCCAAACGAGGTAGTACCGCCAGATCTTTATCAGGTTAGCGGGCATCTTCACCCGGGAGCCCGCTTACGCGGATCCGGGAAACAATCTTTGACACTCCCCTGCTTTTGGATGGGAGCCCGTCAAATGATCTTGCCAGCCTTTGGCTCGTTCACCGGATTGGCGCGGATTAAACCCAAAAAAGGAGATCGGCTCTTTGTGGTGGCCCACTCTGAAGTTATTGAGATCGTAGAGAAAGAAAAGCAAATGTTATCTGAATGAGAAGTTACTTTCTAATTTGCCTGATGGCTAGTTTCCTGTCCTTACCCGCACAGGATACGACCCGGTTACGATTACTGTTTGCCGGTGATATCATGCAGCACGATGCACAAATAACTTCTGCCTTTAATCCTGCCACAGGCATTTATGAATATGAAAAAACATTTCAATGGATAAAGCCCTGGATCGAATCCGCTGACCTCGCCCTGGCTAATCTGGAGTTCACGCTGGCAGGCAAACCCTACAAAGGTTATCCTCAATTTAGCGGTCCCGATGAAATGGCCTTTGAATTAAAAAAAACAGGATTTGATGTTCTGGTCACCGCCAACAATCATTCAGCCGACCGATATAAAAAAGGCATCATCCGAACGATCGACATGCTGGATTCGGCCAGGCTCATCCATACGGGAACATTTAAAGATTCTACCAGCCGACACCTAAACTATCCATTGATCATTCAGAAACTTGGTTTTAAGATCGCTCTGCTCAATTATACCTACGGAACCAATGGCATACCGGTCCCTTCTCCCACGATCGTCAATCCGATTGACACCACTCAACTAAAAGTTGATTTAAAAAAAGCCCGTGATCATACTCCAGATGCGATTATTGTCATGATCCACTTTGGTGATGAATATCAACGGAGTCCGAATAAGTTTCAGAAAAAAATAGCAGCCGTGTGTTTCCGTGAAGGCGCTACGATAGTGATCGGTTCACACCCCCATGTTATTCAGCCGTTGGAATTTTATCCTGAAAAAAATCAGTTGGTGGCATGGTCGTTGGGAAATTTCATTTCCAACCAGCGGCCGCGTTATCGCAACGGAGGTTTGATGGTGCGCGTAGAATTGCGAAAGATTACTCACGACTCGCTGTCTGTCACTCAAATCATAAACCCCACGTATGACCTGGCGTATGTGCATGTGGACAAACGTAAAAAATTTCATTTAATTCCAGTCCGACATCCAAACGTAAATACGCTGGTAGGGCAAGACAGCGTGTCGCTGGCCACCTACCAGCAATTTGTACAGGACAGTCGTCAATGGCTCACCAGATACAATCACCAAATTCCGGAGGCAGAAGATTCGGTTGTTTATACCATCCAAAAAAAATGCTTTGAACCTAGTGATGGCTGGCTTGTTCTTCCTCCTTTGACAGGTGAAACGTTCCTCGCTCACGATGGGGAATTCATGTGTGTATGCGAGGGGAAATATGCCACGGAAGAAGAAGCTGCCATTATCCTTTCATTATCAAAATCCGCAGACCCCTCTCTGAAGGGTGTTGTCAAGCCTATACTTTCTTCCGCTATTGACCAGAGAAAATAATTCCGATGGAAAACTCCAAACCGGTAAAATCAATCTTTGCGTTTGAATAATCGATGAGGCGTGTTTCCAGACCTCCTGCCTGAGTTCCTCCCGTGTATTCACCTTTCATAGGAAATTTTGCCTGGCCCAATAGATAATTGCATTCGAGTGAAATCCCGAACTGTTTAGAGGGATAAAAAGTAAATTCAACACCTGCATGATAGCCAAAACCCGGATGATTGCTGGCCGTGACTGATGCGTTGGCAACTTCCCAGTTTTCATAGGCGCGCAAACCTTTATCTAAATTTCCATGGTTAATCTTTTGCCCAAATCCGTAAAAGAAAAAACCACCTCCCTTCACATCAAATTCAGCTTGCTGTCCTTTGAACTGAAAAACGATCTCTGCCGGAATAAAAATCGTAAAGTTAGGACCAACGATGGGGTCTTTTGTTTCGAATGGCATTTCCATCACGTTTAATCCACTCATGCGATAGAGTGAAAAACCTGTTTCCAATGCTACAAATTTATTCAAATCAATGCCCAGACCTCGTATGGAAAAGGGGCTGATTGGTGTGGAGAAATAACCATTTCGCGGAATGAAATACGAAAAAGAAAGTCCCATTTCCTGAGCAGGGGCCGTTAGAAAAGACGTACACAAGACAATACCGATCCATAGTCTTCTTACCGCTTTTATCCTTTTCTTTTCTATACAAATACCCGAGGGTGTGAATGATGCCATATTTATCGGTTGTTAAAATCATCAAATAATACTTGCATATAGGACTTACCTCGAATTTTAGCAAGGGAGTCCGCACTTTGTTTGAGATAGTCATTCAAATCAAAATCATATACATCTTCACCAGATGGGCTCACAAATCCATATCCATTTTGAAAAATGTACGAGGCAAAGTGAGTTACGTCTTTTGCGAATACATTTTTACTAAACGTAAAGGCTGACGAATTAATATTTAATTGACTGAGCAAAGTAGCAGCGATATCGGTTTGACCTGCCAACACGGGTACGCGTATGGCGTGCGTATTCAAGGCTCCGCCCAGCCATAGCATCGGAATTTTAAATCGCTCCTTGTCCTTTAGTTCATTAGGGTCCGGAAACCGATGACCATGATCCGCTGTAATAATGATAAGTGTTTGATCCCACCACGAAGCTTTTCTGGCGGAAGCGATAAAATCACCCAGGCTTTTGTCGGTATAAAAACAAGAATTTAAGAAAAGTGAGGACTCATCCTTTCCCGGATACACGGGTTCCATGGGCACTTCAAATGGCTCATGACTGCTCAGGGACAGCATGGTTTTAAAAAATGGGCTTCGGGCCGTATCGCATTCCTGTTTTAGCCTCTCAAAAACATAGTGATCCGGAATACCCCATTTGGAATCATCCAGGGAGTTCTCAAAGTCATCGTCAGCTGTAATATGTAAAAAACCAAGATTGGTTAGGTAGGACTCCATGTTGGCAAAACCAATATCTCCTCCATACATAAATGATGGGTGATATCCTTCCGCCAAAAGAGTTCGGGGTAACGAAGGGAGCGTTTGCGTTTTTTCCGGAAATTTGATGATGGATGTGCGCGGCTGTGCCGGGTAGCCACTTAAAATCGACACCAAACCTTTGTCCGTCCGATCTCCGCTGGAGTAAAAATGATCAAACAAAATTCCTTCCTGAACCAACGCATTTAGTTGAGGGGTCACCCCACGCTTACCTCCCAGTGGTTCAATAATTTTAGCCGTGAAGCTTTCAAGAATAATCAGGATAATGTTGGGTCGCTGATTATTCAGTACGGAGGTGGAATCATCTCTGGTTTGAATTAATGTATCAAAAATCTGATTCGCTGCCGGCTGGGGGTAAAAACTGTTTGTGTAGCGATGCTGATCATCCATCGATAAACTTTTAAAAAAATTCCACACGGGATTGATTCCCGCGTGATTGGGAAAGGCAAGACTTTTATGAAAGTACACAACACCCGTGTTCAGGGGCGCTACGCTAAAACTGCTGCGAATGGGAATGATCAAGGCGCCTGTGATCATCAAAAAAGTGACCATGTGTTTTTTTTCCATTGGCTGGAACTGATGAATCAGCGCATGTATCCAACGGTAGTAACCCCAAGTAAAAAATAGTAAGAGTACGGCTATGAGCGTGACTAAAATCACCAACACCCCGGGGTTGATGCTACCTGCGGCCTCCGAACTGATATACATCAATGGGGTATTATTAATCCGAAAACCCCAATGTTTATACAATTCCAGATCGGCAATAACGATCGTCACGGATATAAACAAAAGTAAAAGGGTCAGGCTACCAT
>ERZ1066130.222-NODE-222-length-26612-cov-11.442896_pt1 | contig 26612 bp, 21 predicted proteins | sample MGYA00382777_ERZ1066130 | MGnify/ENA primary metagenome ERZ1066130 (study PRJEB33369, sample SAMEA5778360) | biofilm metagenome | biome: Industrial cooling water; feature: Water cooling tower basin; material: Biofilm | place: United Arab Emirates | collected...
CCGCCGTTGCCGCCGTTGCCGAAGAACCCGGGGAAGGAGTTCCAAGGCGTCGTGCCGAAGGTGTTCCACGGCGTGTTCCCGTTGAACCACGGCGTGCCGGTGAACCCGTTGAACGTGTTCCAGGGCGTGAAGCCGAACGTGTTGCCGAACGTCTGCCCGAAGGTCGGCGCCACGTTCTGGCCAAAGTTCGTGCCGAACGTGTTCTGCTCCGTGTTCAGACCCGTGAAATAGCCGTTGGGCCAGAACGAGGACGTGGCGAAGTAGGCGGTGGGGTTGCCCGGGGTCGGATAGCCCTGGGTGGGGTAGCCGTTGGTGCCGTAGGGGGTGTTGGGGGTGTTGGCGGGGCTGCCGGGATAGAAGCCGTTGGTGGTCCCGGTGGTGTTCGACGCGTTCGTGCAATTCGGCATGATGCTCCTCGTCTCGAGTCCTTTCGAGCCGGCCCTTCGTCCGCACACGCGTCCGACCGAGGCCGCTCGCACTGGCCATTCCTTTGGCCCGGGATCGCGCCGCGCAGGTGGGCGGCCGACCACCCAGACAAGCCCGCGTTCGGGCGGGTCTTTCGTGGGAGTCCGATCACGGACCACAGATTCATCGGGAACACCGGTGGCCGCGCTCAGCCCTGGGGGGCCCGTCGGACCGGAAAACCGCCGCCCAGTCCGGATAATCGGGCCCCAATCTGCCCAAACACCCCGAAGCCGTGGAACCCGACCCCTCCCCGAGCGTCGATATACTCCATGACCGTGCGTTCAGGGCGCACGCGGGGGGTGCTAGGAGTGCTCGGCATGCGATCGAAGACGACCCGTCATCTGGTGTCCGCTGGCCTGTTGCTCGCGGTGCTCGGTTCGACCCAAGCGCTGGCTCAGGAATCGGCGACTCCAGCCGACGCCAAGTCGCGCACTGTGGAAGTCAACCCCGGGCGTGCCGAGGCCGTCCATCCCGGCGCCGCCACGCTGAGCCGCCTGATGCGTCCGGTGACCATCGAATTCAACGGCGACCAGCTCGAGAACGTGCTGCGCTTCCTGCGTGATGTCGCGGGCGTCGAGATGGAGATCCTCTGGGCCGACGACCGCAACGCCAGCGGGCTCGACAAGGAAAAGACCATCACGCTCAACGCCCGAGGCCTGAGCGTTCTCAACGTGCTCGAGAAGGTGCTTGAGCAGGCTTCCGCCGGGTCGCTCAGCGGCGGCGCCTCCTGGCAGCTCACGGACAACGGCCAGCTTCAGGTGGGCACCAAGGATCGCCTCAACCAGTACCGCCGGCGCTCGATCTACGACGTTGCCGATCTCATGTTCGAGGTCACCGACAAGACCCAGGTCCCCAGGTTTGACCTTCAGAGCGCCTTCCAGCAGGGCGGCGGTGGTGGCGGCGGCGGCGGGCAAAGCCCCTTCCAGAGCCAGAATCAGAACCAGCAAGGCCAGGCGCCCATCGATCGCGACGAGAAGATGCGCCAACTCCAGCGGCTCATCACCGACCTCGTCGAGACCGAGCAGTGGGTCGACAACGGGGGCGACGGCGCCAGCATCACCCGTTGGCAGAACACCTTCATCATCAACGCTCCCGACTACATCCACCGTCAGATCGAGGGCTACTCCTTCTGGCCCAAGACCCCGGCCACGACGGGCGGGAACGCGGCCCGGGGCCGGTACGTCACCCTCGATCTCCAGATGCTCAATTCCACGCCCGACGTGCCGATGCGCCAGCGCGAAGTGACCGCCTTCGTCCCCGGACGCTGAAGCCTCCGTTCGTTCCATCGATCCCGCCAAGGCCCGCTCCCAACCCGGGGCGGGCCTTGTCAATCAGGACGTCAGCAGCACCCACACCGCGGCCGACAGGCACAGCACCCCGAGCACGATCGAGATCATCGAAGGCCTCGCGTCGCGCAGGCGTCCGCCCATCACGATCGACCTCAGCAACGACGCCGCCATCAGCATCAGCGGGAACGAGGCGATGAACACAGCCCCGGCGGCGACTCGGCCCGCGGCTCGCCCCATCGGCGTTGGGCCCAGCCCCCAGATCCGCTGCACGCCCCACGCGATCACGAACAGGCTCGCTAGCACCATCGCCCCGCCCGCCCAGAGCGTGACCGCCTTTCCCCCGCCTGGCGTCGGCTTCCCGGCTCGCGGGTCGGGGACGGGCATCGCGATCACCGTGCCGCATTCCGGGCACTGAACTCCACCGGCGTCGCGCAGGTTGTATCCACAGGCGTGGCAGGTCACGTCCTTGCCGTGGAGCCGCTCTTGCAGCATGGGCGATCGGGCGGACATGGTGGAACGATACACCCCCGAAAGCGGAACGCCCGCTCTCCGTATCATGAGAGACGCGGGAGGACAGATGCTCGAACCGTACATCGTGCGTGGCGTGGACGCGAACGGGGCGCCGGTCGTCCGGGAAATCAACGCCGATTCCATCGCCGCCGCCGAACGCCTCGGGCGAGATGCTGGAATCCGCGTGACCGGGGTTGTACTGGCATCGGCGGGCGGCGCATCTCCCCGGCGGGCGCCCGACGCCGCCGACGCCGCCTCAGCAGGAGCCGAGGAAAACGTCTGGACGGGAACCCCGAGCCACTGGCCCAATCTGTGGCGTTACCTGCTCATCATCACGATCCCCTGGGCGATCTGGGTGTCGATCGTGATCGCGACGACGCGCTACACGATCACCTCTCAGCGGCTGCGGATCGTGACGGGCGTGCTGAGCCGTCACACGGAAGAGATCGAGCTCTACAGGGTGCGCGACACGGGCATCTCGCAGTCCCTTCTCCAGCGGATCGTTGGCATCGGCACCCTCACGATGCAGACCACCGACGCCAGCATGCCCAACGTGGTGCTGGGCAACATCAGCGACGCGCACGGCGTGCGCGAGACGTTGCGCAGAATCGTCGAGCGGGTCCGCCGCGTGCAGAAGGTCCGCGAGATCGAAATGACCTGACGCTACTCGCCCAGGAACCACAGCCGACGGTGCCGCTTGCGCTGCTCGCCCAGCGTTCGCTTCGCCCCGTCCCGGATCGCGTCGATCGCCTCGTCGAACGAGTCGGTGACCGTGAGCAGCGAGATGTCGGACTCATCGATCGTCCGGGCGCGCAGCAGCGTCGTGCGCACGAAATCCATCATCGGGTTCCAGTACGATCGGCCCATCAGCACGATCGGGAAGTTCATCACCTTCCGCGTCTGCACAAGCGTCGCGATCTCCCACAACTCGTCGAGCGTTCCGAACCCTCCGGGCATGCACACGAAGGCGTAGCTGTACTTGACGAGCATCACCTTGCGAACAAAGAAGTACCGGAACTCGACGAACTGGTCCACGTACGGGTTGGGTTTCTGCTCCTTGGGAAGAATGATGTTGCACCCGATGGATCGCCCTCCGGCCTCGCGGGCGCCCCGGTTGGCGGCCTCCATGATCCCAGGTCCGCCGCCCGTCATCGTTGTCATCCCCAAACCCGCGATCCGCCGGCCCATTTCTCGGGCCATCTCGTAGGACGGATGATCCTCCCCGAATCGGGCCGATCCGAACACGGTCACGCACGGGTCCAGGAAGTGCAACGCCCGAAACCCGCGGATGAACTCGGCGAAAATCCGGCAGGCCCGCACAAACTCGTCGAGTCGGCTCCTCGGCCCTGCGAGGAACTCCTGCTCAGAAAGGCTCCCCGGCTGCTTGCCCCAGGGTTTCCCGGTGGCCGGCGTGAGCAGCGGGGGGCCGTCCATCCCGGTCATGCTGTCCTGTTCCATGGCCCCACAGTATGAGCAACCTCGGGCGGACGGGGCGGCCAGGATTCAGGGTTCAATCGCTTGCCTTAAGCCCAGGCCTGCGTGTACGCTGCTCTCTTTGGGTTTCCCGAGTCCGCGAGCGATCTCATCCCCCTGCAAGAGCATCGTTCACGTCGTGCGAATGAAGGGACGCGTCCATGCCGAGTCACGCGACGAACGACAACGACCGGAGCAAGGCCACGCCCGAGCCCCAATCGCTCGGCGTCGGCTGGCAGGCTCTGGTCGAGGATTCGGGCGTCGCGGTGCTGCTTCTTTCCCCCGAGGGCAGCATCCTGTTCTCGAGCGAGGCGGCGGCGTCGCACTTCGGGCCACCGAATGGTTCTTCCGGATCTCTCGCCGGGCGCCGCCTGCATGAACTGCTTACCCCCGAGATCGCCGCCGAACGGCTCGCGTTCGTGCGCCGCGTCGCAGACCAGAATGCTCCGCTCGTGATCGAGCACACGCAGCACGGGCGACGGTACCGCTCGACACTCCGTCCCTTTCCCGCCGACGCCGCCGGCAACCAGCGCGTGCTGATGGTCACCAGACCCATCGCCGGGGCCGCCGCGCCCAGCCAGGGCGTCGAGGTCGTCAAGGCGAGGCACAACGATTTCGGGCCGCTCTCTTCTCTTACCCCGCGAGAGTTGGAAATCCTCTGCCTGATCGGGCAGGGCATGGCCACGGCCGACATCGCCAAGCACCTCCACCGCAGCGAGAAAACCGTCGAGTGGCACCGCGTCTCGCTGGGCAACAAGCTCGGCGTGACCAACCGCGTCGAACTCGCTCGCATCGCGATCCGTTCGGGGCTCGTCGAGAACGAGGGCGGCAAGGCCGCCGGCGAGTAAGCCGCCCCGCGCACGATCCGTCCCGACAAGACGATCTTGCCGGGCGAGAGTCGAAGTACCTCGTTAGCGTTGCTCGATCACCACGGGCACGGCGATCCAGGCGCTCCACTGCGCCGGAGGCTGCGTCCACCACAGCAGCGATTCGGGCGACAGCACGCGGGCGGCAGGCGCCGACAAGGAGGCCGAGATCGGGCGATCCGACTCCGCGAACTCCACTTCACCAAGACGATCCGAAAGCGTCTCCTCGAGCGCCCTCAACGCCTCGGCAGACGGAGCCACCGACGCCAGGGACACCTGCTCAAGCCGCTCGGGCTTGCGCCACCGCAGCATCTCCCGTGCCGACTCGTCGAGCCCCTGCATCGGGATCTTCCACTCCTCGCCCGCGAAGGCGGGGCGAGGTTCGGGGCGGCTCGGCGGAGGCTCGGGGTTGGTCAGGGCCGCGGCAAACTCCGGCGGCGCGCTCGCCGCGATCGTCCACACCCGCGAAGGCTCCCGACGCTCGGCCAGGGCTGCCAGACGGTCCGAGATCTTCCCGTTCTCGCGGCTCACCACACGGACGACCAGGCGCCCTTCGCGTGCCAAGGCCAAGGCCCGGTCGTATTCGCTCACGCGGGCTTCGCTCGGGAGCATCGGGATGACCACGCCGCCCGTGCCCCGTGCGCCCGAAGCGCCCTCGGAGGCCAGGATCAGCGGATTGGCCGGCATCGCGGCGGGTTCGGTGTCCGCGTCGGACGGGTCGTTCGAAAGAGGCTCGGGGTTCAGAGCGATCGGGCCGACTTCAGGACGCGATGTGGTGTCGTTATTGTGAGCGAGGATCGGATCCCGCGTCGCCGAGCCGCCCGAGAGTGCCCGCACACCGACGTACACGCCGCCAACCGCGGCCAGGAGCACCGCCGCGGCCGCCGCCGCCATGCGCCGAGGAGCCGTCCAGAACGACGGCCGACGGGGGATGACCGTCGAAACCGCCAGCCCTTCGGTCCGCTCTCCCACGAGGCGCAGGTTGTGCAACGCCTCGCGCTGAGCCCGGGCCATCGCCCGCTCCACGAGATCACCGGGCGCCGACACTTCAGGCAGCGACGCGAGAACGGCTCGGTCGGCCCGCATGCCCGCGACGAGCGCCGCGAGATCGGGCGGCAGCGCGTCAAGGTCGCCCGGCGTGCCAGTCGCCTCAGCGAGCGCCAGCAGCGCCGCCTCATCGAGGCCGTCGGGGATGTTTCTCGGGTCGTACTTCACCGTCGCTTCTCGTCCAGTTCGGGCGATTGCCGCCCGCGTGAGTCCTTTGCTGCCGACGAGGCGGCGCCGACGCGTCGCCTCGAATGAACCTCCACCGCCTCCCTCAGGGCCGCCCTCGCACGGAAGAGCCTGCTCTTGACCGTGCCCACGGCGATCCCGAGGACATCACCGATCTGCTCGTAGTCCAGACCCCGCTGATCGCGCAAAAGAAGAATCACGCGTTGTTCGGGATCGAGGCTCGAAAGGGCCGAGAGCATCTGCTCCCGGTCCTCCTTCTCTTCGACGCTCTGAGCCGCCGACTGTTCCCTCGATTGCGAGAGAGAAGTGCCCAGGGAGGATTCTCGATCCCCGGAAGGTGTGGCCATCGGTGCGTCCAGGCTCCCGTGCCGACGGAGCTTCTCGGAACGCAGCTTCGAAAGACAGACGTTGATCACGATCCGCGTCATCCACGTCGTGAACGAGGCCCGCCCGTCATAGCTGTCCAGCCCGTGGATCACCTTCACGAGCGCGTCCTGCAACAGGTCGGCGGCCATCTCGCGGTCATGGACAATGCGCAAACAAAGACCAAACATCCGGTGATGGTGGCGTTGCAGCAGCTGCGAAAGGGCGGCATGGTCGCCGCGCCGGCCTGCCTCCAGCAGGGTGCGGTCGTCGGGCTCGGCGGCACTGGGGCTCATGGACCGGGGCATCCTAGCCGGTCGGCCGCCCCGCCTGGGGTTGGGGCCCAGCAGCCAACTGATCCACCGTTCGACCGTGGGGTTCCGCCTTGCCACTGGACGGGAGGGTACTCCCGGCGCAGCAGAATCCCCCGCAGACGGATCCGCGTGAGCCGGGTCGCCCGGGGCCGACGGAGGGGTTGTTCGGCCTTCTGAGTGCTTCAACGACCCCCCGGTTCGACGCGCCGGAGGGCTCCGTGTTCACAAATCCGTCGGATCCGAGTGAACCGCAACTCTCGCGCCAACTCCAACTTGCGGACGCCGCGCACAATCCGCGGATTCGGGCTCGCGAGAGGCACCCGTCGCCCGTCCGGGGTGATCGGTCTTCCCATACGCTCCGGCATGAGCCAGAACGACCTCTACACCTCGCCCCTCGCCGAGCGGAACGCCTCGAAGGAGATGCTCCGCCTCTGGTCGCCCCGGCACAAGTTCAACACGTGGCGGCGGATCTGGCTTGCCGTCGCCGAGGCCCAGCACGAGATGGGGCTGCCCGTGTCCAAGGAGCAGGTCGAGGAACTGCGGGCGGTGGTCGAGCGGGCGGGGGGGATCACCGACGCCGAGATCGACCTCGCGAAAAAGTACGAGCGAGAACTGCGGCACGACGTGATGGCGCACGTCCATGCGCTGGGGGATTCGTGCCCCAAGGCCAAAGGGATCATCCATCTGGGGATGACGAGCCAGGATGTGGTGTGCAACGCGGACCTGGTCATCATCGCGCAGGCGCAGGAACTGGTGCTTACCAAGGTCGTCCGTTCGGTGCTCTCGCTCGGGGATCAGGCACGCCGGCATGCGGGGGTTGCGACGCTGGGGTTCACGCACTATCAGCCGGCGCAGCCCGTGACGGTGGGGCGGCGGATTGCGCAGTGGTCGTCGGAGCTTCTGATCGTGCGCGATCGGCTCGGGATGGGGGCGTACAACTCGTTGTTCAAGGGCATCCGTGGCGCGACGGGCACGCAAGCGTCGTTCCTCGCGTTGTGCGGGGGTGACGCGGGTACCGTCGACCGCATCGAGCGAGAGTCGTTGCGTCTTATGGCCGAGCGGGTGCTCGGGCGGACGAGCGTGGTGATGGACGAGATGCGCGTGCCGCACAGCTGCGAACTGGCGACGCAGACGTACCCGAGGGTGATGGACACGTTCGTGCTGGCGGACCTGGCGTCGTGCGCCGCGGTGCTGCACAAGATCGCGACGGATATCCGGCTGCTGTGCAATCGCAAGGAGATCGACGAGCCGTTCGAGGACAAGCAGATCGGCAGCAGCGCGATGCCTTACAAGCGCAACCCGATGCGGTGCGAGCGGATCTGTGGGCTCACGCGGTTCGTGATGAATCTGGTGGGCAACGCGTACGACACGGCGGCGACGCAGTGGCTCGAGCGGACGCTCGACGATTCGTCGAACCGGCGTCTTTCGCTCCCCGAGGCGTTCCTCGCGCTCGACGGCGCCCTCGACCTCATGCACAACGTGGCGAGCGGGCTGGTGGTGCACGAGGCGACGGTGCGGAAGAACCTGATGGCCGAACTGCCGTTCATGGCGACCGAGAACATCCTGATGGAGTGCGTGAAACTCGGTGGAGATCGCCAGGAGTATCACGAGCACATCCGTCGGCACGCGCAGGCGGCGGGGATGCGCGTGAAGCAGGAAGGGCTGGAGAACGACCTGATCGAGCGCCTCAAGGCGGACCGGGCGTTCTGGGGTAAGGCACGCGGCGGGCCTCTCGCGGCGGAACTGAACTGGGACGAGGGTGGGGGCGTCCTGGATCCGATGCGGTACGTGGGGCGGAGCGTGGAGCAGACGGAGCGGTTTCTGACGGAAGTGGTCGAGCCGCTGCGGGAGCAGTACGGCGGTGCGATCGCCGCGCTCGCCGACTCGTCGCCGAAGGTCTGAGGCCCGGCGGCCCGAGGGGCCAACGTTTTCGGACCTTCGCCCTCCTAACCCGTCTTCGGTGGAACTTGGGGTAAGAGACGGCGTACAGATCGGTTCGGGGGAGCCCGATGATCGAGGGGCCTTGGCCGCGCACCGGCGCGGGGCCGGAATCTGTCTTGAGGGATTGTCCTTGTGCGGCGCGTCCGGAAAGATCACACTGTGCGCACGAGCGAGGACGGATCGGGGTGAGTGGGGGGCTGTTGGAGTGGTTGGGGGTTCGGAGCTGGAGGCTCCTGCCCCTTGTCGGGCGAGGTATTGAGTGTGTTCAGACGAGTTGAGAGGGATCGAATCATGCGAATGAACCGGATGATGACCGCGGCGGCGTTGGCGCTGGCGATGACGGCGGGGTTGGCGGGTGTGGCGGTGGCCGACCCGATCGGGACCGGGTTTACCTATCAGGGCACGCTGCAGAGCGGCGGGGTGCCGGTGACGGGCAACGCCGACTTCCGGTTCAAGCTGTTCGACGCGGCGGCGGGCGGAGCGCAGGTCGGCTCGACGCTCGAAGCGGCGTCGGTGCCCGTGAACGAAGGCCGATTCGACGTGGTGCTGGATTTCGGCAACCCGTTCTCGGCTGGGACAGCCCTGTTCATCGAGATCGAGGTTCGCAGCCCGGCGGGCTCGGGCGACTACACGGTGCTGGGCACGAGGCAGGCGCTCCGCGCCACGCCGTACGCCCTGTATTCGATCAATCCGGGGCCTCAGGGCCCACAGGGCGAGCCCGGGCCTCAGGGTCCTCAGGGCGAGCAGGGCCCGGCGGGCCCTCCCGGGACGACCACCTGGTCCGGGATTACCGGAATCCCCGCGGGCTTCCTCGACGGCGTGGACAACGACACGACGTACACGGCGGGAACGGGGCTGGTCCTGACGGGAACCGTCTTCAGCATCGGGACGCACACGCACTCGGCGGCGGACATCACCTCGGGTGTGCTGGCGCTCGCGTTCGGTGGTACGGGCGCCGCGACGGTGGAAACGGCGCGCACGAATCTGGGCGTTCCCGGGCTTACCACGCAGAACATCTTCTCCCGTGGGCAGAGCATTCTGCTGTCGAACAATGACGTGGGCCTGACCGTCCGCGGGACGACGGGCCAGTCGGCGGACCTGCAGCAGTGGGTCGATTCCAACGGGACGGTGGTCGCCAAGATCACCTCGACGGGTCGGCTCGAAGCCTCCAGCATCGGCGGCTCGACGACCTCGCGCACCGTGTCGCTGTCGCACAAGTCGTTCCGCCCCACGCGGAGCACGACCGCGTATACGACCGACAACGGGCTCCAGTTGGCCGGCGCGGGCGTGAACGAGGTGATCTACCCGCTCGATCTGCCCGAGGGCGCGACGATCACGCAGGTGCAGTTCTACGTCTTTGACAACAGCGGGCTGACGATGACCGTCGCGCTGTCGAGCCAAGGGTTGGGCGCCGCCGCGATCACCAACGTCGCGTCGGCGACCTCGCCCAACAACGCCGCGGTCCAGACCCTCACGCTGAACCCGAATCACGTGACCGCCGCGACGACGGGGTACTACATCCGCGCCTTCTGGGACGCCTCGGCCGCCGCGAACACGATGGCGTTGTTCGGGGCCAAAGTCACGTACACGATGCCCTGAGCGGGGCCGATGTTCACGATCATCAGCGGGCCTCCGCCTCGGGCGGGGGCCCGTTCTCGTTTCCGGCCGCGTAGACTGCCCGCATGGTGAATATCGCTGTCGTCTATCGCGGGAACAAGAAGTGCGATCTGGCCCACCCCGAGGGCGCGACCTTGCGGACCGACGCGCCCAAGGACATCGGGGGCGAGGCGTCGGCCTTCAGCCCGACGGACCTGGTCGCCGCGGGGCTCGCCTCGTGCGTGCTGACGACGATGGCGATGTTCGCGGAGCGGCACGGGCTTTCGCTCGATGGGGCCAAGGCCACGATCGAGAAGCACATGAGCCAGCCCCCCGCACCGAGGCGGATCGCTCGCCTGCCGCTGGTCGTCACGCTGCCGGCGAGCGTGCCGGCGGAGATGCGTGAGCGGCTCGAGCGTGCGGGGAACGCCTGCCCGGTCAAGGCAAGCCTGCACCCGGAAGTCGAGGCGACGATCGAGTATCGGTACACCTGAATTCGAGGGACGACCCTGGCCGGGATGACGCGGGCTGGGGCGACGCGGGTGGGGGGCAGCCCCCTACACTGCCCGATCATGGCGTTCCCCCCGATCAACCCGAATCTCACCGGCCCGGTCCTGACCAAGCGCATCCCCTGCTGGCCTTATGCCGATCCGAAGCAGCGCCACATCGTGTCGTACGACGAGTACGTGCGGACGGGGGGGTACGAGGGGCTGCGCAAGGCGATCACACTCAAGCCAGACGCGGTGACGGACGAGGTGAAGAAGTCCGCGCTGCGAGGGCGTGGCGGGGCGGGTTTCCCCACGGGGCTCAAGTGGACGTTCCTGCCCAAGGTGCAGGCCGACGCGGAGGGACGAGAGCCCGACGCCGGTCAGCGGTACCTGGCGATCAACGCGGACGAGAGCGAGCCGGGCACCTTCAAGGACCGGCTGCTGATGGACTTTGATCCTCATCTGGTGCTGGAGGGGATCGCCATCGCCTGCTACGCCTGCCGCATCAGCCGGGCGTACATCTTCATCCGCGGGGAGTATCACCACCAGGCGAAGGTGCTCGAGCAGGCGATCGCGGAGGCGTACGCGAAGGGGGTCTTCGGCGGCGCGGGGCTTCTGAACGGGTCGCCGACCGGGCGGGGCGGGGCGTGGAAAGTCGATTGCCACGTGCATCGCGGGGCGGGCGCGTACATCTGCGGCGAGGAGACGGCGTTGCTCGAAGGGATCGAGGGAAAGCGCGGTTGGCCGCGCATCAAGCCTCCCTTCCCGGCGATCAAGGGGCTGTTCGGCAAGCCCACGATCATCAACAACGTGGAGACGCTGGCCCACCTCCCGAGCATCATCGAGAACGGCGCCGACTGGTTCCTCAAGCAGGGGAAAGCCTCGAGCATCGCGGGGCAGATGGGCAGCCACGGCACGAAGCTCATGGGCGTTTCCGGGCACGTCAACCGCCCCGGCGTCTACGAGCTCGAACTCGGGATCACGCTGCGGCAGTTGGTCGAGGACCCCAAGCTCTGCGGGGGCATGAGGAACGGCAAGAAGTTCAAGGGCGCCATCGCCGGCGGGATCTCGATGGGCGTCCTCGGGCCCGATCAGTACGACGCCGAGATGGATTTCGACATCGGCCGGAAGTACAACGTGCTCGGGCTGGGCACGGCCTGCCCGACCGTCTTCGACGAAGACACCGACATGGTCATGGTCGCCCGCAACATCGCACGCTTCTTCAAGCACGAATCGTGCGGGCAGTGCACCCCCTGCCGCGAGGGTTCGGGCTGGCTTTACCAGCTCATGTCCAGGATCGAGGAAGGCCACGCCAAGACGAAGGACCTCGACCTCGCGCTCGAGATCGCGACGAGCATGGGCAGCATGCCCGGCACGACGATCTGCGGCCTGGCCGACGGGAACAACTGGGCGATCCGCACGATCATGAACAAGTACCGCGACGAGTTCGAGAAGCGGGTGAAGCCCACGTTCGTCCCGGTCAAGATCAGCGTCGGCGCCATGGCGAGGTAAAGACACCCGCCATGCCCCCGCTCCTCGCTGCACGATCGATCACCAAGACCTTCGGCACCAGAACGCTCTTTTCGAACGTCGCCATTTCGGTCGACGAGCGAGAGCGTCTCGCGTTGATCGGGCCGAACGGCTCGGGCAAGTCGACCCTGCTCAAGATCCTCGCGGGGGTCGAGTCGCCCGATGATTCGTCGGGCGCCGAGATCTCGCTGACCAAGGGCGTGCGTGTCGCGTATGTCGCGCAGGCGGACCGGTTCAACCCGGGAGCGACGGTGCGGTCCGCCGTCGTCGACTCGCTGATGATCGATCGTCCCGCACACCTGCACGACGATCACGAGGTGGAGCTCGCCGCCGAGGTGCTGCTCGAGCGAGTGGGCTTTACCGATCTCAACTCACCGTGCGACGGGTTGTCGGGCGGACAGCGCAAGCGATTGGCGATCGCGAGGGAACTGGCGAAGGAGCCCGATCTGCTGCTGCTCGACGAGCCGACCAACCACCTCGACGTTGAGGGGATCGACTGGCTCGAATCGATCCTGACGGGCGGGCTCGACACGCTCCACGGCCGGCATGCGTTCGCTTCGATCGTCGTGACGCATGACCGGTTCTTTCTCGAGTCCGTGGCGTCGCGCGTCGTCGAGCTCTCGCGTTCGTATCCCGGCGGCACGTTCTCGATCAAGGGAAACTACTCCGAGTTTCTCCGCCGCAAGCAGGAGTTCCTCGACGGGCAGGCCCGCGCGGAGCAGGCGCTGGCCAACCAGGTGCGGGAGGATCTACGCTGGCTTTCGAGGGGCGCCAAGGCCCGCCGGACCAAGTCCAAGAGCCGGATCGATGCCTCGCACGAGCGGATCAGCGAGCTGGAGGAGCTTCGGGGGCGCAACGCCCCGCACAAGGCCGCGGGGATCGACTTCGCCGCGACGGACCGGCAGACGCACAAACTTCTCGCGGCGCGAGCGCTCACGAAGTCGCTCGGCGGCAGGCGTCTGTTCACCGATCTGGACGTGCTGCTGGTCCCGGGCGAGATTCTGGGTCTTCTGGGTCCGAACGGCTCGGGCAAGTCCACGCTCATTCGCGTGCTCATGGGCGAACTGCCGCCGGATCCTCCGACGCCCGAGGCGATCCGTGCGGCCGCCGAAGCCGTGAACCTGCCTCCCGGAACACCGGAGCCGGGGACGATCCGTCGGGCGGATCACCTGCGCATGGTGCTGTTCTCACAGCATCGCGCGGAGCTGGATCCGTCGCTGACGCTGTCGGAGGCGTTCAGCCCCCATTCTGACTCGGTCATCTATCGCGGTCGAACGCTGCACGTGGCGTCGTGGGCCTCGCGGTTTCTATTCACCAAGGACCAGCTGAAGAACCCGGTTCGCGCCCTTTCGGGCGGCGAGCAGGCGCGAGTACACATCGCTCGGCTCATGCTCGAGCCCGCGGACGTGCTGATCCTCGACGAGCCCACCAATGATCTCGATCTCCCCACGCTCGAAGTGCTCGAGGAGAGCCTGGAGGACTTCCCGGGGGCTGTGGTGCTCGTGACGCACGATCGGGCGATGCTCGCGCGGCTTTCGACGAAGTTCCTGGCGTTGGACGGGCTCGGGGGCGCACGGTACTTCGCCGAGTACGACCAGTGGGAGCGATTCGCGAAGCACTCACCCGCGGCGGAGCCCAAGCCCGACCGCGAGCAGAGGTCGGCCCCGGTCGCCGAACAGCCCAAGCCCGTCCGCAAGAAGCTGTCGTACAAGGAGCAGCAGGAGCTGGCGGGAATGGAGAAGGCGATCCAGGCCGCGGAAGCGGCGCTCGCGTCGGCGAGCGAGCAGATGAACGATCCGGCGGTCATCGCGGACCATCGGAAGTTCGCGGCCGCGTGCAACGCCCACGCCGCGGCCCAGGCAAGCCTCGACGCACTCTTCGCCCGTTGGGCGGAGCTCGACTCGAGAGCTTGAAGCCCGATTCACGTGAGGACCATCAGGACACAGCTTCGCCGGACTCGATCATCGCGTTGACGGTGGTTGCCAGCTCGTCGAGCGTGAAGGGCTTGGCGAGGAAGGCGGTGTGCCGGGTCATCTCGGGCGGGACGTCGGGCATGGACCCGCCCGTGGCGAGCACGACCGGCAGATCAGGCCTGACCTTCCGTGCGCGGATCATGCACTCCACGCCGGAGGCCCCGGGAAGCCCGACGTCGAGCACCATGGCCGCCACCCTCTCCTTGTGCGCGAGAAAGCACGAGAGCACGCTTTCCCCGTCGGGCATCGCGGCGACTTCGACACCCTCGCCTTGCAACGCGTCTTCGATGAGTCGACGGACGGACGTGTTGTCTTCCCCGATGACGATGAGCTTCCCCCGCAGCGCGGACCCGCTGGGTGTCGGGACTGCCGCCCTTTCGATGAGTGGAAGCCGGATCGTCACCCGGGTGCCCTGACCGCGTTCGCTCCACAGGTCGATGGTTCCGCCGTGCTCCTGCACGACCCCGAGCGCGAGCGGCATTCCAAGCCCCGTTCCGATGCCCGCGGGTTTGGTGGTAAAGAACGGCTCGAAGACACGAGCCCGCGTCGCCGCGTCCATTCCCTCGCCGGTGTCTTCGATCACGATCTCGGCGCACCGGGGGGTTGCGATCTTCGGGGGGGATCCGATGATCCGCCCGCGAATCGTGAGCCGCCCGCCCGCCGTCATCGCGTCGCGAGAGTTGATCGCCATGTTGAGCAAGGCCTGACGGATCTGAGCGGCGTCCAGGTCCGCCCGGGCGCCGGCGAGGTCCGCGGTTTCGGTCACGATCTCGATGTTCCCGGGCATCACCCCGCGGATCAGATCGATCGCGGAGTGGATCACCTGCGCAAGATCCTCCGTGTGCTTCACCGAGGGCGAACTCCGGCAGAGCGTCAGGAGGGATCGGCTGATCCCGGAGGCGTGCGATCCCGCCTGTTGGATGCGCTCGAGCGCGCGGGCGGCGGGGCTGTTGGGCTCCAGGCCCTGTCGACCAAGGGCAGCCAATCCGAGGATCGACGTCAGCAGGTTGTTGAACTCGTGGGTCAGCCCGGCCGCGAACGTCCCGACCGCCTCCATGCGGTGAGCCTCGCGGGCGATCGCCTCCAGCTTCTTCTGTTCGCGCAGGTCCACGAACGTGAGCACCAACTCCCGATCGGACCCATCCACGGGGCTCGCCTCGACGCGAACCAGAATCTCCCCCTCGGTCGCCGACCTGACGTTCAATTCAGCGAGGACCTGCGTCTTTCCTGACGCGGACGCGGACCCCATCATGGTGATGAACTGCTCGCTCGATTCCTTCGGCACCAGATCGGCGAGCGCCCGTCCGGGGCTCACCAAAGCACCCAGCAGCCGCTGCGCGGCCCTGTTCGAGTCCTCGATCGTGCGCGCCATGCCCACCCCGTGCCGAACCACGACGAGCGGGATCGGGGTGCCCTCCAGAATGGCGTTGAGGCGTGTCTGACGCCGGTGGATTTCCGACGCGGCGGTCTGCAGCGATCGTTCGTGGCGGGCGATCATGATCCAGAGCAGGCCGGCGGTCGCCAGAACGTAGAAACTCCCCTTGATGGTCTGGAATCGCTCCGAGTTGGGGCCGATCATCTGGGCGATCCAGTCGGAAGCGAAAATCCAGCCCAGTCCAAGCGCGATGTACACTCCCACAATCCAAAGAATGCCCGTCGAATTCGGCTTGAGCATGGCTTTCATGGCGATTGGCTCCTTGGCCTTTCCGGAGAGACGGCGCCCCGGTCATCGACACGATACCAGACACTGGTTATGGTGACACATTCATGAATGCTCTTTTCCCCAACCCGACTCGGATCAGGGACCGGTTTCCGGCCCTCTCGCAATCCACGGCATTCCTGGATAACGCGGGAGGGTCTCACCTCCCCGACTGCGTCATCGAGGCGATGACCCGGTACATGCGCACGGCCTTCGTCCAGACCGGGGGGGACTACCGGGCTTCTCAGGAGGCCACCCAGAACATCGCCCGTGCTCGCGGCGTGGTGCGCACGTTCCTGGGTGATCCGGGTGACGGAGCGAGTGCGGGGGATGTGATATTCGGGTCATCGAGCACGGTGCTGTGCTACGCGCTCGCGTCGGCCATCGCCGAGGCCAGGCAGAAGGCCGCCCCCGGCTCTGATCTTGCTCGACGCGACCAGATCGTGGTGTGCACCGCGGGGCACGAGGCCAACGTCGGACCTTGGCTCAAGCTCGCCGCCCGCGGGTTTGAGATTGTGCCCTGGCAGGTGGAGTGGGATGCCCGCGAGCGGGCATGGCGGCCGTCGCTCGAGACGCTTCGTCGGCTGGTCGGTGCTCGCACTCGTCTGGTCACATTCCCCCAGGTGTCGAACATCCTCGGGGAGGTGTGGGACGCCGCCGAGGTGGCACGCATTGCTCGGGAGGCGGGTGCGCGGAGCGTGATCGACGGCGTCGCGTACGCCCCGCACCGGGTTCCCGACGTGCGGGCGCTGGGGTGCGACTGGTACGTCTACTCAACGTACAAGGTGTTCGGGCCGCACATGGCGGCGATGTTCGGCCGGGCCGATGCGTTCGCGGAGCTGGTGGGGCCCAATCACGAGTTCATCGACCGCAGCGCGGGCCCGTCGAAATGGGAGTTGGGAGGGGCGAATCACGAGGGATGCGCCGGTGTGTCCGCCCTGTGGGAGTACGTCTGTTGGCTGGCCGACCTGTCGCGCGGGCGTCCGTACGAGCGGCCGCCGGCGGAGTTGTCGAGGGGGCCGTTTCTCGAGGCGTTCGAGGTGATCCGGGCGGTGGAGGAGGATCTCCAGGAGCGCACGCTGGCGTACCTTCGGGGCAAGGCGGGGGTGCGGATCATCGGCCCGGACCGGCCGGGCGAGCACCGTCTGTGCATCATCAGTTTCGTGAGCGAGCGAGCCTCGCCGGAGCAGATTTCGCGGCACCTGGCGTCGCGTGACATCGGCATCCGGCGCGGTCACGCGTATTCCAAGCGGCTGATCGAGGCGATGGGGATGGATGCGGCGGCGGGAATCGCTCGTGTGAGTTTCCAGCACTACAACACCCATGCCGAGGTGGACCGGCTGTGTGCTGCCCTCGACGAGGTGCTCTGAGGCCCGGGAGAACGTACCCCGCCCGGAGCGAGTAACCTACCCCTCCTTTCATGGACCATCTTTTCTCCATCCGCGGTGTTTTCGATCATCCGGTGACGGTCTGGTGCTGTGTGGTCACCCTCGCGGTGCTGGTGATCAGCCCGCCGATCATCCTGATCGTGGATCGTCTGGGCCGGCTGTCGGACCGTCGGCGAGCGCAGGTGTGGTCGAATTATCGAACCTGGCTTTTGCTGGTCCCGGGGATCGCCGTGCCGTTGCTTTTGTGCGCCGCCTCGGCGATGGGGCTCTTCGCGGTTATCTCCCTGCTGTGCTTCCGCGAGTACAGCCGGGCGACGGGGCTTTTTCGGGAGCTGGTGCTCAGCGCCATCGGGGTCGTGGGCATTCTCTCGCTGTACTTCGCGTGTGTGGACCACTGGTATGCCCTGTTCGTCGCGGTGCAGCCTGCCACGATCATCGCGATCGCCGTGGCGGCGGTCCTGCCCGATAGGCCGCAGGGCTATCTGCAGCGTGTGGCGCTCGCCTCGGTCGGGTTTCTGCTCTTCGGGGCGGGCCTCGGGCACCTGGCGTTCCTGGTGAACGACGACGGGTACCGCCCGATTCTGTGCATGCTCTTCCTGGCGGTTCAGCTCTCCGACGTGCTGACCTTTGCGCTCAGCCGCGTTCTGCCCGGCCGCCGCATCTTCCGCAATACGAGCCCGGGCACCACAGTGGGGGGGCAGTTGGCGGCATCGGTCGTGGTCGCGCTGATGGTGGCGTGGCTCGGCGGGTTGGTCTTCAAGGGAACACGTCTGGACGATCCGGGTGCTCTGCTGCTCCTGGGCGGGCTGACCGCCCTTGGCGCCCAGCTCGGGGAGCTCGTGCTGGACTCCATCAAGCGGGACATCGGGATCCGTGACATGGCGACGACGCTCCCCGGGCATGGGGGCTTTGCCGACCGCTTCACGGGGCTGCTGCTGGTCGCTCCGGCGGCGTTCCACATCATCCAGTACTACATCGGGATCACGGGCGGCCCGAACGCCCGCATCCTCACCTCCCCTCTATGATCGTCCCGGATGGGCGATCGCACGTGGACATACCGACCGGCGGCCGATCACGGCCTGCCACCGAGCGAGCGGCTCAAGAGCATCCGACGTGAACCCGGGCTGATCTCGGTGCTGTCGCATCACGCGGCGACGGCCCTGCTTCGCACGCACTTCAATCTCTACCACCGACTGCACATCTCGGGACGCGAGAATCTTCCGATCAAGCCCCCGTTCGTCCTGATCTCGAATCACCAGAGCCATATCGACGCGCCGCTGCTCACCGCGATCCTGCCCCCTGCGGCGCGTGCGTCGGCCTATCCGGTGGCGGCTGGCGATGTCTTCTTCCGCGGGTTCGTCGCGACGATGCTGTCGTCGATGCTGATCAACGCGCTCCCGCTGTGGCGCAAGAAGGTCACGACGCACCAGCTCGCCGAGCTGCGTCAGAGGCTGCTGGCGGGCGACAGCGGGCTGATCATCTTCCCCGAGGGGACCCGAAGTCGCGATGGGACGATGGGCTCGTTCAAGCCTGGTCTTGGGATGCTGGTCGCGGGGACGGACGTGCCCGTGGTTCCGTGCCACATCGCGGGAGCGTTCGAGGCGATGCCGCACGACAAGACGCTGCCCCGACCGCATCGCCTGCGTGTGGCGGTGGGAAGGCCTCTGGTCTTCTCGGCGGCGTCGGATGCCCGCGAGGGATGGGAGCATGTCGCCCGGGAGGCAGAGGCCTCGGTGCGTGCGTTGGCCCGTGCGCATCCGGATCAGGCGGCGAGCGACATCGCCCGGCTTGACGAGCGGGGGGTGGGTCGGGCCGAGGACCAGAGCGACCTCAACTGACGCGGGCCGATTGTCGGGATGAACCGTGCGTGGTTTGGCTCAGGTGCCGATCGTGAGGCCGACGGGCTGCGGACGCACCGCGTGAGATGGCTCGACGACCAGCCCGAGGGGCATGCGCTTCCCGCCGGGGGGCGGCATGCCCTCCTGATCGATGTGGCGCTGAATGGCCATGATGCCCTCGATCAACTGCTCGGGGCGAGGGGGGCAGCCCGGCACGTAGACGTCGACCGGGATGAACTGATCGCATCCCTGTACGGTGGCGTAGGTGTCGAACACCCCGCCGGTGCTGGCGCACGCGCCCATGGAGATGACCCACTTGGGCTCGGCCATCTGCTGATAGATGCGCTGGAGGACGGGGAGCATCTTGATCCCGATGCGGCCAGCAACGATCATGAGGTCGGCCTGTCGGGGGCTGAAACGCATGACCTCGGCGCCGAAGCGGGCCAGGTCGTAGCGGCTGCAAGCGGTGGCCATGAGCTCGATGCCGCAGCACGCCGTGGCAAACGGCATGGGCCACAGGCTCGAGCGTCGGGCCCAGTTGATCACCCGCCGCAGCTGCGTCGTCAGAACCGTGTCCGCCGGAAGTGCCGATTCAAGACCCATGCAACGTTCCTTGCTTTCCGAGAGATTCCCCACCGGTGCTTTCGCTCGCCCCGGGGTTTCGGATGGTAGCCCCGCCCGCTGATCCTCCCCACCGGGCACCCTCGGTGTGGCGCATCCTGTAGGGTGGATCGGACCGCGGAGCGGGCTGGTACTGCCGCGGGGCGGTGCTCCGAGAAAACAACCCGTGGAAGTGGGGCGCATTGCGAAACTCGGCTTGGTCAGGCCCATAAACTGAACCGACGGGCGTCCCCCGCCCGCCCACCTGTCTGTGGGGGTGGATTGTTGATTCTCATGAGGAGTTGAATGTGCTGAAACCCATCGCGTTTGTGCTTGTCGCCGGTTTGTCTGTCGCGTTGCCCGTGGCCGAGGCGAGGCAGCCTCAGCCCGCGCCGGCGTCCCAGCCCGCGGGGAAGATTCCGGTGCGCTCCGCGGCCGACCTGCCGACCCACACGTACACGATCGAGGGCAAGGCGTCGGAGTTCGTCCAGAGCGATGCGCCTTTCAAGGCGTTCATCCAGCAGGTTCGGACGAACCTCGAGGGGGATCTTGCCAAGTACGACATCCAGGACAAGGCGACGCTTCAGCAGTACTACTCGCAGTTGATGGCCGTTGCGCTGCTCCAGGGCCGCGATGCCGAGATCCCCGCGATGATCGAGAAGATCCGCGAGGTGGAAGGGAAGGAATCGAAGAAGTTGATGACGGGCCAGACGATGATGTCGTATCTCGCGGCGCGGAAGGCCGGGGGTGACGACGCGGCCCGCCTGGCGACCTTCAAGAAGGAACTGATGCAGCGGGTGGCTCCGTTGCCGATCGACAAGGTCCGTGAGGAGCTCGCCTCGGCCCGCGGGCGTGCGCAGATGATGAGCCGCGACCTCATCCTGGGGCAGGTCAAGAGCGGCCTGGACCCGGTGGTCGAGCAGTCCAAGGGCGTGCTCACGGGCGATCTCGCGGGCGGGCTCGTGTCGCTGCGTCTTGCGCTCGATCACATGCTGCAGCTTCAGCCCGGGATCGTCGAGGTGTACGGGGCGATTCTCGACGCGAACAAGGTGGAGCGGAAGGACCTGTGGTCTCCGATGCAGGTCACGCTGACCGAGGCGGCCGCCCCGGTCGTGGTTGCGATCTGGGACAGCGGGGTGGACACGGCGATCTTCAGCGATCGGCTGTTCACCAACACCAAGGAGACGCTCAACGGGAAGGACGATGACGGCAACGGGTTCGTGGACGACGTTCACGGGATCGCGTTCGATCTGTGGAACAACCCCACGCCGGAGTTGCTCCACCCCGTGACCGACCTCAAGAACGATCGCGCCCTGGTCGAGTCGTACACCAAGGGGCTGATGGACCTTCAGGCGAACGTCGACAGCCAGGACTCCCAGAAGCTGCGCCAGTATCTCTCCGGGCTCAAGGCCGAGCAGGTCGGCGACTTCCTCGAGGATCTCGGCCTCTACGGGAACGTGATGCACGGGACGCACGTCGCGGGGATCACGGCCGCGGGCAACCCGTTCGTTCGGCTTTTGCCCGTCCGCGTGACGTTCGACTACAAGCAGATCCCGCAGATCACGCCTTCGGTCGAAGAAGCGAAGAAGATGGCCCGCACGTACGAGCAGACGGTCGCCTACATGAAGCAGCACGGCGTCCGCGTGGTCAACATGAGCTGGGGCGGCGGGCTCAAGGACGTTGAGTCGAGCCTTGAGATGAAGGGCGTGGGCAGCACCCCCGAGGAGCGGGCCAAACTCGCGAGGGAGATCTTCGACATCGGCAAGAACGCCCTGCGTGACGCGATGGCGAGCGCTCCGGACATTCTCTTTGTCGCCGCCGCGGGCAACAGCGACAACGACAACACCTTCGCCGATCTGATTCCCTCGGGGCTCGTCCTGCCCAACATGATCACGATCGGGGCGGTCGATAGCGCGCTGAAGCCGACTGGATTCACGACCTTCGGCAAGAACGTCAAGCTCTATGCAAACGGCTTCGAGGTGGACAGCGACATCCCCGGCGGCCGCCGCATGAAGGCTTCGGGCACCAGCATGGCCGCCCCGCAGGTCGCCAACCTCGCCGCGAAGGTGCTCGCGAAGAACCCCAAGCTCACGACCGCCCAGGTCATCGAACTGATCACCAAGAACGCCAGCCCCATGCCGGGCTACGAAGGCCGATACGTCGTGAACCCCAAGAAGACGCTCGACGCGACGCCCAAGCCCTGAGCGTGGCTCAGCCCGACCATGAATAGTTCAAGACCCCGGGCGGTGCGCCGTCTGGGGTCTCTTTCTGCGCGGAGCGAATCAGACGGTGGCCGTGCCGGGTTGGGGTGTGGGCTGCGTGGCCGGCGTTTCCGCGGCCACTTCCGCCAGGGTTCGGCCTCGCACTGCCGCCAGACGAGTGTCGCGTGTTCGGCGCAGCAGGTCGGCCTGGGGGCAGCGGTCCGCCCCGTCCCAGGGCCGATCGCCAGCGAGGAGGACTTCCTCCGCCGAGATCGTCTCCGGCGGCCTGGAGAGTGCGAACGCCCGATCGTTCTCCTCGCCCGTTTCCACGCGGTGCAGCAGCCCCGCGCCGGCGAGGCGTTGGAGCATGTCCAGCACGACCGTCTCCGCCAGCGCGAACTCGCCGCCAAGGTCCGCCGCACGTACGGGCTGCCCCCCGGCGAAGCGGCGAGCGATCACCGCCATGATCGGGAGCGATACCGACGCGTCGACCACCGCCGGGTCGCTCCCGCGGGGGCGGAAGAACCGCTCCCACACGGACGGGCCCAGTTCACGCACCTCGCGGTACATCTGGATCGAGAACGCCAGTTGCAGCCCGGACAGCACGATCAGCCAGGTGACGTAGATCCAGAACATGAACAGGGGGACCAGCGCGACCGCCCCGTAGAGCTTGGACACACCGCCCATCGCCACGTACCCGCGGAAGCCCCACTTGCCGATCTCCCACAGCGCGGCCGCCGCCAGGGCCCCCGCCAGCGCGGGCAGAAGCCTGACACGCGTGTTGGGCACGACGATGTAGACGACGAACAGCATGATCGTGCTGATGCAGACCGTGGAGAGGAACCCGACCGCGGCGAGCAGGGCGCTCTGCCATTCCTTCGTGGCCGCGTCCGATGCGAAATCGCGGACCCACCCGATGAACCGCTCGCCCACCGCGAAGGACAGGAACAGGAGGATCGGCCCCAGTGTGAGCAGCGTCCAGTACTGCGTCAGGCGTCGGCCCCACGATCGCGCGCCCGGGGCGTGGAAGATCTGGTTGAACGCCAGTTCGACCTCGACAAGCATCGAGATGGCGGCGTACACAAGGGTCAGCAGGCCGATGATCGCGATGCCCGAGTACGAAACTCCGCGCGTCTTGGCGACAATCTCCTCGATCCACCCGTCGAGCCCCTTGGTGGTGGGTGCGGTCTTTGTGATGCCCTCCGAGGCCACGGGCGCCGGGGGAGGAGGGGCCGATTCACCCTCGACCGGTTCCACCGCGGGGGGCTCGGTGACCTGGATCTCGGTCAGACCGCTGAAGTGGAGTACCCGGCGGATGTTGTCGCGGACCTGATCCTCCGTCGAGAACGCGCCGAGCAACGCCACGCCGATCGCGAGCACGGGGATCAGCCCGAAGATCGTGCGGTAGGTCAGGGCCGCCGCCATCCGAGTAAGTTGGGCGTTCCACGCGCTGTACAAGGCCAGTCGCAGGATCCCAAGGCGCCCCTTGGGCCCTTCGGGCGGCACGACCCCGTCGAGCGAACGAGTCAGCGACGACAGAAAGGCGAGCGAGTCCGCGTTCTTCTTGCGCGGCTTGCTGGTTCCCGCGCCGTTCGCCGCGCCATTCCCAGCGCCGTTCCCCGGAGCCTGGCTCATTGATCATCCCCCCCGATGACCCGAGGTCGGCGAGCGGGCCTTGCCGGGGCCGCCCGCTGCGTCGGTGTCGCGATGTCCGCGGCAGCTGCCGAACGTGCGGGGGCGGCCTGCCGCGACGAAGACTGAGACCCCGACGTGCCGCGGCCGGTTCCTCCCGCTCGCGACGCGGAGCGATTGCCTTTCGTCCCGCGGGGTCCTTTGGCCTTTCCCGCCGCCTTGATGGTCCGCTGCTCGTCGCGGTCCAGTTCACGCCACTGGCCCAGCGCCAGCCCTCGCAGCCGGAGACCACCGATTCCGACGCAGGTAAGTCGCTTGACCACGATCCCGCACAGGTGCAGCGCGGTTCGGATCTCATCATCCCGCGCCATCGTCACCCGCACGAGCAGCATCGATCCGTCGGGCCCAGAGCCGCCCTGTTCGACGTCGAGCTTCACCTTGCGGGCGCCCTCGGGACGGCCTTTGGCCATGCGGACCGAGCCGTCCTCGTCTTCCTGCTTCTGCCCCGGGAACACGTAGACCCCCTTGCGCAGCTTCTCGAGTGCGGCGGAATCAGCCCGGCCTCGCACCGTGGCCTCGTACAGGCGTTCCACGCCGTAGCGAGGGTGCGTGACGGCGTTGATCACCGCGCCGTCGTTGGTCAGAAGCACGAGCCCGGTCGTGTCGAAGTCCAGCCCCCCCGCGGGCAGCAGCCGGGCCTTGGACGGGTGCCGAACCGCCTGCGCGACGGACGGGCGATCGTCCCCGGGCCCCGCGGGCAGAGTGAGCATCCGCGTGGGCTTGTTCATCATGACGTAGATGTGACGCTCCGCGCGGAGCAACGGGCGTCCGTCCACCTCGATGGAGTCCTGCTCGCGATCGACAAAGATCGGGAGGCGGTCCGCCTTGCGCCCGTTCACCTTGACGCGACCCTGCTCGATCATCGCTTCGCAGGCGCGGCGTGCCGCGACTCCAGCCTCCGCCAGCACGCGCTGAAGCCGTTCTCCGCGGGCGGGATCGTTGAGAGGTCGGGGATCGGGCTGTCGGCGTGGCATGGGCGATGGTATGCGCCGATAACTCATGCTCCCGAACAGCGCACCCAGAACGTGGACCGGCCGCGTTGTTCAGTCCGATCCTCCATCGGGCATCCTCGCGGATGCCCACGAGGACCGAGAACCATGCCCGAGAACACCGCGCTCCCCTTCGCTGTCGACGACATCATTCTGACCCCTCGCACCATCGATCAGGCCGCTCTGGACGGTCTGACGGGGTCGCTGCGCGGGCTGATCGAAGGGGCGCAGGGCGAGAGCAGGACGCTGCGAGAGGCCGTCGGCGAGGTCCGTGGTCTCGGGGGCACGCTGCGCACCCTGCTCAACGAGCTGCGAGCTCGTGCGGAGCGATCCGAGGCGTCGGGCGCGGCGCTCCGCGAACTGATCGACCAGGCCGAACGCATCGACGAGCAGCGCATCGCCGCGAAGGTGGGGGAGGCGGTCGATCGGGCAACCGCCGCGCGTCTGAACGAGTTTGATCGGCAGATCGCCGAGCGGACCGAGACGCTGCGCGTGCTGCAGAGATCGATCGAGCAGTCCAGGGCGGTGATCGAACGACTCGCGGATCCCGCGGCGATCGAACGGACTGTTCGAGAGCGGGCGTCGGCCGTGATCGCCGGTCTCGCCGACGAGCAGGTTCGCGTGTGGCGCGAGCGGGTCGAATCGGAGTCCGCGACGCTTTCCGAGCGGCTTGAAGCGATCGCCGCTCGTTCCGAAGCTCTGCGTGCCGCACAGCGAGAGTGGACGATCAGCATCGGCGAGGAAGTCTCGCAATTGGAGAAGCGGCTCGCCGCCGCCCGGGCGACGCTCGAACGACTGGAGCAGACCGACGCCAGAGCGCTCTCGGCAACCCTTGACGCGGCGGCATCGAGGTGCGAAGAACTCGATCAGCTCGCTTCACGCGTGAGACAATCGTCCGACGCGGCGAATCTGGCCGCGTCCGATCTTGCGGCAATCCGCGAGCAGGCGGATCTTCTGCGCTCGTTGCTCGCGTCGCAGATCCTCGAAGGGGCCGAACTCGCCGACCGAATCGCCGCGGAATGCCAGCTCAAGGCAGGACGGCCTGAACAACCCGCGGCGAAGGCGAGCAAGCCGACCAGATCAACCAAGCCGACCCGATCGTCCGACAAGGCGGCCTGATCAGCCCCCGACGTTGGACGTTCTCATCGGCTTGCGGGAGATCCGTGCGAGCCACCAATCGAGCAGGTCGCCCTGCGGCGCGAGGCCTTGTGCCGAGAGCATCGCCCGCCCGAATGCCGTCCAGGAGTCCGACCCTTGCGCGATCCTGCGCAGGATGGCCGCGCCGCGTCGCCAGGCGGCGAGCCCGCCGGGCAACGGCAAGGTCATCGCCTGCGAGGCGCTGAGCTTGATGGCATGCGGCGACAAGGCAGCTCCGGCGAACCGCCGCGCCGCGTCCGCCAACGCCACCGGCGACATCAGGGCCGCCGCAACCAGCCAGAGATCCTGCGGCTGCTTGGGCGTCACGGTGATCACCGGCGTGATGGGCAGCCAGGTCCCCTCCTCGTCCACCACCGCCTCGATCGCGGGTGTCTGCGTCGCGACCAGCACCTTGGGCGTCAGCCGCTGTGCCGCCCAGGCGATCATCTCCGCCGACAGCAGGGTGAGCTTTGCCCGGGGGTGCATCATCGCCTGGCGGTTGATGCGGGTCGCTCGCCGGCCCCAGAGGCAGCGGGCAGGCTCGATCAGCCCTGAAGTGATGATCCGCGGGCGATCCCCGCGATCGAACGCTTCGTCCACCGAGGCCTCGGCCAGCGCGTAGAACTGGTCGCGAAAGTCGGCCGTCGCCCGAGCGATCGATCCGATCTGACGGGAATCTCCCACACGCACGATCGGAACGCCCAGAGCTCCGGAAAGAAGCTCCGCCCAGTTCTCCTTCGGGGAGGCGACCGAGCCCGTCGCGCGTGCCGGAAGTCCGGTGCGCAGCCGGACCCGACGAGTCGCTCGCCCTCGCACCAGGGTCGGGGCGCAGACATAGACGTTCGCGTCGAAGTGGCGCTGCGTGCTGGACCACAACGACACGACCGAACCCAGACGCAGGCACTCGCGCCGAACCTCGGCCGCACCCTCCGCCGTCAGCATGCTCATCGGCTCGACGAGCGAGACCAATCCTCCCGGGGAGGCAAGCCTCATCGCCTGCAAGAGGAACAGCCACGCGGGGTCCGTG
>ERZ1066130.223-NODE-223-length-26575-cov-12.095023_pt1 | contig 26575 bp, 22 predicted proteins | sample MGYA00382777_ERZ1066130 | MGnify/ENA primary metagenome ERZ1066130 (study PRJEB33369, sample SAMEA5778360) | biofilm metagenome | biome: Industrial cooling water; feature: Water cooling tower basin; material: Biofilm | place: United Arab Emirates | collected...
GGAGAGGACCAAGGCCTTTTCCTTTTCTGTCAATCCCAATAATTGTTGAATGGAGTCGAACTTGTTTTGGTATTTGCTTTGGTCGAGCAGGATTTTGCAATCGGAGTTGTTGATGATAGCCTGCTTGACCACAGGTGAGCTGATAATATCCTCTACCTCCTGTGTTACCACGATGGCCTCTCCATAAAACTTGCGCACCGTTTTGAACAAGTACTTGATGTATTCGGCCATGCCTTCTTTGGCGATGGCTTTCCATGCTTCCTCAATCAAAATCATTTTGCGGATGCCTTTCAGCTTGCGCATCTTGGAAATGAACACCTCCATGATGATGATGGTGACTACGGGGAAGAGGATTGGGTGGTCTTTGATGTTGTCCAGTTCAAAGACGATGAATCGCTGCTGAAGCAGGTCGAGATTTTCGGTGGCGTTTAGTAAGTAATCAAACTCACCGCCTTTATAGTAAGGTCGCAGTACGTAGAGAAAGTTTTCCACGTCAAAGTCTTTCTCTTTGACTTTGTCCTCTTTGAGAACCTGCACAAATTCATCGCGTAGAAATTCATAGAAGGTGTCAAAGCATCGTTTGGAAGTGCTTGTCTTTTCAAAGTACATCTTCAAGGCAATGGACAGCGCGACATATTCTGAGCGGTTGAAGGTCTCATCGTCTTTTTTCCAGAGAGCGAGGAGAAGCGTTTTAATGCTTTCTTTTTTTTCGGTATCAAGAGTATCGCCTTCGCCAATATGGAACGGATTGAAGCGGAGCGGATTGGATTCGCTGTACGTGAAGTAGTAGCCGCTTACCAAGTCGCAAAGTCCTTTGTAGGAATGGCCAACATCCACCAGCACGATATGCGTGCCTTGTTCATAGTAAGAGCGCACCATGTGGTTGGTAAAAAAGGATTTGCCACTGCCACTCGGGCCAAGAATGAATTTGTTACGGTTGGTGCAGATTCCTTTTTTGATGGGCTCGTCCGAGATGTCCACGTGCACGGGCTTCCCTGTTAACCTGTCGCCCAGACGAATACCTACAGGGCTTAATGAAGATTGATAACTTGTTTCGAGATTTAGAAAACAGGTAGCCTGTTCGGCAAACGTATCGAAGGTGTCGTTCATGGGGAAGTCGGCTTCGTTGCCAGGCAAGCCTGCCCAGAAGATTTGGGGTGCTCCGTCTGTTTCCTGTTTGGCGATAGCATCCATTTGAGCCAACGCGGAGGACACCTGCGTTTTCAGTTCCTTTAATTCAAGGCGATTGTCCGTCCAAACCAATACGTTAAAGTGTGCCTTTACGGGAAGGCGCTGGGACGCAATGGCTTCGTTTAAAAAGTCATTGGTTGCATCACGGCTGATGGCGTTCTCACGCGAGTACGTGCTTAGCGATTGGAGGCGAAGCCGTTTGCTTTCCAGTTGTTTGATTGTCTTTTGTACATCACCCAAAAAAATATATTGGTTATAGATATGATTGCAGGGCAGCAACTGACCCAGGGGCGAAGCAAAGCCCACACTAAACTTGGTCTTGTCGGTCGAGTACTTGTCGTAGTTGATGCGCGAGCCGCATAGTGATGGCAGGTCTTCTACATCGGCCAATGAATACAATTGGCAACCGTTGTCACCAATCCTGAATTCATCTCTAAAGTGAATGTCGCGGAGGGTTGAATGCTCGTGGTCTCCTAAAAGAAAACAGAAACGTTCCAAAAGCCCAGTCCTTGTCTCATTACCAACTAATTCTTCATCCGTGAGACGCTTCAACTTCATGAAGCCGCTGTCATTGAGGATTCGTTCCATTTGAGCGGCCTGGTCGAGAAACTCCTGTAGTTTTTGCGGCTTGATGGTCTCCTCGGGAACAATGCTACTACTGAGCAACGATGAAAAAACTGAACTGGAAGGCTTGCGGTTGGATGCCTTGCGCGTGAGCATGATGAAGCATTGGTGTTTCAGGAAAGGGCGTTCATTAAAGAACCGTTCACTTGACCGTGAAAGGAATGAGCCGCCTGTCGCTTCGAAATCTGCCTGATGTTTAGAAGAGAAAAACCAATCCTGCTTGTGGAAGATGCTGTTGGCCGGTAGCGTTTTGATGACTTTCACTAACACCTGATGAAAAGCCTCATACTCCTGGTCGGACAGCGTGAAAATTTCCGGCAAGGTGACTTGATACGCCAGCGTGGCATCGCCTTGTTTTGATAAGATGCAGTCGTGTTCGACTTTGTAGATGGGAAAGATTTGTTCGAGTGTCATAGGATGCCGGTTTCTGGTTACTGGTTCTTGGAAGACATTTTTAAATTCAGAAACAACTTGCGCGAGGAGGCTTTCAGGAAAGCCGGGAGGCTGCGTTTGGCCATCTTTTTTATCAGGCCGTATTGACCGTAGGTGTCGCTCATGCGATAGACAGTCATGAACAATGCAGTGCCCAACACACCCGTGATGCCGAGGCATACGAACATGTTCACTCCAATTATATAGAGTGCGGCAAAAAGAATGAGCAGGACAATCAGGCCTATGGCCAAGTAGGCGATGTATTGGGCTTTGAGTCCTTTAAACTCAATGGGCTTGTTGATGCCCTTGTTGATTTTGTAGATGCTAGACATAAGACACAAGACATTAGATGTGAGGACTTGAGACCAAAATGATTCACTCAGGCGATGCCAGTTTGAGCCAAGTGAGGTTTACAAACCGAAGAATGACCTCAGTACTGTTGCTACAATTACTAAAAAGACACAACTGCCAAACCAGGCGGCTGCTACTTTGCCCGTGTCGGGGTCGCCACTGTTCCATTTCTGATAAACTTTGATAGCGCCCACCAATCCGAGAATGGCACCTATGGCATACATTAAATTCGTTCCCGTGGCGAAGTAGCTTCGCACACGCATGGTGGCTTCGTTAATGCCTGCGTTGCCGTCTTGTGCCTGTGCCGGAATAAATAGCGTGAGGTAGTACACCAACAGCGCGAGTGCCAAGGCCTTGCCTTTGTGGAGTAATCGGAGGATTGTTTTTCTGTTCATGTGATTTGATTGGTTTTGATGGTGAATGATTTCATTATGGATTTTGCCACCACTGTTTGACTTCGTTTAGTTCGATATCGAAGTGGCAGTCGTCTTTACAAGTGGTGTGAATGACAATGGTGACCGCCTCCCGAAAGGGGCTGTCCCGCACGTTTGGATAATGTTCGAGCAAGGATTTAAAGAGTGCGATGCTTTCTTCTTGAGGGCTGTTGTTTTCCGCAATCATCTCCGCCAGCGTTTTGATTTCCTGTAAGAGGTCGGCTACGGAACCTGTAATGAGTTTTGTGTCAGCAGGTGGTTGACTAACTTCTTCGTCTTGCGTGGCAGGGCCGAAGTTCATCTCGTCCGCCTCCACGGTTTGTTTGCGGATGGGGCGAATCGGTTCGGGTTGTACTTTGCCCATCAGGTTGGGCAGGGACGGTTTTGATTCGGGTGCGGTGGTTTTTGTCTTACCGCGATTATTGACCCACGCTAAAATTTCGTTGTGGTAGAAGATAATTGTGGTGATGAGGTAGTAGCTGCCTACTAGCAGGCTTGCTGTCGTTAAAAATTGTTCCCATGAGATTGCGTTGAACATAGCCCCGGTGGTTAATTGCCGAGACGAAGGTGCGCGGTGTTACACCGTTGTGTTCACAAGTTGGGGGGAAGTGGGGTGAGATTTTTTTTTAGGTTACACGGATCCACTATGAGCAAGTTCCAACGAACCGATTATAGACAGGAGTTGTCAGGCTCGAATATTCTAAAAAACCATTAAACCCTTGAGAGTCCAAAATTCGCCCTTAACTGATTTATAGAATCAATTTCGTATGCAAAATAATTTGAAGGACTCGACTGTGCAGTGCTCCAGGCTTCGTTCAACAGGCAAGAAATCGAACTAACGCCTTTGTTGAGTAATTCGGTGTGAGATGCCAAATCTGCATTTTGATAAAAAGTGTAAAACTCCTCAACAATATGCTGTAGCAATTTCTGGGGGTACAGAAGAGAATAATCATTTGGTTTAAAAACTTCGGTGTCCTTTAAGAAAACTCGCCAGGCAGTTTCAACTTTCTTTTTATCATCATCCAGTCCCAATTTTTCAAGCATTAAAATTATTATCCTCATCCTAGCCTCATCTGCTGGGTGCGACTGAGAGTACTCAAATATTTTTGTTGAGCCATGACCAGTTGAAAGTAATTTTAGATTTGTCCACGCATAAGATGCGCCAGTCATATAAGTTCCTACCAGGTCGCAAGTAAACTCTTCAAGCCAAGACTCTTGCCACAGATATCTGGCCAGTTCTAGTACTTCTTGAAAGTGTGTTGCTGTACCATCATCAATTATCCTTACAATTTCTTTTGCGAAATGCTTATCGACAACTATAGCTGAAATTTCACAGCTTTTACCGCCAAACATGGAGTGGAGTAAATGCCCAATTTCATGATACATATCAGGCAAGTTCAAGAGGCTATGTTCTTCGCCTGAAGGCAACGCTATTATTTCGAAATAAGGCACTGCCCAGTAGTAATAGTCATGGTTGCTAATAGTTGAAACTATCGGAGGCAGCGCATTTATTCTGTGTTCCGAATAAATTTGAGATATTACTTGATAGAAAAATATCTCAGGGTCCTTGTAGTTCTTAATTGCTAAGTAGCGATAAGAGTGAATCGCTTTAAACTCGCGATGAGCCCTATTGAATCTATAAAGATTATTGCCTGAAAAAATGTCCAATTCTAAAACACCACTTTCTAAAGCACTTTGTAGCTCACTACGAATTGAGAAAAATTGGTTGAGTGTGTCATCGATAAATCGATCCTTAATATCTTGGTGATGCATCATGCCCTTAATGTCGGCTACGACAACATCAATTCTATGCAACAAGTCAGCATATAGTGCTTTTATAAAATTATTCATCCTCTACTTGTCCTTAGTTTCCTGAAAAGAACGGCTGCTTCGTTATCAAGTATCGAAATGAATTTATCAATATTGGCAAGATCCTTTTCGGACAAGTCTTTGCTGGATTTGAGCTTCGCTAAGGTATTAGCAATTTCACTCTTGAAAACCACATTTTTTAAAATCTGATTTTGAAACAAGGCATTGTCCATCAGCTCGTACAGTTCATTCTTTGTATCCTGCTCCTTATAGAAATTCTCAAGCAGAGTGAGGATTGCCAAAAGCAACGTGTTTGCTTTTGTAAGCTCATCTTCTGTAACCGCTAGCTTTGGATGCTTATCTGTATACTCTTTAATGGTCGAAACCCTTCTCCGCTTCAAGGTAATCACGGAGTTATTCAAATCGTTGGTAAGATTTGAGACTGAATTATATTTTTTATATAACAGGCTAAAGTCACTCATGGCTCATGGCGGCTAGTTTAATGATAGTTGAAGTGTCTTGATTTCTTTTTCCTGTGTAAATGCGAAATCATACTCATGTGCCACGTCTCTAATCAACGTATCAATTAGCTTCAATGGTAATGGTAGTGATGTTGGCCTATCAGGTGATGAAAACGTAATCTGAGTTAGACGAAAAATATCTTCAAGTGTCTTTTCAAAATCAATATCTCCCGAAGTAAAAGTAACGTGAATGGGTTTAGATGACCCTGGAACAAAGTAAGGTGCACCTGTATTAAAGATAAAAGCATCTTTCTTGTTCATCATAAAGTAGGTGCCGCAATCAGGATTGCTTAGTGACCGATAATTTCCATTGAATGCTGCCGCTCGAACCGGAACAGATGTAGATTTAGCCACATCAATCACACCCGTTTGAACGACTGCCTTATCTAGCAATTTGGCATCAGAAAGTCTTTGCATCACATCGCACAATGCTTTCTCTTCCTCGCCATAACTAACTCCGTCTCGAAGAATTACAATGCTTTTAGGTTTATTGTCCTCCACCGACAAGTGTCTGGAGAGTACAGCATAAATCTTATCAGCGATTACTTTGTAGTTTATCTTCTCATTGCGAAATGTGCCTGTGCCCTTTGAGACCTTATCCACATCAAAGACTATTTTTTCACCGTTTCCGAAAAAAAAGCAGAATCCGGCATAGAATTCGTGAGCGTCAATTCCTATGTATAAATCATGATTGAGATTGTGTGCAAGAGCAAATGGCCATTTTTTGTTTATGATGAGATGCTCAAATAAGGTATTGGTTTGATAGGAGATAAAGTTTCTCATCAGTCCATCTGGAACAGCGTATGAAAGCGGATACCGTTCATTAACACCCAACTTTAAATAGCGTTTTAAGCTAGCCGCACTAACGCACTTTATTTTGACAGTGTCAAATAGTTCCTTTTTAATAATCTTGTGTAAGGATCGTACAAACGATCCATCCTCACCGCTGCTCTCTGGTAACACAAAAATTGCACTACCTCCGGCCAGCCGATTCTGTTCGATATATCTTTTTAGATCAGAAAAGACCTTATGAGCAAAAGGTGCACTTTTGGTTGAGTACTCGTGGATATTAAAGCCTGGAAAATGAGGAGCAATGTTTTTCATCCCTTTGTCAAAATAGTACTTAAGTGTTTTTCCAAAAGAGAGAGAAACACTATCTGGAATAAATAAGTACTGATTTGTAAATGGGCTCTCCGACAGAATGCCATTTCTAAAGACAAATTCTCTTCTCCTTTTAGGAAAGGTATCAATTGGTTTACCATACTTTACGGTACCCTCGTAAGGATTAAGCACAGCATTCTTACCGTACTTTAATGTAGGCAAGTCAAAAACCTTACAGTCCTTTTTATACGGCTTTGCGCTAATCTTTAAATCAACGCCATTGAATTTGAGATGGTTAAAATAATTTGAAATGAAGAGTTCTGCTTTATAGAAACGTTTATTCGGATCATTGATTGAATTTCTATGCAAGTCATCTTCCGCAAAGCGAATTCGTTTTGCCAGGCAGGCCGCGCTAGCAAAAGTACTTGCTGGATTTGACGGATAGGAATAAAATAAGGTCTCCGAGTTTTTATTTAGTGGCGCTTTAAACTTAGCGTTGGCATATTTTCCGTCATGGGCTATATAATCATAGACCGATACATTTTTTTGATTGATTAATATCATGTGTTCTGAAATAGACCCACCGATTGATTTCCCTTTTACAGTGTACCAATCATCGCCATTCAAGTAGAGAAAATTTCTATTGGATACTAAATCATTGTGTCTTTCCTTTGGGATTAGTTTCAAAAGCTCAGACAGCGTTTTCTTATCAGCATAGCGGTATGCCAAGTCAAGACAGATAAATACATTGTCTTTATCCGCTGCAACAATCTTAAACTTGAAACCTTGGTAAATATCAGTTTCAATTTCACTGGAAAGAGGTAGAGGAGTTTTCTTTAAAAAGGTATTTATTCCAGCATCCCAAAGATTCCTATTCTTATTTAACTGCCAGTTAATAGTACTGTCCAAAAATTTTAAAGCCAAATCAAGATTCTGATCATCCAAAGTTTTGGCGTTCAACTGAAACACGCCCTCTAATGGCGTCAATATCACATTCATTGGACTTCCTGTTATAGTCTCTTGCTTTAGTATGGCATCGCCTTTCACGGCAACATATCTTTTGTTCTCGTGGTAGGCAGTAGCAACAACTCCTTTTGTGGAATAAGCAAGGTGGTTAAGAGCATTGTAGAATGCTTTGTTCAACAATTTGGCATCATTGCCCACTCCTTCAATTTTAACATCGACTAAGCGATATTGAAAATTAAGCTCAGACCAATTGTTGATGCGAAACCAATTTATAATATTCGTTTTCATCGTATTTGAAATTATTTTTAATTAAGTGAATGCACAACGGCTTGAACTTACAGAACATGCACGTTTCTCTTTTGTCCGTTGTGATGTAGTCTTCAATATTCAGTTCATCCCATTTTCTATTTCCTGAAAGCTGCTCTTGTTCATCCTTGAATTGATAGACATAATCCAATGCTCCGGCTGCGCTTTCTTTTGTGAATGAATGTTGTCTCTTATTGCCATTCATCAGATTAATTTCAAACAGTGAAAAGTCCTCCAGTTTGGGTAGGGCCCACTGTTTTTCAAGATTGCTTTTCTTGATATTGTGAAATGCAACTATGCCAGCAAGGTATAATTGCTTGGAGTAGTCGCTGGTATTGCTGTCTGACACTTTCCAATCGATTATATGAATCGCCTTATTCTTATGTCTCACCAAGTCAATTTGAGGGTTTAACTTGATTCCTTCGAACTCATAGCTCCAATACTTAATATCGGTTTGCAAATAGTTCGAGGAAACTAAATACTCATGCAACGTTTTTCCTTCCTCAGGACTTGGGTATTGTGGTACTTGCAGAATTATTTCCTTTACAGTTGAGTATATGTTAAGAACATCTCCTTCAACATACGGGACACCACATTCGTGGATATCCAATATTTGGAAAGCATCCCCCGCTTTCGTTTTAGTGACCGATTTGTCACGATAAAGGTGTTGCTCCGAAAAAGCAAACTGCCGTTTTGCTATTTCCACAAGTTCATCTGCAAGGGCTTTGAAGTCAGGATTCTTTTTATCCTTATATAGTGGAATTATGGTTTTGCTAAAAAAATTATCGATCAGAGTACCTTGCCACATTTTGAGATTTTTCGATTGAGCTAACTCGAATGCTTTCCTTCTGACAGGATGAGTAAAATGGAAATCAGATAATTCATAGGCAAAGTAGAATTTCCTATGGCATTGTCTGAGGGCTGATAGTTTTGATATGCTCCACTCCATTTTACTCTCCTATTAGATTTCAGTGTATAACTCAGATAAGCGTTTGGTGTATTTGTCCAACGCTTCTTTGTTCTGGTATAAATAGCTTTCATCAGATTTCAATCGCGCCACGTCAAAAACACCAGTGTTGTTAGACATTCCTTTTCGGAATGAAGGTTGCGCTTTCACTGGAACTGTTAAAAACATCTTACTCTCAGCACTCAACCTCTCAAAAGTAGTATCAATGGCTAGTTGCGCCTTTTCTAAAGAAACATTTAAGATTTTTAATAGTTTCACAAGAGACTTCACGGGTATACTATTAGTAAAAACCATATCAGATTTTATATCTTCCAAAAGCGAAGCCGTCAGCCCAGTATTAGTTTGTAATTCGTTAACATCTGCGCTACTGCTTGCCAAGGCTTTTTGGACCAGCGAACCCAATGTATCTTTTGATAAAGATTCAGTTAAAGATGAAATCAAAGTATTTACCTTCTCTTGAGAGAGGGTTGAACTGAATTGCTTTGCAAAGACGATCTCCGCCTCTTTGTCTGAATTATTTGAAACAAAGTTCTCCTGACCTTCTTTTGCGATGTACGCCATTAGAAAATTTTCGAATGGTTTTGTTTCTTTATTTTGTTTCATTGTGTGTATCGTTTAAGAATTCCAATGTTTTCTTTTGCAATTTGGCCTTTGCCCGGATGAACTTTACTTTTAGTTGATTGTTTTCAATGTTCAGCATTACTGCAATTTCATCATAGCTATAGTTATTCATTCTTAATAAGAGTAACTCCCTTTCCACCTCGCTTAATTGTTGCAACGCCTTCTGCATTGCCAAAAAAAGTTTGCTGGTTCTCGAAGAGTTGTCATAAGGATTGATAGATGAAATTTGTTCTATTACGGGTTTGAAAGATTCAAGCTTGAACTCATAGTCCTCTAGCTCTTTTGCTTCCTTTTCCCAATCATTCAAGTCAACGATTTGGAATTCCTGTTCTTTACTTCTCTTGCGTCTCAGCAACTGAAGGATATTGTTCTTATGGATTTTGAAAAGCCAATTCGCAAAGTGATTTTCTGAACTGAAATCATATCGTGTTATGACCTTTCCTACAGTTTCCATTGTCTTATACAGAACATCATACCCTTCATCTTCATCTATATGAAAATGAGTTACCGAAAAACCGAAAAGCTTTTGTCCATACCCTTCAAAAAGGGCTTTAAGCCCTGTATTGATACTGGTTTGAAATCCTGATATTACTTCTTGATATTTCACTTGTTAGGTTTACTTATCTGTGGATATATATGCTTCGAGGTTACAATTTAATTTAAACGCCTGAAAATCAGGTTTTTAAATCATTTGATAAGGCCCTTAGTCCCTCAATGGAAATGATTGGCTCTTCTCTTTGTAGTTTTTATTCGCTATCTACTACAGTAGTATATCGTGAATGTAAGGTTGCAAAAAAACTGCTAAATCCTTCGGTCTATTATCCTTCAATATCACTTAAACCCCAAAAAACGAGGCTTATCCTATGCTGAAAGGTAAGGCTTCACCGACTTACTCGTTTTTTTGACTCCCGTTTTGCTGGTGCCCCCTTTAGCGGCAACTCCTCCTTTCCCGCAAACGCTTTCTCCAGCTTCACCGACAGGTGTTCGATTTTAGTTTTCATTTCCGTGATGAGGTGTTTGTCTTTGAACTCGGCCTTCAGTTCTTGTTGATAGGTAGCGATTTTCCTGTCGCAGACTTCGATGGCTTCGCGTGTGCTTTCAATGACTTTGGGAATGCGCTTGACGGAATCCAGAATGTAGCGTCCCGCTAAAGCAGGATTATCATTGAGTTTTCCATCTGCATAATTATAAACCATTCCGCTTGGTCCGGTAACAAATACTTTCTGCTGTGCTCCGTGGTAGCTTAGCCTAAAGTCACATACTGAAGCGAGGTGAACATCTCCTTTGGAATGAACTGCCTGTTTAACACTATCCAACAAGAGTTGACCAGCTTCTTTTTTATCCTCGATAAGTTTACCGTTTATGAGTATTGGTAACTTTTCAAGGTCGTACGCTTGCAATGATTTGTTATCTATTTCCAATTTTCCTAGTGCCACTTCCTTATCGGATTTCTCTCGTTTGGTAAGGGTTGTATAAAACTCTGCTTCCGATTTACGTTTCAAAAATACCTGGTAGGTGCGCTCAAGGTCGGCTACCTTCTTTTCAAGTCTGACTTTTTCCAATAAGTCGGTGTTGCCGCTGAGCAAGGCCACATACTCGCCAAAGTTCATGCCGCCCTCTTGATCGAACGCGCCTTCGTCAATCTTGCGCTGGTCGATGGAACTGTTTTTGATTTGGTTGATAAATCTTTGTTTGTTGGAAAGGATGTTGAACTGGTACGCATCCAGCGTGCGGTTAACGGCATACACATAGTTGCGCACAACGTTGTTGCGATGTTCTTTCGCCATCTTGTTCCCTTGCCGTCCGCCCCGGCCTGTTCGTTGTTCGAAATCACTGGGCCGCCAAGGAATATCGAGATGGTGCAAGGCAATGACGCGCTCCTGTACGTTTACCCCAGTCCCCAGTTTTTTTGTACTCCCAATCAGCACCCTCACGTCCCCCGCGTTCACTTGTTTGAAAAGTTCTTCTTTCTTTTTCCGGCTGTCGTGGTCGTGGATGAATTGAATTTCTTGTGGGTCGATGTCATGCTTCTCCACCAATACCCGTTTTACTTCTTCGTAGATGTTGAACCCACTGCCGGCTGGGGTGCCGAGGTCGCTGAAGACTAATTGTGTTCCACGATAGGGTTTGCTATCGTTGTACTCATCGGCCACGGTCTGGCACAGTTTGCCAATCTTACCTCCTTCTTCAAAGCCATAGCTGTGCGAATTGATGAGTCGCATGTCGATACTCATTTTCTTGGCGAGGTTGGTGGCAATGAGCATAAAGGCGTTCATTTCCTTTTCGTTGAGTGATAAGTCAACGTAGGCGGGGTTTTTTGTTTTGGTAAAGCTGATGAGTTTTTGGGTGTAGGCCTGCTGCGCTTCCGTTGGTTCCATGTTGACGACTTCGTGGCTCACTTCCGGTTTATCAATTTTCAAGTTGTGGTCGTTGACTACGTGCGTAATCTCTGCGTAGAAGCGTGCGAGTTCAGGTACTTTGATAAACTCGCGATAGCGTTCTTTCATCTTTAATTCGTTGGTGACGGAGAATTCGTAGGTGGCCGACTTGCGTGCATACATTTTTGCCCACGCATCGAAGGAGTTGATTTTGAGTTCGGCCAGTTTGTTGGGTCGCAAATATTTGAACAACAAATAAAGCTCTACCAAACTGTTACTGATAGTCGTACCTGATGAAAACGTTGCCCCGCGGTCGCCTCCCTTTTTCTTTTGGATGGTGCGGATGGCGAGTTCCAGGTTGAGGGCGCGTTGACTACCGGAAGGGTCGCCCAAGCCAGCTACCTGCTGGTGGCGGGTGGTGAAGTGCAGGTTTTTAAACTCCTGGCTTTCATCTACGAAGATATGGTCGAAGCCCAATTTGTCGAAGTCGTAGCTGAACTTGTCTCGTTGAATGGCGGCTTCCGTCATCATCAATCGCACGCTTAGGTTTTGCTTTCGGCTCTCCAATCCTTTCAATACACGCTTTGATAAGGAACGATTATCAGAAACCGCTTTGAGGTCATCATTGAGATTATTGAGTTCTTGTTCGAGAATTTCTTTTTTGACTGCGTTGGACTGTGGGATAGCCATGAACATATCATGGGTAATAATCACCGCATCCCAATCATTAGCCACAATACTGGCGAAAATGCGCTGGCGGTTTTGTTTGGTGAAATCTTTTTGTGGGTCGGGTGCGAGGATGTTTGCCTCCGGGTAGGCCTTGCGGAAGTCTTTGGCCACATCGGCCACGTTGGCTTTCATGCAGATGATTAATGGCTTTCGGGCGGTGCCGAGCCTACGCATTTCCATGGCGGTGGATAAGATGACCAATGTTTTGCCTGCCCCCACTTTGTGGTCGATGATGCCTCCGTCTTGCTGCAGCAACATCCAGATGGCATCTTTCTGGTGAGGTCGTGGCGTGAAGTGTGACAAGCCTTGGAGTTTGAGGTGTGCGCCATCATAGTCGCGCCTCACGGAGTTGTTGATGTCGCGGTTGTAGATGGTTTCGATTTGTTGAGCGACTTGTGGGTTGTCGTTGATGAACTTTTCAAAGGCTTCTTTTACTTCGCGGATTTTCATCTCCACGTTCTTCATACCGTCCAAGTCAGGTTTGTATAGGGCTGGGTTGTCGGAAATTTTTATCTGCAAATAGGGTTGTGTGTCGGCCATGGCATACTCCATGATTTTGCTGCCGCCAATCTTGCCGTTGTGTGTGGTGGCGGAGTAGGTAATGCTTTCTTCATTGCTGTAGCCCTTCACGTTTACCAGAAAGGTATCGGTAGATTCAAGGTATTTTACTTCCGTAAATTCTTTGAATAGATCTCGGGCGAAAGCTTCATAAATGTCATTGGGTATCCATCGCTCACCAATGTTTATGTCAATAAGCTCGCGTTTGAGGAACACCGGCTGTACTTCCCGAAGTCTATCGAGGTGGCGTTCGATGTCCGGGTCGCTCAACTCGGGAGTGTGGTTTCTTTCCTCTGTGTTTTGTCGGAGGCGTTCGAAGGCTGAAAGTTTTTGTACGATGTTGCCGCTGAGGAATTTGTCCTTCGTCACAAACGGCTCTACCTTAGAGTCAAGATTTCTGAAAATCAATTCTTCCTTCAATCCTTCGCGAACAACTTCATCCCGATTTTTCATCATCCGCGCGGCTATGTATTCGATGTTGACTCCATTGTGCGCATTGAGTGACATCAGCAAAGCATCTTTAAGCGATTCCGGTCGTGTAATCGAAGCAGGTTTGTTATTGACCTGTTGACTAAAAATGTCTGCCTTGATGTAATGACTGTTGATTTGCTTTTCGAGCGCTAGAAGTTTGAAGCCTTCCGCATCGAACAAACAAAGCTTACGATTTGGGATGCTGTTGATGTTACCGTAGCGGAACGTGAACAAATCGTATTGACTATTGAGTTCTTCCCGTTGCCGGTTCATTTCTAACACTTCGCCCTCTTGTTCTGATTTTACCAACCGATTGAGTGTATTGCGCATCCCAGATAGGAGATAGGTACGCTCCACGTCCTTGATTGCCTCTACGGGAGTAATGATGCGTTTGGATCCTTGAAGGTCAATGGCAGCCACTTTACCTTGATGGATGATCAGGTTTCCGGGTTTCAGGATTTCATAGTCTGGGTGATTGGGTGGTAACATAATGATCTTGCTCTCATCTTGCCGACCTAGGTCTCGTGGTTCGAGGTCTGGAAGTTCAACTGCGCGTGGGAGAGATTTGGTATCGGGCTTTAGGGATTGCGAGAGGTAATTGCCAATAGCATCTGAAAGTTCACGCTCAGTCCAATTCGCAAAGGGTTTTACATCTAATGCATCGCCTCGATATTGGCCTCCGGCAATTACTTCGCCCAAAATTTGTTCAGATCTGTTTTTAAAATATGTATTAATGTTTACTTCTACGGAAAGACCTTTATCATCCGGCACTTGAATTTTTTCGGAGGTAATAAATTCGCTCTCTTGCGGACTAAGGTTTCTCTTGATTGTATTTTTCCGTAACACAATAATGTCGGTAACCGGTGAAGTGCCAGCCGACTCAAATGCATTGTTGGGCAACCGAACGGCCGTTACTAAGTCTGACTTTTTCATCAGGTACTCACGTATTTCCTGATTGGTCGGACTGTCAGCTACGCCCGTGGTCGTGATGAAAGCAAGCAAACCTTCGTCCTTCAGGTTGTCAAGTGCTTTCACAAAGAAGTAATTGTGAATGCGCGTGGTAGATTTGATTTTAATCGGCACAGCCTCTCGAAACATCGTATCGTCAAATACACTCACGTTGCCGAAGGGAATATTGCTGATAATCAGGTCGAACTTTCGATTGGGAAAATCCTCGAGGCCTGAATGCAGTGCTTCAATGTTCGGATGTTGCCATTGCAGAAATTTCGCGGACAAAAAATCTTTTTCAATGGCGGTAATGCTAGCTTGTGAAAATTCTTTCATCAGCGTTGTGATAAAATTACCCGTACCTGCCGAAGGTTCAAGTATCGATCGGATGCCAATGGTATTTTCTTTGATGGCATTGACAATCGGCTCCGTGACGAAGTGTGGTGTATAAAATGAAGACAGGGTAGCATTGCGCAAGCTTTCCAGAATCTGTTTGTGTTTATCAGGAAATTTCTCTTGAAGTGCAGCATGAAATTCTTGGACGAGTGGTTGCATGCGCAAGTCTTCCTGCGTCCAAGATGTTTCGTCATCCATTGGCAACAGAAGTTCTTTCAATGCGCCAAAGCCTGTGAATGAAGTTAATTCGACTGTTTCTTCTGAGCCAAGGCTCTTTAGTGTGCGAATCACGCTTTGGTAAGCATTTCGTCTTTCCTGGCTATTCATCTCCGATTCCAGCTAGGCAGGCTTTCAGAGCGATTTCCTTTGCAGCCAACTCATCACACCCAACAAGCAAGGCACAGTCAAGCTCTTCCAGAAAGATGTCTACGCGGTCGCTTACAAAGTCATCTTCTGTTTGCCCGTCAAGGACTTCGTGTTTTCGATTGGGTGTCAGTTCATTCAACTGTGTTAGGATAACAGTAGCGATCGGAAGATGAAGGTTGGGGATATCAATCATAAAGAGATATTTAGATGTGAGACATTTAGTTTGGGAGAGACTTAAGAAAGTGGACTTATTTAGTTTGTTATTCCAATTCGTGAATTCGTTGCTGGAATTTTTCTTTGAGTTGGTCAAGGAAAACCGTTTGGTTGATTTTCCGCTGGCGGATATCCTGAAAGACACGGTAATAATTGCCTAGGCTCACTTGAAATATCCGTTCAAAGGCTTCTGCTACGTGCTTGAGTCCCGCCTTACCATCATTGAAAACATTCGCTGCATGCAGGGCATACAATAATTCAATTAGGCTTGTCTTTTGAGCTGTCCAAACTAGTTCACTTGGTTCATAATCTTTTTTACGGAGCATGATTTCAAAATTGATAAGGTCATTGAGCCGGTGACTGGCGAGGTATTTTGACCATACGTACGCTGGTGTTTCTTCGGGCAGTAATTGATTGGGTTTGTTGATAAAATAGTAATCATCTCTGTCCGTTGCACCAGAGCGACAATACTGAATTAACTCCTGGTGTTCCAAACAGAACCATTCAAGTTTTTTGCGGAATGCCTTGAGGTGAGCGATTTGGTCACTCTTGCGAAGTGGTTCGCTGGAGAAAATACTGACCATATAGCGATAGTAGATTAGGAGCGAAAGAAATTGCGGAAAAACTATTTTATTGAACTGTATACTATTTTGCGTCTCTCTGCCGAATGGAAGAGAACCTATTACTTCTTTCACTAATTCATAACTGGCTACGGCCTGAAGTAATTTGTTTGTTTGGTCACGTTGAATGATTCCTAGCTTTTTATTCAAATCGGCCAAACGTTGTTCATAATTTTGTTCGTTCTGTTTCATAAATTAGGTGAGTTTATCGTCAATGATTTCTTTTATATCTTCTTTGATGCGGAAATAGTTCTTTTGAATTTCTTCCTGTGTGATAGTTCTGATGGCCGGGATTGGTTGGTAGCGGCTTTCTTCCTGTTTGATGGCTTCGTGGTCGTTGATGATTTCCGCGTGAAATGTTTTCAATTCAATTTTTTGTTGCGGATCATCGGCTACGGTTCCCACAAATTCACCCGATGAGAGTGAAGCAATCTTTGAAGGAGGTATGGCCGCCTCCAGTTGGGTGGAGCGACTGAAGGACGTGTCCGCTGCGTTGATAGAGATGCTTTCACGTTGCTGAACAATTTTCCCAAAGCGTTCTGATAGTAGTTTTGACGTCTCGCCCACCACCTGGCCACTGATGACGTTGCCTACGATGTTCATGATGACTTCCGCCTGGTCACGGCCATAATCTTTTTTCAGCTGGCTATAGTCCTGAACGGCCAAAGTCGTGGCCACTTTGTTGGAGCGGGCAGTGGCAATGAGGCTATCAATGCCGTTGAAGTAGATGGTGGGAAACTCATCGAACACCAGGCTGCTTTTGAGTTGGTTCTTTTTGTTGACTAGTTTGATGACACGGCTTATATATAAGGAGAGCACAGCTCCGTATATCTGCTGCTTTTGCGGATTATTGCCCATGCACACAATTTTGGGGTCATTGGGATTATTGATGTCGAGAGTGAAGTCGTTTCCTGACAAGACATAATAAAGTTGAGGTGAAGACAACCGTGCCATGCCGATTTTGGCACTGGCTATCTGGCCTTCGAGCTGTTCCATCGCTTCGTTTCGGAAGGCCGACTCGAAGGGATTGATGAGTACTTCAATTTCTCTTTCGGTGCGCAACAGCTTGAAAAGTATCGGGTACTCCAACTGCATGAGTTCGATGACGTGTGGAAGTGTGCAGCACTTGCCGTTCTCATATTTGCGCAGAAACCAGATAATGGCTGTGACGAAGTTGATAGGTGATTCCACGAAGAAGTCGCCTTGCTTTTTGATCCAGTCGCGGTTGAGGCCGAGCATGATGGTGCGTGACGACTCCGTGGCATCGGTGATGTCTTCCATCGTAGCCGGGTCGAGCGGATTGCAGCGGTGTGAACGGGAGAGGTCTTCGAAGTTGATGACAAAGAACTTGGGGGTAACTTTGTAGCGGTGACCATAGCGCAGGAGTGTGTTGTACGTAATCTTCGAGAGGTCATCAAACTTAAAGTCATACACGAACATGGTGAAGCCTTTGCGAATGTGCTGAGTGAGGATGTGGCGTATGACGAAGTAAGACTTTCCTGCGCCCGGAGTGCCAATGACTAGTAAAGAGCGAAACGGGTTGATGACATTAATCCAACTCTTGCGGATTTTGCCTTTGAGGTTGTAGGCAGCGGGAAGGTTGATAGAGAACTCGTTTTCGATGAGTCGCTCTTCCTGCGGGAACGATTCATTTTCTTTGTTGAAGATGTCGTTGCGGAAGCGCACCCACATTAGCCGCGATAACCACGTACCACCCGCGAGCATGAGCAAGTAGCCAATGCTCGTCAGGCACACGTATACAACCACCATGACTTGGGAAACCTGAAAAAGAGAGAAGATGAAGTGACCGAGGAAGAAGGCAGTTACTCCGGTCAGGATGACTGCGATTAGGTAACTCTTATTTACTTTTTCACTTTTCTTTCCACGCGCTCCAAACAACGAGATGGCGAGCATCAAGGCAATCATGCCTTTGGATGGAAAGAATCCGTTGTAAAACCCCGTTGGCTTTAACGCGAGCAAAATTTTATCCACCCATTGCCACGTTAGGCCCCACGCTGACCACACCGCATGACAGAAGTAGTAGAAGTGAATGAGCAAAAGAATGATGCTCAACCAACGTAGGAAGTCGATGATGCTGCGGAGCGCTTGTTCATTTTCGCCAGTGTGTGTCATGGCCTGACCTCATCTTTTATTTTTTAGCCTCATCCGGCCTTTGGCCACCTTCTCCGAAGGAGAAGGGAAATGGCCTGAAGGTTTTTTATTGTGAATGACCTTTCCGTTTTTTCTTTCTGCGTTTGCGCTTCAAGGGATCGGGTAATGAGTAATCGAATTGTTTGGCTTCGGTCAGTTCACTTACTATTTGTTCGATGCTTGAAGATTCGATTGATTCCCATTCTTCTGTTGCTGTAGCTGCGGTGGATGCCGATCCGCCTCCTCCCGATGTGATGTCAACATTCAATCGTTCCAAGATGGCCTTAGCACCGTATCCCTTACCGAGATCGCTGCCATTGAAGACCACTTTGTTTTGATTGTCCACGAAGGTGATACCGTACATGCGGCCTTCATCATTTTGGCGGAGCAGCATGAAAATATTGAAGGCAGCCAATGATTTTTCAAATGCCGCCATACCATTACCTTTTGATAGTGCTTTGTCTATTTGTTGCCGCAGGTGTTCCTTAAAGGGTTGGCGAAGTGCTTCGTTGAGTTTGAATTGCTTCTCTAGCCATATCAATGTTGGTTTGCCATAGATGGCACTGGCCTTGATGGGTATGCCTACTTTTTTTCCATGGGCATCCAGCAGGCTGTACTGAAGACCTTTCTTTTTGAACATTTGTGTTTCTTCACGCCCACGGTCAGCGATGACGTTGAATTGTCGTAAGACTGCATTCAACTCGGGTAGCGAGGTGTACTTGTATTTTTGTGTCACCCATCGTACCGTATTGGAAATGGTGCGCTTGGTTTCGGACTTGCCGTAGATGGCTTTTGAAACTTCAATGGGCAGAAGTTCTGTCTTCTTTTTGGACTTGCTTTCAGCCACCACCAGATTGAACTCCTTTTCAATTTCTTTTCTGGCTTTCTCGGATTGGTTGCGGCCGAGGTTGTGGATGTCGATTCGTTTTCCGTTGGGCTGGATGATGGTCGAAACAATATGGACGTGGGGATGTGCCGCATCAGTATGTTGATAGACCAGGTAAGGTTGTTCGCCAAAGCCGATGCGTTCCATGTAGGTTTGGGCAATGGCTTTGAGTTTCCTGACCTCCAACCTTTCCGTGGTGTCGAAGTTGAGAGAGATGTGCAGGGCGTTGGTCTTTACTTTGGGGTTTCGCTCGGTCAGTTTTTGGAAGCGCATCAGTTTATTGGAGAATGACAGGTCGCTGACGGGACTGCCAAACTTGTGAGCGAGGAGGCAGGAGGCTTTGCCCTCCTTCACCTTGTTCTCGTTGTAGTTGAGCGCCCCCCGGATGCTTTTGCCGCTGATTACTTTTGCAACCATTTTTTTGATAGTTGAGAAACGATGTTGAGCAGTTGATCTACTTTGGCTCCCACCTTTTTATATTCTTCCGCTGCCCTCATTGCCTGATAGTTTTTTTGGTTGTCGGTTTGGGCGATGTGGAAGCTGTGGGTGATTTGGTTAATGTTGACTCCGATAGCTTTCAGTTCTTTCCGGATTGAGGTTAGTTCTTCCATCGGGCCGTCCATGGAAGCGTCTTTGTGGAAAAGCGTAATCTTATCCTTTGATAAGACTCTTCGCGCCAGTTCACCAATTGTCTGGCAATCACTTTTTATTTGAAGTTGCTCCAGCCGTTGATAAACTTCATCGGTCACTTTTGTTTGAATATGACGCGTGAGCAATTGGTCGGGATATGGTGACTTTCTGCGAGCCATTAGAAAGTCGTGTTAGGAAGGGGGAGCAAGTTCCGCAGCGACCCCAAGCTTGAGCCATGTGCTATGGGAACAAGATTATTTTCGGATACGAAAATACATCTTGCTGCTGATACAAAGTCAGCAGCGAGGATGGAAGTAGGTGGATATTGAAGGGTCATATTTCTTAAGTTGGTAGTGCCGCTTTCACGAGGTGGTTTGGTGAATGAATCAGCAATTTTTCAGTTTGTCATTTTCTAGTTCCTGGTTGCGGGTTCTTAGGTGCGGATTTAAAATTTTTTAAGGACTTGTGCGACTTATGGGACTCCAGCATTTTCTGGATGTCGTCATAATCGTAGAAGATGACGGCCCCGATTTTGGTGAAGGGCAACACCCCGCTGGCGCGGAGGTGTTGCAAGGTGCCGGGGGAAACGGTTAATAACCTCCGCACCTCATGGGACTTCAGCCATTTGCGAACTGGTTGCGTTTGACGTTGCAACACCATCTTGCGGATTTCTTCCAGCAAATCTGTTTTGAATTGTACCAGGTCTTCTTGTGTAATAATATTGACGGCCATCCGTTTGCTGTTTGATGGCTCAAAAGAAATGCACAGGTCAACCTAAAAACAGTTACAGGGGTTCCGGAACCCCTTTGTAACTGTCTTGCAATACCTTCGGATAAAATGTAAATCCGCCTAGCGAAAATTACGCTGGCTGTCCGTCATTCTGTTGTTTGGCACTTAGCCTCGCTTACTTTCGTATCCGATTCATGCGTGACATTTCCGATACATTATTGCAACGACCTATTGCTCAGCTGCCCCTTAGTAAAGAGTTCCAGGGCATGGCTGAAGCCAATGGCTTCCAGTGCTTGAATGACATATTAGAATATCCCCTTTCAGAATTGCCTTTCAGAAAGGGTTCGGGGTATCGGTTGCTGGCAGAGTTATTGCAATTTCTTGAGGCTAAGGGATTGAGTGAATCTGTCCGTGACTAAATAAAAAGTGATCTTACCATAGGGTAAGCCTCCATTTTTAAGAGTAGTTGAGAAAGAGGTTGCTTGTATGGATATTGAGAAACTTTTTGCTGTGCTTCCCCTCTCCGATCCGCCATCGGAATCCTTCAAAGCCAGTTTGCAGCAAGAGGCCATTTATTTGTCGCTGCCGAAAAATCATTTCCTGGTTGAAGCCCCTCGCCCGACTGATCATGTCTATTTAATGGAAGATGGTTTTGCCATTGGATTTGTTTTTGAAGAGGGTGAAAAGAAAATCCACTCGTTCTGGGGTGCCGGAGATGTAGTGCTCACACCTCAAGGATGCTTTGAGCGAGTGCATCCTGTAGAGTTTGTTCAGCTCACGGAAAGCAGCAACGTATGGTGTCTTCCTCACATTGCCCTTCAGCAGTTGTTTGAGTCGTTCGCGGAGGCGCGTACCCTCTATCGTTTGGTGCTGGGACGGTATTATACGTTAACACAATCGCGGTTGTTTGACCTCCAACATCGCGGCACATGGCAGCGATACGAAAAACTGCTGCACCAGTTTCCACACCTGGAGCAGCGCATCTCTCAGGAATATATCGCTTCCTACCTTGGCATCACGCCTCAGTCACTCAGCCGGCTGAAACGAGAGAAGCGCAAACGCAATTCTTAACATTCGGTAAGTAAGATTTTAAACTTCTGATAAGAATAGGTTTTAATGTAAGATAATCAGTGTATCCGTTTGGGTCTTCTACATTCACATCATCAAACGGCACGGCATGAGAGGGATTGTCTCTGATATTATTCGATACCTGTTGTTGGCGTTATTTGTCTATACGGCCGCTTCCAAGATGCTCACGTATCCGCAGTTTGTTGTGCAACTTGGGTTGTCGCCCTTATTGCCCAACTTCTTTCCGTCCATAGGATGGGCGGTGCCCATGGTTGAGTTGATGGTAGCAATTTGTCTTGCAGTGCCAGCTTTGCAAACTCTTGGGCTTGTTGCCAGTTGGGTATTGATGCTCGTGTTCACCTTGTATGTCGGTGCCATCCTCACGGTAGCGAGTCATATACCTTGTTCGTGCGGTGGCGTCATCGCAGAATTGTCGTGGCAGCAGCATTTGGTTTTTAATCTCGTGTTTTTGGCTTTGAACACGCTGGTGTTGGTTTGGCATTATAGGGCTCGTCTTCATCCGATGAGTTCCTGATGCAACGATATACTGATCGGTAGCAGGGGAACGGCTGAAAACCTGAGAAAGAGTAGGCCAATTACATAAACAAAAACGGTTATGAAAAAGATGTCATTGTTCTTGTCGATGCTGGTGTTCATGGTAGCGTTGGGTGCGGCTTTTGCCACGTCCACTTCGAATCTGTTGATTACGGAAGTATGGCGTAAGCCCTCCACGGGAGGTATTTGTGCGCCCACGGATTGCTTGATTACAGGTATCAATCCTTGTGGTGTTACCGGGTTCACGTATTTCAACAATGCGGCCTGTACAGGTGTTTCCATTTCTCCCAAGAAGAACTAAGGGAATTTGGCCGGTGGCGGTACGCCATCGGCCCTTTTCATTTTGCTATTTTTAGAAGTTCGATGATAGTACCGATGTTGCGCACAGTGGACGAAATCAGTTTGCCTTCTTCATCAATAAGCATAATGAAAGGTGCATAGCTGATGTTATAGTATATCTCCCATTCATTACTATTTCCTTGTTGATCCAGCCAACCCGACACAAAGTCGGGATGACTATTGGTCGGCAATAGTTTTTTCCAAACGTCAAAATCTTTCACACTGCCCACGCTCCAGATGACGATGTTGTCTCGCTCCTTGATTTTAGGAAGCAATTGTTCAATCATTTCCTTTTTAAAGTCCAGGCATCCTGTACAGTTGGCAATCCAGCGGTCGAGAAGTATCTTTTTACCGTGCAGCCTTGAAAGGGACAGCGTGTCGCCAGATTCCGTCAGCGTGGTGAGGTTTTTGACGATTGTTCCAGGTCTTATTTTTTGGCTGGCTTCGGCTAACCGTTGTTGCAGTCCCGTGTTTGTTACCGATAGCTCTGCGATCCCTAAACACTTTTGCAGTATGTCGGGATGTGTCTCTCCAAAATTGTATTGCAAGGTAAATAAGTTGACCAAACTGTACACCATCAAGAATTGTCGGTTGACTGAAGGTTGTCGTTTGATTTCTAAAAAAAGATCATCGAGCGTAATTTTTTGTGTGTAATTCAATTCATAGTACTGGTATTCCGGGTCATGTTCTTGCAGCACTTTCCATTTGAGAAGTTCATAGTGGTACTGCAGCAGGGCGCGGCTGGTGCTTCCTAACGACACATCCATTTTTGGTGGCATTTCTAAAAGTTCTTTGCGAATGGCCGGACGCATCTGCTGATCAGTTGTCCATTGATGGCTTCGGATGTGTAACCTCGCCAAGTCTGCCGTTGCCTGAATGTCTGTGAGCCACATTTGAATTATTGACCTTGACAATCCTTTCTTGTTTACCCGTAACAGGTTCAGGCATTTCTTTTCGCGGAAAGCCACTTCTTGGTAGACTTGCTCATGATTTTTAATGTTGTCATAGATGTCAAACTCTGCTGCCCTTATGCGAGTTGTATGTTCGCTTGCTTCAAAAGCCAGTTGATATTTAAGCGCACCCCTTCCGATAAATTTGATTAAAGGGTGTGGCTTGCCTTTGAACTCAATGAATACGCGTATGCTGTCGTTTGGTTCCACTATCCAATCCGTGGCCATAAAATTTCCTGGCCAACCATAGCTCCCCAAGGAAAGTCGAGCCATTTTGGTGACGTTGGGGTAACGTATCATTACTGGCTTTGTTGAAATAGCTACAGTTTTGTAGCCACCTCCTAAACGACTCTCATTGAAGACCGGGTCACGGTCGAATGTCACATAAATGCTATCGGGTCGATCAGCGGTGAACACAAAAACTACGTCCTGTTGTGCCACTGTCACGTTGCTTATTAATAGCAACACATACAGGAATATCAGCATGAATCTCATATCAGTAGCCCGGGTTTTGAGTGAGGTTGTTGTTGCGGTTGCGTTCGGTCTGCGGAATCGGAAACAGCGCGTCTGTCGGTTGCCAGTTTGGTTTACCTGCACCGAGGACGGCATCGAGCCGCCCCGTCCGTTTGAGGTCGAGCCAGCGATGGCCGTTCTCTGAAAACAGTTCTACCCTTCGCTCCTGCTCGATGGTCATCAACAAACTAATTTTGTCTGTGACAACAATCGGGGGCAAGCCTGCCCGTGACCGAATGGCATTTACATCCTCCTCTGATGCTATTAGATTATCCAAGTTTGCACGGGCTTCAGCACGAATTAGGTATAGCTCACCTGATCGCAGTATCACCTGATACTCCGTCTTCGGTGACGTGGCTTCCGGCAATGTGCGGACTTTATATTTAAAGGTGTACAGCCATGTATCGCTTCCTTCCGTGTAGGTGTTTGTCCATGAACTCTTTCGCTGATCATCCGGTTCAAAAGCGTTGATGACCGTACTGCTCAATGCTACCGCCTGTGGAGTGGATAGGATAATATAGCTTTCGCCATCCCATGTGTTGATTCGTGGCACGATCGACTGGAGTTGGAAAACTGTTTCTTTGCTTTCAATTAAGAACACAGTGTTAAGATCCGGCTCCAACTGAAACTGATCGATTACCTCGGTTGCTTGCTGTTCGGCAGCCGTATAGTTTTTTACATAGAGATAAACACGGGCCAACAAAGCAGCCGCTGCACTCTTAGTCGGTCGAATTTGTTGTGGTGCTGACAATGGCAGCTTTTCCTTTGCCTCCAATAATTCCGTGATCACTTTTTCATACACCTCGGTGGCCGATTGACGCAATGCTTTTGCGTTCTTTTGATAATCCGTAGATTCTATCCACGGAACATCGCCCCAAAAGCTCACCAATAAAAAATGGAGGTAGGCGTGCATGAATTGGGCTTCCCCATCCAATTCGTTTTTTGACGATCCGTTCAAGTTGGTTGACTTTTTAAGGCCTTCACGAATGGCATTGGCCTGGTAGATTAAATTATAAATCTGGTTCCATACTGCAACGATATTGATATTGATGGGTGTTACATTATTACTAGCAAATGCGGCCATTTCGTTGGTGTTGCTATAGTTGTCCATCTCATCGGCTGCCAATGCGGCCATGGTGTTGAGGCTGGTGGCTCCGCATGCAAAACCTGCCGACTGCATCATATCGATGTAGATTCGATTGACGGCTGCTCGTGCTGTGCTCTCGTCACTAAATACTGTGACCGTAGACAGCGTGGTCTGTGGCGGGTCGATGGTCACAAAGTCTTCGCATGCCGTAACGATTGTCAGGAGAATCGCTATAGTTGCGATGACGGAAGGGTTTCTGAACTTGTATTGTGTCTTCATAAATTTTATGTCGTTAAAATGTCAGTGATGCACCGATGGTCATCATCCGCAGTGGCGGCAAGGTTCCGCTTTGGTTTTCGGGGTCAAGCCCTTGGTAGTTGGTGATGGTGGCGAGATTTTGTCCCTGCACATAAAGGCGTGCTTGTTGCATCCGTATTTTTTTAAGCATCTCTTTGGGAAACTGATAGGAAAGCGAAACGTTTTTCAGGCGGAGGAAGGAAGCATCCCCGAAGCGGTTGTCACTATAATTATTATATAGGTTCGCAGTAAAAGCATCCCCAAAGCCTTGCGTGAACTGTTGAATGGGCACGTTGTCCCCGGGCTTTTGCCATCGATTCATGACCCAGGCCGGTTGGTTAGTGGCTGCTCCGGGGCGGTCGTAAAAGTACGTGAGGTAGTTGCGCCCTGTTTGGTTTACAAACTGGATCATGATGTCCAGCGATAGCCCTTTGTAGCGAAGCGTATTTTGAAAACCTCCGAAGTAGTCTTGCGCCAGCGACTTGTTCCCCAGCAGGTCTTCTTCGAATGTCAATGCCCCATCGTTGTTGACATCTTCATGTTGGTAGAAACCTGTCTCAGGGTTCACGCCTGTGTAGTGGAAGGACGGTTGCACCGTCAGCGGTTTCTCTACGATGTAGTCATAGGCAAACGAAGAGCTTTTGATGTCTGGAAATTGAATCAGTTTATTACGCGGCAAGGTGACGTTGAGTGTTGTCTTCCACGAGAAGTTGGTGCGTTCGATGGGTGTTGCTGATACTACCACTTCGAGTCCCGTATTTTGAACTTCGGCTGGCAAGTTGGCTTGCACGCTAGAGAAGCCCGTGATTCCCGGTAGTGGTACACCGACCAACTGGTTGCCGGAGCGATGGTGATAGTAGCTGATACTGACATTTAGTTTGTCGTTCCAGAAGCCTGTTTCGAGGGCGACCTCCCACTTGCGGTTTTCTTCCCAGGCATAGTTAGGGTTGGCGAGGTTCATCGGATACAAACCACCCGAACCATTGTAGCCATAGGTGGTGGTCGTCCACAAGTCGGCATAACCGTAGTCTGCGATTTGGTCGCTGCCCGTGGTGCCGAAGCTGGTGCGCAGTTTCCCGAATGTGAGTGTGTTATTTTTCAGCCACGGTTCTTCGGTGAAAATCCATGCAGCACCGATGGCACCGAAGTTCGCGAATTGGTTGCCGGGGCCGAAGCGACTGGATGCATCTCTTCGCCCAGTAAGGTTGACGAGGTACTTGCCACGCCAGTTGTAGTTGATGCGACCGAAGGCGGCACTGTAACGATATTGTGATTGGCTGACAGATTGGACAGTCACTACCGAGGCGGCCTGTGGGTTTCGAAGTAGTGCATCGCTGGGGAAACCGGTTGCTCCTATGTCTTTCGAAT